>Ga0209369_1000347_pt1 | contig 77044 bp, 76 predicted proteins | sample EBPBio142010_DNA_FD_185865 | JGI IMG/M metagenome (GOLD analysis project Ga0209369, IMG submission 185865) | Wastewater treatment Type I Accumulibacter community from EBPR Bioreactor in Madison, WI, USA - Reactor 1_10/4/2010_ DNA (SPAdes)... | ecosystem: Engineered > Bioreactor > EBPR >...
CAGCAGGAACGGGCTGACGTGCTTGCCCAGCTCATTGTACGAAAACAGAGAGCGGACCGGAAAGCCGTCGCCGACCCAGTGGCCGCGCTCATTGCCGTATCGTCCCAGAAACGTCTTCATGACTTGTCTCCCTTGGATGGGCGGGGCCTGCCCCGCCGCGTTGACGGGGATATGAACCTGCAACGATGATGGCGAAAGATTGCAAAGCAGCGACATAGCGTTCTAGAAATAGAACGATGAATGCCGCCGCATCATCAGGTCGGGGCCAGGTGGATCTCGAAATTCTGGAACCGACCGACCGCGCCCTGGCCGAACAGGCGCTGCTCCAGGGGTATGGAAATGCTCTCTTCCGGCGCTGCGTCGTACTGGAAGGGGAAGGCGTCCAGCAGGCTGAACAGGCCGTGGCCGATGGCGAAGCTGTTGATCTGGTCGGTCAGGTCCTCGCCCGGGCCCAGGGCCGGCCAGCGCCCCGTGTAGAGTTTGCCCTGCCAGTCCAGCGGCACGCCGATCCGTTCGATGCGGCTGACGACCTCGCCGTCGAGCAGGAACTCCACGCCCGGCTGGGCGCCCCCGCGCGAAAAGCGAATGCCGTAGGTGTGCGGGCCCGGCGTGATCGGGTGCTCCATGATGATCTGGGTGTGCATCCGCTCGGGCCCGACCGGGATGGCCGAGCCGGTGACGCTGGAGGGCAGGCGCTCGACCAGACACATGGCGACCCGTTCGGACACCAGCCAGTCGAACAGCTGGCCGGTCTCGAAGTCGATCAGATGCAGGGTGACGCTGGCCTGCTGGGCGTCCAGCAGCATGGCCGAATACGGCGTGCCGGTCGCGCCGGCGCCGGTCGGACCATAGACGCCGTGGATCACCCGACCGCGCTGGACGCCGGGCGTCTGCGCCTCAATGACGGCCTGGAGCGTCAGCGAGCCGCGCTTGGGCGGGGCGAAGGTCTCGCGGCTGACGCCGAAATATTTGATGTGATCCAGAACACTCTTGTCCGCACCGGTGCGAAACGGCGCCGCGGCCACCGTGAACACGCCATCGTCGAAACGCCGCGTATCCTCCGCCGCCATTTCGCCAGGGCCATAGATGTTGTTCCAGCGGGCCTCATAGTTCGCGAGCGTGTAACCGCCGTCGGCTCTGAAATCGTCATAGACGATGCGGGTCGGTCCCGATTCCGCTTCTACAGGCATGGTCGCCGCTCCGCTGCTGGTGTCGATCCCGCACGCTATGAGAACGAAACCCTGAACGCCAACCTGTCATTGCCTCAATCGGGCGTACTCGCGGACACGTGATGCTGGACCTCAACGACCTCTACTATTTCGTCCAGGTGGTCGACCATCGCGGCTTCGCCCCGGCGGCGCGGGCGCTGGGGTTGCAAAAGTCGCGCCTGAGCCGGCGGATCGCCCGACTGGAGGAAAGCCTGGGTGCGCGCCTGATCCAGCGGACCTCGCGCCAGTTCTCCGTCACCGAGCTGGGGCGCGAATTCTACCAGCACGGCCAGGCCATGCTGGTCGAGGCCGAGGCGGCCCAGACCGTGGTGGAGCGGGCCACCGGCGCGCCGCGCGGTCGGGTCAAGCTGGCCTGTCCGCCCGGCCTGGTCGGCTATCAGATCGGCGCCCTGCTGGCTGGGTTCATGACCCGCTACCCCGAGATCGAAATCCAGCTGGACAGCACCACGCGCCGCGTCGATGTGGTGGCCGAAGGCTTTGACCTGGCCATCCGAGTGCGCCAGCCGCCGCTGGAAGAGACCGATCTGGTCATGCGCAAGCTGGACGAGAGCCAGCATCGGCTGGTGGCCAGCCCGGAGTTGATCGCCGAGCGGGGCGCGCCGGCTGGGCCAGCCGACCTTTCGACCTGGCCGAGTCTGGATTTCGCGGCGGGCCGTGTCGAGGCGACCTGGGAGCTGCTGAGAGCGGACGGCCGCACTGCGGCGGTGCGCCATACGCCCCGACTGATGACCGATGACTTGTCGATGCTGCACGACGGCGCGCGTTCGGGCCTTGGCGTCGCCCTGCTGCCGCAGATCGTGGTCGCGGCCGATATCCAGGCCGGTCGCCTGATCGACCTGTTGCCGGACTGGCGACCCCGGCCCTGGATCGTCCATGTGGTCTATCCGTCGCGGCGGGGCCTGTTGCCCTCAGTGCGGCGGCTGGTGGACTTTCTGGCCGAGGGCTGCGCTGAGTGGCGAAACGAATCTGCAGCCTAGGGAATCACGAATGCGTCTGATCGGAGTGTCGGGAAGTCTGCGCGAGGGCTCGCTCAACACCAAGCTGCTGCACGAGGCGCAGCGGCTTTGCCCTGAGGGCGTGGAGCTGGTCGCAGCCTCGATCCGGGGCATTCCGCTCTATGACGGCGACGTGGAGCGTGACGAAGGCATCCCCGAGGCGGTGACGGCGCTGAAGGATATGGTCGCGTCCAGTGACGGCCTGCTGCTGGTCTCGCCCGAGTACAACAACTCCATCCCCGGCGTGTTCAAGAACGCCATCGACTGGATGAGCCGGCCCGGCGCGGACATGAAGCGGGTGTTCGGCGGGCGACCGACGGCGGTGATGGGAGTGTCCGGCGGACGCTTCGGCACGGCGATGGCCCAGGCGGCCTGGCTGCCGGTGCTGAGGATGCTGCAGGTCCAACCCTGGTTCGGGCCGCGGATGCTGGTCGGCAACGGCGGCGCCGCGTTTGACGATCAGGGCCGGCTGACCGATCCGCAGACCGAGCAGCTGCTGACCGAGTTCATGGCGGGCTTCGCCACCTTCTGCCGAGCGCGGGGCTCGAGCTGAACTGCAGGCAAAAGAAAGGCCCCGCCGGATCGCTCCAACGGGGCCTGACTGTTTCTCGCGACGCCGCCTTAGAAGCGGACCGTGACTTCGACTCCGCCCTGATGGGAGGTGTAGGCCTCGCCCATGCGACCGCGATAGCCGACGGTGATCTCCGCAATGCCCCATTGCCCTGACAGGCCGGCGCCGAGCAGGGCCTGGCCCCCGTCGGGGTCGCCCGCGTCGAGCGCCAGCGGCAGGGCGGTGTTGCCAGCCAGACCGATGATCACCGGATCTCCTTCGTGGCTAAGGACATCGCGATAGCCGCCCTCGCCCCAGAAGTTGAAACCGCCCATGTCGCCTTCGACCCTCAGGACCGCCTCGGCGGAAACCGCGTCGATGCTGCGTTCATGGACCTGATGTTGGGCGCCGAAGGCGTTCTCCTCGACATAGCCGTCGACGGTGGTGGAAATCCATGACACGCCGGCGCGCGGCACAAAGGCGACGCCCCCCATGTCGAAGATCATGCCGCCTTCGACCTTGGCGCCAAAACTGGAGCCGTCGGTGGTGGACATGGCCACGACGCCGGGCGTGGCGGTCTGGCGCGCGATGTCCTCGAACTGATCCCAGCTGTAGCCGGCTGCCGCGTTGACGAAGACCGATCCCTCACGCCAGCCCAGATAGGCGTCCAGCGAAGCGCCCTCGGCGGTAAAGTTGACGAGGCCGGCGCTGGCGTCGCCGGTGCGCAGCTGCAGCGCGCCGCCGGCGCGCAGGCCTGACGTCACTTCTCCGTCAGCGCCCACGATCAGCGTGCCGCCATCCATATCGCCGCCGGGGATGTTGCCGCGGGCGTCAAACTCGGTCTGATCGTAGGTCAGGCCGACATAGAGACCACCGGGATGCTCGTTGGTCGGTCCGTAGCCAAGACGTCCCAGCACCGAATCCATGCCGTCGGACCGCGCCCGTACGCCAATCTCGGCTTGCAGAGCCGAATGGGCCCCGAAATCGAGATAGTAGAGATAGTCGGTCGCCACGCTGGCGACGAGGCGCTGACCGGCCGCGGTGGGATGAACGCCATCCCAGAATACATAGCTGTCCGGCGTGGCGCAGACGGCGATGCCCGTGAAGCATCGGTCGGTGACGTTGGAAAAGCCGAACCGGCCCGGCGACTGCAGCAGCACGCCGAAGGCGCGGTTGACGTCCATGAAGATCACATTGGTCGTCGGATGGGCCGCGGCCTGCGTGCTCAGCTGAGCAAACAGGGCCGCATTGAAAGTGTTGGTGGCCTGGGTCGCGAGGCCCTGACCGGAGGTGGCCCTGAACTGCGGCGTCGTTCCCAGGTTCGGCAGGTTGGCGACCAGAATGGTTCCGGCGCCAGCCGTGGCGACCTGATTGACAATAAAGCCGATGTCGGCGGCGGCGGCGGTCGAGATGCCGTTGATATAGCCGAATGGATCGGGCTGCACCGCGGCGGTCGGCATGCCCTGGAAGATGTTGTTGGCGCCGCCCCAGATCGTCACCAGGTCGTCGCCGTCAAACGTTCCGCCCGAGCCGATATAGTTTGTGATCTGCTGGCGCATACCGGGAGGGGAGGGGACCGCATTGTCGGTGCGCGAGCCGCCGTAGGCGCCGTTGAAACTGCCGGTGACCGAACCGCCGACCCGCGCCTGGGTCCAGCCGAGCAACTCGACCCAGACCGGGCCGTTCGAAAACCGCCCCTGGAAGTAGGGGGGCGAAGTCGGCGTGACGCCGCCAGTTGCCGCGTAAAGGTTGCCGTTGTCCGACAGGCTGTCGCCGAAGGTGATGATCCGGCCATAGTCCTGAGCCGAAGCGGCGCCGGCCATGGCCAGTCCGAGGGCGAGCGTCGAGGTCGCCAGAGAAAGCTTGATGCGCATGAATGTCCTCCCGACCGTCAAATGCGGTGCATGGACGCCACTGTGCGCGCTTCGCATCATCAGGCAAGGCGCCGTAAGGGAAGCTTCGGCAAATTATGCGAGAGGTGTGGCGTTCAAGCCTGCAACCGATAGCCGCCGCCATCAGTGAGCAACAACCGTGATTGACCTTTGGTCGGCTCGATTTTCTGCCGGAGACGATAGATGTGGGTTTCCAGCGTGTGGGTCGTCACCCCCGCGTTATAGCCCCAAACCTCAGCCAGCAGCTCCTCGCGGGCCACCGCCTCGCCGCGCGCGCGCAGCAGATATTTGAGGATGGAGGTCTCCTTGTCGGTCAAGCGGACGCGCTTGCCCTTGTCGTCGATCAGGGCCTTCTGCGCTGGCTGGAACTGATAAGGACCAATGCGAAAGACCGCCTCTTCGGACTGTTCGACATTCCTCAGATGAGCGCGGATGCGCGCCAGCAGAACTGCGAAGCGGAACGGCTTGGTGACGTAGTCGGTGGCCCCGGCCTCAAGCCCGCCGATGGTCTCGGCCTCGCCGTCGGCCCCGGTCAGCATGACGATAGGCGCCCGCACACCCGCCTGGCGCAACCGCTTGCAGACCTCGCGGCCGTTGATGTCAGGTAGGTCGACGTCCAGCAGAATCAGCTCGGCCCGCCCTTCGGAGCCCTTCTTGACGCCGGCCAGGCCGGTATCGACCTGCTCGACCGAGAACTCGCCGGACAGCTCCAGCTGCTCGGCCAGCGCCTCGCGCAGGTCGTTGTCGTCGTCGATGATGAGGAGGGAGGTCGCCTGGGCCATGGGTCTATTTGGACTGAAGCTTCGCCGGGGGCAAACGGTCGCGCATCAACCGCGTTCGCCAAACAGGGCAGAGCCGACGCGGACGTGGGTGGCGCCGTGGCGCACGGCGGATTCGAAGTCGCCGCTCATGCCCATGGAAAGCTTGCTCAGACCGTGGCGGACCGCGATCCGGGCCAACAAGGCGAAATGCATGGCCGGCTCCTCGTCGGCCGGAGGAATGCACATCAGGCCCGCGATATTCAGGCCGTAGACCTTGCGGCACCGGGTGATGAAGGCGTCGGCCTCCAGCGGCGCGACACCGGCCTTCTGCGGCTCTTCGCCGGTGTTGATCTGGATCAGCAGTTCGGGTTGGCGACCCGAGCGCGTGATTTCGGCGGCCAGGGCGCTGGCCAGGGATTCGCGGTCTACGGTCTCGATGGCGTCGAACAAGGTGACGGCGTCGCGCGTCTTGTTGGACTGCAGCGGCCCGATGAGACGCAGCTCCAGGTCGGACCCGTCGCCGCGCCTTTCACTCCAACGATCTTGCGCCTCCTGCACCCGGTTCTCGCCGAAGACGCGCTGGCCCGCGTCCAGCGCGGCCTGAATCCGGTCCCAAGGCTGTTGCTTGCTGACGGCGGTCAGGGTCACATCAGCCGGATCGCGCCCGGCCGCGCGCGCGGCGCGCTGGATCTTGTGATGGATGGCCGAAAGGGCCTGGCTTGGACTGGTCATCGAATCCGCTTGTGGCGACGGCCTCTGATCTAGGTCGGGCCCATGCGCTCGCCAACCCCGGACGGCGCGCTTTGCCTCCTTTGCTGTTCCTGACCGACCCCGAACGAACGCCGCAGCCGTGGGAGCAGGCCGGGCGGCTGCCGCCTGGGGCGGGGGTCGTGCTGCGCGGGTTTGGACGCGACAGCGAACGGGCGACCGGCGAGCGGCTTGGCAAGGTCTGCCGCGAACGACGCCTGACGCTGCTGGTCGGGGCGGACGAAGCCTTGGCCGAGGCGATCGGCGCCGCTGGCCTGCATTTGCCCGAGCGGGACCTGGGGCGAGCTCCCGCAGTCCGGATGCGGCGCCCCGACTGGCTGATCACCGGGGCTGCACACTCGCAAGCCGAGCTGGACCGGGCCGCCCTGGCCGGCGTGGACGCCGTTCTGCTGTCGCCGGTGTTCGCCAGCGCCAGCCCTTCAGCCGGAGCGCCCCTGGGCGTTGACCGCTTCCAGGCCTGGGTCAAAGGTGCGCGGGTTCCCGTCTACGCGCTGGGCGGCGTCACCGCGACAACGGCGCCGGCCCTGGCCGCCAGCAGGGCCTGCGGCTTGGCCGGAGTCAGTGGAATCTAGGCGGTCGGCCGGACCCAATGTCCGGGACCGGTCGTGCCTTGCGTTTGACCAGAACCGCCGTGGCTCCGTGCATCGGAGCCGATCAGGCCCTTCTCCGCCCGGCGAAGCGTTCGACGCCGGCCACCCTGGCGACGATCTGCGCCTGGTCAAGCTGGCCTCGGGTGCCCCAGTTGAGGGATGATCGGGCTGGGGCCGTAGTCAACGCAGGAGCGCCGCGGGAGACCTCCATGATCCTCAATCGACGTCTGTTCATCGCCGTCGCCGCCGTGACTGCCTCCATAGCCGGCCCGGCCTGGGCCCACGCCCGCCTGGTCAGCGCCAGCCCCGCGCGCGATGCGGTGGGTTCGAGCCCTGCCGCGATCCGTCTGACTTTCAGCGAGCGGATGGTGGCGGCCTTTTCCAGTCTTGAGGTGATCAACGCCGCCGGGGTCGCTCAACCGGTTCGCGTGGTCGTCTCTGACGATAGCCTGACCCTGACCGGAACGCCGTCTCGCCGGCTCGCGGCGGGCGTCTATTCGGTCAACTGGGCCATCGCCTCGAACGACGGGCACCGGATGACCGGCTCATACCGATTCACGGTCCGCTAGCGGTGTTGGAGCTGTCGGTCATCGCCCTGCGCTGGCTGCAGTTCGCCGGCGCGACGCTGCTGGTCGGGGTGGCGCTGCAGCGTCTCTACGGACCGGCTGTCGGGACGGCCGCCCAGGCGCGCGGCCTGTCGCTGATCGCAGCCGGCGCCGTGGCGACGGCGTCGGTGGCGGGCCTGCTGGCGCAGGTGGCGGTCATGGCCGGGTCTGTCAGTGCAGGGCTGAATCCGGCGGCATTCGGATATGTCGCCTTCGGCACGCCGCTGGGCCTGGCGCATCTGGTGCGCGTCCTCCTTGGGCTGCTGGGCTTCGCGGTGGCGGCCTCCGCACTGAGCGAGGCGAAGCGCCAGCCGGTGCTCGCCGCGCTCGGTCTGGGTGTCTGCGCCAGCTTCGCCTGGAGCGGTCACGCCGGCGCGACTCCGGCGCCGCTCGGGGTCTGGCATCTGGCGGCCGATGCCCTCCATGTCGCAGCGGCCGGCCTGTGGCTCGGGGCGCTCGGCGCCTTCGTCGTGGCCGCGCGACCCGCATCGGCGACGCCGGCGCCCCAACTGGCTGCGGCGCTCGCAGGCTTCGCCGGCGCCGGGACCCTGGCAGTGGTCGTGCTGACGGTGACGGGTCTGTTCAACGCCTATGTCTTGATCGGGCCGGGCGCTGCGGCGACGGCGTTGACGACCCTCTATGGTCGGTTGCTGGCCATCAAGCTGGGGGTGTTCGCCGTCATGCTGGGTTTGGCCGCGATCAACCGTTTCCATCTGACGCCCGCCGCGCTAACGGGCCCAGAACGAGCCTTGCCGCGTCTGCGGCGAAGCCTGGGTCTGGAGGCGGCGCTGGGCGCGGTCGTTCTGGCCCTGGTGGCGGTGATTGGAACCCTGTCGCCGCCGGCGGCCCTCTAGCCCGGTCGGCGCTGGACCTGATCCCCAGGACGAGGGACCATCGATTCCTATGCGTAGGACCGGACAGAGGACCTCCCATGCACGATGACATCGACGAACTGATCCGCGACACGGCGCCCTGGCCGGGCGCCGGCGCAACCGATGCCCTGGAGGGCGACGTCTGGCGCCGGGTCGCTGAACGGCGCCGACGGGCGGTCGTCGCCCGTCTTCAGGCCGGCGTCCTGGTTCTGGGCATCCTGATCGGCGCGATCGGCGGCGGGATTTCTTCCCCGGCGAGCCGGACCCAGGCGTCAGAACTGCGGGTCCTGACCGTCGAGGCGGGTCTGGAGCCCTTCAGTCTGGCGAGTGATCTCGGATGAGCCCGTCAGCCCGTTCCCTGGTGATCACGGCAGCCGTCGTCGCGGCCCTGGCCAGCGCCCTGGCGACCTGGGCCAGCGCCAGCTGGATCCACCGCGCGCCGCCCAGCCTGCACGCGGTGGTCCATGAGCAGATCGACCTGTCGCCCGACCAGGAAGTCCGCATCGAGGCGCTGGAGGCCAGTTTCGCGCAGGAGCGCCGCCGTCTTGAAGGCGAGCTGCGCGCCGCCAACGGCGAGATGGTCGCGGCGATCTCGGCCAATCAGGGCGATACGCCCGAGGTCCAGGCGGCCGTGGATCATTTCCATGACGCCATGGGCGATCTGCAAAAGGCGACCCTGGCCCACGTCTTTCAGATGCGCGCTGAGCTGACCCCGGAGCAGGCGCGGGCCTTTGACGCCGCCGTCGTCGAGAACCTGCAGGCCGGCTCAAACTGAGCCGTGGCGGGGCTGGATCTCCAGGACCGAGCCGCCGCCGGCGAGCGGGCCGCCTTCAGCGCCCTGATGGCCGCCGGCCAGGGCGACCTGTTGCGGTTCGTGCGTCGCTATGTCGGTGACGCCGATGAGGCGCTGGATCTGGTCCAGGAGACCTACGCTTCGGCCTGGATGGCGATCCGTCGCTATGATCCGACCCGACCGTTTGACGTCTGGCTCAGACGCATCGCCCTGAACAAATGCCGCGATTGGGGCCGCCGCAGACGGGTTCGCCGCCTCGTTCGGGGCGTCATCGGCCTGGATGCGCCCGAGGCCGAGCGCGTCGGCGACCCCGCCCCGGACCCGGAGGCGGCGCTTCATGACCGTCGCCGACTGGCGGACGTGACCGCCGCTCTGGAGGCCTTGCCGCATGGCCTCAAGGCCCCGCTTCTGCTGGCGGTGCTGGAAGATCGATCCCAGGCCGAGATCGGCGCCATGCTTGATCTGACCCCCAAGGCGGTGGAGCTTCGCATTGCGCGCGCGCGGACCCGGCTGCGCGCGGCGCTGGACGCGCACTGACGGCTGAGGGCACAAGGACGCGCCCGCGTATTGTGAACTGACAGGCGCTGAACCGCCGCCATAGTGAGCCGCCCACCGTGCGACCCAACCGTCGAGCCCTTCTGAAAAAAACCCTGCTCGGCGGCGGCCTGCTGGCGGCCCAAGGGCTGATGCCGGCCTGGGCGCAGTCGGGCACACCGGGGCTGACGGCGGGCGCCGGCCCCCTCAGCGGCGATGACATCCGGCTGAGCGTCGGCCATTCGCCCTTCACTCTCGGTGGCCAGACCGGCCATGCCATCACCGTCAACGGCACCCTGCCGGCGCCGCTGATCCGGCTGCGCGAAGGCCAGAGCGCCCGTCTGTCGGTGACCAACACCCTGGATGAGGACACCTCGATCCACTGGCACGGTCTGCTGCTGCCGTTCCAGATGGACGGCGTGCCGGGCATCAGCTTTCCGGGCATCCGCCCCGGCGAAACCTTCGTCTATGAGTTCCCGGTGCGCCAGTCCGGCACCTACTGGTACCACAGCCATTCCAACCTGCAGGAGGCGATGGGCCACTACGGGCCGATCATCATCGATCCGGCCGGCGCCGATCCGGTGGCCTATGACCGCGAACACGTTCTGGTGCTGTCGGACTGGAGCTTCATCCATCCGCACGAACTGCTGGACCGGCTCAAGAAGAGCCCAGGCTATTTCAACCGCCAGCGCACCACGGTCGAGGGCCTGATCACCGGCGAAGACCGAATGAGCCTGGACGAGCGCCAGATGTGGGCCGGGATGCGGATGGACCCGCGCGACATCCTGGACGTCAACGGCTCGGTCTATACCTATCTGATCAACGGCCACGGTCCGGCAGAGAGCTGGACCGGCCTGTTCCGCCCCGGTGAGCGGGTGCGGCTGAGGATCATCAACGCCTCGGCCATGTCGATCTTCAACTTCCGGATCCCGGGCCTGGCCATGACGGTGGTGAGCGCAGACGGCATTGATGTCCGGCCCGTTGAAACCGACGAATTCCAGATATCGGTGGCCGAGACCTATGACGTCATCGTCCAGCCCAGCGCCGATGCCTCCTACGCCATCGTGGCTGAGTCCATCGACCGCTCGGGCATGGCGGTGGGGATGCTGGCCCCGCGCGCGGGAATGTCGGTGGCCGTCCCGCCGCTGCGCGAGGTTCCCAACCTGACCATGGCCGATATGGGCATGGGCGGCATGGATCACGGCGCGATGGCCGGAATGGACCACTCGGCCATGGGCCACGATATGGGCGCCGCCGCGCCGATGGACCACGGCGACATGGCCATGCGCGACCCTGAGAATGCCCCGGCCAATATGCAGGTCGGCGTCGGGGTCGACATGATCGCGCCGGCCCCGGCCAATCGTCTGGGCGAGCGACCGATCGGCCTGGCCGACGTGCCGCATCGGGTGCTGGTCTATACCGATCTGGTGGCGCTGCGGCCCAATCCGGCGGCCACGCCCCCGACCCGCCACCTGGAAATCCACCTGACCGGCAATATGGAGCGGTTCATGTGGGGCTTTGACGGTCGGCGGTTCTCGGAACTGGTCGAGCCGATCCGCTTCGCTCGCGACGAACGGGTCCGGGTGACGCTGGTGAACGACACCATGATGTCCCACCCGATCCACCTGCATGGGCATTTCTTCGAGCTGGTCACCGGCGCGCCGGCAGATCGCCAGCCCTGGAAACACACCGTCAGCGTCGCGCCCGGCTCTCAGGTCAGCTTCGATCTGACGGCGTCGGAGCCGGGCGACTGGGCGTTCCACTGTCACCTCCTGATGCATATGCACACCGGGATGTTCAACGTGGTCACGGTGCGGCCTCTGGACGGAGATCCGGCATGAGGCGGTTGGTTCTGATCGCGGCGCCGCTGGTTCTGATCGCGGCGCCGGCCTTCGCCCAGGACGGCCAGACCGATCACGCGGGCCACGGCGCCGCCCAGCCTGTCCAGCCCGCTGATCCCCACGCGGGCCACCGTATGACCCCGCCGGCGGTGGAAGACCCGCACGCCGGACACGACATGGGCTCCACACCCGCTGCCGATCCTCACGCCGGCCACGTCATGTCCGGGCCGGTCCCGCCCGAGAATCCGACCAGCGCCGATGACGTCGGGCGCGCCGGCCAGACCCCGCCGCCGCCCGCCGCCTTCTCAGGCCCGGCCCATGCGGCGGACGCGATCTTCGGAACCGAGGCCATGGCTGCGGCTCGCGCTCAAGTGCTGTCAGAGACCGGGGCCATGCGGACCACAGCCTTCATCCTGGAACGGCTCGAAGCCGGCTTCGGCGATGATGACACGCCCCTGGTCTGGGACGCCCAGGGTTGGATCGGCGGCGACATCAACCGCTTCGCCTGGAAGACCGAGGGCGAGGGCGTGTCCGGCGACGGCGTCGACGATATCGAAATCCAGGCCCTCTACAGCCGCGCGGTCCGCCCCTTCTGGGATGCGCAGATCGGCGTGCGCCACGATTTCGCGGACGGCGACGACGCCACCCATCTGGTCGCCGGCGTCCAGGGCGTCGCACCCGGCTGGTGGGAGGTGGATGCGGCCCTGTTCCTATCCAGCGACGGCGACCTGACCGCCCGTGTCGAGGCCGAATACGACCTGCGCCTGACCCAGAGGCTGATCCTGCAGCCGCGCGTCGAACTGGACCTGTCCGCCGCCGACGAGCCGGCGCGCGGCCTGGCGTCCGGCTTCACCGGGGCCGAAGCGGGCCTGCGCCTACGCTACGAGATTCGGCGCGAGTTCGCCCCCTATGTCGGGGTCGAATGGCACAGCGCCCTGGGCGGCGCCGCCGATCTGGCCCGCGCCGCCGGCCATCCGGTCGAAGAGACCCGTTTCCTGATTGGCCTGAGGGCCTGGTACTAGGGAGTTCCCCATGTTTCGCCTGATCACCGTCGCCGCCATCCTGACCCTGGCCGCGCCAGCCGCCGCCTTCGCTCAGGATCCGCACGGCGCCCACGCCGGACACCAGCCGTCCGGCCACACGGGCATGGACCATAGCGGCCACGCCGGCATGGATCACAGCGACCACGGCGCAGCCTCGGCGCAGGGCCTGACCACTGTTCCGGCCGACGGCTCGATGTTGATGGGTCCGCCTGCGTCCTTTTCGATCACCTTCCCGCACGCCATGCGCCTGACCGGCGTGAGCGTTCAGGCGCGTGGCCAGGCCGCCGTCGTGGTCGCCGTGGCCGAAGCCCAGGCAGGAACCAGCGCCACCGTCGCCCTGCCGACCCTGGCGCCGGCCACCTACACCCTGACCTGGACCGCCCAGGGCGAAGACGGCCACGCGATGACGGGAACCGTCGGTTTCATGGTCCACTAGAAGGAGATGCCCAGATGAGAACCCTGCTGCTTTCGGGGGCCTTCCTGGCCCTGACCGCCGGCGCCGCTCTGGCCGCCCAGGACCGCTGCGCCTGCTGCGAGAACATGGCCGAAGGCCAGACCATGGCCTGCTGCGAAGACATGGCCGCAGGCGAGCCGTGCTGTTGCGACCGGATGAGCCAGGGCGAAGACCCAGCCGCAGAGCCCAGCCATGACCACTCGGGGCACGACGCTCCAGCTGAACCGGCGACGTGACCGGAGATCATGATCTTCAAGAAAAAGTGGTGCCGCCTAGGTGACTCGAACACCTGACCTACGCATTACGAAGGTAGGAGATGCCTCTCGCTCAAACCTTAGAGGACATGGGCTTTCGCGCCGTTTATGGCCACTGAAACACCACCGCCAATCGCCTTCCCAAATCTGCCGGCAAGCGCGTGACATCGCGTCCGAGTTTGCGCGCGTTAGCGTGGGAACCGACCGAAACTCCACCCGCGCTATACCCGCCAACGGGTCAAAAAAATAGCCGACGCCCCCTCCCGCACACCGCCTGATGAGCAGCATGGGGAGGGGGTCATCGGCGGGTCTCAGGTCTCCTTCTGCTTCGCCGCGCCAGCTTCGACGGCGGCCAGTAGGGCTTTGTCGGACAAATGTGCGTAGCGTTGCGTGGACTGGTAGCTGGAGTGGGCCAAGACCTTCCCGACCGAGAAGATGTCGATGTTGGCGTTGATCATGAATGAAGCGGCGGAGTGCCGGAGGTCATGGATCCTCAGGCCGGGTAGGCGGGCGACTCGGATGGCCCGCTCCCAGCCGTGTTGGATCGTAACGAAGGGCTCCAGGGTTTTTGGGTTCGGCAGCAGCCACGGACAGCCGTCAAACCGGGGCAGGCTTTCGATGACAGTTAGGGCGTCCGACGACAGCGGCACGTACCGAGGCCGCCCTGTCTTGGTGGTCGGTATATGCCAGGCCCGCCGCTCGACATCGACGTGATCCCACCGGGCCCTGAGAAGCTCACCAATCCGCGCGCCTGTGAAAAGGAGCAGATCAACGATGGGGCTGAGCTGGGTGTTATAGGACTCGGCGGCGGCGGCGCGCAGCCGGTCCGCCTCCTCGGCCGTCAGATAGCGCTCCCTGGCATTCGTGAACTTGACCCTCGGCACGTTCCGAACCGGACTGGGATCGCAGCCGGGAAGGCCGGCGTGGTTGCCCACCACGAACGACCTTTGGAAGATGACCCTTATCTTCTCGACGCTCGCCGGGGCCAGTCCTCCAGCTCGCTTGTCGGCGAGCCATTGGGCGACAGCAGGGCCCTTGATGTCAGTTAGCCGGACATTGCCCCATCGCGGCAGGACGTGGTTCCTCATGTAACCGGCGTTGGTGGCAAACGAGCGGTGGTGAAGCTTGGCTTGCTGGAGATAAGTCGCGGCCACCTCCCGGTAGAAGGGTATCGCCTTTAACGCCGCCTTTTTCGCACGAGGGTCAGGGCTTCAAACCTCGTTCTGAAGTTGGCCTCAAGGGCGTTCCGGTCGCGGATGTCGGCTCGAACCTCGTATTTGAGGTCACGCAGCTTCGAGAGGAAGGCGTCTTCGAGCTGTCGTTCCGAGGTGATCATCGCCATCCAAAGGGCCTCGTCTTGAGCTGGGCAAGCCCTGACTAACGGACGCTCACGGCCAACGCGAGCCCTACGAGCGTCGTAGACTTGGTCCAAGGCAGGACGTCTCGATCCGTGTCGACGGGCCCCTCAGGTCGATTGACCGACAAACTCCTGTAAGAGTTGCGCCGGCTTTCGTCCGAGCGCTTCCGCGACTTGGCAAAACTCGATCACGTCCAGGCGGCGTTCGCCTCGCTCAACCTTTGAAACGAAGCTCTGAGGTCGCCCCAGCCGGGCTGCCAGTTCGACTTGAGTGATGCCGGCGGCCTTCCGCGCCGAGGCGATGAAAGCGATGAACTCCTGATGCCGCTGCGTGAAGATCGATGACGGCAACGAGCGCCCCTGTCAGGTGAGGCGCTTTCGCTAAATCCTAGATCGGTATATCCCAGAATCGGTTATCGCTGATTTGGGGGAGGGCGGTCTTACGTCTCAGGCAACGCTTATGCGGCCATTGGGCCTGTCTGTCCGGCGCTCGAATAAGCGCGGAAATCAGCACCTTATATGATGAACCAGTGAGTGTTCATCCATCGCCATGACGCGCGATGCTGTCTTTAACAGAACGATGGAGCCACAATTCCAATGGCCAAATTGAAACGACTATCAGCTTTGGTGATCATCTCTTCCGTCTCATCGCTTGCCCTTCTGGCTTCCTGCGATCGCGCTTTGAGGGCACCCACCCAAGCGGAGGAAATCGAAGAGTTCTGCAATCAGCTCGCGTCCGACTTCGTCGCCGACCCATCATTAGGCCGCGAGCAAGTAGTCCTGAACTCCGCCCGATAACGCGGCACCAGGAGGCCCGCCGGATCGCCCCGAAGGCCCCGGCATCGCCATCCCCAACGCGCCCCCTCAGCGGCCACTCCTCGGCCGCCGGGAGGCCCCCGAAACCCAACGCGCCTGACCCCGCCGCGCCCGTCGCGGCTCCACGGCGCTCGCGCGCCGACCACCTCCAATGAAAGGAAACGACTATGCCTAAGGTCAAACTCGACGCGGCTTTTGCTGCTACCGCCCAATGCTTTCCCGGCAGGGGCAAAACAGATTGGACCGACGACGGTATCACCGGCTTCGTGCTGGAGGTCCGAGAAAGCGGAGGAAAGACATACTATCTAAAATACAGGGATCAGACGGACAGGCTGCGTCAACATAAAATCGTTAGATATCAAGACATTAGCTTTGCCGTCGCCAAGAAGGCTGCGCTGAAACTTCGGTCTGATGTCGTGATGGGGGGCGAACCGCGTCACACTGACAGACAGCGAGTTTCAGCGCCTCCTAGATGAGATCGTTACGCCGGACGTTTTCACGGCCGCGAAGATCCTGCGCGAGCGCAACAGTTTCATTCGTGATGACGGGACGCCGCTGAACTACACGCTCGTTAACATTCGGGACTGGTGCAAAAATTCCTTCGAGGCGGTCAACCAGCTCCGCATCAACACGGACAACAGCCATCATCGCTACGACGTCATTCTCCTCATCAACGGGGTGCCGGTCGTTCAGGTCGAACTGAAGACACTCGGCATCAACCCGCGACGGGCCATGGAGCAGATAGTCGAGTATAAGAATGACGTTGGGAACGGCTACACGCTCCAAGCCACGGAAGACACACCCTTCTTTCACCACGTGGCGACTCTCGCCGAACTGCAGCGCGCGGCCGATCCCAAGAAGGGGAGGCTTTACACCTTTCACTTCAATGCCCTGCGTAGCGTCATGGAGAAAACAGCTTCTTTCTTCGGGCACTCCAGCATCGCCTTTTGCTTAAAGGCGCTAGACAACGATGATGATCGGGCGCTCTTCAACCGGGCCCTTAATCTTCTCAGCCACGGTGCCTATGCCGTCCATGAGCCCACGGAGATGGGGGAGGACAACAAGGCCCTTTTCCGTCGCATCCTAAACGACTTTATCGCGCGGTTTGACTTCGCCCTGCCAGCACAGCCCCCAGTTAAGGTGCCAATACCGGCATCCGCGCCCGCCCCTTAGGAAGCACCCGAAGAAAATGAACGACCAAAGCCAAAGACAGCTCGGCAGGACGCTCTGGAACATCGCAGACGCGCTTCGCGGAGCTATGAACGCGGACGATTTCCGCGACTACATGTTGTCTTTTCTTTTCCTGCGATATCTATCGGACAACTACGAGACGGCGGCAAAAAGGGAACTCGGGCGCGACTACCCCGATCCCAACGCGATCGGCAACGGTGGACGTTCTCCCCTGTCGGTTTGGTACGCGCAAAACTCTGATGACGTTGGGGCTTTTGAAGAGCAAATGCGCCTCAAGGTGCACTACGTCATCAAGCCGGAACATCTCTGGACCAGCATCGCCCATATGGCGCGTACGCAGGACGACGAACTGCTGAACACCCTGCAGGCGGGCTTCAAGTATATCGAGAACGAGTCCTTTCAAAGCACGTTTGGCGGTCTATTCTCGGAGATCAATCTCGGCTCTGAGAAGCTTGGCCGGACATACGCGGATCGCAACGCCAAACTCTGCGCCATCATCACCGAAATCGCCAAAGGGCTTGCCGACTTCTCAGCCGATGTAGATGCGCTGGGCGACGCCTACGAGTATCTGATCGGCCAATTTGCCGCCGGCTCAGGAAAGAAGGCAGGCGAGTTCTATACCCCGCAGCAGGTGTCAGACATTCTTTCCGCGATCGTGACCCTGGACAGCCAAGAGCCCTCGACCGGACGGAAAGAGCGACTAGCCAGCGTGTTCGATTTTGCGTGCGGCTCTGGGTCGCTGCTGCTGAACGTGCGCAAGCGCATGGGACCGCACGGCATCGGCAAAATCTACGGGCAGGAAAAGAATATCACCACCTACAACCTCGCCCGGATGAACATGCTGTTGCACGGGGTGAAGGACACCGAGTTTGAAATCTACCACGGCGACACGCTGAGCAACGACTGGGATATTCTTCGTGAGCTGAACCCCGCGAAGAAGCCCACGTTCGATGCGATCGTGGCCAATCCGCCCTTCAGCCTCCGGTGGGAACCGACTGAGGCCATGGGTGACGATGTCCGGTTCAAGAACTACGGGCTGGCCCCCAAGTCGGCGGCCGATTTTGCCTTCCTTCTTCACGGGTTCCACTACCTGAAGGATGAGGGTGTCATGGCCATCATCCTCCCGCACGGCGTGCTGTTCCGAGGGGGAGCGGAAGAACGCATACGGACGAAGCTGCTCAAGGACGGTCACATTGACACGGTGATCGGCCTGCCAGCCAATCTGTTTTATTCGACGGGCATCCCGGTCTGCATTCTTGTGCTGAAGAAGTGCAAGAAATCTGACGACGTGCTCTTCATCAATGCTGCCGAGCACTTCATGAAGGACAAGCGTCAGAACAGGCTCGGAGACGGCGAGAATGGGACGCCGGATCACATCGGCAAGATCGTCTCCACCTACCAGTTCCGCACCGAGCAGGATCGTTACTCTAAACGTGTCAGCATGGAGCGGATCGCTGACGAGGGCTTCAATCTCAACATCTCACGGTACATCAGCACCGCCGTGGGAGAAGAAGAGATCGACTTGGACGCAACGCACGCTGAGTTGGTCTCGATCGAAAAGACCGTTTCGGACGCGGCGGTCAAACACAACGAGTTTCTAAAGGCCCTGGGGTTGCCGCTTTTGCCCACGCATTGACGGCTTGCGCTTCACCCGTGTTTGACGGCGTGGACGCTGGGCTGCTGGAGCGCGCGAAAGCGACTTCCACCGCATACCCACGGAACTCCCACGCGGAAGCGACTTCCGGCCGATCTCTGGCCCGCCGCCACGCTAACGCTGCTTTGGAGTGGTGGTGCCGCCTAGGTGACTCGAACACCTGACCTACGCATTACGAATGCGCCGCTCTACCGGCTGAGCTAAGGCGGCCCAAGATGGGCTGGGGCGGACAGGCCGTCCCGAGGCGGGCCTAGATAGCGGGGCAAAGGGGCGGCGCCAAGGGGGTCAACGCTTGGGCGCGGCCCGTCGCGAACGACGCGGTCCGCTCGGCCCGGTCGCCGGCGGCGTTTCGGGCGTGTCGGCGTCGTCCCAGTCGCCCGGATCGTCCGGCGCGCGCCAGACGGGTTCGGTTTCGGGCTCCGGCGTCGGCGGCGTCGGCTCGGTCTGTGCGGGCGGTGGGGCGACGAAGGGGGCGCCGATCAACTCGGCCTCATCGGTCCAGATCGCGATCACGCGGGCCCAGCCGGCGCGGTCATAGCTGAAGCCGTCGCTGTCCGTTCGCTCGTCATCGGGCGCCTGCGCGACGCGTGCGGCCAGGGTGCGGGCTTCGGCCACCCGACCGTTAGCCCAGGCCGCTCGGGCCTTGAGATCCAGCAGGCGTCCGGTCTCGACATCGCCGCCAAGGGCCTCGACCGCCGCATCAATGGTGGCGGCGTCCCCGGCCAGCAGGGCGCGCTCCACTTCCAACATGCGGCTTTCCGGGTGGTCCGGATGACGCGCGATCAGGCGTGCGAACCGCTCGGCTCGCTCGCTCGGCGTCTCCGATGGGTGAAGATCGCGATAAGCCCCGGCCAAGGCCGCGTGCGGCCGGGCCTTCCAGGCCTTGAGCAGCAAGACCTCGCCGCGTCCCGGACGACCGGCCGAGCCTTCAAGCTGGGCCGCCGTGACGGCGGCAGGGGCGAACTCGGGCGACAAGGTTGTGGCCTTTACCGCATCCTTGGTCGGCGACTCGGCGCCCTGTTCCAGCGCCCGCACGGTCAGAAGGGCGGCGCGGGCGCGGGCGGCCTTGTCGGCGTTGATCGCCCGCTTGGCGCGCGGACCACCAAGCAAAGCCAGGGCGCCGTCCCAGTCGCCGGCTTCGAGGCGGTCGTCGAACTGCATTCGCCAGGCCCAGGCGCCGCCACGGCCTGCGACCTCGCCGGCGCGGGCCTGTTCCAGAGCGCCAGCTCGGTCGCCGGCCCGCCACGACAGACGAGCGAGCCCCTGACGGGCGGCGCCCTGCGCGTCGGGATAGGACAGCAACGCTTCGTAGGCGGCGCGGGCGGACGGTTCTTCCCCCGCGATCTCGGCAGCCTGGGCCGCGAGCAGGCCGGTCAGGACCGGGGCGTCTTCGGCTGCATCGGTGGCGCGCCGAGCCATGCGGCGGGCCTCGTCGGCGTCGCCGCCGGCCAGGGCCAGATAGCCCCGCGCCAAGGCGGCGTAGGAATCACGTCGGCGGGCGTCCGCGCGGACTCGCGCGGCCCGCTGGGGCGCCTCACCGATCCAGATCACCAGCCGCCAGAACCCCACCGCCAGCAGCGCGAAGGCTCCGGCCAGCACCGCCCCGGCGGCGGCGGAGGTGTCCAACCGCCAGCCCAGCCATTCCGCCGTAAGAACGCCCGGTTCACCCGAGGCGGCGACCGCCAGAAGCGCCAGCGCCATGCCGGCCAGCAGGGCCAGGCCGACCCGGATCAAAGCGGCGCCCCCGTCTCGGCCGTGGCCGCGCCGGACAGGTCGCCCAGCGCCTGAGCTCTCAGAGCGTCGATGCGGCGTTCGATTTCGACCCGGCGTTCGGCCCGCGCGGTCCATTCCGACATGGCGATGCGGGCGGGCTCGGGCAGGGACTGAAGCTGGGCCAGAGCGCCTTCGAGGTCCCCCTCGCGAACCCGACGCTCGGCTCGGGCCAGCACGGCGTCGGCGCTCTCGCCCTCCAGATCGCCGATACGGCGCAAACTGAAGACCGAGCGGAAGGCCCGTCCGAGCGAATCGAAGAAGCCGCCGGCCGGGGCCTGACCGTCAGCGGCGCGGGCGGCGCGGGCGGCGGCGGCGGGATATTCCCCGACCAGGGCCGCGCGCGTGGGCGCTCCCTGCTCGGCCAGTTCGCGCAAGGCCCGGATGCCGCGCGACGTGGGCGCCAGCCGTTCCAGCGAGGCCAGTTCACCCGCGAAGGGGGAGGATCCTTCCGCTGCATCGGCCAAGGAGGCAGCCGCCACGGCCGCGGCGGCGGCGCGCGACATGCGCGACTGGGACGCCTCCAGCGCGGCGATGCGATCTTCCAGCTGGAGCGGGTCGACCACGACCGTTTCGCCGTCCTCGGTCGGAACGGCGACTGGGTCGGGTCGGGTGGCGGCCTGGCGCCGAGCCAGCTCAAGCTCGCTTTCCAGTTGGTCGATGCGCTGGCGCATCTGCACCCGTTCTTGGCTTTCGGAAACCGGTGCGGCCGGTCCGATGGCGCGGGCCAGGCGTTCGCGGAAAGCCCCGGCCCCGATGGCGATGATGACCAGGATGGCCCCGAAGGCGATCAGGGCCAGAATGCGCGGCGGAATGCTCGGCCGTTCCAGCTCGCGGTGCGGCGGCTCGGGCTCGATCCGGGGCCGGTCGTCGGCAGGGTTGTCGGTCATGCGCGCGCCTTCGACAGAGTGTCGATCGTGAGCCTAACCAAGGATGCGTCATCAGGGAACGGGGCGACCGCAACCGATTTCGAAGCGACGTCTGCAAACGGTGCGGCGCAAGCCGATGAAAGGGCCAGGACCGTCAGGGCTCCGAGACGGCTTTTCGCGCGTTCGGCCACCACGGCGCCGGCGCGAGCCGAGTGGATCATGACCGCTATCAGGTCGTTGGCGCCGAGCGCGGCGTTCGGCGTGATCGCCACGGTCTCGTAGACCGGCCTCACGACCACTTCGATGCCGAGTGGCGCCGCGAGTGAACCCAGGTTCGCCGCCGGGGCCATGGGGGCCAGGTGCAGAATGCGGCGCGGGGTTTGATCGACCAGGGCCTGCGCCAGCGCCCGGACATCGCCACCGGCGATGCGAATATCTCTGAATCCAGCATCGGCGAGGCAGTCGGCCGTTGCCTCGCCGACGGCGAATGCCGGAAGAGTTCGGTCGCTGGAGCGCGCTGAAAAGACCGACACCGCGTTGGGACTGGTGAAGGCCAGGGCGTCGAACCCGGTCAGGTCCAGCGAGGCGTCGAGCGGCCGAACCTGAAGCGCCGGGTCGATCAGACTGTCGATCCCGACCTGGGCCAGGCGTGCCGCCGTACGGGCTGCGCCGGGCTGAGTGCGGGTGATCCAGACCTTCATCCGAACAGATTGTCTCCCGCCTCGTGGCGAATAGCGTCGCCTAGTTCCAATCCCAGTGCGCGCGCCTTGGCCGGGTCGACCGGGCCTCGGCCCTCTCTGCGCCAACGTCGCCTGCCGTCATTGGACAACGCCTCGACGGCCACCTCGACTTCATCGCCGACCTTGCGGGCATGGGCGCCCATGGCGGTCCTGCAATTGGCCTCCAGAGCGACCAGAGCGCCGCGCTCAGCGGCCACGCAGACTTCGGTGTCGGCGTCGGCCAGGCCGCGCAGCCACTCGGCCCACGGACTGTCGGCGCGGCATTGCAGCGCCAGCGCGCCCTGACCGGGCGCCGGCGGCGCCGTCCACGGGTCGAGGAAGCCGAGCGCCCGATCACCCAGGCCCAGCCGGTTCAACCCCGCCGCCGCCAGCAGGATGGCGTCGAAATCGCCATCGGCCAAGCGTTTGAGCCGGGTATCGACATTGCCGCGCAAGGTCTCGATGTGCAGATCGGGCCGCACCGCCAGGGCCTGCGCCTGACGCCGCAGCGATGCGGTGCCGAGCCGGGCCCCCTCGGGCAAATCTTCGAGACGGCTCCACCGTTCGGACAGAAAGGCGTCGCGCGGATCCTCACGCCTGGGCACGGCGGCGATCACCAGACCTTCCGGCGGCTGGGCCGGGACGTCCTTCATCGAATGAACCGCCATGTCGATCTCGCCATCGAACAGGGCGCGCTCGATCTCCTTGGTGAACAAGGCCTTGCCGCCGATGTCCATCAGCCGCCGATCCTGGATGCGGTCGCCGCTGGTGACGATGAAAACCAGCGGCGCCATCACCTCGGGATGGTCCGGCGCGCCCAGTCGACGGGCGATTTCGGCCTGGATGTGACCCGACTGGGTGCGGGCCAGAAGCGACTGGCGGGTGCCGATACGAAGAGGCGGGGTCGGGCTCACGCTTGCGTCCGGTAGGGGGCTGCGGCTAGGTCGCCGCGAATGACCACTGGCGACTATACCGTTCTGGGTCTTGAGACCAGTTGCGACGAGACCGCGGCGGCCGTCGTGCGTCGCCATGCCGATGGAGAGATCGAGGTCCTGTCTTCCGTTGTGGCCAGTCAGGAGGAGCACAAGCCGTTTGGCGGCGTGGTGCCCGAGATCGCCGCGCGTGGCCACGTCCGCGTCATCGACAACATTGCGCGTCGGGCGCTGACCGAAGCCGGAATGGGTTTTGACGGGATCGATGGCGTCGCCGCGACGGCCGGGCCAGGGTTGGTCGGCGGAGTCATGGTGGGCTTGAGCTTCGGCAAGGCGGTGGCCCTGGCGCGCGGCTTGCCGCTGGTTGCAGTCAATCACCTGGAGGGCCACGCCCTGTCGGCGCGGCTGGGGGCCGAGGCGGCCTATCCGTTCCTGCTACTGCTGGTCTCCGGCGGCCATTGCCAGCTGTTGGAGGTTCGCGGGGTCGGCGACATGACCCGGCTGGGCTCGACCATCGACGACGCGGCCGGCGAGGCCTTCGACAAGACCGCCAAGGCGCTGGGCCTGGGTTATCCGGGCGGCCCGGCGCTGGAGCGTCTGGCCGCGTCGGGCGATCCGGCGAAGATCGCCATGCCGCGCGCCTTGCTGGGTCGCAAGGGCTTCGATTTTTCCTTCTCGGGGCTCAAGACCGCCGCCGCCCGCGCCGCCGAGGCCGCCCAGATCGATCAGGACCGCGCCGATGTCGCCGCCGCCGTTCAGGCCGCCATCGCCCGCCAGCTGACGGAGCGGTCCGAGCGGGCCATGGCCGACTATGCCGAACGCCACGATCACCGTCTCTTTGTCGTCGCCGGCGGGGTGGCGGCGAACCAGACGGTGCGCCGATCCCTGACCGAGGCGTGTGGGCGCCAGGGCTTCGATTTCGTAGCGCCGCCGCTTGAATACTGCACCGACAACGCCGCCATGATCGCCCTGGCGGGGGCCGAGCGGCTGGCGCTGGGCCTGACGTCCGGGCTGGATGCGCGGGCCCGGCCGCGCTGGCCGCTGGACGAGGCGACGGCGCTGGCCGACCCCCTCTACGCAACCGGCCGCAAGGGAGCCAAGGCATGACGGATTTCACCTCGGTCGGCGTCATCGGCGGCGGCGCCTGGGGCACGGCCCTGGCCCAGTCCTGCGCCCGCTGCGGGCTGGAGGTGCGGATCCAGGCCCGCGAGGCCGAGGTGGTCGAAAGCATCAACGTCCGCCATGAGAACGAGGTCTTCCTGCCCGGCGTCAAGCTGGACCCAGGGGTCAAGGCGGTCGCTGACCTGGCCGACCTGGCCGATTGCGACTTCATCCTGGCTGTGCCGCCGGCCCAGCATATGCGTGCCGTCCTGACCGACTTCGCGCCGCACGTCGCGGCGGGCACGCCCATCGTCCTGTGCTCCAAGGGCGTCGAGCGCGGCACGCTCAAACTGATGACCGATGTGCTGAGGGAGGCCGTCCCCCAGGCCCGCGTTGCGGTCCTGTCCGGGCCCAGCTTCGCCGCCGACGTCGTGCGCGGACTGCCCACCGCCGTGACCCTGGCCTGCGAAGATGCAGAGCTGGGCGAAGCCCTGGCCCAGGCGGTCGCGGCGCCCGCATTCCGGCCCTATCTGGCCGACGACCTGATCGGAGCCGAGGTCGGCGGGGCGATCAAGAATGTGCTGGCCATCGCCTGCGGCATCTCCGAGGGCCGGGGCCTGGGCCGCAGCGCCCACGCGGGGTTGATCACGCGGGGCTTCGCCGAAATGACGCGCATCGGCGTGGCGATGGGCGGGCGGGCCGAGACGGTGGCGGGCCTGTGCGGCCTGGGCGATCTGGTCCTGACCTGCTCCAGCCCGCAGTCGCGCAATATGTCGGTCGGCATGGCCCTCGGATCGGGCCAGACCCTCTATCAGGCTCTTGAGGGCAGACGCAGCGTGGCTGAGGGCGTCGATTCCGCGCCGGCCGTGCGTCAGCTGGTCGCCAAACTGGAGGTCGAGGCTCCGATCTGCGAAGCCATCGCCGCCATCCTGGCGGGCGAGATCGACGTCGATCAGGCCATCGACGGCCTGCTCAACCGCCCGCTCAAGGCCGAGCGATGAGCGACGGCCCGCCGCCGCCGGAGCGACCCCGCGTCTGGAAGACGCCGCCCGGCGTGGCCGTGGCGGTGCTGGACGACATCGCCGAACCGGGCGCCCGCTCGGTGGTCGTCCAGATCGGCGAGGCCTTCTTCCACGGCTTTCTGGTGAGGAAGGACGGCGAGGTGAGGGGCTATGTCGATCGTTGCCCGCACGCCGGCTATCCGCTGGCGATCGAACTGGACAAATATCTGACCAACGACGGCGAGCTGATCCTGTGCGCCTGGCACGGCGGGGTGTTCAAACCCCTGACCGGAGACTGCATCGGCGGCCCGCCGGCCGGCGGTCGCTTGACCCCCTGGCCGGTGGTGGTCGACGGTGCGGTCGTGCGGACCGCCTAGGCGACCGCCGTTGATTGCGCTGGGCCGACAGGCGGCGGCAAAATCGACGGCCCCATGCTCGCGGAATGACGTTGGCTGCGTCAGCGCGCGGTCATCTCTGGTTGCTGGCAAAAATACCCTGACCGAAACAACGGCGGGGTCCTGGCCTTGGCTACCAGCCGCCATAGTAGGCGCTGAAGCGGGCCCGCAGGTGGCTGACTTCGCGTTCGGCTTCGCGCATCCGCCATTCGGCGTCACGGGCCTGATCCAGGGTGCGCTCGCGGTCGTCGCGCAGCTGGCGGATGCGGGCGCGAATCGTGCGGCGCTGCTCGTCGGTCAGGGTCTCGTCGTCCAGCGACGTCTCTTCCGTCCGGATCTGGCTTTCGAGATTGCGCGCGTCCTGCAAATAGCGGTTCTGGTCGTTGTAGGCGGCGTCATAGACGGACTGCGCGGCGTGGACCATCCGCCCGTCAGAGAACCCGGTCAGGAAGTCGCCCTCCAGATGAGCCGGGCAGACCCCGCTGTAGCCTCCGCCCAGACGCCCGCGCCGAAACCCGCTTTCGGGCGTGCAGAAGCTGAGCAGCCCTTGCTGGCGACCCTGTTCATAGAGCGTGTGATCGGGCGTGATCCCATGCGCCTGGCAGGCTTCGATGTGTTCGCCCAGACGGTTGTAGCTGCGGCCCTGGGCCCCGTCCGCGCGGCCGATGCCGTACCAGTCGCCGGCCGCGCACTCACTCTCCGACAAGGTGGCGCATCCGCTCAGCGCCGCCCCGGCGGCGACGACGGCGCAAAGCCCGATGATCGGTCCAATACGCATCTCATTCCCCCGCACTTTGATGGGCCCAGCATAGCGCGCTCGCCGATGAACCGTCCCTGAAATGCGCCCCGGCGTCAGGCGCCGTCAGAGGTCATATCCCGGGCGCCGCGCGGCAAAACCGGTTTCCACTTTGCCCCGCCCTGCGTTAAAGGGCGCGCCTCCCCCTCTGAAGGCCCCGCCATGTCCGACAAGCCCGCCCCCAAGAAGGTCGTCCTCGCCTATTCCGGCGGTCTGGACACCTCGATCATCCTGAAATGGCTCCAGACCGAATACGGCGCCGAGGTCGTGACATTCACCGCCGACCTGGGCCAGGGCGAAGAGCTGGGCCCGGCCCGCGAGAAGGCGCTCAAACTGGGCATCCGCGAAGAAAACATCTTCGTTGACGATCTGCGCGAGGAGTTCGTGCGCGACTTCGTCTTTCCGATGTTCCGGGCCAACGCCGTCTATGAGGGCCAATACCTGCTGGGCACTTCCATCGCCCGCCCGCTGATCGCCAAGCGCCAGATCGAGATCGCCCGCCAGGTCGGCGCCGACGCCGTCTGTCACGGGGCTACCGGCAAGGGCAACGATCAGGTCCGCTTCGAGCTGGGCTATTACGCCCTTGAGCCTGACATCCGCGTCGTCGCCCCCTGGCGTGAATGGGATTTCAAGTCGCGTGAGGCGCTCCTGGCCTTCGCCGAAGAGCACCAGATCCCGATCTCCAAGGACAAGCGCGGCGAAGCGCCCTTCAGCGTCGACGCCAACCTTCTGCACTCCTCATCCGAGGGCAAGGTGCTGGAGGATCCCGCCGTCGAGGCCCCCGAGTTCGTGCATCAACGCACCATCAGCCCCGAAGCCGCGCCCGACCAGGCCACCGTCATCGAGATCGGCTTTGAGCGGGGCGACGCCGTCTCGATCAACGGCGAGGCGATGAGCCCGGCCACCCTCCTGACCGCGCTGAACCAGTACGGCCACGACAATGGCGTCGGCCGGCTTGATCTGGTCGAGAACCGCTTCGTCGGCATGAAGTCGCGCGGCGTCTATGAGACCCCCGGCGGGACCATTCTTCTGGCCGCCCACCGCGGCATCGAGAGCATCACGCTCGATCGCGGGGCCATGCATCTGAAGGACGAACTGGCGGTCAAATACGCCCACCTGATCTACAACGGTTTTTGGTTCGCGCCCGAGCGCGAGATGCTCCAGGCCGCCATCGACTTCAGCCAGCAAAAGGTCTCAGGGACCGTCCGGGTCAAGCTCTACAAGGGCAATGTCACCGTCATCGGCCGCGAGAGCGAAAACAGCCTGTACGACCAGGACCTCGTCACCTTCGAAGAAGGCGTCCAGGCCTACGACCACCACGACGCCGAAGGCTTCATCAAGCTCAATGCGCTGCGGCTTCGGGTGCTGGGCAAGCGGGATCGGCGGGGGTAGGGGCGGCTATATTTTGCTTCGGAGCTGGCCGGCAAGCTCCGAGAGCGTCGCGAACTGGACGCCATATTCACTTTTCAGCCAGTGGCGATTTGCACTGTCCAAGATTGAATTATCGGCACTCTTGCCAATGTCTTCTGTGCAGAAGACGTCCAATCCATGAGCGATGTGGGAAGCCATGGCGTCGCCGTCCGCCCACTCACCGATAGCCTTCTGAATAGCTGTCTTTTCGGCCGAGCTGTTAGGCTGATCTAGATATGCGAACCATGGCCTTGGAGTGCCGCCGACTCTTGCCTTGATTGTGTTCGAGATGCCGAGGGCGATAGCGCGTCCGACACCACGTTCTTCGATGGCTGTGGCTGTTTCGTTGAAAACATCCAGTCTTTGATTTTTCTCACAATCTGGGGCCTCGTCCACAAATAGGTCGGCGCGAAGAGCCCCATCGCTGCCTAGGAACTCAGGTGGTCTTGGAATGCCAAGTCTGGGTGCCGCCAGCAATCGAAAGCCCAGGTCGAATGCGTCTTGTAAGCTGTCAGAGAGAACGCCAGCGAGCCCTGGGTGTTTCGAATGGTCGGGCCCCATTGAGACGAGGACATGGATGCGCCCGTCACCCTCGTCGCTTTCTTCGAACTCTATTTTCGCGCGGGAACCAGCGAAATACCTGCCACGATCATCGCGGCGAACGGCCTCCAAGGTTCCAACAGTTTCACTAATGAAGCCTGCTATTTGCCCCCTTCGAGACGCGTCGCGGAGAAACACGAAGTCTGGATGACGTGGATCCTTGGGGAATGAAGAAGGCCGCACGACCCGCTGCCAAGCGTTGCTGTCAAAGGATACTTTCAGCGGCATGGCCAAATCTCCAGGAACAATCTCCCGCTATCATCCGCTTCATGAACCCGTCGAACAGCGCAGCTGTAAAGGCCGTGTCCACATGCGCCGGACTATAGAGCATCCCCTTGCCGCTCGGGCTGTTGCGGATCGGTGGGACGCTGGTGACCTTGCCGCCCAACGCCTAACCCCGCCGCCCGCCACGCCCTCGGCGTCATTCCCGTCTCGGCCTTGAAGGCGCGGTTGAACGGGCCGATCGAGGCGAAGCCGCAGTCTAGGGCGATCTCCAGGATCGAGCGTTCTTCATGCCGCGCCGAGAGCAGATGCTTGGCTAGATCAATCCTGTGGTGGTTGATCAGGCGGTTGAAGTTCGCAAACCCCAGCGCCGTGCCCACGCACCGGGAAACGCGGTGCTCGGGTTCGCCAAGGCGCGCCGCCACGTCGCTGATCCGCAGGTCGGGATCTGCGTAGATCGCCTCGTCGCGCAGCAAGGCCATGAGCCGTTGGCCCAGGCGAATGTCCTCATTCGTCGCGGGTCGTTTGGGGCGGCGGTCGGCAACCTGCAAGGGGTGGCGCAGGCGGAACGCTGTGGCGGCGACAACCGCGCCCAGACCAAAGATCGCACTGGCGGTCCGAATCGGGTCGGGCTGTATCCAGACGCCCAGCACCGAAACACCGGCCAGACCGGCGAACCCGATGATGAACATGATCCGGAATCGTCTCTCGGAACGTGACAGTTCGCAGCCGTGGCGCTGAAACGGTTCTACGAGTGTCAGAACCAGCGCCGCTGACCCGCTCAGGACGTAGAGATTGGTGGCGATGGCCGAAACCAAGCCGCCGTCGTTCACCAGCACTGATATCGCGCCCGCAATCGCCAGGACGGCCACAGCCGCTCTGGGCCAGACGGCGTCGTGCCGGGCCGGATCAAACAGGGCCCGCGCCAGCAGCCAGGCCCATCCGCAGGCCGAAACGCCGATGACGGAGAACGCAATAGATGCCGATCCCTCCAGCATTCGCGCCAGGACATAGGCGAGAAACGCCGCCACCGCGATCAAGGCATGGGCGATAAGGCGGTCCGGCGCTTGCCACCGGAAGCTCTGCAGGCCGGACGAAGCGGCAGGTCTGGGCGCGGCGGTAATGGACATGGGGCTCCCTGTCGAATTCATGGCGCGGTCCCTTCCACCTGTCCAGCACCGTTGTGGGCGCGGAAGTGTGAAAGTTCTGGCCGATTTCCAAATTGGCGAGACGGCGCCTCTCGGGCGGGTTCATCGAGCCGGATCACCCAATCGACAGTCAGGAGTTTTCGATGTCCGCAGGGAATTCTGCTTCGCCCATCTCGGCTGGGGCGGATCTGGTGCTCAGGGGCGCCGGCGCCGCCTGGTTCACCGTTGCGGCGTTCGGCCAGGCCGCCTTCATCACCTTCATTCTGGTCTTCTACGGGGTCCGCACGGCGACGCTCAACTTTCCAGCCTGGAACGACAAGCCGTTGATCGACGGCTATATCGCGGGCGACGACATGGGCAATCTGGTCTTTGCCGGGCATGTATTGCTGGCGTCGGTGATGACCTTGTGCGGGTTGATGCAGCTTATGCCGCAGCTTCGGCGGGCCCGACCGCGTCTGCATCGCTGGACTGGGCGCACCTTCTTGTCCTTGGCGGCTTTTATGGCGTTGAGCGGGGTGTGGCTAACGCTGGTGCGCGGCACTTTTCTGTCCGAAATCTCGGCCGTCGCCATTCTGCTGGACAGTCTTCTCATCCTGGTGTTTGGCGCCCTGGCCTGGCGCAATGCGGTCAAGCGGCGTTTCGACAACCATCGCCGATGGGCCATGCGAACCTTCATGGCGGCCAGCGGCGTCTGGTTCCTGCGCGTCGGCATCATGGGATGGGTGCTCATAAACCAGGGGCCGGTCGGCATGAGCCGCGACATGTCTGGGCCCGCCGACGTCGTGCTCACCTTTGGCAGCTATCTAATTCCTTTGACGATTCTGGAGCTCTATTTCGCTGCAGGACGAAACGCGGGTGCGGGTCTCAAGGTGCTAGTCGCCCTGGTTGTGGCGGTGGCCACGCTCTTCACGGGCCTTGGGGTTTTCGGCACGATCACCCTGATGTGGGGACCTTACCTCTGGTGACGACGGCCCGACCTAGAGCGCCCGACCCACCCTGAGCACCGCCGCGTTGCGATCATCCGCCACCCAGATCGAACCGTCCCGGGCCACCGCCATGCCAACCGGCGCCCCCATCGGATGCTGGCTGGCGATGGCATTCCAGCCGGGGGTCAGGATGCGGCCTCGGGGCGCGGGCGCTGTCGGCGGATAGGGCATCGAGCCGCGTGGATAGATGGCGTATCGGGCCCCGCGGTCGGTGAGGGGCGCACCGGTTGCATCAACCTCCACCGCCATGATCCGCCCTCCGGCCCGGCGATACCCGTGCCAACTGATCAGCAACCGGCCCTGCAACTCCGGGAACATCGCCCCGTCGTAGTAGAGCATGGCCAGAGGGGCCGCGTGCGGCGGCAACAGCGACACCGGAGCGGTGCGCTCGCCACACCGGGCCTGTCGAGCCGTCCAACCCGGCAGGACCGTGTCCATGTCGATGCAATAGGGCCAGCCATAGTGGTGGCCCGCCTCCAGCCGGTTGACCTCGTCATAGGGCCGCAACGGGTCGTCCAGATCGATGGAATTTTCGGCCTGATAGACGGAGCCGGACGGATGCGCGGTCATGGCCACCGAGTTCCTGAGACCGGTGGCGAAGGCCGTCCATTGCGTACTCCAGCGGCCCCGACCCTGCGCATCCGGGCCGAGATAGGCGTATCGCCGCACCATGGCCTGTGCGGCCTCTTCGACACAGCGGCCCTGGCCATCGGTCCGGCCCCGATTCCGACTATCCAGGCAGCGGTCGGATGGGGCCCCGACATTGACCAGCATTGAACCGTCCGCCTGGAAGACAAAGGCCGACAGCGGATGGCGATTGTCGTGCAGCCGGTTGTCGGGCAGCCCCTCGATCACCGTGGCGCCTTCCTCAGGCTGATCCGGGTCGAAGGCGAAGATGCGGCTCATCTCGGCGACATAGATCCGCCCGTCCGGCCCCCGGGCGATGGTGTGCGGCATCGAAAGGCCGGCCAGCAAACGGGTCCAACGCGGTGTCCCGTCCGCCATACTAAGCCGCCAAATGGCCCCGCGCCCGGCGTCCCAGCTCCCCAGGTCGGCAACGAGCCAGTCGCCATTCGGCAATTCGAACAGGGTGCGCGGCATCCGGGGGCCTTGGCTGTCACCAGAACGCTGCCAGACAAGGCCCAGGCAATACCCCTCGGCCATCCGCACCGCAGTGGCTGGAACGCCGCCGCATTCGCCTCGAGTCGCGTAGGTCCTATCATCGCCCTGGGCCCTGGCGGCTCCCGACGCCAGGGCCGCCACCACTAGGCAAATCAGGATCAACAAGCGAGCCATGGCCAAGTTCATCTCATTGGTGCGATAGCCGGAACCGCGCAGGGGTTCCGGTCGATACATGAAGCACACGCCTGCCAAGGTCTGGAGCCGACGAAACATGACACCGCGCCCACCGCCCTGTACAGGCCGGACTCGCCCGGCCATGACTCCTCTCATGGGGGCGTCACTTAACTCTGATCTTCGCCGGACAGGCGCAAGGACTGGACGGGAACACTGTTCTTACCGCTAGGCTTGCGCCGCTTTTTCGCCGCCAAGAGCGGTTATCCGTCACCTCGAAGCCCCCGGAAGGGCCAATGGAGCACTCCCCAAAATGACCTTGCGTACCGTACTGGCCGCTGCGGCCGTTCTCGCCTTCTCGGCGCCCGCTATGGCCCAGGAAGCTGCTCAGCCGGGAGCTCCCGCCTATCAGCCGTCGCCGGAAGAAGCCGCGTTCAACGCCCAGGCCACGGCCTTCGATGGTCGTATCCAGACCATGGTTGGCGAGATCCGGACCATGCTGTCGGATGCGTCGACCAACGGAAGCCAGAAGCGTGAGAACCTGGAAGCGATTCTCGCGGTGTACACGCCCGAGATCAACACCTTCGCCGACCAGATGCAGAGCTTCCTGACCGGCGTTCAGGCGCGCTCGACCGATCCGCAGGAGCAGGCCGCGATCGCCGAGGCGCTCGCGAGCGGACCCGCCAACGTTCGACGTATCCCCGACCAGGTGCGCCAGGGCGTGGCGGAGGCGATCGCCCATGCGGAAGCCCAAGCTGTGGCAGCCACCACCACTGGCGGGCAGCCGGTGCAGGCCGGCGACGGCGCCGTCGCCGGTTCGGTTCCGGTCCAGTAAGTCTGGTTCCAGTCAAACCGATCAGGCCCTCCCTGGCGTACCGGGGAGGGCCTTTTCTTTGCCACCTGCAGGGGCGGACCCAACGGCCCACGCCGGCATTCAGCCCGTCCAGCAGAATGGCCCTGCTAGCGATGCCGCCGGGGCTGACCGATCAATCCACGCTCATCATGGCGCGCAGCGCGCTGGCGCGGACCTTCTCGCTCTCCGACTTCAGCTGGCCGCAGGCGGCCAGGATGTCGCGCCCGCGCGGGGTGCGGATCGGAGAGGCGTATCCGGCCTTGTTCAGGATGGCGGCGAACCGCTCGATGGTCTTCCAGTCCGAGCACTCATAGTCGGTGCCGGGCCACGGATTGAACGGGATCAGATTGACCTTGGCCGGAATGCCCGAGATCAGCTTGATCAGGGCGCGGGCCTCCTCGGGGCTGTCATTGACGCCCTTGAGCATGACGTATTCGAACGTCACCCTCCGCGCATTGCCCAGGCCCGGATAGGCCCGGATGCCGGTCATCAGCTGCTCCAGCGGATACTTCTTGTTCAGCGGCACCAGGACGTTGCGCAGCTCATCATTGGTGGCGTGCAGGCTGATCGCCAACATGGTCTGGGTCCGCTCACCCAGATCCTTCAACATCGGAACCACGCCCGAGGTCGAGACCGTGATGCGCCGCCGCGACAGGGCGATGCCCTCATTGTCCGAGATGATGTCGATGGCGTCGGCGACGTGGTCCAGATTGTACAGCGGCTCGCCCATGCCCATGAACACGATGTTGGACAGACGCCGGTCTTCCTTGGGGCTGGGCCATTCGCCCAGGTCATCGCGGGCCACCTGGACCTGGGCCACGATCTCGGCGGCGGTCAGGTTCCTGACCAGCTTCTGCGTGCCGGTGTGACAGAAGGAACAGTTCAGCGTGCAGCCGACCTGGCTGGACACGCACAGCGCCCCGGCCCGGCCGACGTCGGGGATATAGACCGTCTCGATTTCGATGCCCGGCGCCGTGCGGATCAGCCATTTGCGGGTGCCGTCCTTGGACACCTGACGCTCGACGATCTCGGGCCGGGCCAGGGTGAAGACCTCAGCCAGACGGGCTTGCATATCCTTGGCCACATTGGACATGGCCGCAAAGTCAGTGACGCCGTAGTGATGGATCCAGCCCCAGATCTGGCTGGCCCGCATCCTGGCCTTCTGGGGCGGGCAAACCTCGGCGTCGATCAGCGCCTGACGCAGCCCTTCGCGCGTCAACCCGGACAGGTTCACGGGCGCAGACGGGGCGGGCCGCGCGGCATGAGAAATGTCGAGCGTAAGGCTCAAGGGTCTAATCCTGCGAGAGAGGGGAGGCGAGCCTTATACCACCGATCGCGGCGAAATTCAGCCACTTGCCTGGCGTCATGGCGCATGGTCATTCATGCGCTATGAATCTGGAGCGCGGTCGATGATCCTTTCTCTTGGCAAAGTCAGTCTGACTGCGTTCCTGGTTCTCTCCGCTGTTCAGCCGCCGCCGATCACCCTGCAAGGCGACTATCGGTTCGAGACCATGGACAGAGACGCAAACGGTCGCCCGGTCTGTACCGAAGTTTGGTCGTTTGGTGCCAATGGCCAGATGACCGTGACCAGCGGGCAAGAGGTGGTCACCAAACGCTTCCGCACCGAAATCGATGACGACGGGCGCTGGATGGTCAGCGAAAGCCTGACGACCAACGGCCTGGCCGACTGTATGGGCAACACATCGGATGGCGTGACATCAGGAGAGCGTCGCACCTATCTCATGCGCCGCAACAACGGCAGCATCGTCGTCTGTGGCCCGCCTGATCGGATGGCGGATGGGATACTGTTCGTCGGCCCGACCTGCTACGGCGAGATCTACCCCGACGGCTAGGCCATCCGCACCAAACCGGGTTGCAAATCCCGCGCGCCGCCCCAGATGATGGCCCCGATCCTGCCGGAGCCCTTCCATGACCGACCTCAGCGCTTTTCCGATCACCGCTCGCTGGCCGGCGCAGCACCCGGACCGGATCCAGCTCTATTCGCTGAATACGCCCAATGGGGTGAAGGTCTCGATCATGCTGGAAGAGACCGGCCTGCCCTATGAGCCGCATCTGGTCGACATCGCCGCCAACGAGACCTGGACGCCCGCGTTCCTGTCGCTCAATCCCAATGGCAAGATCCCGGCGATCCTCGACCCCGATGGCCCGGACGGACAGCCCCTGGCGCTGTTCGAGAGCGGGGCCATCCTGATCTATCTGGCCGAGAAGAGCGGTCGCTTCCTGCCCACCGATCCGGCCCGACGCATTGAGACGATCCAGTGGCTGATGTTCCAGATGGCGGCCATCGGCCCGATGTTCGGCCAGGTCGGCTTCTTCCATCGCTTCGCCGGCAAGGCCTTTGAGGATAAGCGCCCGCGCGACCGCTACGTTGCCGAGAGCCGGCGCCTGCTGGGCGTGCTCAACGACCGGTTGGCCGACCGCGACTGGATCATGGGCGATGACTACACCATCGCCGACATCGCCACCCTCGGCTGGGTGCATCACCTGATCGGCTTCTATGAAGCCGCCGAGATCGTCGGCTACACCGACTTCAGGAACGTCGAGGCCTGGCAGGACCGGGGCCTGGCCCGCCCGGCGGTGCAGCGGGGTTTAGAGATCCCTTCCAAGTGACCCTTCTCCCGCAGGGGGAGAAGGATTTCAGAGGCTAGACTCGCCGACGCGCGCGCGCCTCTTCCCCGATCCCTGACTCCTAGCCTTCCTCTTCCCCGGCCATGCCCATCATGTGGAAGCCGGCGTCGACGTGGATGACCTCGCCGGTGGTCGAAAGCCCCAGGTCCGAACACAGCCACAGCGCGCAGCCCGCCACGCCCTCCATGGAGGTGTCTTCCTTCATGGCCGACATCTCGCGGCCTTTGGACAGCATACCGCGCCCACCCGAAATGCCCGCCAGGCTCAGCGTCCGCATGGCCCCGGCCGAGACGGCGTTGACGCGGATGCCCCGAGGGCCGAGGTCGCGCGCGATATAGCGGGTGGCGGCCTCCAGCCCGGCCTTGGCCACGCCCATGGTGTTGTAGTTCGGGATAGCCCGCTCGGATCCCAGATAGGTCATGGTGATCATCGAGCCGCCGTTCGGCATCAGCTCGGCGGCGCGGCGCGCCACGTCCACGAAGCTGAACACCGAGATGTTCATGGCCAACAGGAAGCTGTCGCGGGTGGTGTTCTGGACGAACGAGCCCTGCAGCTCGTTCTTGTTGGCGAAGGCGACCGAATGGACCACGAAGTCGATCGTGCCGAAGGTCTCCTCCAGCTGGGCGAAACAGGCGTCCATCGAGGCGTCGTCGGTGACGTCGCACGGGATGATGGCCTTGGCCCCGACGCTTTCGGCCAGCGGCCGCACCCGGCGCTCCAGCCCCTCGCCCAGATAGGTGAAGGCCAGCTCGGCCCCCTGCGCGGCCAACTGTTGGGCGATGCCCCAGGCGATGGAGTTGGTGTTGGCCACCCCCATCACCAGGCCCTTCTTGCCCTTCATCAGCTCGCCCGCAGGCATATTCCAGCTGGATTCACCGGCCATCAGCGCGTCTCCTGTTGTTCGGCGCTCTTCTGGACGCTTCGCGGGTCAGGAGCAAGATCGTCAGGCTTCGTGGGTTGCGGTCCCGCCGCCGGGCCGCTCGAGTGGGCCATGCGCTGTCTCTCGCCTTTGCTGTTCGCCCTTGCCATCACAGGCCCTGCACTGGCCCAGGGCGGTCCGCCTGCCCCAGAGGTCCAGGTCTGGCTCGATTTTCCCTTTTTTGAGCAGTCCGCGCCTCCCGACATCCAGGCCGCAGCTGAGGCCTCGGCGCACCTGCTCGACGCGATTGAGGACCGTCCGGACCAATCCGGATGGTTTACTTCCGGGACCTGGCCGAGCGTCGCCTTCAACCGGGATTGCTACACCGGGACTGCCCAGGAGGCCGCCGCCTGCGTACGGGCGAGCTTTCAACGATCCCCCGAATGGACGACCCCACCAGTGGCGCGGGCCTTCGTCAGCGTTCGCCCGGCCCCGGATGGCGCGCTGGACTGGGCCTGCACCGGCATCGGGGCGGAGCCGACCAATCCCGAAGCCCAGATCGCCCGCTTCACCCCGGCTGACTGGGACGATGAGGCCGCCTTCTGGCAGGCTCGCCGATCCGCCGCCGCCTGCATCATGGCCGCCGCCGCCGAAAGCGGCTGGTAGTCAGGCCTTCGCCTCGGGTTCGGCGGCCGACGCCTCTCCCGCCGCCCGCCACTGCGCCAGGCGTTTCAGCGCCGGTGTCGCCGTCACGCCGTGGATCACGATCGAGGCCAGGATGATAAAGCCGGTGATGGCCCACAGCCGCTCGCTGTCGCCGAAATTGCCGTGGTTGATCCCGTAGGCGATGTAATAGATCGAGCCGACGCCCCGGATGCCGAGGACCGACATCAGCCACCGCTCTCGCCACGGATAAGGGGCGCCCGCCAGGGCCACCATCCCGGCGACCGGCCGGACGATGAGCAGGATCCCCAGGCCGATCAGGGCGTCGGTCCAGGTCAGGCTGTCCAGCAAACCATTGGCCAGCGCCCCGCCGAACAGCACCAGGAGCCACATGATCAACAGCCGCTCGATCTGGTCGGACAGGTCGTGCATCCGGTGGTGAAAGCTGCTTTCCCGTTCGGCCTGACGAATGGCCAGGGCGGCCACAAACACGGCCAGGAAGCCATAGCCGTGGACAAGTTCGGTGGCGGCATAGGCCACGAAGGTCGCCGCCAGCGCCACCAGCCCGTCGCCGACCCGCGACAGTCCGCGCATGAACAGCAGACGCCCGAAGGCCGCACCGATCAGCCAGCCCATGCCGATCCCGGCGGCGGTCTTCCACAACACCTTGACCAGGGCCCATTCCACGACCAGGGCGCTGTGGATCGCCAAACCGCCCAGCGAGGCGAGAATGGCCAGATGCACAAACGGAAACGCCAGGGCGTCGTTCAGCCCGGCTTCGGAGGTCAACGCGAACCGGACTTCGTCGTCGTCGCCGGAGCCGGGCGGGCCGACCTGGACATCCGAGGCCAGCACCGGATCGGTCGGCGCCATCGAGGCCCCCAGCAGCAGGGCCATCGGCAGGGCGAAGCCCAACCCCCAGACGCCCAGGAACGCCACCGCCGCAATGGTCAGCGGCATCGCAATGGCCAGAAGCCGCCAGGTCGCCGACCAGCCCTTCCAACTGAGCGGCCGGTCCAGCTTCAGGCCGCACCCCATCAGGCTGATGATGACCACGATCTCGGCCAGCCGCTCGACCCGCGTGTCGTAGGTCCTCGGGTCGGGATGGAAGCCGAGGATGCCGCTGGCGAAAAGGCCAAATCCCAGCGCCACGCACAGGATCGCCAGCGTCATCGGCAGGTTCTTGAGCCCCACCGGCGCCCAGGACACCAACAGGATGACCAGGCCCAGGCCCAGCAGGAACAGAATGTAGGGATCGGCGTGCAGGGTCAGGCTCCAGACCAGCTTGGCCGGCACTAAAGCGCCGGTTCGGCGCCTGCGCAATCGCAGATCACCCCGCTGGCGGTTTCCTATGGACCGTTACAACATAACACCCTAAAGGGTCGAGCCATGGGATTTCCCCTCATCCTCTCCGGTGATCTGACCCAGGCCTCGCTACTGTCGCTGGTCGGGGCGGGCTTTGTCGCGGCCCTTCTGCACGCGGCCTTGCCGACGCACTGGCTGCCGTTTGTGGCGGTCGGCCGGGCCCAGGGCTGGCGACCGGCGACGACCCTGGCGGTGGCGGCTGCAGCGGCCCTGGCTCACATCGCCTCCACCGCCCTGGTCGGGTCGCTCCTGACCCTGGCCGGCGGCGTGGCCCCCTGGATCACCCGACTTCTTCCGGCGCTATCAGCGGCGGTTCTGTTCGGATTCGGCCTCTGGTATCTCGGCCGCAGCCTGTTTCGCGCCCCTGCCCTGGCCGGCGTCAACGCCCAGGCGGTCGAACGTCCCCGCGTCACCGACGCGGCGGCGGCCTGGGGCCTGATCGGCTTTCTCGCCGCCTCGCCCGGCGAGGCGCTCTTGCCCGTCTATGTCGGAGCCGGGGTCCATGGCTGGGGCGTGGTGGCGCTCCTGACGCTCGCCTTCGCCGCCGGGACCGTGCTGGGCATGGTGTCGCTCACCGCCCTGGCCCTGGCCGGGGTCGAGCGTTTCCGGCTCCAGCGCCTGGCCCGCTTCGAAGGCCTGGCCCTGGGTCTGCTGCTGATCGGCCTGGCCGCCTTCGTATTGATCCTGCATGGACACTAGGATGCTAGGTTATACATTTACAATCAATCACTTGGTTGACCTCAAGTGACAACAGGCCTAGGCGGGGACATGGCCCACGATCACGGCGATCACGACCACGCGCATGACCGCGGTGATCACGACCATGGCCACAGTCATGATCATGGACCCGGCGGCCACCATCACCACGCTCCGCCCGAGGACTGGCGCTATGGCGTCGGCCTGATCGCCAATCTGGTCTTCGTCATCATCGAGTTCGGCTACGGCGTCGCCTCAAGCTCGACCGCTCTGATCGCCGACGCGGGCCACAATCTGTCCGACGTTCTGGGCCTGGGCCTGGCCGGGGGCGCCGCCTGGCTGGCCCGGCGCGCGGCGACGCGCAAGCGCACCTACGGCTATCGCAAGGCCACGGTGCTGGCGGCGCTGGGCAACGCCATCCTTTTGGTCTTCGCCTGTGGGGCCATCGCCATCGAGGCGAGCCGGCGCCTGATCGAACCGACCGAAGTGGCCTCCACCACCGTCATGATCGTGGCCGGCATCGGCTTCGTCATCAATCTGGGCACGGCCCTGCTGTTCCTGTCCAGCCGCAAGCACGACCTGAATGCGCGTGGCGCGTGGCTGCACATGATCGCCGACGCCGCTGTCTCGATCGGCGTGGTCATCGCCGGCGCCCTGATCCTGTTTACCGGCTGGAGCTGGATCGACCCGCTGGTCGGCCTCCTGATCGTAGCGGTCATTCTCTGGGGGACCTGGGGCCTTCTGACCGAGTCGCTGGACATGGCGCTGGACTCGGCCCCGGCCGGCGTCGACGTCGAAGAGATTCGCGCCGCCCTGGCCGGACTGCCCGGTGTCATCGAGGCTCACCATCTGCACGTCTGGAGCCTGTCCACCACCGAACGCGCCCTGACCGCCCATCTGGTCCGCACCGAACCCGCCTCGGCCGAATTCTACGCCCAGGCGCAGACCCTGCTCAAGGCCCGCTTCGGCGTCGGCCACGCCACATTGCAGGTCGAGACGGCGGGCGCGGGCGGCTGCTCGGACTGCTGAAGTCGAGGGCTTAGGGAGTAGGGAGTAGGGAGTAGGGAGTAGGGAGTAGGGCTTCGGGGCTCTTTGCTGAGTGAGATTTGGCCTGGCGCGTCAACCATTAGTCTGACGTGCAATCTTCCCTACTCACCAAGCCCTACTCACTAAGCCTTCCCCTAGTGCTGGTTCTCGGGCAGCCGCACGACCAGGCCGTCCAGCGCGTCGGTTACGCGGATCTGGCACGACAGGCGGCTGTTGTCCTGAACGCCTTCGGCGAAATCGAGCATCGATTCCTCCATGGCCGAGGACGCGCCGGTCGCCTCGCGCCAGGCCTCATCGACATAGACATGGCAGGTGGCGCACGCGCAGGCCCCGCCGCAGTCCGCGTCGATGCCCGGCACATTGTTGCGGATCGCACCTTCCATGACCGACAGGCCCGGCTTGACCTCGACCGCGTGCTCGGTCCCGTCGTGTTCGATGTAGGTAATCTTGGCCATGGCCGGGCCAATAGGCGTTCACGCCAATCCGGGCAAGGCCGGCGGCGGCGCGGGTCGCCCCGCACCGCCGCCTGGCCTTGCCTAGAACGTCCAGCGCAGGGTGACCTGCCACACCGGGCCAGCGCTCTCGCTTTCCAGCTCATACTCGTCATAGTCGCGGGCCAGCTGGTCGGCGACATTGTCGAACTTGTCGAAGATTTCGTCCTTGGAGGCGTTCAAGAGGTTCGTCCCGGTCAGGCGCAGCACCACGTTCTCAGCGAAACGCCGCTCGACGAAGAGCTCCAGATTGTCGCCGTAGGAGGTCCTGACCTCCTCGGCCAACACTCGGTCAAAGGCGTCGCCCTGGTGATAGTAGGTCGCGCCGAACGCCGTCTGCCACGCTGTGATGTCGTGGGTGAAGCCGGCCGACAGCACCTGATCGGACTGGCCGTTGAAACGGCGTTCGCCCATGAAATCGTCGACCTGCGAATCCAGCCACGACCAGTTGAAGAACACGCCTGTGTCCGGCAGGCCCAGCGCATCCAGCGGCGTCGACAGGTCCAGCTCCACGCCCCAAACCTGGCCGTCGCCGACGTTGTCGACCGAATAGATGAAGGTGCCCGGCCCTTCCGAGCCTTCCGCGCCCGTGTTCACCAGCTCGATCAGATTGTCGATGTCGCGATAAAAGACGTTGATCCCGGCCACGCCGCGCCGACCCAAGCGCCGCTCATAGCCCAAGTCAAAGCCAAGGGCGGTTTCCGGGTCCAGCTCGGGATTGCCAATGAAGTCCGAATCCCCGACCTCTTCCTCCAGCAGCGCCGGCGACAGATAGTCGAAGCGCGGGCGGCGCACGGTGCGCGCGGCTGAGAAGGAGATCCGGTCATCCTCGCTGAGCGACCAACGGATCGCCGCCGACGGCAGAAGCTCGGCATAGTCCGATGATCGCACCCGGTCCGCCGGCGCGGCGGTCTCGTCGGTGATGGTGGTCTCGGTTGTCTCATAGCGCAGGCCCGCCTCCCAGCGCACCGCCCCGGCGTTCCCTGAGACCATCGCCCACGGATCGATCCGGGTTTCCTCGATGACGGAATCTCCCCCGGCCACGGGCGCGAGGCCCGAGAACGGCGGCACAATCGGGCGCACGCCCGGCGCGTTCGGGACATTGAAGCGGATGCGGTCGGCCTCGACGATCAGGCTGTCGCGAGTCTGGATCGAGCCGTCCAGACCGAACCCCAGCGTCACGGCGCCCAGGTCGCGCTCATGGCTGATGCGGCCGGTCCATTCCTCATCGAGAATATCCACCCGCGTCAGATCGGCGGTGTAGCGGTCTTCATCCGGGAAAGGCGTCCCGTCGCGCAGATATTCGCTCTCGCCCTCGAACTCTTCCTGCTCGTCCGAGATATTGGCGTAGCCGAGCCGCAGCGTCGTCTCGCCGCCCAGCATCTCGCCGCGCCAGCGACCGCGCAGGGACAGATTATCGGTCAGGATGTCCAGATTGTTGTCATTGACGCTGAGCAGGTTCGCCTGGTTCTGGACGCCGTCTCGATATTCCCACGAATCCTCATCCTGATAGCGGTCAGTGCGGACAAAGACGCCGGCCAGCTCCAGTTCGCCACTCAGGAACGGGACCTGATAGTTGGCGTTGAAGGAATAGTCCCGACCGTCTCGCACATCGGTCTGGACCTCGACATTGTCGAGCGTGCCGCCCGGCTCCTCGAATCGTTCAGAGAACTTGTCCTTGGGGCTGCGGCGACCCTGCAGATTGGCCGAAACGATCAGCCGCCCCGGCCCGACCGCTCCGCCCCAGGTCGCGCCCAGGGATTCGGCCCACTCACCGTCGTCGTAATAGAGACCGCCGGCGCGGACGTAGCCGCCGTCCAACGTCATGGCGTCACGTAGCACGATGTTGATCGCCCCGGCCACCGCATCTCCTGAGCGGTTGGCTGAGGCCGAACGCACCACCTCGACCCGCTCAATCAGTTCGGCCGGAATCCGGTCCACGAAGAAGCTGCGGTCCACGCCTGCACCGGGCACTCGCTCGCCGTCGATCAGGATCTGGGTATAGCCCGGGTCCAGGCCGCGCAGCCGCGCCCCGTCCGATTCCAGGACGTCCGACAGGAAGGTCACCGACGGGACCCGACGCAGCGCATCGCCGACACTGAGCGGTTCGAACCGCTGAAAATACTGCTGGTCATAGGCCAGAACCGGCGCTGTCTCACTGGAGCGATTGCGGTAGGTCGCGTGACCCACGACCACGACATCGGCGACGCTGACCGGATCGCCGCCCTCGGACCGCGCGGTCTCGATGACCTCCTGCGCCAGCGTCTGGCCGGCGAGCAGCATCGGCGCGGCGGCGGCCGCGATAAGTAGAGAGCGATTCATAATTCTGTCATCTCCGAGTAACATTTCAGCCGTTGACTGATCGTTGTTCATCTGTGAACTGACGCCGCAATAGATTATGACGTCGTCGGAGAGCCAGTGATGTTTAGTTCAAACAAATGCGTCAGCTTTATTACTATGGCGCTGACAGCTTCGGCCGCCGCCGGGTGCGCCCTGATCCATCCGGAGGCCTTTTCGGATTCGGCGCGCATGACGCTCGGCGCCGGCACGCCGGTTCCGGCGGCGGCCGAGACCGTCGCGGTCGGCACGATCCGCGCCGACGCCGCGGACGATCCCGAGATTTGGGTCGATCCGACCGATCCGACACGGGCGGTCATCCTAGGCACCGACAAACAGGCCGGCCTCTACGCCTACGGTCTGGACGGCGCCGTGCTCAGCTTCATCCCCGACGGGCGACTCAACAATGTCGATCTGCGCGGCGGCTTTGAAACGCCCTGGGGCGAGCGGGTTCTGGTCGCGGCCAGCGACCGGGGCCGGATGGGCGCGGCGCTCTATCTGATGCACCCCTCGACCTTCGAGCTGACGCCCTGGGGCGTCGTCCCGCTGGATCTGAGCGAGCCCTATGGCCTCTGTGTCGGAAGGCGCGGCGGCGACTTCCTCGTCTTCGTCAATTCCACCGACGGCCAGGTTCGGCAGCTGGCTGTTTCCGCTGCCGCCGACGGATCGCTGCAGGCTCGCGAGGAGCGCCGCTTCTCGGTCCCGACCCAGCCAGAAGGCTGCGTCGTGGATGACGCGCGCGGGCGGCTCTATCTGGGCGAAGAGGCCGCCGGCATCTGGCGCTTCGACACCGCCGCCTCAGGTCCAGCCGAGGGTCGTCTGGTCGAGCCGGCTCCGTCCGAACGCCTGGTCCCCGATGTCGAAGGCTTGACCCTGCTGCACGATCCGGACGGCGCCTCATGGCTGATCGCCTCGTCGCAAGGCGACGGCGCCTTCGCCGTCTATCGGGCCGATGGACCCGAGCTGGTCTATCGCGGCCGCTTCTCGGTCTATCCGGCCAATGGCGTGGACGCCGTCACCGGCACCGATGGCGTGGCGGCGCTGGGCGGGCCGGTCGGCCCCTATGGGTCGGGCCTGGTGGTCATGCAGGACGACGCCGACACCGAAGGCGAGGCCCTTCAAAGCCGCCGCGAGCGCCAGAATTTCAAACTGGTGGCTTGGGCCGAGGTGCGGCAAGCGTTGGGTCTATGACCCCGCCCTTCTCCCCTCGGGGGAGAAGGTGGCTCAGCGTTAGCTGAGACGGTTGAGGGGGTTGGTCGTTCCGGTTCGCTCGTCGACATGGGGAGGCGCGGATAGCGCCCCCTCATCCGAGCCCCCCGGATCAAGTCCGGAGATCCCACCTTCTCCCTCGAGGGGAGAAGGGCTCCCTAGTCTTCCTTGACGCGCTTCTTGCGGAAGGACGGGTTCAGGACCTGCTTCCTGAGGCGGATCGATTTGGGCGTGACCTCGACCAGCTCATCGCTCTCGATATAGGCGATGGCCTGTTCCAGCGACGGGCGGCGCGGCGGGGTCAGGCGCACCGCCTCGTCCTTGCCGGAGGCGCGCACGTTAGTCAGCTGCTTGCCCTTGATCGGGTTGACGTCCAGGTCATCCGAACGGCTGTTCTCGCCGATGATCATGCCCTGATAGGTCTTTTCGCCGGCGCCGACGAACATGACCCCGCGGTCCTCCAGGTTCCACAGGGCGAAGGCCGCCGTGTCGCCGTCCGAGTTGGAGACCAGCACGCCCTTCAGGCGCCCCTCGATCGTGCCCTTGTGCGGCTCATAGTGGCTGAACACGCGGTTCAGCACGCCCGAGCCGCGCGTGTCGGTCAGGAATTCGCCCTGATAGCCGATCAGCGCTCGCGACGGGCACATCAGCTGGATCCGGGTCTTGCCGGCGCCGGACGGGCCCATGTCCTTCAGCTCGGCCTTGCGCTGGCTCAGCTTCTCGATGACGACGCCGGTGTATTCGTCGTCGACGTCGATGACGACGTCCTCGATCGGCTCCAGCCGCTCGCCGTTTTCGCCGGTCTGATAGACGACGCGCGGACGCGAGATCGACAGTTCGAAGCCCTCGCGGCGCATATTCTCGATCAGGACGCCCAGCTGCAGTTCGCCGCGTCCGGCCACGTCATAGGCGTCCGCGCCCGGCGTCTCGGTGACGCGAATGGCGACATTGGCCTCGGCCTCGCGCAGCAGGCGGTCGCGGATGACCCGGCTCTGCACCTTGTCGCCTTCGCGCCCGGCCAGCGGGCTGTCGTTGACGGCCACGGTCATGGAGATGGTCGGCGGGTCGATCGGCTGGGCGTCCAGCGCCTCGGTGACCTCCAGCGCGCACAGGGTGTCGGCCACGGTGGCCTTGGCCATGCCGGCGATGGCGACGATGTCGCCGGCCTCGGCGCCCTCGTCGATCGGCTGACGCTTCAGGCCGCGGAAGGCCAGCACCTTGGTGATCCGGCCCTGTTCGATCTGCTTGCCGTTGCGGTCCAGCGCCTTGATGGCCATGCCCGGCACGGCCTTGCCGCTCTCGATCCGGCCGGTCAGCAGGCGGCCCAGGAACGGGTCGCTCTCGATCAGCACGTTCAGAATGCGGAACGGCTTGTCGACATTGGCGGCCACCGGCGGCGGCGGCACATGGTCGACGATCAGGTCGAACAGCGGGGCCAGGGTCTCGGACGGCTGGTTCAGATCCAGCGTCGCCCAGCCGTTGCGGCCCGAGGCGTAGATGTGCGGGAAGTCGAGCTGCTCGGGCGTCGCGCCGATGGCCTCGAACAGGTCGATGGTCTCCAGGTGCACCCGGTCGGGATCGGCGTGGGCGCGGTCGACCTTGTTGATGCACAGGATCGGCTTGAGGCCCATCTTCAGGGCCTTGGTCAGCACGAACTTGGTCTGGGGCATGACGCCCTCTTCGGCGTCGACCAAGAGGACGCAGCCGTCCACCATGCCCAGGATGCGCTCGACCTCGCCGCCGAAGTCGGCGTGGCCGGGGGTGTCGATGATGTTGATGCGCGTCTCGCCGGCCTTGCCGTTCCACAGCACGCTCGTGGCCTTGGCCAGGATGGTGATGCCGCGCTCACGCTCCTGGTCGTTGGAATCCATGGCGCGTTCGGTCGTCGCCTCATTGGCTCGGAACACGCCCGACTGGGCCAGAAGCTGATCCACCAGGGTGGTCTTGCCGTGGTCGACGTGGGCGATGATGGCGACGTTGCGCAGGTTCATATCAGATATCGGGAAGGGGCGGCCGCGAGGTCCGGGCCGCCGGGTCAAGCAGGGTTTCGGGGAAGCGCGCGCCTCATAGCCGCAAGTGGCCGCAAAAGCCAGCGCTCAGTGTCCGCCTCAACTGACCAGAAGGATCGCCGGAACCAGAGCGATCACGATCAACACCACGATGGTCAGAACTGCCGTCGCCGCCACCTTTGGCCCCGCCTTGACCAGACCAAGCGGATCGACGCCGAGGCCGAGCGCCGCCATGGCCAGGACGGTCAGCACCTTGACCGCGCCGCTGATCGGCGCGGCGAGATCCTCGCCGATCCAGCCCAGCGACCGTGCGACCAGCAGCACCAGGAAGGCGACCACGAACCAGGGCACGAGATACCGCAGCGGCGGGCGGCGCATGGGCTCGTCTCCGGCGCTGGCGTCCAACCTCGGCGCGATCAGCCCCAGCACCAGGCACATCGGCCCCAGCATCAGGACGCGGACCAGCTTGATCATCGCCCCGACCTCGACAGCGACCGGTCCCATCGGGGCGGCGGCGGCCAGCACCTGGGGCACGGCATAGACGGTCAGCCCGGCCAGCACGCCATAGGAGGGCTCGCTCATCGACAACGCTGCGCCCAGCAACGGCAGCAGAAGGACCACGACCACCCCCATCACGGCGGTGAAGGCGATAGCGGCAGCGACGTCCTTTGCCTCGGCGCGGACCACTGGGGCCACGGCCGCGATGGCTGAGTTGCCGCAGATGGCGTTGCCTGCGGCGATCAGGATAGCCATGCGGTCGGGCAGGCCCATCGCCTTGCCGATGGCGTAGCCGCTGATCAGGGCGACCACGACAAAGGCAACGACCCCGGCCAGCAGCGGCAGGCCCGCCGCTGCGAGGGCCTGGGCGCTGACCGTTGCGCCGAGCAGGGCCACCGCGACCTCTAGCACTGTCTTGGCGCTGAAGCGGATGCCCGGCTGAAAGCGTGGCCCTGGTGTCCAGACCAGCCGAATCAGGGCGCCCAGCACGATGGCCAGGACCAGGGGTTCGATCCAGGCGTGTCCGAACAGCTGGGTTTCAAGCCGCCCGAACAGCCAGGCGGCCAGGCCGATAGCCATGCTGACGAGCACACCGGGGGCCAGCGCCAGCGGATTGGTCCGCGCCTTCCCTTCGCTGTTTGGCGGTCCGGCCATGCGGCGCGCGAATCCCTCTGTCGTCCGCCTCTCCGATAGACCTTCGCGGCGGTCGCGGCAAAATCCACGCCTTGGGGTTCCTTTCTTGGGCCTCAACCCCTTTATGGGGAGATGCCTTCCACCGTCCCGTCCCAGCGCGCGCCCATCGGCTTCAAGGAGCTGGTGGCCATGCTGATGGCGCTGAACGCCCTGGCCATCGATTCCATGCTGCCGGCCCTGCCGGCCATCGGCGAAAGCCTGGGCGTCGACGACGCCAACCGGCGCCAGTGGGTCGTCACCGCCTATCTGCTCGGCTTCGGCGTGACCCAGATCATCTACGGCCCCCTGTCGGACCGGTTTGGGCGCCGGCCGGTGCTGTTCACCGGGGTTGGTCTGTATGTCGCCTTCAGCCTGATGGCTGCCTTCGCCTGGAGTTTCGAGACCCTGCTGGCGGCCCGCGCCCTTCAGGGGGTCGGCGCTGCCTCGACCCGGGTGCTGGCCGTGGCCATCGTGCGCGACCAGTACGAGGGTCGGCGCATGGCTCAGGTCATGAGCCTGTCCTTCCTGGTCTTTCTGGGCGTGCCGATCATAGCCCCCAGCCTGGGCGCCCTGATCGTGCTGGCGGGGCCGTGGCCGTGGATTTTCGCCCTGCTGGGCCTGTGGGGCGCAGTCGTGCTGGTCTGGGCGGGCTTGCGCCTGCCCGAGACGCTGCATCCCGAGGACCGGATGCCGATCAATCTGAAGCGGATCGGCGCGGCGGCCATGGAGACGGTCACCAACCGTCTGTCGATCGGCTACACCCTGGCCATGACGGCCATCGTCGGCTGTTTGTTCGGATTCATCACCTCAGCCCAGCAGGTGTTTGACGAAGCGCTGGGCAATGCCGCGATCTTTCCCATCATCTTCGCTGTGGTCGGATGCGGCATCGCGGCGGCGTCGCTGCTGAACGCCGCTTTGGTCCAGAGGCTGGGCCAGCGGCTTTTGTCGCATACGGCCCTGATCGGCTTCACCGCGGTCTCGGCGGTTCATCTGGCCGTCGCCGCCAGCGGCCATGAGAACCTGATCACCTTCGCTGTGCTCCAGACCCTGACCATGTTCTGCTTCGGCTTCATCGGCGGCAATTTCGGCTCGATGGCCATGACGCCGCTCGGCCACATCGCCGGCACGGCGGCGGCGGTTCAAGGCGTGATCTCATCGGTCGGCGGCGCGCTGATCGGCTTTGGCATCGGCCAGCAGTTTGACGGCACCACCGTCCCCATGACCGCCGGCTTCACCCTGTGCGGCCTGACGGCCATCGGCATCGTGCTGTGGACCGAACGGGGGCGGTTGTTCGTAACCCGAACCGCCGCCCAGGCGGGCGCGAGCTAGGCGGGCCTGGCCAGAAGGGAGGGGTCCAAATAGGCCTTGACCTCAACCAGATAGCCATCCGGATCCATAAGAATCATCTTGGCCTGACCACGCGCCTCGTTGATCGTCGGCGCCATCCGGAAGGGGGCCTCCGCCTCGGTCAGGCGGTCGGCGAGACGACGCCAGTCGTCCCAATCCAGGGTGGCCCCGAAATGCTGGGCTTCCCGATAGGGAGAGGGCACGACCGCCGCCGGTCGCGCATAGGCCGTCACCTGAGCGCCGAACAACCAGATATCCCACCGGTGCTCAGTGCGCCGTCCACCGCCACGTCCGTTCGAGATCCGTCACCGAAAGCGATAGATGAAAGGCGGGCTCCACCGCTTCACACGTCCAGCAGGAACCGGCGCGGGTCTTCCAGGTGGTCCTTGATCCGCACCAGGAAGGTCACGGCTTCCTTGCCGTCGACGATGCGGTGGTCGTAGCTGAGCGCCAGATACATCATCGGACGGATCTCGACCTGGCCGTTCACCGCCACCGGGCGCTGGACGATGTTGTGCATCCCCAGGATGCCCGACTGCGGCATATTCAGGATCGGCGTCGACATCAGCGAGCCATAGACCCCGCCGTTGGTGATGGTGAAGGTGCCGCCCTGCAGCTGGTCCAGGGTCAGCTCGCCGTCGCGCGCGGCCTTGCCCAGATCGGCCACGCCCTTTTCGATCCCGGCCAGGCTCAGGGCGTCGGCGTCGCGCAGCACCGGCACGACCAGGCCCTTGTCGGTGCCGACGGCCACGCCGATGTCGTAGTGGTTCTTATAGATCAGGTCGGTTCCGTCGATCTCGGCGTTGACCGCCGGTATTTCCTGCAGCGCGCTGACCACGGCCTTCACGAAGAAGGACATGAAGCCCAACTTCACGCCGTGACGCTTTTCGAAGGCGTCCTTGTACTGGCTGCGTAGGGCCATTACCGCCGACATATCCGCCTCGTTGAAGGTGGTCAGCTGGGCGGCTGAATTCTGGCTCTCCTTCAGGCGCCGGGCGATTGTTTGGCGCAGGCGTGTCATCTTGACCCGTTCCTCGCGCGGCTGGTCTGCGCGCGGCGCGGCGGGTTGAGCAGCAGCGACCGGAGCGGGCGCCGCCTGCGACAGGGCGTTCAGCACGTCGCCCTTGAGGATGTTGCCCTTGGGGCCGGTGGCGGTGACGGTGGCGGGGTCAACGCCGGTCTGGGCTACGGCCCGCTCGACGGCGGGAGACAGGGTCTGGGCCGCCGGACTCTGTGAGGCGGCGGGAGCCGCGGCTGTGGCTGCGGGCGGGGCTGCTGCGGCCGGCGCGGGCGTGGCCGACGCCGCAGCCCCGGCGGCGATCTTACCGATCACCTGGCCGGGCGTGACCGTGGAACCGTTCGCGGCGATGATTTCGATGAGCACGCCATCGGCTGGCGCAGACACTTCGACCGCCACCTTGTCGGTTTCGATCTCGACCAGGACCTCGTCCTTCTTGACGGCGTCGCCGACCGCCTTGGTCCAGGAACCGATCGAGCCCTCTGCGACGGATTCACCCATCACCGGCGTCTTGACCTCGACCACGGCGCCGGACGAGGCGGCGGGCGCGGGCGCGGGCGCGGGCGCGGGCGCGGGCGCGGGCGCGGGCGCTTCGGCTTTCGGGGCTTCGGCCTTGGCGGCTGGTGCGCCGCCGGCGGCGTCGAGGCGGCCTAGCACGGCTCCGGGGGTGACCGTGTCGCCGTCCTTGAAAGCGATCTCGCCCAGCACGCCATCAGCGGGGGCCACGACCTCCAGCGACACCTTGTCTGTGTCCAGTTCGACCAGCACCTCATCCTTCTTGACCGGATCGCCGACCTTCTTGGTCCAGCGGGCGATGCTCGCCTCCGTGACGGATTCGCCGAGGGCAGGGGTGAGGATGTCAGGCATGGTCGTTCCGGATCTTGTTCAGTCGTCGCTCTGGTCTTCGCTTATCAGGCGAAGGCCTCGGTCGTGAAGGCCTTCAGTTCGGCCAGGTGGCGGCTCATCAGGCCTGCAGCGGTCGAGGCCGAGGCCGGACGACCGACATAACGGGCGCGTTTGGCCGTGATGTCGAGCTTCTCCAAGGTCAACTCAAGCCACGGGTCGACGAAGGTCCAGCCGCCCATGTTCTTGGGCTCCTCCTGACACCAGACCAGCTCAGCGTTGGCGAAACGGCCCAGTTCGGTCAGCAGCGACTTCATCGGCCATGGATAGAACTGCTCCAGCCGCATCAGATAGACGTCGTCGCGACCGGACGCCTCCCGCGCATCCAGCAGGTCGTAATAGACCTTGCCCGAGCACAGAACGACGCGCTTGATCTCGGCGTCGGGACGCAGACGGATCGTCGTCTTTTCGGGATTGGACTGGGCGTCGTCGTGCAGCACGCGGTGGAAGGTCGAGCCCTCGGCCAACTCGGCCATCGAGGACACCGCCTTCTTGTGACGCAGCAGACTCTTGGGCGTCATCAGGATCAACGGCTTGCGGAACGGCCGGTGAATCTGGCGACGCAGGATGTGGAAATAGTTGGCCGGGGTCGTACAGTTGGCCACCTGCATGTTGTCTTCGGCGCAGGCCTGCAGGAACCGCTCCAGCCGGGCCGAGGAGTGCTCGGGGCCCTGCCCCTCATAACCGTGCGGTAGCAGCATGGTCAGGCCGCTCATACGCAGCCATTTGCGTTCGCCCGACGAGATGAACTGGTCGATCACCACCTGGGCCCCGTTCACGAAATCGCCGAACTGGGCCTCCCACATCACCAGGGTGTTGGGGTCGGTCAGCGAGTAACCGTACTCGAAGCCCAGCACCGCCTCTTCGGACAGCACCGAATCAATGACCTCGAACTGGGCCTGGTCCTCGCTCAGATTGTTGAGGAAGACGTACCGCTCCTCGGTGGTCTGATCGATGATGGCCGAATGGCGCTGGGAAAAGGTGCCGCGCACCGAATCCTGGCCGGACAGGCGCACCGGGAAGCCTTCGTCCAGCAACGAGCCGAAGGCCAGGGATTCGGCCGTGGCCCAGTCCAGGCCTTCGCCTGACGTAATGGCCTTGGCCCGCTCGTCCATGACCCGGCGCAGCGTCTTGTGACAGTCCACGTCGTTGGGGATGGTCGTCAGAATCTTGCCGATGCCGTCCAGGCGCGCGCGGGAGACGCCGGTGATGCCTTTACGCTCGTCGCTTTCGGGCAGGCCCATGCCCTTCCAGTGGCCGTCGAGCCAGTCAGCCTTCTTGGAGGCGTAGTCCTTGCCGGCGTCAAACTGCTGGTCGAGGAAGGTCTCGAACTCGGCGACCATGGCGTCGGCCTCGGCCTGGGCCAGCACGCCTTCATCGACCAGGCGCTTGGCGTAGATCTCGCGCGTCGAGGGCAGGGCCCGGATACGCGAATACATCAGCGGCTGGGTGAAGGTCGGGTCGTCGCCCTCGTTGTGGCCGTAGCGCCGGTAGCAGAACATGTCGATGACGACGTCCTTGTGGAACGTCTGGCGGAATTCGGTCGCCACCTTGGCCGCAAACACCACGGCTTCGGGGTCGTCGCCGTTGACGTGGAAGATCGGGGCCTGAACCATCAGGGCCACATCCGACGGATAGGGGCTGGAGCGGCTGTTTCGGGGGCTGGTCGTGAAGCCGATCTGGTTGTTGATCACGAAGTGCAGGGTGCCGCCGGTGCGGTAGCCCTTCAGTCCCATCAGGGCGAAGCACTCGGCCACCACGCCCTGGCCGGCGAAGGCCGCATCGCCGTGGATCAACAGAGGCAGGGCTCGCGCCCGGTCCAGCGAGCCTTCCAGGTTCTTGCGGATATCAAAGGCCTGTTTGGCGCGCGCCTTGCCCAGCACGACCGGATTGACGATCTCCAGGTGCGATGGGTTGGCGGTCAGCGACAGGTGGACGGTATTGCCGTCGAACTCCCGGTCGGACGAAGCGCCCATGTGGTATTTGACGTCGCCCGAACCCTCGATGTCGCTGGGCACGGTCGAGCCGCCCTGAAACTCGTGGAAGATAGCGGCGTAGGGTTTGCCCATGACCGCCGCCAGCACGTTCAGGCGCCCCCGGTGGGCCATGCCCAGGATGATGTCGTCAACGCCCATGTTGCCGCCGCGCTTGATCACCTGCTCCAGCGCCGGGACCATGGCCTCGCCGCCGTCCAGACCGAAGCGCTTGGTGCCGGGAAAGCGTTTGTGCAGGAAGCGCTCGAAGGTCTCGGCTTCGATGAGCTTTCTGAGGATGGCGATCTTGCCCTCGCGGGTGAAGGCGTTCTCCTCCTGACGACGCTCGATCCGGTCCTGCAACCAGTCTTTCTCGATCGGTTCGGCGATATGCATGTACTGGATGGCGAAGGTCCCGCAGTAGACCCGGTCCAGCAAATCCATGATCTGACGTACGGTCGCCGACTGCTGACCCATCACGCCGTCCAGATAGATCGGGCGATCCAGGTCGTCCGGGCCGAAGCCCCAGTACTCCGGCGTCAGCTCCGGATTATCGACCGGCATCTCAATGCCCAGCGGGTCCAGCCTGGCGTGCAGGTGGCCGCGAATCCGATAGGTGCGGATCAGCATCAGGGCGCGCACCGAATCGCGGGCCGCCGCCTGAACCTGCGCCTCGCTGGCGCCTGGCTGGGCGGCGCGGACGCCGACGGCGGCCTTGGCTTCGACTGCGGGCCACAGGCCGTCCAGGGCCGAGAGCTGCTCGTCGCGGGTCTCGGGACGCGGCCGCGACCAGGGCGTGGCCTCGATCGAGGCGCGGACCGCATCGGCCCCCTCGTTCAGCCCCTCAAAAAAGGCGCGCCACTCTGGCGAAACGCTGCCTGGCGCCTCGGCCCAGCGCGAATAGAGGTTTTCGATGTAGTCGGCGTTGCCGCCGTAGAGGAAGGCGGTCTCGGCGAAGACCTGGTTCAGCCGCCCGGCGTCGTCAGCCATGGTGTCGATCAAATCCGATATCAGCGGCGCGCGCCTGTCCGCGCGTCAGCACCGCGACATATAGGCTGTGTTTGCTTTCGGGTCATGGCCGAAAGGGGGCATTTTTCACCCCTGTCGAAAGGGGCGGTCCGTAGGGTCAATCTGGCGCCAGGGGCTGAACCTCGCAGCCCTGGATCAACAGATAGCTGGTTCGCCGCGGTGAGAGCTCGATCGGCCCGGTCCAAACCGGGTTGCAGCCTTCAATGGCCACGCTAGCCACGGCGATGCGTTCCGGACCGATCTCGACGTCGTAGCGAGTCTCCGCGCCGGGCGGCGGAAACGGCAAGCGGCCCTCCGCCAGCACCCGGCCTTCGACCTCGATCCTCAGCCGTCGCCCAGCGTAGTCGCCCAGCAGCCCGACCCGCGCTGTTGCGAACTCCGGCGCGGCTTCGGGCTGGCCGGCGGAGGCGCAGCCGCCTAGCATTGCGGCCCAGACCGCCGCAGCGGTGAATGGGATCCAGGGGCGGATTGACGTCATGACGACCTCCCTCAACCGCGACCCTGACTGGCTGCGGCCCAACCCGGCAACCCCGCCTCGCCGGATCGTCAGGAATGGAAAAGCCGCAGCAGGCCCAGCGCCACACAATACAAGCCGGCCAGAAGCATCAGCACCGTCCCGACGCCGAACAGGATGGTCCGGCCGCGCTGGACCGCCCGCGCCGACTGCATCGCCACGCGACCGGTCGGCAGGGCCAGGGCGATCAGCCCCAGCCCGAACAGCAGAACCATCAGGTCCGCGCCGATCATCGACCGATCAGCCCTTGAGCACCTCGACCAGGGTGGCCCCCAGGCGCGCCGGTGAGGCCGAGACGCGGATGCCGGCGGCCTCCATGGCCGCGATCTTGCTCTCGGCGTCGCCCTTGCCGCCCGAGACGACGGCGCCGGCGTGACCCATGGTCCGGCCCTTGGGCGCGGTGCGTCCGGCGATGAAGCCGACCATCGGCTTGGAGCGGCCCTTCCTGGCCTCGTCGATCAGGAACTGGGCGGCGTCTTCTTCCGCCGCGCCGCCGATCTCGCCGATCATGACGATCGACTGGGTCTCGTCGTCGGCCAGGAACATCTCCAGCACGTCAATGAACTCGGTGCCCTTGACTGGATCGCCGCCGATGCCGACCGCTGTGGTCTGGCCCAGGCCTTCGTTGGTGGTCTGGAACACCGCCTCATAGGTCAGAGTGCCCGAGCGCGAGACGATGCCGACATTGCCCTTCTTGAAGATGTTGCCCGGCATGATGCCGATCTTGCATTCCTCGGGCGTCAGCACGCCGGGGCAGTTCGGACCCAAGAGCCGCGACGACGACCGGTCCAGCCGTGCCTTGACCCGCACCATGTCGAGCACCGGAATGCCCTCGGTAATGCAGACGATCAGCGGGATTTCGGCGTCGATGGCCTCGATGATGGCGTCTGCGGCCCCCGCCGGCGGCACATAGATGACCGAGGCGTCCGCGCCGGTGGCGTCACGGCCTTCAGCGACCGAGGCGAAGATCGGCAGGGTCTCACCTTCGGACCCGTGCCACAGCTCGCCGCCCTTCTTGGGATGCACGCCCCCGACCATCCGTGTGCCGTAGTAGCGCAGCGCCTGTTCGGTGTGGAAGGTGCCGGTCTTGCCGGTCAGGCCCTGGACCAGGACCTTGGTGTTCTTGTTGACGAGGATGGACATGGCTCAGCGTACCGGGTGCAGTAGGATCAGGGTGGTGACGTCTTCGTCGTGGCTGAAAACCACGTAATCGAAATCGCCGGCGGTAACGGCCTCACCGGAGGTCGCGACAAAATAGAGATTGGCCTCGGCGTTGACTGCGCCAGTCACTGCTCCCAGGCCAGTGGGAAATCCGTCCATCAGCGCCGAATCGCCCGGCGCCAGTTGGACTGAGCAAATGTCCTTGGGGGCGCCGCCGACATCGCGGCGACCTAGCGTCAGGGTCTGGACCTGTTCGTGCGTCGTGCGTCGCCAGATGGTCAGCCCCTCGGCTCCGGCCTCCGGCTCCCAGCCACGCTGCTGAAGCAGCACGCGGCGGACCGCATCGGGCTGGGCGCGCGTCTCGACACACAGCGACACGAAATCCGTGCGCAGGTCGCTCGTCGCCGGCTGAGCCAGCAGCGCCGCGCCCAGAACCAGCGACGCGATCACGCCGCGACCGCCTTGACGATCTTCTGAGCCGCATCATCCAGGTCGTCGGCGGCGGTGATGTTCAGGCCGCTTTCGTTCAGGATTTTCTTGCCAAGCTCGGCGTTGGTGCCTTCCAGACGCACCACCAGCGGCACCTGCAAGCCGACTTCCTTGACCGCCGCCACCACGCCCTCGGCGATGATGTCACAGCGCATGATGCCGCCGAAGATATTGACCAGAATGCCGGTCACCGCCGGATCCTTGGTGATGATCTTGAAGGCCGCCGCGACCTTTTCCTTGGAGGCCCCGCCGCCGACGTCGCAGAAGTTGGCCGGCTCGGCGCCGTACAGCTTGATGATGTCCATGGTGGCCATGGCCAGACCGGCGCCATTGACCATGCAGCCGATGTTGCCGTCCAGCGCGACATAGGCCAGGTCCCATTCGGAGGCTTCGATCTCTTTTTCGTCTTCCTCGGTCTTGTCGCGCAGCTCTTCCAGCTCGGGGTGGCGGAACATGGCGTTGCCGTCGAACGAGACCTTGGCGTCCAGCACCCGGATGCGACCGTTGGTCATGACGATGAGCGGATTGATCTCCAGCATCGACATGTCCTTCTCCACAAACGCCCGGTACAGCGTCGGGAAGATGAACTCGCCGTCCTGGGCCGCCGCGCCGTCCAGCTTCAGCGCCGCGTTCAGGGCCGCGATGTCGGCAGGCGTCACGCCGGCCTCCGGATCAATCGACAAGGTGATGATCTTCTCGGGCGTGTCGTGCGCGACCGCCTCGATGTCCATGCCGCCCTCGGTCGAGGCGACAAAGGCGACACGGCCGGTTTCCCGATCCACCAGAAGCGACAGATACAGCTCGCGGTCGATGTCGGCGCCGTCTTCGATATAGAGGCGATTGACCTGCTTGCCGGCCGGGCCGGTCTGGGCCGTGACCAGCGTATTGCCCAGCATTTCGCGGGCGTTGGCGGCGGCTTCAGCGGGGCTCTTGGCCAGGCGCACGCCACCCTTGGCGTCCGGGCCTAGCTCTTTGAACCTGCCCTTGCCGCGTCCGCCGGCGTGGATCTGGGACTTCACCACATAGAGCGGCCCCGGCAGCGAAGCCGCAGCGGCCTCGGCCTCGTCGGCGCGCGTGATGGCCACGCCGTCCGCAACCGGAAGGCCAAAGCCCTTCAGGAGCTGCTTGCCCTGATATTCGTGGATGTTCATCGAAAAAGTCCGCCGCGCGACCGAATGGGGAGATGGCGCGCTTATAGAGGCCGTGGCTTCGCAGGCGCAACCGCCTCGTCCATCCTCGCACCACCTATACCGCCCAGGACACGGCGCTCACAGGGCGGGTTCGGACGGTCGCGACCGCCATCGGTCGAGATGTTCCCGTCTTCGTCCGTGCCGTCGCCGCCGCCGTGGAAGGCCAAAGCCTCACAGCGACCCTGGGCGTTCGTCGGCCGTAGCGCCAAGGCTGGGCCGGCGACGGCGGCCAGGCTGGTCAGCAGGGCCCGCCGTCTCGTGATTTCGGCGCCTTGCCCCGGCCAAGGCCGGGCTTGGACGTTTCGCCCTTGGCCTTGGCCTGGATCTCCCTGAGTTTGCGGCCCTGCATGGCCGACAGCGGCGCACCGGACACCCCCTTGTCGGGATCGGCGAAGGCGCGGCCGTAGGTCTGGATCCGCTCGCCGACCGACCCGAGAAACTCCTCTTCCCAGTCCGACAGCTCGACGCCGCCGCGCTCGGCGGTGCGCTGGGCTCGTCTCAGCGCCCGCAGCGCCCGCCGCTTGGCCGCCTCGCGGGCGGCCTCATAGGGATTGGCGGGCGGCTTGGCTTTCAGATCAGATCTCTCCTATGGCCGAGAGGTAGAGGTCCAGGATCGCCTCCTCCTCCTGGCGCTTGGCCCGGTCCTGCTTACGGATACGCACGACCTTGCGCAGCGTCTTGACGTCATAGCCTTCGCCCTTGGCCTCGGCGAAGACCTCCTTCATGTCGGCCATGATGGCGGCCTTGTCCTCTTCAAGGCGTTCGATACGCTCAACGATCGTGCGCAGGCGGCCCTGCGCCGCGGCCGTCAGAACGTCAGGATTGGAAAAGGCGGCGTCGTCGGCCAAGGCGGTGCTCCAAAGGAAACAGGGTGAATGAGGACGTTCACTAGCCCCGATCCGCCCGCGACCTCAACCGCTGCAAACGAAACAGGCCCCGGACAAAGGTCCGAGGCCTGTGGAAATCTCTGTGGATCAGGACAGCGCCGATCCGGCGCGCGCTTAGCCCTGCTTGGCCTTGAAGCGCGGGTCGGTCTTGTTGATGACATAGACCTTGCCCTTACGGCGCACGATCTTGCAGTCCCGGTGACGGGTCTTGAGCGACTTGAGCGAGCTGCGGACCTTCATGGTCTTCTTCCGGGCTGGACGTTCATACAAAGACGAGCGCCGCGAGGCGGGCTCGCGGCGGAGCGGGGTCTATAGGGAAAGGCGTTCCAGCTGTCAACGCGGGGCTGCAAGCGCGTCGATCCGTCGCTTCGCGCCCCACGCGCTTGTGATTGAAGCTCTTAAGGAAAGGCCGCTAGGTTGGCGAGATGAGAATGACGTCCCGCCTCGTCCTGTGCCTGATCGTGGCCGCCTGCGCGCCCATGACGCCTGAGCCGCCGCCCTATCGGCCCGAGCCGACAGCGCCGACAACCGCGCCGCCGGCGCGCCCGCTGGCCGAGACGCCTTCGGATGCCGCGACGCCAGCCGAGGTGATGGAGTTCAACGCTTGGCGCGATAGCTTTCTGGCGCGCCGGGGCGGCGCCAACCGGTCCGCATGGGAGTATGAACTCGCCGGCCTGACGCCGGATCACCGCGTGATCGAGCGCGATCGCTCCCAGCCGGAGTTCTCGCGCGGGGCCGGGGACTACATCACCCGCGCCCTGACGGCTGACCGGATCCAGACCGGCCGCGACCGAATCGGGTCGGCCCCCTGGATGACCGCCATCCAGGAACAGTATGGCGTGCCCAAGTCGATCCTGGTGGCGGTCTGGGCCCAGGAAAGCGCCTTTGGCCGGATCCAGGGCGATTTCGACGTCGTTCGCTCGCTGGCGACCCTGGCCTGGGAGGGCCGTCGCCGCGAATGGGCCGAGGGCCAACTGGTCAACGCGTTGACCATCGTTTCGCAGGGGCGCCGCGACCGTGCGCGCCTGACCGGCAGTTGGGCCGGCGCCATGGGCCAGACCCAGTTCATGCCCGACAACTATCTCAGGCTGGCTCGGGACGCCGACGGTGACGGTCGGGCCGATATCTGGGGGTCGGACCAGGACGCCCTGGCCTCGGCGGCCAATCTCCTGGCCACGGCCGGCTGGCGGCGCAACCAGCGCTGGGCGCTGGAGGTGACCCTGCCGAGCGGTTTTGACTACAGTTTGACGGATTCAGCGGAACGGCCCTGGAGCTTTTGGCTCGGCCAGGGCGTTCAACTCGTCGGCGGCGGCGATCTGAGCGCCGCCGAGGCGGCTGAAAACGCCACCATCCTTCTGCCGTCAGGCGCGGGTGGTCCGGCTTTTCTGGCCCTGCCCAACCACTATGTAATCCGGCGCTATAACAACGCGATGAGCTATGCCCTGGCTATCGGCCTGCTGGCCGACGCCATGGATGGCAGGTCAGGCGTTTCGCGGGCCTGGCCCGATGAGCCGCCGCTGTCGCGCGATCAGCGTTTCGCCCTGCAGCGCGGCCTCCAGGCCCTGGGCTACGATCCTGGCGGGATCGATGGCGTCATCGGCTCCGGCACGCGCCGGGCGCTGCGCCAGTATCAGGCGGCGCGTGGTCTGATCGCCGACGGCTACGTCAATGACGCGATCATCAATCGCGTGCGGGCCGAGGCGGGAGTTTGACGTCGAGAAGCCCCGTCGTCGAGCAGATGTGATACCCTGTCCGGGTTGTCCCAACCCTGGAAGGAGACATGGCGATGCGAGGATTTTTCGTAGCGCTTCTCGCGGTGGGCGGCCTGGCTGGACTAGGCGCCTGTGCAACGAGCGGCGCAAGCTACCCAACCTACTCGGAGGAACTCGCCGAGTTGCGGGCGGATTGCACCGCGCGCGGCGGCATTCTGACGCCGATTGTCGGTTCGATCGGGCCTGATCCCGCCAACGACTACGCCTGCACTACCGGGGGAAGCGGCTTTATCCGTCGCAACTAGACGTCGGCCGGCATGGTGCCGGCGTTGATGGCGATGCGCCCGACCAGGCCCTTGACGATCAGGTCCAGGGCTGAGCCTTCGCGGTAGTCAGCCGCCGCGACGAAATTGACCCGATCCTCCGAGATCAGGCCGTACAGTTTCTGCTGATCCCGCTCGGAGTTGCGGGGATCATAGACCGCGATCGAAAAGCCGCCCTTGGAGTGCATCATCTTCATGGTCGGCACGTCGGTGTCGCCGTCACCCAGGAAGATCATCCGTTCGAACGGAACCGGTCGCGCGTTGTCTGGCATGAAGCGATTGATGCGTTCGTGATCGTAGTGATTCAGCACGCCCTTGTTTACCCGGAACAGGTACTGGGTCTTGGTCGTGTAGTTGACCCCGACCGCCGGCCAGATGGCGTGACCAGCCTCATCATAGGCGAACTTGGACGCAAAGACGTGGGTGAAGGCGCCGCGGATCGGGCAGCCGTCGATCATCTCCTCGAGGCCGGCCGAGATGATGTAGTGCTCGATATCCAGGCCGTAACGGATCCCGAAGGCGTTGATGCGGTCGAACCAGCCCTGGCCTGTCAGGTCGGTCTTCAGCCCGTCAAACAGCTTCACATCCTGGCCATGCTCGGCCAGGAGCTGACGGGTGATCGGCTGCTTCTGCTCGCGCGCCCGCTTGAGCATCAGTTGCATATACATCAGGATGTTGTCGCCATCGGCCTCCCGGGTCAGCCGATCCGCCTCGCCCCAGAAGTCTCCGATGCCCATCCCGACCGACGGGATGAAGGTCACCTCCTGCATGTTGCCGCGAGCCAGGGTGCCGTCGAAGTCGTAGATAAGGGCGGTCTTGAGCAGGGAGGCTTGGGTCATGGCGGCCGGTCGTTTGCGAGGTTCGTCGCCTCCTAGCACCAAATCGCCGTGTTCCTAACCGGCGTCGAGCTGCAGTTCCGGCTCAGCCCCTTGAGCCACCGCATTCAAGGGCAGGTCCAGAATGAAGGACGCGCCCTGGCCAGGTTCGCTTTGGAGCGAAACGACGCCGCCGTGCATCTCGGTTACGGCCTTGACCAAAGCCAGGCCCAGGCCCGGTCCGCCGCGGTCGCGGCCCACGAACCGATCAAACACATGGGCCTGTTTGTGGAAGGGCACGCCCCGTCCGGTGTCGGAGACGACGATGCGGACAAGGCCGCCGGACTGCTCGGCGCGCAGGCTGACCCGGCCTCCGGATTCGAGCGCGCGCACGGCGTTGTCGGCCAGTTGGTCGATAATCTTGGTCAGCCGGGCTTCATCAGCGCGGATCAGGCCGACGCCCTCATCGATCTGCAGCACGACATCGGCGTCCCGGGCCTGGAGCTGGGGCTGGATGCGGGCGGCCGTCGCGGCGAGCACATCGGCGATGCGGACGTCCCCCAGCGCCAGGGCCATCTCTCCAGCGTCGATCTGGGCCATGTCGAGCACATCATCGATCGAGTGCGCCAGCTGACCGGCGGCCATGCGGACAGCCGCCAGGTGCTGACGCGACCGGTCCGGAAGGCCGGACCCCTGGGCTTCGAGCAGTTCGGCATAGCCGATGATCGTCGTTAGCGGGGTTCTGAGCTCATAGGAGACATTGCCGACGAACTCGCGTTTCAGCCGCTCGGCTTCTCCCAGGGCCGTCTGCTTCTGTTCCAGCGCGTCTTCCAGCTCGCGCCGGGCGGTGATGTCGGAAAAGCCGATCAGGGTGGCGCCGTCGGGCAGGGGGCGTGTCTGCCAGGCGACGATGCGACGATCAGCCAGCCGAGCCTCGCCAGAGACCGGGGCGCGGCTCTCGGGGTCGGGGTCGGTGACCCGCGCGCCTAGCTCGGCCCACAGGCCGGGTTCAGGGAGCAAGGACCGGCAGAGGTCGGCAACCTCATCAAACCCGCCCGCGTCATCCAGCTGGTCACCGGCCAAGGCCCAGAACCGCTCGAAGGCTTCGTTGCGCAAGCGCAGTCGACCATCGGAGCCGAACACCGCCACCGCGTCGTTCAGTTTGTCCAGCGTCGCTTGCTGGACGTTCAGCATGGCGTTGTATTCCGCGCGAAGCTTCAACTCGTCGGTGATGTCAGCGAACAGCAACAGCAGGCCGCCCAGCGGATGCGGCTGGCGCACCACGCGCAGGGTCCGTCCGTCGGGCAGCGGCCAGACATCGTCGGGCGCGATTTCGGTGGTCCCGTAATATTCCAGCTCGCGCGCCTTCCAACCGGAGTAGTCTGCGGTCTCAGGCAGTTTGCGGCGCTGGCGCAGCCGGTCCAGCACCTCGGCGTGGGTCGGCCGCTCATCGAGCCAGACCGCATCCAGCCCGAACAGATCCCGGAACGACGAGTTGTGGTAGGCCAATCGGCGATTGGCGCCGAAGATGGCGACGGCGTCGTCGAGATGATCCAGCGTTTCGTCGTGGGCCGCGACGTGGCGCTTCAAGGTTTCACGCGTCTCTTCGGTTTCTGTCACGTCGATGGCGTAGGACAGAACTTCGCCATCACCGATCGGTTCGGCGACCACGCGCCAGGCGCGGCGCCGGCCGCCCAGCACGGCCCAGCGGAATCGCTCGATCCGCTTGCCCGCTTCCAACGCTTCATGCACCAGCGCGGCGCCGTCCTTGTCGAAGGCGGCGCCCGCGCTGCGAGCTGCGTCGAGCGACGGCTGCTCCACAGCCTCGAGCCAGGCGCGGTTGGCCCAGACCAGGGCGCCGGATGCGTCGGAAATCCAGGCCGGCGCGGGCAGGGTGTTGGCCAGCACCGACAGGCGAGCGTCGCCAACCGGCGTCGCCTCGGCGCCGGGGTCCAGTTTCAGCCAGACCGAACCGCCCAACGCCCGGCCTTCCAGGCTGACCGGCCCGGCGGCCCCCTGGACTATCAGCCGGCAGGCTTCGCCGCGCTCGACCAGGGCGGTCAGGCGTTGGGTGGTTTCGGCGGCCTGGTCGGCCAGGGCGTGAATAACGGCGGTCGCCAGGTCCGGGTGGGCGTCGGCGTCAAGACCAAGCGCGGCGGCCACGGCCTCAAGGGCTTCACCGCCGCTGGCCAGGCGCGCGCCGCCGTCTTCGATACGAATGACCGCGCCTTCAAAGGCTTCCGCTGCGCCGCGTGCGTCAGCAAGAGCCAGCGCGCCGTCCGCCTCCGCCCTGGCCAGCGCACGTTCGCGCCGGAGAACGCCTTGCCGAATCCGCCAGGCCCAAATGACGACGGACAAGGCCAGGCCGATCGCGCCGGCAGAGGCCACAAATGCAATGTCGATGGGCGTCATCTGAACCGGTCCGTCCCGCCGTCCTGAAGAGCGATTCGCCATACCATAGCCTAATCCGCCGTCTTGTCCGCCGTCCGGTTCGAGGCGATAGGTCGCAAATGGTCCAGCCTCCCACGATCGACGACATGGCGCGCCTGGCCGAGGCGGCCTGGAACCGGCTTCCGCAGGCCTTTCGCGCCGCCTCAGGTCCGGTCGTGATCCGGGTGATGGACTTCGCCGAGCCGGAGCTCCTGGCCGAGCTGGGGATCGAAGATCCGTTCGAACTGACCGGTCTCTACCACGGCGTCGATCTGACCCAGGCCACGGTGTCCGATCCTGTCCCGCGCCCCGCTGAGGTGTTTCTGTATCGCCGTCCGATTCTGGATGAGTGGGTCGAGCGCGGCGATGTGGCGCTGGCGGACCTGGTCGAACATGTTCTGGTCCATGAGATCGGACACCATTTCGGTCTGTCGGACGATGACATCCACGACATCGAGGAGGACCGGCGCTAGCGCCGGGCCGGCTTCGCGCCTATAGGAGCGGCTCGGGCCGCAGCGGCGTGAACGGGACTGAATGCGTATTCTTCTGGCGACGGACGCCTGGGAGCCTCAGGTCAACGGCGTGGTTCGCACCCTGTCGCGGACGGTGGCCGAATGCCGAGAGATGGGTCACGAGGTCCTGACGGTCACCCCGGAGCAGTTCAAGACCATTCCATGCCCAACCTATCCCGAGATCCGCCTGGCGCTCGGCGCTGAGGAAGAAATCCGCGAGAAGATGGCGGCCTTCGAGCCTGAAGCGGTCCACATCGCCACCGAAGGGCCGATCGGCATCGCCACCCGCCGTATCTGTCTGGAATGGAAGCTGCCGTTCACGACCAGCTATCACACCAAATTCCCGGAATATGTCTCGGCCCGGTTTCCCGTGCCGGTGCAGGTCGGCTACGCCTATATGAAGTGGTTCCACAAGCCGTCCGGTCGGCTGATGGTGGCCACCCCGACGCTCAGGGATGAACTGGTCAAGCACGGCTTTCGCAATGTCTCGCCCTGGACGCGGGGCGTCGACACTGAGTTGTTCCGCCCGGATCGCGAACCGATCTTGCCGGTCGACTGGCCCCGGCCGATCTGGCTCAACGTCGGCCGCGTCGCGGTGGAAAAGAATATCGAGGCCTTCGCCGAACTCGACCTGCCCGGCACCAAGGTCATCGTCGGCGACGGCCCGGCCAAGGCCGATCTTGAAGCCCGCTATCCGGAGGTCAAGTTCACCGGCGCCATGTTCGGCGAGGATCTGGCTCGTGCCTTCGCCGACGCTGATGTCTTTGTCTTTCCCAGCTGGACCGACACCTTCGGCCTGGTCATCCTGGAGGCGATGGCGGCGGGAACGCCCGTGGCTGCCTATCCGGCGCATGGCCCGATCGACATCATTCCGGGGTCGGGCGCGGGCGCCATCGACGATGATCTCAAGACCGCCTGCATGGCGTGCCTCAATCTCGACCGCAAGACGGTCCGGGCCTACGCTGAGCGGTTCTCCTGGCGGGCTTCGGCGGAAGAGTTCGTACGAAACCTCCAGCCCCAACCCGAGGCGGAGAAAATCAAATTCTGGCGGCGGCTGCGCCGCCTGGCTCGTCTGCGCCGTCGCGCCGCAGCGGCCTGAAGGGACCTGAGGGAACCGTCTGACGCCGGACGAAGGAACAGTGCCGCTTCAATTGGGTTATGATGAGAAGGCAGGGGCCCATCCATGACCCGGAGGATCGCCATGAAGAAACTCGTCGCCGCCGCCGCCGCCCTGGTCTTGGCCGCGTGCGCCACACCCACCGCCTATGCACCCGCAGGCTATGGCGGCCAGCGTGGCGGCTATTCGGAGCAGCGGCTTCAGGACGACCGATGGGCCGTCGCGTTCACCGGCAATTCTCTCACCAGCCGCGATACCGTTGAGATGTATCTGCTCTATCGCGCGGCCGAGCTGACGGTGCAGTCCGGCTACGACTGGTTCCTTACCGATTACCGGGAAACCGATGCCGATACGCGGTACTACGCGACGCCAGACCCTTGGTTCCGCGGCTACTATGGCCCGTATTGGGGGCCGAACTGGCGCTTCTATCGTCGCGGCTACTGGTCGGCATGGGACCCTTGGTACCGTGAGAGCGACGTTCATCGGATAACCCGCTACGAAGCGCGGTCTGAAATCGTCATGGGTCGCGGCCAGCCGCCTCAGGGCGGAAGTCACGCCTTCAACGCCCAAGAGGTCATCTACAATTTGGGGCCGAGGGTGGCCCGTCCGGCCCCCGAAGGCTGACCCCTGATCAGGTCAGCCGGATTGGTTTGAGACGCCGCTTGTTGACGTGGTCCTCGGGCGCGGAGCCAGGGGCCTCTTCCGGCAATTCGCCCTTGAAGTAAAAGCGCTGCCAGGATTCGCGCACCGTATCGGGGTCATTGGCGGCCAGGCGCCGGTTGAACTCGCCGCGCTGGCGGTTCCAGGCGTTGAACTGGCCGTACAGCTCCGGGTCGCGCTCCAGGGTGCGCATCACCGGCTGGACCTGTTCCATCGCCCGGTTCTGGATCAGGGTGATGAAACAGAAGGGCTCGCCCTTCTCCCACCGGACGCTGCCGGGCCGGGTGAAGATCCAGTTCATGGTGAAGGGGAAGGGCAGCCAGTCGGTCTCGACCAGGCCGGTCAGCGGCTGGATCCCGTCCTTGACGTGGTTGGGCGGCCCTGAAGCCCACATCGCCCAACCCGGCGGCGTTCTGAACAGATAGCCAGGATGGAAGGTGACCACGCCGCCGGCGAAATGGGAGGCGATGAAATGGTCCTGATCCGGGATCGGGCGATCAAACCTGAACGTGATGTCCGACTGGCTCCTGCCGCCGGTCCATTCGATGGTGACGTCCCAGGGCGACAGGATCTCCCAACCTGTGGTGTTGGCCATTGTCAGCGGCAGGCACTTGTAAGGATGGCGGTTCGAGAAATTGTCCATCCACTGGCGCTGGGCGCGGCCGGGGACGATCTCGGGCGGGCGCGAGCCCATCGGGTAACAGAGCAGCTCCATGATGAATTCCCTAGCCTTGGCGAACGGCTGACGTAAAGCGTCAGCATGAGATTCGCGCGTGACGATTTCTTGGCCTGGCTGGACGATCAGGGTCTGGCCCATGCGACCGTCGAACACCCGGCGGTGTTCCGGGTCGAGGAAGGGCTGGACCTGAAGGCTGGCCTGCCCGGCGCGCACACCAAGAACCTGTTTCTCAAGGACAAGAAGGGTCGGCTTTGGCTGATCTCGGCGCGACAGGACACCGAGATCGACCTCAAACGGCTCGACAAGGTGATCGGCGCGGCCCGTCTGTCGTTCGGCAATGCCGAGCTGATGGCCGAGGTGCTGGGGCTGACGCCGGGCTCGGTGACGGCGCTGGGCTTGATCAATGATGCGGATGGTCGCGTCAGTTTCGTTATTGACCGCCGGCTGTGGGAGGCCGCCATCATCAACTTCCACCCGCTCTTGAACACCGCCACCACCGGCCTAGATCAGCCGACCTTCCGGCGCTTCTTGTCGATCATTGGCGTGACGCCGATGGTGGTCGACTTCGAGACGATGGCGGTGATCAGCCCTTCAGGCTCTTGAGCATCAGCTCGTGGCGCCAGGCGGCGACATCGGCCAGGGCTGAATCGAGCATATCCTTGACCGCCTCGAGGCGTCCGGACACCGCATCCCCGTCCGCCCGCTCGGCCGCCGCACAGGCCTCGGCCAGGGCGTTGGCGCCAACGCTTGCGGCGGACCCTTTAAGCGTATGCACGGCGTCCTTCCAGCCCGGTTCGCGCGCGTCCAGCATGGGAGACCACATCCGCGCCTGCTCCTGGAACAGGCCCAGTACCTCGTCGGCCAGGGCGGCGTCGCCCTGGGTGAAGGCCTCCAGCACCGATACGTCGACGGCGCCGGTCAGGTCGCGGCGGCTCATTTCGGGAAACTCCTCAGGGGACGAAGCGAACACCGCTGATTCTGGCGCAACGGTAGCGCCCTCGATGCGGGGTGCAAGCGCCCGCCAATTCTCCTTGCAAGCGCCGCAGTTCGCCTCTATGTCCGCGCCTCCCGCGACGTTCCGTTTCGATACGGACGCGGCTGGCACGGCCCTTGTAAGGGTCGGGCCCTGGACGATGGCTCCGGGTGATTAGCTCAGTTGGTAGAGCAGCTGACTCTTAATCAGCGGGTCGTAGGTTCGAGCCCTACATCACCCACCATCTTTTCAAACACTTAGCGGCGGCTTCCGAGAACACAAGCGGAACCGTTCGCCTTTGCGGGTCGCGCGCTCAGTCGACCGGGCGTGCCGCAGGGCTGGTCGGGCAGAACCGCGGGGCCTTGACGTTCCAGCCTCTGGCGCCGGCCAGCCGCACGACCCTGAACATCAGGCCGCGCATCACCCAGGATGACAGGACACGGGGCCAGTTAACGGCGGTCGCGGTCCGCCGGAACGGCTCCGGAACGAATCACGTCCGAATCACCGACATCGCCGTCTTCTGGGTTTGTTCCCTACAAGATATTGTATCTAAAAGGAGATTTACCACATCTGTGTGCCACGGCGACTAACGAAGTCATCATCCTTCAAGACGGGGTTTCGCAGGACGTGGAAGGCTGCATGGACCCCGCGTCTCCAGTCGATGACCAGGCGCGGTTTCGCGCCAAACTCCGGCGTTCCGGGGCGATGAGGAGGGGCGTGGTTGCCGCGGCGCTGCATCAGGCCGGCCTGGGCCGGCTCGACCGGTTCGAAGCTTGGCTTGGCGCCCGCGCTGCGGCTAAAGAGGCCCGGTCGAGGCCCCGTAGCTCAGCAGGATAGAGCAGCGGTTTCCTAAACCGGAGGTCGGGTGTTCGAGTCACCCCGGGGTCGCCATTCGACCGTCCCGCGCAAGCTTGCCGGCGCCGGGGCCGCTGGCGCGTTTCTCTACTGCGCCGCCTACCCTGATCAACGCCGCGCCGAGCCTTGAGCCGCGCTCGCGCCCGTTCCCGTACGGGCGGTACCGGGAGCCCGCTTGCAGCATGAACAGACCGCCGACATGCCGTATCTGAAGTAAGGTGGTCGCTCAGGAGCCGGCGGCGATCCCGTTAGACCTGGGCGCGCGTACGGGACCTGAGGCTCGTCCACGCCGGGGCCGTGGGCGTCGCGCTTCCGGCGACGTGGACGGGCGTGCAGGCTCCGCGAGGGATCGAGGCTGGCCAGGCGGCGATCCGTCGCCTGGCGTTCAAGCTCGGCCCACAGCCGGCCTGGCGGCGTGATCGACCGCTCCATCCTTGCAGATGCAGCGCCCAAGCCGAAAAAGCACTTAGACTTCAGATTTCTCTTAGCCAATCAGGCGGCTATCGAGCGATGGCGGAGAGGGTGGGATTCGAACCCACGGTACCCTTGCAGGCACGCCGCATTTCGAGTGCGGTACATTCAACCACTCTGCCACCTCTCCATTCGGGGGCTCCGGCCAGTTCAAGTCGCTGGGCCGGGCGAGCGCGGGCGCGATCTCTAATGCGCGCTTTCGTCAAAGGCAAGCGGTGCGTCCATTGGTGCGCGCGGGCCGTATAGAAGGGCATGACCAGAGCACATTTCATCCGATCCGCCGCCGCCGCCTGCATCGCGGCTGTCGCCTTTGCGGCCTGCGCCGACAGCCAGGCCCAGAGCGCGCGAACGGTTCCGCCGCTTCGCGGCGAGGCGCGGGTCGCCATCTTCGCCGGCGGCTGTTTCTGGTCGATCGAGCACGGCTTTGAACAGATACCGGGCGTGATCGAAGCCGAGTCCGGCTTCACAGGCGGCCACGTCGACAACCCGAGCTACCGCCAGGTCGTTGGCGGCGGCACCGGTCATGTCGAGGCCGTGCGGGTGACCTACGATTCCGGGCGTGTCACCTACCGCCAACTGGTCGACCGCTTCTGGCGAATGATCGACCCGACCGACGTGGATGGCCAATTTTGCGATCAAGGCCCCAGCTATGTCGCGGGCGTCTACGCGACGGCTTCCCAACGCCCGGTCGCCGAGGCGTCGCGCCGGGCTGCGGCGGCGGATCTTGGCGAGGGTCGATTTCGTACGCCGGTGGTTGGCGTCGAACGTTTCTGGCCCGCCGAGCGGTATCATCAGGACTTCGCCCGCCGAAACCCGGACCGCTACCAGGGCTATGTCGTCGGCTGCCGCCGCCAGGCCCGTCTCAGGGCCGTGTGGGGGTGACAGGGGCCGGCAGGCCGGTGTCGGGATCTCGCGGTCGGGGGCGGAAGCCGTAGCCGACGCCGAAGGCCAGGTCGCGGGTGCGCTCTGAATCGAGCCGGACCGAAGCATCGGTCCAGCCGCCGAACCGTTCAAAATCAGCTTCGAACTCGGAGCGGTAGCCTGGGACGATGGAGGCCAAAAGCACGCGATCCGCCTGATCCGGGGTCAGGGGGTCGACCGCCTCGGCCTGATTTTGGGCGTGGGCTTCGCGCACCCACATCGCCAGTCCGGGCCCCGAACGGCTGTCGATCCGGTCACGGCCATAGTAGGCCAGTGAATTATAGAGGAAGCGATCATCCGTCGCGATCACGGCGCCTGGGCCGAGCGCCTGAGCGGCGTCCAGGATCCGCTCCGCCCCCGCCTCCCAACCGCGTACACGCTTGAATGAACCGGCTAGGCCGACACGGTCCGCCAGGCTGGGCCAGGCGCCGAAGACCAGAACCAGGGCCGCGAGCAGCGCCTGAAACGCCAGTCCGCCGACAAGCCAGCCTCGTGCGTGCGACCGGAGCAGCCAGGCCGCCGCGAGAATCACGGCGGGCGCATAGGCTACGGCGGCCCAGTTGGCGTTGGCGCGCGACAGAAAGGCCTGGACGAACACCAGCACGAGCGGGGGTGCGATGAAGGCGAGCAGCAGCCCGTCCGGCGGCGACGTGTCCTGGCGACGCATGAGCAGGCGGATTGAACCGATCAGAATGACCGCCAGCGGAACCGGGCCCAGGACCATGGTTTGCGAGAGCAGGAACTCGATCGCCTCAGCAGGATGGAACAGATCGGCCAGCCGCCAGTCAGCATTGGCGGCCGTGTGCGTCACGGTCGAAAAATCGTTGAGGGCGTTCCAGATCAGATTGGGCGCGGCGACCAGCCCAAACCCAATCAGCGCAGCGCCGATGCGCGCCGGCGTCCAAACGCCTCGCGCTGCAGGATGGGTGTAAAGATGAACCCCCAGGCCGATCAGCAGATAGAGCGAAGCGTATTTGCTCAGAAAGGCGCCGCCGAGCGCCAGTCCGGCGGCCAGGGCGATCCCGGCGCTTGGGCGGGCCTGGAGAACGACATAGGCCCACAACCCAAGTGAGGCGAAAAAGAGCAGCGGCGCATCGGTCGAGGCGATACCCGAAGACAGCTGAACGCCCGGCATCAGCAGATAGAGGACGCCGCCCCAGAAACCGGTACGCGAATCGTAAAGCTGCTGTCCCACCTTGAAGAGAACCAGGCCCGTCGCGGCGTGAAGAAGCGGGGACGATAGCCGCACCCACGGCTCGGCGTCGCCGCCGATGCCCGTCGTCAGGGCGATCAGCCAGGCCAGCATGGGAGGTTTGGAATAGTAGCCGAAGGCGAGGTCACGCGACCAAAGCCAGTACTGGGCCTCGTCGGGGTAGAGCTCCAGGGGCGTGACGAACAGCACCAGAAGGCGGACCAGCGCCAAACCCAGCGTCAACCACAACAGCCGCCGCCACAGGTCTCTCTGCAGCGGGTCAGCCAAGCTTTTTCGAGAGGCTTCGACGCCGGTTCCCATCGATTCCGCGTTTACACCAGGCGGAGGAAGGGTGTCACCTCCAAGCCACGCCCGGCCGCTGTCGCACGTCTGTCACAGACCTGTCGCCTTCCCTTATAGACTCCCTCCTAAACGCGCCCCATACAGACGGCCAGTCCGAGACGGCCACATTTCGGCCATTGGCCTTAACACCCTTGGGGATCACATCCATGACCAATCTCAAGCGAACTATGTGGGCTACGACCGCCCTTGTAGGCGGCGTCTTGGCGGCGACCGCCGCCTCGGCTCAGTCCACCGGTTCGGCGGCCTTCGAAGAAGACTCCGTTTCCGAAGTTGTTGTCACCGGCGCTCGCGGTGCGACCAATGTCGATGGCCTGGCGGTGGAAGAGACCGTCACCCGCGCCCGTTCGACGCTGACCAGTGAATATCTGCAGACCCAGCAACCGGGCCAGAGCGTGCTGGCCTCGATCGCCATCCTGCCGGGCGTGACCTTCTCGAACAGCGATTCCTACGGGTCTTCGGGCGGCGACATCACGGTGCGCGGCTTCGATTCCAACCGTATCTCGTTGAACCTCGACGGTATCCAGCTCAACGACACCGGCAACTACGCCATCTATTCCAACCAGCAACTGGACCCGGAATTGATCGAGCGCGTTGGCGTCAACCAAGGCTCGACCGACGTCGACAGCCCGACGGCCTCGGCCACCGGCGGCTCGATCAACATGGTCACCCGCCGTCCCGGCGCGGATCGCACGTTCATCTTCCAGCCGTCGACCGGCTCGTTCAACTACAGCCGCATCTTCGTGATGGGCGAGACCGGCGACATCGGTCCGTGGGGCACCCGGATCTGGGCCGCCTATTCCCACACGGAATATGACCACTTCTTTGGCGAAGGCGGTGTCGAGAAGGACCAATGGAACGCCCGGATCTGGCAGCCGATCCGTGGCAATGGCGACTTTTTGTCGGTGGCTTTCCACTACAATGAAAACCGCAATCAGTTCCCGCAAACTCGCGAGAGCGTCGACAACTTCAATCTCAATGGTCGGTTCACCGGCGCGCCCGGATCCGCGACCTGCAACCTGCTGGGACCGGTCACCGGCACCCGTCAGGACCAGGGCAACAACACCACCAACCCAGGCTGCGGCAACTACTACAATTTTGGCGTAAACCCGTCGAACACGGGCAGCATCCGCGGCCAGTCTCGGTTCACCCTGAGCGACAACCTGACGCTGACGATCGACCCGACCTTCCAGTATGTGCTGGCCAATGGCGGCGGCATCACCAACGTCGAAGAGACGGATCAGCGTCTGCAGGGATCGTTCTTCAATCCGCTGACCCCGACCGCCACCGGCGTGGACCTGAACGGCGACGGCGACATCCTGGACCGGATCAAGCTGTATTCGCCGTCCAACACCAACACCCGCCGCTACAGCGTCAACACCTCGCTGATCTGGGACGTCAGCGATGACCATCGGGTCCGCTTCGCCTACACCTGGGACCGCGGTAATCACCGGCAGACCTCGGAGTTCGGCTACCTCGACCTGCGCGGCGACTTCGACGACTGGTTCGGCGGCAAGGATGGCTACGGCCGTTCGATCCTGACCCGCGACGGCAATGTCTTCCAGGAGCGCAACCGCCAGTCGATCGCCATCCTCAATCAGTTCGCGGTCGAATATTCGGGCTCGTACTTGAACGACACGGTACGGGTGAATCTGGGCTTGCGCGCCCCGTTCTTCCGCCGTGAGTTGAGCAACTACTGCTACCAATCGGATACTTTCAACGCTTGGTGCACGAGCCAGCAGCCGGTCGCCTTCCCGACGGCGGGCGCGCCGGTGTCGTTCGAGCGTGAATACGACGCCGTTCTGCCGAACGTCGGTGCGTCCTGGGAGTTCATGCCCAACCACACCGCCTTCGTCAGCTACTCGGAAAACCTTTCGGCGCCCCGGACGGACGATCTCTATGATCGCGTTGCGCCGAACCCGGATCCGGAGCGCAGCCGCAACTATGAAATCGGCTACCGCTTCGGCAATGGCGACCTGATCGTTTCGACCTCGGCCTACTACGCCCAGTTCGAGAACTTCATCGTTCGCGCGCTCGAGTTCCCGCCCGGCGGCGGTTCGCCGATCGCCTATTCGATCAACGCCGGCGACATCGACCGCTGGGGCATCGACGGTTCGGTCGGCTATCAGGTGACCGAGGCCTTCTCGATCTTCGCCTCAGCGTCCTGGATCCAGACGGAACTCCAGAACAATATCCCGAACACCTCGGGCGGCTTCTACAGCACCATCGGCAATGAGCTGCCGGAAGTGCCGCAGTTCCAATGGGCGCTGCGCGGTGAGTATGAGTTTGGCGCGTTCACCTTCGGCGCCCAGGCTCGCTACACCGACGAACGCTGGACCAACCTGGTCAATGACGAACTGACGCCGTCCTTCACGGTTGTCGACCTGGACGGCCGCTGGGATCTGGACTTCCTCAACGAGGGCATGTTCCTCCAAGTGAACGTCCAGAACCTCTTTGATGAAACCTATCTGGGCAACATCAGCACGTCGGAAGCGGGTAACCGCACCGCCGACCGCGGTGCGCCGCGCTCGGTTTCGGCGACCCTGCGGCTCGCCTTCTAGGCGCCGCGCCGTTAGAGCCTATCGAGGGGGCGGGGCCGAAAGGCTCCGCCCCTTTCGTTTGTGCGGCTTGCGATGGCGGCGCCGGACCCCTATCTGGTCGCGCCTTGGCTTGAACCCGAAGGAGCCGCCAGACATGACCGGGATCATCCCCGCCGAATGGTCCCCCCACCGGGCCATGTGGGTCGGTTGGCCCAGCCACGCGGATCTATGGGAAGACAACTTGGTTCCGGCGCAGGACGAGGTTGAGGCCCTGGTCCGGGCCCTGTCCGGGCCGGGCCGCGAACAGGTCAAGCTGTTGGTCGGCCAGCCTGCGGCCCTGGCTGACGCCCGGGCTCGCTTCGATGGAATCGCCGCCGTCGAGGTTGTCGACGGTCGCTTTGGCGATATCTGGCTGAGGGACACCGGCCCGATCTTCGGCGCCGGCTCGAAGCGCGCGGCGGCGTTCCGCTTCAACGGCTGGGGCGGAAAATACGAGCTGGAGCACGACGACACGGTCGCCGATCAGATCGGCCAGGCGTCCGGCGTCCCGCTGGACCGTCACGCCTTCGTCCTGGAGGGGGGCGCGCTGGACCACGACGGCGAAGGAACGATCCTGACCACGCGCCAGTGCCTGCTCAACCGCAACCGCAATCCCGGTTGGAGCGAGGATATCGCCGAGGCCGCCCTGGCCGAAGGCCTTGGCGCCAAGAGGGTGTTGTGGCTGGGCGACGGCCTGTTCAACGACCACACCGATGGCCACGTCGACAACCTGGCCCGCTTCGTCGCGCCGGGCGTCGTCGCCTGTCCGCTGGCCTGGGGCGTCAGAGACCCGAACGCCGAGGTCTATGATGAGACCGCGCGTTTGCTGTCCCAGATGTCCGACGCGGCCGGGCGGCCGCTCAAGCTGTTGCGCCTCGCCTCGCCAGGCCTGGTCGTCGACGAGGATGAGCGCCCAGTTCCGGCCAGCCATATGAACTTCCTTGTCGCCAATGGCGCGGTGATCGTGCCGAGCTATCGCGATGCGGCGGCGGCCGAGTTCGCCGTCAACGCCCTGAAGACGGTGTTTGCGGATCGTGACGTGATCGCCTTGCCATCGACGGCGATCCTGTCCGGTGGCGGCTCTTTCCACTGTATTTCCCAGCAGGAGCCCACCTGATGCCCCGTACGATTTCGGTCGCCGCGATTCAGACCTCCTATGGCGACAACCTGCAGGCCAATATCGACAAGACCATTGGCTTCGTCCGTGAGGCGGCGGGTCGCGGCGCTCAGGTCATCCTGCCCAGCGAGCTGTTCCAGGGCCCCTATTTCTGCGTCAGCCAGGAGGAGCGCTGGTTCGCCGACGCCCACCCCTGGCGTGAGCACCCTTGCGTGGTCCAGCTGGCTTCGGTCGCCCGCGACCTGAGCGTGGCCATCCCCGTCTCGATCTTCGAGCGTGACGGACCGCAGTACTACAATTCGCTGGTCATGCTGGACGCGGACGGCGAGGCGCTGGGCGTTTATCGCAAGAGCCATATTCCTGACGGTCCCGGCTATCAGGAGAAATACTACTTCCGGCCCGGAGATACGGGCTTTCGGGTCTGGGAGACGCGTTTCGGCAGGGTCGGCGTCGGCATCTGCTGGGACCAGTGGTTCCCCGAGACGGCGCGCGCGATGATGCTGATGGGGGCCGAGGTTCTGATGTATCCAACCGCGATCGGCACCGAACCGCACGACCACGAGCTGGACACCGCCGAGCCCTGGCGGCGGGCCATGCAGGGTCACGCCGTCTCCAACGTCGTTCCGGTGGTCGGGGCCAATCGTATCGGCCACGAACAGGTGACCGAGGCCGGTCAGACCTTCTATGGCCACAGCTTTATCGCCAATCACCGCGGCGACTTGGTCGAGAGCATGGGACGCGACGACGAGGGCGTGCTAGTCCACACCTTTAACCTGGATTTCCTTGACCGCCACCGGGCCGCCTGGGGCTTCTTCCGGGATCGCCGAACGGATCTCTATGGCCCGCTGATGGGACCTGGCCGAGGCTAGTCGGTTCCGAGCGCCAGCCGTTCGGCCGCGCAGGTCGGGTTCGTTCGGCCCAGAGTCCGCGCCGCCGCCAGCTCGATTCGCGCCTGGACGATGTCGGCCTGATAGTCGGGTGTGGCCGCTATGGCTTCGAACAGGGCGTAGCCGAGCTGCTGGCCGGCCTCGACATCGGCCGCATAGTGCAGACCACAAACCAGCCGGCTTTCGCCTATGGCCTGGCCGCGCCGGTTCAGGGCGACTGCCTGGTCGGGCGCCGCGTCGGCCATGATCAGTCCAAAGACGATCCCGGCGGTGGCGTGGCTCGACGGGGCCGATGAATTGGTCCGATAGCTTTCATCGACCCGGATGCAGACCTGGGCCGATGGATCGTCAACAAAAGGTCTGACGCGAAACACCCGGCCTTTGGCGACGCGGGCTGAGGCCGAGACGTCCTCCAGCGCCCGGGTGAACATCCGCACCAGGGCCGGCGGCGGCGCCTCGGACAGGCGCGTGCCCAAGGGGCAGTCAAAATGGCCCAGCGCCAGGGCTGGCGAGATTTCGGCCTGCATCTGGGCCAGGGTCCAGCGCGGCGAACCTGCGGGCGTTCGGTAGGCCAGGGTGGCCTCTCGGTCGCGACGTTCAGCCTCTGATCCGGCCGCAGGCGGCAGGGGTGTTTGCTGGCCGAGCCGCGTCAGCGTCTCGACGTCGAGATAGGCTATCGGTGCCCTTGCAGCGCCCGCCGCCGCGGTGGGCGGCGCCAGGCGGGCCCCCACCGGCGCACAGGCGGCGGTCAGCAAGAGCAGCGTCAGGGTCGAAACGGGCCGCTTCATCCCGAGACGCCTTCCCAGGTGACCGTGACGGTTGACTGTCCGTCCTGGGGTTGAACGACGACATTGAACTCGCCGCCTGACGAGGCCTCGGCCCCGAAATGACGGCTGCCGCCCATGGTCATATCGGCCAGGGTGCTGAAGCCGGCCTCTTCGGCCCGCTCGCGATAGTAGGCGATCAAGGTCTCGACCGGTGCATCGGTCTGAAAGGTGATCAGGCCCGCGCCGTCGGCGGGCGAGGTCGCGGATGAGATCACCCGCGACCCCGGATAGGGCCGGGCGAAGACCGGTCCGGCGTCCGCTGCGGCGCCGGCTCCGATGGCGACGCCCGCGCTGTCATCGGCCTCAACGATGGCGGTCGTGTTCACGCCGGACCCTTCGGCGCTGATCGCCCCACCTTCCACGCGCGTCTCGGTTTTCTCCGCGGAATCGCCGCCGCAAGCGCCGAGCACCAAGGCGGCGAGCGCGGCTGAAAAGGCGAGCGGCTTGGTCATCATGCGTCTCCGTTCGAGCTGGACCTTGGCCGGGCGCTCGCATCGGCGCAAGCGCCACATCCATCATAGTTCGGCCAGCGCCGCCTGGAGCGTCGCCATGTCAGCGGGCGGCTCGGTCTCGAAGCGTAAGGCCTCACCCGTGATGGGGTGGACGAAGCCGAGGATGGCGGCGTGCAGGGCCTGACGCTTCAGGCCTGCCTGCCCGATCGCCGCGCGCACGGCGGGCGCCGGCGGGCCCGAGCCATAGACGGGATCGCCCAACACCGGCGCCCCGACCGAGGCCAGGTGCACGCGGATCTGGTGGGTGCGGCCCGTGTGCAGCCGGCATGCCACCCGCGAGGCCAGGGGCCGTTCGCCCGGGCCGAAGGCTGCTTCGGTCCGGTAGTCGGTGACGGCGACCCGACCCGAGGTCTTGAGCACAGCCATCTTCTTGCGATCGGCGTTGGAGCGGCCGATCCGGTTCTCGATCCGGCCGGACGGCGGGCGCGGCTGGCCTCGCGCCAGGGCGACATAGACCCGCTCAAGGTCGTGGGTCGCGAACAGGGCCGACAGGCCCTGGTGGGCGGCGTCCGACTTGGCCGCGACCATGACGCCGGAGGTGTCCTTGTCCAACCGGTGCACGATGCCGGGTCTGAGCACCCCGCCAATGCCCGACAGGCTGTCGCCGCAGTGGTGCAGCAGGGCGTTGACCAGGGTGCCGGTCTGGTTGCCGGGGGCCGGGTGGACGGTCATGCCGGCGGGCTTGTCGATGACGATCAGGTGGGCGTCCTCGAACAGGACCGTCAGCGGGATCGCCTCGGCCATCGGTTCGGCGGGCAGGGGCTCGGGCACGGCGATCAGATAGAAGCCTTCGCGGGCCTTG
>Ga0209369_1000348_pt1 | contig 77031 bp, 73 predicted proteins | sample EBPBio142010_DNA_FD_185865 | JGI IMG/M metagenome (GOLD analysis project Ga0209369, IMG submission 185865) | Wastewater treatment Type I Accumulibacter community from EBPR Bioreactor in Madison, WI, USA - Reactor 1_10/4/2010_ DNA (SPAdes)... | ecosystem: Engineered > Bioreactor > EBPR >...
CCTTTACGCAACAAGGTTGTCAAATGTTCTTTATCGGTGGGACTAAGGTGAAAGGTAGGAGTAGCCATAGGCTTATTATAAGCCAAAAGGAGAGGCAGGGGAAATAATTTAAGTTACGTAGTAATAAGGCAGCAGACTCTACTTCTTTGCCGCTCTTTGCGCCCTCACCGTTTTCTGGGCCAGCAAGGCTGCACCAATGGCGGCATCGTATTGGGGTTTGATAATCTGCCAGGCACCCAGCGGTTGGAATTTACGCTTGAGTTCCACCATCTTTTCACCGATTGCATAACCGGTGACAGCCTTGAAGTGATCGTCTTCAAACAAGCCGCCGCAGAGAGCAAACGGTACACCCAAGGCCTCGACTACGCCAGGCGCGGTTTCCTGATGGCGCTGTATCATGCCGACCGCTACCGCCGAAGCGGTTTGTGCGAGATGCAGCGCGGCACGTTCACGAATTTCCAGGGCCGCAGCTTCTCCGGCAAGCGCCCGGTCGAAGACCAATTGCGCCAGCCGCGCTACCTGGTCGCGCGGCACTTCCGGGCCACTCACCCACTGAATTAATGCTTCACTGTTGGGCAACCCAAGAGCGGTGAGTACGGCGCTGCCCAAGCCCGATTTGGGCGCACGCCCATCGGCACCCCGGCAGGTTTCACGGAGCGCTTCCAGGCCGATCCAGTAACCACTGCCTTCATCACCCAGCAAAGGCCCCCAGCCATCGGCATAGAAACGTTCATTCGCTCTATTCACGCCTAAAGCAATCGCCCCGGTGCCCGCGATCAAAATCACCCCGGCCTGTCCGGCCAAAGCGCCGGCGTGCGCGGCAGCAGCATCGGTATCGAGAATCCAGGGGGTGCGTCCCACCAGGTCGGCCAAGCGGCCACGCATGATGAAAGCATCACTCTCGCGCCGCACCCCGGCCAGGCCAAAGCCCCAGGCGGTGATACTCTGCGGTGTGAGTCCGGGTGCCACCCTGCATGCATCGGCTAATGCTTGTTCGGCAGCGAGGCGGCAGTTATCGGCAGCCACTTGCGCTCCGACCGCATAATGGTTGCTGGCCCCAGCTTCGCCACGACCTAACACTTCGCGTGTCTCGGTGATGAGAACCGCCCGCGTTGTCGAGCCGCCACCGTCAATTCCCAGAAAATATGGCATTTATAAAGTCACGTGAAGGCGCTGCGCCTCCCTTCTCCTTACCTGCATCGTTATTGCACTGCAGGCACGACCGGCTCTTCACGCGCACCGTTGCGCGAAACGCCTAAAACCAGCCCAATGCCCAGCAATGTGCAGAGCAGGCCACTGCCGCCATAGGAGATGAAAGGCAAAGGCATGCCCGTCACCGGCAGCACATCGAGTACCACGCCCAGGTTACACACAACCTGCAACGCCAACAAACTACCGACACCGACACAGAGTAGCGTTTCAAACTGCCGGGTTGCGTTATAGCCAATCTGGAAGCAGAAGAAAATCATGACACCGTAACCCACCAGCAAGGCGACCATTCCCACCAAACCGGTTTCTTCCCCGACAATGGCCAGAATAAAGTCGGTGTGAGGTGCGGGCAAGTGGCCTTGCTTGAAGAGAGAGCCGCCAAATCCAGCCCCTAGCATACCGCCACGTTCAATAGCACGCAGGCCTTGCTCGGTCTGGTAGTGAGCACCGGTTTCATCGGTTTCGGCGGCGAAGAAGTGAGCGATACGCTCTTGCTGATATGGTTTGATGCCCGGCATCTTGCCCACCGAACACAGCGCCATGACCAGAGCGCCAACCACCACGATCGAACCCAGAAGAGTTGCCAACTGACGCCCCGGCACACCGGCGTAAAAACCGATAACCAGGGGGATGGTAAACAACACCAAAGTTGCCGAAAGATGGGGCTGCATAAACACCAGCAGCAGAGGCACACCGGCGATGCCAAAAGCGGCACACCAGGGCCAGTTCGACTTATACGAAACCCGTCCGGCACGCGACCAGAAATCGGCCAGCACACCAATCAGCGCAAATTTCGCGATTTCCGAAACCTGCAACGGAATCGGCCCCACTTTCAACCAACGTTCAACCCCGCCCATCGTGACACCCAGGGGTGAAAATTTAGTCGCCAACAAGCCTACCAAAGCGGCGAAATACAAGCACCAGACCATGCCGCGTACCATATGCGGCGATAGACGGGAGATACCGACCATCACTCCGATGCCCACGAGTACAAATCCAATCTGGCGGATCAGGAAAAAATCGGCGCTGCCGTGGTTATCCAGTGCAATCGCCTGCGATGCCGAATAGATCATCGGAATCGAAAAAAGCGACAGGAAAAGCGTAATGAAAATCAGGCCCCAATGCGCCGGGGGACAAGCCCGCCGCGAAACCTTCTTCACTTCGGGGGCACTACGCTCTACAGGCTCGGCGCGAACCGGCTCTTTACCTGTATGGGTTGAAGCGGTATTACGCTTGCGTTCGCGCCGCGCAGCACGCAAGTCGATGACGTTGTCATCCGTATCGCTCCAACGCTGTTCACGCGCGGCCTGACGCCCGCTCCCGGAATAGGCAGGTGCCTGAGAGCGATGCGATAATTTATCGGTCGATGCAGAAGACATGGCGCGGCTCCTTTGCTGGGACGACAATTGCGACAAACGGTTATGAGATTGATTACGGCTGCGATGACGAGTGTGTTGGTTATTCAATGGAATCTATATTCAGTTAGGGTTTGGCAGGTGCAAAGGAAACGGCTAACGTTCAGCTTTCTTCTTCGAGTGCGGCAACCGCTTCTCGAAAAGATTGTCCGCGATGTTCATAACTATCGAATTGATCGAACGACGCGCATGCCGGGCTTAGCAAAACGCTCCCCCCGGCGGGTGTACGCATTTTCGCGGTTCTGACGGCATTTGTCAAGCTAATGGCATTCACGATATTCGCATCATTAAAACCGGCTTCACGCGCGACTTCAGCCAGCATCTCGCCCGCCTCTCCAATGGTGATGAAGAGCTGTGCATACTCGGCAATCGCCGCGCCCAGCGGAGCGAATGCAGCCTTCTCAATTTTCGCGCGTCCACCCGCAATTAATGTCAACGGAGGCTGGAACGCTTTTAATGCAGCAATGGCGGCATCGGGAATGGTGGCTTGTGAATCGTTGATCCATTGCACATCGCCATAGCTCGATACCAACTCCAGCCGATGCGGCAGTGATTGGAAATTGGCAATCGCGGCTGCAATCGCTTCCTGGTGCGCACCCGGATTGACGATCTCGGTGATCGCCCCCAGAGCCGCCGCCACGTTCGCATGGTTATGCCGTCCATGTAGTGGAATATCGGCTAATGCAAAAGTGGTGAACGGACGCGAAAGCACCGTCAGGCTTTCGCCCTCGCGCCACGCTGCAGCCAAATATTGGTAATTACCCTCAAACGGCGTGACACCATCGAGCCAATGAACGCCTTCAAACTCTTCCAGGCCGCGTGCCGTAGTTGCCAGGTCGGCATCGTTCTTACGAGCCAGATAATATTCAAGCACACGCGGATCGTCGATATTGAAAACCGCCCGATCGCCCGGTTTTTGGTTAGCAAACAGCTTTAACTTGGTTTCCCAATACTGATCGAGAGTGGGGTGATAATCCTGGTGGTCTTCCAGCAGATTCAACAACACCCCGATGCGCGGGCGGAAACTCGGCGCGCGCTCCAATTGAAACGAAGAAACTTCCACCACGGCCCATGAATCGGCAGAAAGGTTGGCCAGTTCGGCGATGAGCGGCACACCGCTGTTACCAGCGCGCACCGCTTTAATACCACAGGCATTCAGCAATTCGGCAATCAGTTTGGTGGTGGTGCTTTTACCCTTGGTACCGGTCACGGCAATGATTGGAGCAGCGCAATGGCGATAGGCCAGTTCCATTTCACCTATCACTTCGCAGCCGGCCGCTTCGCAACGCGCCAACACCTCGCTCAGCGGAGCGTGATGAATCTTCAGGCCCGGCGAAAGCACGATCTGCGCGCACTCTTCCAAACCGGCATAGCCGTGCGCACCGGTTTGAAGCTCAACGCCAATCTCGGCCAGAGCTTGCGCCTCAGGCGAAAGCTGCGCCAGTTCCCGATCATCGTAGCCCACCACGCGGCAGCCACGCTCAGCCAAAAAACGCGCCGCCGGAATCCCCGTGCGCGCTAAACCAATCACCGCTACTTTCTTATCTTGCATTATTTTGATTCACCGCGAAGAACGCGAAGTTCGCGAAGATTTTTTAAAGAGAGGTGCTTTCCAGAACTCCATTGTCTGTGCGTCAAATGGGAAACTTAACTTTCCTTTCTTTATTTTCTTCGCGTCCTTTGCGCTCTTCGCGGTTAAATTTCTTAAGGCCAGCGCGGGAGCACTCCCGTATGCCACAGCCACAACCCCAGTGTTGAAGTGAGCAGGTTAATTAGCCAGAAAGTGGAAACCACTCGCCATTCACTCCAACCGCCCATTTCGAAATGGTGATGCAACGGTGCGCGGCGGAACAAACGTTTGCCTTCGCCGGTGCGGCGTTTGGTTACTTTGAACCAGAACACCTGTGCAATCACCGAAAACATCTCCACGAAGAAGATAAAGCCGACAAACGGCAGTAGCGCTACGGCGCCTTGCAGAATCGCTCCTGCGCCCAGAGTCGCACCGATCGCCAGCGAACCGGTATCGCCCATGAAAACACGGGCCGGATAGCGGTTGAAGCAGAGGAAGCCTAAACAAGCCCCCGCCAGCAGAACCATGGTTAATCCTGCGTAGTTGGAAGCGTAATTCTCCTGTGTTCCCGCAAGAAATAACATCAACCCGCTTTGCACCGTCAAGCCGGAAGCCAGGCCGTCGATGCCATCGGTCAGGTTGACTGCATTGCCGATCGCTACGATAACAAAAGCCAGAAAAACGAAACTCAGATAATTCGCTTCGGCAAAGCTTCCCGAAATGTAATAGGAAGGAAACTTAAGCGATAAGAACGTGATGTAGGCGACAAAGCCTGCCGCCAGCAGAATCTGGTTAAAAAGTTTGGCCCGCGCCCGCAAACCTCCGCGGCGGCTGGCTTTTGAGTAGTCATCCGAAAAGCCCAGCAATCCGTGCGCCAGGAGCACCACAGAGAGAATCAGCGGAATCGATAATACCATCCACTCCGTGAGTTCCGATGAGGCCGTCACCATTTCGATAGGAAACGATGAAATGAAAACTTGCTGCGATTGCGCGGAAAAAACGAAAAACACCGCGATAGCCGAAAGCACTGTCGCGACCACGATACCGATGCCGCCCATGGAAGGCGTGCCCTGCTTGACGATGTGCGATTCAGGCGTATCTTCACGGACCGCCCATATTTCCACTTCGGTCGCACCCTTCTTCCATTGCCGCGTCTTGAGCCAGGCGATCATCGGTTTACCGATAATCAGCATGAAGAGAAACGAGGGAAGGAGATGGTAGAGAACGGTAAGAGCATCATTGAGTGACAGCAAGAGCATTCACCACCGTTTCAAGTCCGATACTCCGGCTACCTTTCACCAACACCACGTCGCCTTCACGCAGCAGGGTCCCCACAATTTCAACTGCCGCAGCGGCATCCTCACACCATTGAGTCTGGAACGGAATCGCGCCTACGGCTTCGGCTTCTTCCAGCAATGGTTTAGTTTCTTCACTTACCCCGATCACCAGTTCCGCACAAAGAGCAGATAAAGCGCCGATGCCTCGATGCTCGGCATCCGAATAGTCGCCTAACTCACGCATCGCACCTAATATCGCCACTCTTCGCCCCGGCGCTTCTTTATCACGCGGAAAATCGCGTAAGGTTTCAAGAGCAGCGCGCATGGAAGTCGGCCCGGCATTGTAGCAATCGTCGATAATTACCAACCCACGAGCGGCATTCTTCAACACGCGCATACGCGCACCGGGAACTTCGACCTTTTCCAGCGCATGAGCGGCGGCGGCCAACGGCACACCCAACACACCCGCTACGGCCAACGCCGCAGCCGCGTTCTGGGCATTGTGCTCGCCCGGAAGCGGTAATTGCACAGCCACTGTTTCAAGCCCCACACTATGAACGGTGCAAGACACATTACCATTGTCACCCACGACAAGGTGATTCACTCCGTATTCTGCCGAAGGATTCGTGCCGAACGTCACCGTCTGGGCGGCTTCGATCTGGTCGGTAAAGAAATCCAGATATTCGTCATCGGCAGGCAAAACGGCTGCCCCGTTTTCCGGCAGGAAACGAAGCACTTCAGCTTTGGCAGCGGCAATATTATCGACACTGCCCAATAATTCGATATGCTGCGGGCCGATGTTGGTGATAACCCCGATAGTGGGCGCAGCAATCTGGGCAAGATATTCGATTTGCCCGGCCCCCCGCATCCCCATTTCAATAACGGCCGCGCCGTGCGAGGAATCGAGTTGTAACAGGGTTTGCGGCACGCCGATCTCGTTATTGAAGTTGCCTTGCGCCGTGAGCACGTTGAACTTCGCCGATAACGCGGCGGCAATCATGGCTCGGGTAGTCGTTTTGCCATAGGAGCCGGTCACGGCTACAACGGGAATAGCAAACCGTTTCCGATGGTATCCGGCGAGCGCTCCCAACGCTAAAAGCGTATCGGGCACTGCAATTAAGGTGAGTGCAGGCGCAGGGTCGTGGATAATCCTGGCGGCAGAAGAAGACTCGACCAAAGCGGCAACAGCCCCGTTTTGCGCGGCTTGTTCCACATATTCGTGGCCATCGAAGTTTTCTCCTTTCAGAGCGATAAACAGCGCGCCGGGAGTGATCTTCCGGGTATCGGTAGAAACACCGGTGACCTGGGTTTGCGGCGTTGCACCTGGCGGTGCCACCAATATTTCGCCGCCGGTCGCAATACAGATTTCTTCGAGAGAGAACTGCGCGCGGTTGGTGCCGGGAGTTTTGACATCGTCGTTGACAGACATAACCTAACCTTATCCGTTTTCGGCAGAGCCGTCGTTCATTTTCGCATCTTCCGACTTATCCTCTAAAAATTCACGCACCACTTCACGGTCATCGAAGTGGATCGTACGATCCTTGAAAATTTGATAAGTCTCGTGGCCTTTACCGGCAATGATGACAAAATCGCCGGGACGCGCTATCGACAACGCGTGCTCAATTGCCTTGCGGCGGTCAGGTTCGACAATAGACTGGGCCGCACTGCCATGCATTCCGGCCAGCACATCGTCAATAATTCGATTGGGGTCTTCGGTTCGCGGATTATCACTGGTCACCACGCACACATCCGACAAACTCGCCGCTATCATGCCCATCTGCGGGCGCTTGGTGCGGTCGCGGTCACCGCCACAGCCAAAGACGGTGATCAAACGGCCGGTGGTGAACTCTTTCACCGTCGAAACCACGTTTTTTAAACCATCGGGCGTGTGCGCATAATCGACTGCGACATAGAACTCCTGCCCGCTGTCGATCATCTCCATACGCCCCTCGGGTGGCGCTGAACGCTGGAGAGCCGCCTGGATTTTAGCGGCCGGCATTTCCTTGAGCAAACCAAAGCCCACTGCAGCCAGTGCGTTATAGACGTTAAACCGTCCGCTCAAAGCAAGATCGAGGTGAATATCGCCGGCCGAGGCGCGCGCTACGAACGAGCTGCCCGCCGGAGTGAGGTGGACTGCTTCGGCACGCACGTGCGCTTCGCTTTCGATGCCGTAGGTAATATACAGTTCGTCTGCACACACCTCATCTCGCAATCGGCGGCCGTAATGGTCATCAGCATTCAGCACCGCGCCAAAGCTTTTAAAGCGCGATGAATATTGTGCCACGGAAGAGAACAACTGGACTTTAGCCTGGAAATACTCTTCCATATCGCCATGAAAATCGAGATGATCCTGCGTGAGGTTGGTAAAGATTCCGGCATCGAACGCACAACCATATACCCGTTGCAGAGCCAAGGCATGCGAAGAGACTTCCATGACCACCGCTTCGCTGCCGCCATCGAGAAAATCGGCCAGGAGACGCTGTAGGTCAAGGCTTTCGGGAGTCGTGCGACCGGTGTCATACAGGTCGCCATCGCGCATCGCGCCCAACGTCCCGATAACTCCCACACTCTTATATCCGGCTTCGCGCAACAGTTCGGCCACCAGATGCGCCACAGTGGTTTTGCCGTTGGTGCCGGTTACACCGACCATCACCAATTCACGCGAAGGATGCCCGTAAAACTCACAGGCCATCATCGCCAGGGCGATACGGGTATCGGGAACCAGAACACACGTGATGCCCGGTGCAAGGTTTTGCAATGCGGCTTGGTTATCGGCCACGATAACGGTCGCGCCACGATCAATGGCCGACGAAATATAATCGTGTCCATCGACGGTATACCCGCGAATCGCCACAAACGCCGCCCCCGCAGAGACTTCACGTGAATCGTAGGCGATGGCCACGACTTCGCAGTTGATATCGCCCTCGACCTGCGCTTCGGGCAATTCGACCAATAACTCTTTTAATAAAGGCATTGCGTTCTTTTTACTTTTAGTTCTTGGGTTGCACCATTAAATAGGGGTTGGGAGCCGGGGCATCCACGCCTTTTTGCAGGCGCAATTGCAGCATTGCATTTTCTGCAATACCAGTATAGGCCGGACCGCAGACTTCACTTCCCCAGTGGCTACCGTGAGGCTCATCGGCCATCACCAGAATAACGAACTCAGGATTATTGGCCGGAATAGCACCCACGAACGACGAAATGAATTTACCCGCCGCATAACCTCGCGGGCCATCGGCCTTTTGAGCCGAACCGGTCTTTCCCGCGCTGGCATATCCCGGCACGAAAATGAATTTCCGCGCCGTGCCTTCCTGCACCACGCGCTGCATCATACCCATCACAATGCGTGCGGTTTCGGGCTTAATCACACGGCCTTCGATTTCCGGTTTATACGATTGCAGCACTTTGCCCTGCTCGTCGCGCACTTCCTTGACCAGATACGGTTTCATCATGACACCGTCGTTGGCAATGGTGGAAGCGACCCGCGCCAACTGAAGAGGCGTCATCAACATACCCTGCCCAAAGGAGAAGTTCGCCAACTGCTCGGCACTCCAACGGCTGGGATCGTTCTTGGGCAATAAACCGGGATGCTCTTTCAAACCCGCTAAACCGATGCGGTCTTCCAATCCGAAACGCTCGGCATAGTCCAGCAAAGTGCGGGTTCCCATCAAGCGGGCAAAGCCGTAGACACCAAAGTTGCAAGAATCGCGGATGGTTTCGGAAAGGTCTTCATTGCCGTGGCGACGCTGCGAAGTACTATTGACCCAGCAACGCATATTATGCTTACCCACGCGTTGGATACCGTTGCACACGAACGAGTGGCTCTGCCAGTCGGGCACATTCTCAATCGCTGCGGCGGCGGTGATGATCTTGAAAGTCGAACCCGGTTCATAAGCGAACTGGGTGCAGCGGTTGGCAGCCAACTCGACTACGTTCGCCGGACGATTGTTGATATCGAACGAAGGGGCCGTCACCATCGCTACGATCTCTCCGGTCTTGGGGCGCATCACGATGGCAGTGGCAAAGTTCGGCTTGAACTTTTTCACCATCTCTTCCATAACGCGTTGCGTGCCTGCTTGAATCGCCGGATCGAGAGTGGTCACCAGGGTATGCCCGGGCACCGGCTCTACTTGACTTCGCACAAAGCCGGGAATGGGCCGGTTCTGGGCATCTACCTGTGAAACGATCTCCCCTTCACGGCCGGAGAGATCTTTCTGCCAGGCACGTTCCAGGCCATCGGCACCCGCTCCGGTTGTCGTTGTAAAACCAATGACCTGAGACGCAAAATTTCCCAGGGGATACTGGCGGCGCGGCGAAGGCTCCAACGATACGGGCGCCCAAAACTCACGGCGTTCCTTGCGTTCGTCGCGCTTCTCTTTACGGTCTTCCGGTGGGCGCATCAAAACCCGCAGCTTATCGATACGGGCTTCTTCAACCTGACGCGCGACTCGAACGTAGTAGTTCTTCGAACCGTCGGCACGTTCAGTTTTATTGAGGTATTCCAAATATTCTTCGCGCGTCCCGCCCAGGGTTTGCGCGAAGAGCGTTGCCATCTTCTGCTTGTCGCTCACGGCGCGCGGATTCACGGCGACATCGTATTCGTTCACCGTAACGGCCAGAGCCGTACCATCGGCAGCCAGGATCTGGCCGCGCGGAGCGGCCAGGATACGCCGTTTAACGAACATGCCGTCTTCAATCGCATCGCTATCGGCTCGTCCCATTGCTTGTAGTTGCACCATACGTCCCGCGAGGAAGGTAAAAGCGGCAACCAACAAGTAGAAGGTGATAACGATGCGCTTACGTGTAACAGCGCTGAGGGCTTGAGACGTAATTAAACGCTGCCGACCGGTATCCTGATCGGCTCGCTGGCGCGCGGTATTTTTTTTCAGGCTCTCGTCGCGCTGCCCGCGGGCGTTTTTCTTCATGGCGCTTCTCGACTCGATTCAACTAAATTACTGGGAGGAGTTACTACACTCGAAATATCGTCAAAATCCTGTGGTCCGGCTTGCTGCCACCCCCGCACCCTCGCCCAGTGTTCCAGATGAGGAGAAGAGTTAAGCGCTGCGATTTCTTTCTGGGTATTTTGCAATTCGAACCGCGTGGCAACAATCTGATTCTGCAAGGCCGCATCTTCCCGTGCCAACGCCAACGCATTCGAATCCATATTCAACTTACCGGCAAGGAGCAGTAAAGGCGCACCGAGTAATACGAGAGTGAGGAAAGTCAGGCGAAATGGCCGATGCCGCAAACGCTCGCGGCGGCGCTGGAGACGGCGCGTATCGAGTTCGACCCGCTGCTGCTCCAACTGCTCGACCTGCTGGCCGTTGAAGTGATCGACCAGACCGCGCCAGTCTTCCTGAGTTTGGGCCTCGGGACGCGCGGAGGAAGGCTTACGGCGAGCTTTGACAGGGGGGCGTTGCGCCGAATCATCCTGCCAGCGCCGATTGCGGGTAGCGGGGGAATCGCGGCGCGTGCGCGCCGGAGGCGTGGCACTATGAGTGCTTGCACTTGAATGACTTTGATAACTATCAGGAGTAACTTTTCGTGCAACTGCGGGCATCGCGGCGCCTCTTTTCATTTCCAAGAGTCCGCAGCGATAAGCTACGGCTCTTCACCACTCCGTTGGCCAGTGGCCGCAGGATTCAACATTATTTTCTCCACCACACGCAGCTTGCAGCTACGCGACAATGGATTGATTTCTACCTCACTTTCTTGAGGCTCGACCGGTTTACCGGTTATTACTTTCATCTTCCAGTCGGTTTCAAAACCGGTTATCCATTCCGGCACCTGGTTCTGATCGGTTTCGACGGGCAGACGAAGCGAAAAACTTTCGATTGTCTGAAAAGGGGTGAGAGGGGAACGCATCGAAGAATCGCTCTGCTTCGGGGAGAGTGCAGAGCGTTTCCCCCGGCTCCTTTCAAACTGATTGCTCAATTCCAAAGGGCGGCCGGCGAGGCGGCGAAAGGTGCGTTTAACGGTGCGGTCTTCGTGGCTGCTGTATGTCAGAACGGCCAACCGGGCGGTATTAGCCAACACTGCCGAAATTGCCCACACGCCTTCTTCGAGTGCCCAGAACTCATCGTTTACGGCAAGCCGTAAAGCGGCAAAAGCCCTAGTGGCGGGATGAACTCGCATGGAGCGGCGGACTGCGACAGGGATGGCGGCTTCAATGATGGCGGCCAGTTCCGACGTGGTGTTGATGACTTGGCTGCGTCGATGTTCTGTAATGAATTCTGCGATGCGACGCGCCCACCTCTCATCGGTGAACTTGAAGAACAAATCCTCAAGTTCGTCCTGGGAAAGTTCGTTAACGAGATCAAATGCCGAAACACCACGCGTGCGGTCGTAACGCATATCAAGTGGCGCATCGGCGCGAAACGATAAACCGCGCTCGGCCCACGATACTTGATATAACGACATGCCCGCGTCGATGAGCGCCCCGGCGACTTCGTCTACCGGATGCGCTGCAAACGCATGTCCCACCCAGCGAACGCGGGGTTGGAACGAATCGGCTTCATTCTCAACGACTTTCCAATTTTCAAAGTTTTCAAGGTGCGTTGTGACTACATCTCCAACAACGTCTTTACGGATTACAGCTTGTAACTCAACCAGCGCCTGACCGGCCAGCCGGAAATCGCATTGCACCAGGGCAACCCGATGCTCCAACTTCTCCTGCGCCAATCGCTGCCATGCAACTTGCATGGATTCGGCATCGCGATCGAAAGCCAACACTCGATTGCGCGGATGCGCTTTCAAAAATTCAATAGTGTGGCCTGCCGTTCCCAGCGTGCCATCGATAAATAACGGCGAATAATCCTCGCCCGCTTTATCGGCCCAACTGTGACAGAGCAACTGCTCGAGCACTTCGCCGACCATGGCCGGTGGATGAGTCCTCTTCTCCAATTGCTCGGACGGCTGCGATGAGATCGGAGAAGGCTCCTTCTGCTCTTCGCGTTGCGGCCGCGAACTGCTCTTGCCTTTCTTGCCGCGCCCGGTTTTCGACTTCGACCGCCCTGGCTTGCTCATGCCCATTCCTACTACGCGAAGTGGCCGCTCGCAGCAATTCAGCCTGCACACGCCGCACATCGTCGTTCCGCTCGCGGTGCTCCTGCACCTCTTCCCACTTTTTCCGGTTCCAGATAACGGCGTGGTTCAAAACCCCCACCGTCACCACTTCTTTGTCCAGCCCGGCGTGAAAGCGCAGCATTTCACTCACCTGCACACGCCAATTGCCCTCGGCCGTCACCAGCTCTGCACAGCTAAGCGTATCTTCCACTGCAGCAGCGAGAGCGTCATCGCCGGGATGCTCGGCAATCATGCTTTCGCAATGTGCAAATACGTCTAAACCAGTCTGGTAGTTGTAGATCGCAACATTATCGTTGTGATCGAGCATCATCCAAAACTGTTCGGTTAACGCCGGGCGCAGCTTCGACGGAATAATGACCCGCCCTTTTTCATCCAGTGCATGAAAATGCGTACCCGTCATTACCGGCACGGCAGGAGTGAGAGCGACAGTCTCCTTATCAACGGTGCGGACCCGTGACGGCGCCAGACTTAATCCAGCCGATTTACCGGCTGCTTCGCCCAACACCTCCACATCATTTCGCACCGCACTGGCCATGACCGCAAACCCCGGAACATCAAATTACAACGGATTGAACGCCAATAAAACCGCTTAAAACCACCGTTTTCAACTTATGGTTTTCTACGTCCTTTTGCGTCTTTTTCCGTCATACTGCGTCCATTATACACCTCTCCCCTACCCCCTGCAACTTTATTACAATTATTTTTTATAAATTTAAGCCTTAAATATTAAGGTTTTAAATAATATTCTGGCGAGAAAACTTGACAAATAAAAAACGGCTAAGGGGAAAGCGAGAAGAGGGGACCCTAACGCGAAGAGGCCATACGGCCATAGAGTTCGAGCAAGGCGCTGACGCTGTTATCGAGGGAAAGGGTATCGGCTTTGTGGCGTGCCGCCACGCTCATCGCCTGGCGCAATGCCGCGTTTTCCAACAAGCGGCGGGTTGCATCACGAAAACGGTCTTCATGCGGCGGCACAACAAAGCCTTCCACACCATCGTCGATCGCTTCGCCTGCGCCCATCGCGCCCACAACCACACACGGCAAGCCGGTTGCCAACGCTTCAGCAATGCACACACCCTGGGTCTCGGTGCGCGAAGCGAACACAAAGACGTCGCCCGCTGCATAACAATCGAGCAACGACTGGTTATCGAGAAAGCCGGTGAACTGCACTTGCCCTGCGACGTGAAGCTGTTGGGCCAAGGCTTTCAGTGAATTGGTCGCCGGGCCATCGCCTACAATGAGCAAACGAGTGCGATACTGCGATTTATCGCGCAGTAGTGGAGCGACGCTCCGCAGGAGAAACGCCAGGTTTTTTTCAACCGAAACACGCCCGACGTAGACCATCACCCGTTCATCGGGAGCAATATTAAAACGCTTACGGCCATCGTCGCGGTTGCCCTGCTGAAAGCGGGAAGGGTTGACGCCGGTGGGAATGACGGAGGTCGGCACGTCCGGACGAAAACGCAGCACCACCCGCTCGATGGAGTAGGAAGGTGCCACCACATGATCGCAAAGCGCGCAGTAGTTCTTCAGCTTTTCCAGGGTATAGGGCCGCGCCACGATCGGCGGGAACGGCGTGTGATGGATATAACGATGGTAGAGCGTATGAAAAGTAAAAACCAGCGGCAGGCGGGAATAGCGTGCCCAACGCGCACCCACCGTGCCCAGGATGAAGGGCGAATGCGAATGCACCACGTCGAACTTTTCGTTGAGGAAGCGCTGCCAGGCCGGAAGGGAGAAATACGGCAACATCGGCCAGGCCACGGGGAAATCGCGCACGCGATAGAACGGGGTGGCCGGGAAGCGCACCACATCGGGATCGCTATCGACGAAGCCTTTGTAGCGCGGTGCGAAAATAACCACGCGGTGGCCACGCGCACGTAACTCGGTGGCTGTCGTGGAGACGCTGACCGCTACGCCGTTATGAGTGGGTTGATAGGTGTCGCAAAAAAACGCGATTTTCATGAAGGACAATCATCCGACAAAAGAGCTGCAAAATCGCGTCCAACGATTTCACCGACACTTTGCGTTTTAACCAAGCGACTCCATTTGAATTAGATCTCCGCGCACCGTGGCAGTCGCGGCGATAGTGCCGGGCGCAACTTCGAGCGCAGCATGTGCCTTGCCGAAATTTCGACGGGCTACATAGAGTTTACCGGGCACGAGGTTTTCCACAAAGTCGGTAACGATATTCTCACGCGTCAGGAAGAGAACATCCAACGCGAAATGCATCCCGAACATGTGTACCGACGAACAGGGAACGATCAATAACCCTTCATCGGTGGGCAGTGTTCTTTTGCCCAACAGGCCGCGAATACGGGTGACGGGGTTATCGGCGACGTTGCACTGCGCACAAATAATCGTTTCCCGGTTTTGATTGACCACCCGCATCTGTTTCATCCGCTGGATTCAATTCTATCAGCAAACACCGATCGCAGATGCGCAAAAAGGGCGCAGCATGCTGCGCCCCTCCCATTTTACCTGGCTCTCACCGAATCAGATCAGGGCTTCTTCTTCGCCCCAGGCCCGGAAGCCACCGTCGTCAACACATGAATGACCGCTCTGCATCTTCAGAAAATTAGCCGAAAACAGCGAATCGTCCAAATGCTCCAACCAGTGCTCGCGCTCGCTTTCAGGCAGGCGCGAACGGAACAGGCCAACCGTGGTGTGGATTTTTTGTTCGCCCGGCGCAATACCAAAGTCCAGGCTCCAGTTGGCAGCCTTTACACGCCCCACCGTTTCGGTGCGTTGAATCGGGGTTTCATTTTGCAGGTATTTATCGAGCACAGAAACCTTGAAAACCAACTGTGCCAATTCCTGCTTGAGCAGGACTTTTTTTGTGTAATTCGAGATTGCTGACATTATTAAAAATGAGAAAGGGAGGCAGAAAAAAAGAAGCTGTTTACCAACTCCCATCTCCTACCTCCCATCTCCCGACTACTTATTTTTCGATCGGAACGTTGACCATCGAACCGTATTCGGTCCAGCTACCGTCGTAGTTCTTGCAGTTCGGGAAACCGAGCAAGTAGTGCAGCACGAACCAAGTGTGGCTCGAGCGCTCGCCGATGCGGCAGTAGGCGATGACCGGCTTGCTGCTGTCAACACCCTCGGCACCATACAGTGCGCGCAGTTCGTCGGCAGTCTTGAAGGTACCGTCTTCGTTCACGGCCTTTGCCCACGGGATGCTGCGTGCGCCGGGGATGTGGCCGCCACGCTGGGCGGTTTCGGTCATGCCCGGAGGTGCAATCACTTCGCCGCTGAATTCGGCGGGCGAGCGCACGTCGACCAGGTGATAGTTCTTGGTTTCCAGATCCTGGAGGATCTCCAGAACCGAAGCACGGATTTCCTGGTTGGCTTCCTGAGCGGTGTACTGGCTGGCTTCGGGAGTTTCTTCCTGGGTGGTGAGTTCACGGCCTTCTTCGACCCACTTCTTACGGCCGCCGTCCATCAGGCGGATATCTTCGTGGCCGTAGATTTTGAGAATCCAGAATGCGAAAGCGGCAAACCAGTTGTTGTTGTCGCCATAGAGAACGATGGTGTCGGAATTCTTGACACCGGCTTCGCTGGCCAACTTCTCGACGGCTTCCTTGCTCAGGATGTCGCGGCGAACCGGATCGTTGAGCTGCGAGGTCCAGTTCCAGGCGATAGCGCCCGGGATGTGGCCTTCATTGTAGGCATCGGTATCCACGTCTACTTCAATCAACTTCACATTGGCGTCGTCCTTATGCTGCGCGACCCAATCAAGATCAACAAGTACTTCGGGCTTTACATAGCCTTTGGCTTCAATTGATGACATCGAAAATTTCCTCCACTCGGTTTAGGTGTCGGCGTAGTTTAGCGCAAGCTCCCCCTGTTCTTCAAGAAATCCTATCCGCAAGATAGATTAAATTTTGCTTGTCACTCCTCGCACTTGGGCGCGTATTTTGCCCGCATGTCGAGCCCGGAATGATTTACAATTGTTTTGAACGCCAAAGCGGACTTGAGCGTTAATAGATAACGGCAGCTTAATATCGTCAATACTGTGAGTAGGAGGAAGGATGCACAAGATAAACCACTTAAAGCAATTTGGATTTTTATTCGTTCTCGCCTGGGCTTTAACGGCAGGTAGTTTTTCTCCGGCCCGCGCAGGGCTGTTTTCCATTTCGGAAAAAGAGGAGATTAAAGCCGGCCAACAGGTTCGCCAGGATGCCTACAAACGATATGGCAAGCCCCTACCCGCCAACCACCCCATGTCGCAAAGGGTACGTGCTTTGGGGCAACGTTTCGCCAACCTTTCGGAACGTAAAAATATTCCCTTTACTTACGAGGTTCTCGATAACAACGAAATGCTCAACGCCTTCGCCGCACCGGGCGGGCCGATTTTCGTGACCAGCAAATTAGTAAAAACCGCAGTCAATGACGCCGAACTGGCTTACGTGCTGGGCCATGAAACGGCACACATCGAGCGTAAACACATCGTTTCTGCCGTTGAAAAACAGCAGAAAGTCGGCCTGGGCGTCGGTATCCTCGGTGCGATATTAGGCCGTGGTTCTGGAGGCGATGCCATTCAAGTTGCCGGTAGTGTTGCCTACACCATGTGGAGCACCGGCTATTCCCGCGACCAGGAACGAGATGCTGACAACTACGGAGTGCGTTGGATGAGCCGTTTGGGCTTCGATCCTAACGCCTCGATTTCCATGCTGGGCCGCCTGGGCGGCGGCAGTGGTGGTGTAGGCCGTTATCTCGCCACACACCCCGATCCCAAATCACGCCAGGAAAACATGCGCAAGCTGATCGCTTCCGAAAACCTGGTCGATGTGGCACGACGTGTCGGCGGCCCCCGATTGATGGCCGCCGATCTGCCCAGATACTCCTACACGCAAACTTCCAGCAACTCATCCAACCTCAATGAACGCGATTTCCGCGATGCACCGCAGGCAGAGTTCACTGTGCCTCTCATTCAGGTTTATCGCAACGGGCAAAGCATCATCATGGCACCGTTGAATGAATTCAGCCGCTGGGCCGAGGCTGCGGTTATCTTCGATGACACCGACGACGATGTGGTGACCGTGCGGCGTAAAAGCAACTCCATCCGCCTGCGTCGAGGTTCGCAGCAGGCTGTCATTAATGGGCGCACAGTTGCTCTCCTCACCACGCCTTTTGTGGAGCGGGGAGAATGGTATGTTCCCCTTGATGCCATCGCGCAGGGAGTGGGCGGCCAGGCCGGCTGGAGCAGCGATAACACCAAAATCTATCTTACTCTGGACGACCGTCGTTTTTATACCCAGGCACCCGAACGTTGACACCGGCTTCTCCCCCCGCTATGCTATAAAAACAATTGAATAACCCGCGTGTGGCATAAAACGGAGTATTTTTATGATTTCGTTTTGGGAACGCTGAGACCGAAAAACCCGGTTAGAAGCACGGCCCCGCCACTGTAGTCGCCGACAAAGCTCATTCAGTCACTGGAAGAATTCCGGGAAGACGAGCCGAGGATGAAGCGACGAGCCAGGAGACCGGCCACACGCGCGCTCAGCTTTTAAGGCTGAAGCCGTTCACGTCCTTCGAGGGAAAGGGGTGGAGCGAATATAGCCAGTCGATGCGGTTCCGCCATACCAACTTCAAGTCATATCGTTGTTGCCGAGGAACCTCAGCAGAAGATATGGTTATCTGATTTTTCGCTTTCACCCCGATTCAAGTATTTGAGTCGGGGTTTTTTGTTGTCTGTTTGAGAGAAATATACAAATGAAACGTTCACCACGAGCCTTTACGCTCATCGAGTTGCTTGTCGTCATAGCTATAATCGGGATACTCGCTGCAATCTTGTTTCCGGTTTTTGCCAAGGCGCGGGAAAATGCCCGTCGTTCGAGTTGTGCTTCGAATTTGAAGCAAGTCGGCATCGCTTGGCTAATGTATGCGCAGGATTACGACGAAATGATTATGCGCTTTTCAACCGGTGCCGATTCAGCTTCATCGGCTACACCATCCAACAAGATTTATTATTGGTGGGGCAGTTACGATGGAAGCACTCTACGAGGCACTGAAGGCTTAATACAGCCATATATGAAAAGTGACCAGGTACGCGTCTGCCCATCGTTTGATCCCAGCTCGGCAACAAGCCCACAGGAAGGTGTCACCGGTTACGCCTACAACGTAGAATTTCTCAGTCCCACCACTTATACGCCTCCGACCTGGGCCGCTACGCCTACGCCTACCAGCCTGGCGCAAATCGAAGCTGTTGCTCGGACCGTTGCTTTTGCCGATGCAGCACAATGGCAGGGGGGAGTTCGCGCCTCAACGAACTTATCCAAACCCGCCACCGGAGATGGGGCCTACCCAAACTTCCATGGACGGCACTTAGATACCGGTAACGTTCTCTTTGCTGATGGACACGTCAAAGCACAGCGCCCAAAATACCGGAGTGGCACCTTTGGATATGGTGGCAGCTTAGATGCTGAAACGCTCAAAACTAATCACATCGGCGATTTGGACGAAGACGGTAACTTCGATACCATCGAACTCTTTAATGGCAAAGGAACACCTTAATTCTTTTCACAATGTAAATGGCGTTTGCAGTCTTCCAAGAACTGCAAACGCCAATAAAAATAGCTTCCATCTCATATGAAAAACAAACGCCGCGCCTTCACCCTCATAGAATTACTTGTCGTTATAGCTATCATTTCAATACTCGCTGCAATCCTCTTCCCCGTTTTTGCCCGTGCTCGCGAAAGCGCCCGCCGTGCCAGTTGTATGTCGAATCTCAAACAAATCGGTTTGGGCTGGATGCAATATGCCCAAGATTACGATGATAGAGTGATGCCGCGCGATTCGGGCTCAATCTCAGGCAAACTGTACTACTGGTGGGGAAGCTGGGTGGCTGCAACCAACACGCTCAATGAAAATGAAGGGCTACTACAGCCTTACATGAAAAATCACCAGATACAGGCTTGTACGAGTTTTGATAACCAACTGCGTGCTGCACTTCGCCTCACAGGTTACGCCTATAATAACGAATACCTGCATACTTTTGGCCGTATACCAGTCCACTTGGCGCAAATTGTCGATCCCGTGGAAACGGTCGTCATGGCCGACAGCGCCCGCCTCGACTTTGCTGCCCCCTACGCCCTGCAAGGCAATACCTACCTCACCCCGCCCGGACCGGATTCCACTATCGGCACGTTGGGTAATTATCCTGCCTTTCACGGCAGGCACAATGGTATGGGAGTTGTTCTCTGGGCCGATGGACATGCCAAAGCCATGAAGCCGGTCTATCGGGCCGGGGCCAGTTGGGACAAATACCGCGTTCAGAATCTGGGAGACCTCGATAAAGACGGCAATTTGGCGACTAACGAGTATTTCGACTTACAGTAGAGAAATAGCCGTTATTGAGGTGTTATTTACACTAAAATAGAGAACGTGCGTATTGCTTCTCTCATCCCTTCCGGCACCGATATCGCCGCCGCTCTTGGCCTTGAAAATCATCTCGTTGGCAGGTCGCATTCTTGCGATCTGCCAACGTCACTTCACCTCCCAATACTCACCCAAAGCCGGGTGCGTTATGACATGTCGCCGCGTGAAATCGACGATGCGGTGACCCTCGCCATCCAAAACGGGCAAGGCAATGCCAGCCTTTACGTCACCGACCGGCAGTTGCTTCACCGCCTCAATCCCGATATCGTTCTCACCCAGACGATTTGCGATGTCTGCGCCGTCAACGCCAACTCCGCCGTCCGCGATCTGCCACCGAATGCCAAATTAGTGAACCTGAGCGCCACCAGCTTTTCCGGGTTATGGGATGATCTTCGTGAAGTTGCCCATGCGGTAAACCCTATGCTGCCAGGCATCACCGGGCAATCGGAAAAACTCATTGCCTCCCTGCAACAACGCCTGGAAAAGGTGCGCTCCGCCGTTGCCAATCGCCTCCCTCCCAAAGTTGTGACACTGGAATGGAGCGACCCGCCGTTCATTGGTGGGCACTGGGTTCCAGAAATCGTGGAATTGGCCGGTGGAGATCATGTCTTGGGTGCCGCTACGCAGCCTTCACGCCGCTCCACCTGGGAAGAAGTCGCCAGCGCTAATCCCGATGTTATTCTGCTCATGCCCTGCGGCTACGGACTCGAAGAAACCAGGCAGCAGGGATTGGCCTTGCTAGAAAACCCTGTCTTCGCACAATTAAATGCCGTGCGAACCGGCAATATCTGGACAACCGACGCCACTCATCTTTTCTCGCGCTGCACCTCCCAAAGTGTGCGCGCAGCGGAAGTGGTAGCGGGTATTCTTCATCCCGGCTGCGGTTTTGGTTTCACTCCCTCCGAAGCGCAGCCAATGCAGTAAAACTAAGGCTATGCCGCCCACCACACCAGTCAAAGAACAACCGCTGGAAAAGAGGCTCAAAGAACAGATCATTCCCTGGGTCAATGTGCGGGGCATCTCGCATATCTTCATAGCCCAGCCTTCGTGGCGGGCCTTGCAACAAAATGGACCTGAACTGCCGCCCGGTGCTACCGTTACTCACAAACCTTTGCGCGGCAAGCGTGAGCGGTCGCGCATCATTCGCTCTCACGGCAAGGTCAATATCGAACAAGATCGCTGGCCGCAAGACCAGCTTCTCTCGGCTCGCGTCCCTAAACTCTGTTTCATCACCGAAGGCCCTGTTGCCTACCAGATAAGCGATTATGTGCTGCATTGCAGCCCCGGACACGGCATTCTGCTGCCGCCCGGCACGCCCAACCCGGATGGCAAGCTGGCCGTTCTCGATACCACCCGCGAACACCGAAACGTGTGCGAACAGCTGATGCTTTTACCGCGTCAGGGCAGCCTGAGTTGTTGGACCAGCCGTCAGGTCTACGACGCCAAAGGCAAGATGGCGCGCCACAGCGACACCTACTCGATTTTGCAAAGCCTCGTCACGCCGTGCCTGCAACAATTGGTCGAGGAAACCACGCGCCGCCAACTCCACTGGCAAAGCGTTTGCGATAGCTTACTGCGCACTGCAATATTGCTGTTGCACCGTGAATTGAAAGAACTACCGATTATTCACGGAGGCGACGAACTCTTCACCGATCCCAAGGAAATACCGGCCCAAGGCATTCACGCCATTACTCGTGCCGAAGAATATATTCGTACCAACCTGCGCTGGCCGCTGACTATCGACCAGGTTGCGCGTGCTGTTTATCTCTCCCGCACCAGCTTCACCGAACAATTTCGCGAACGCACCGGCAAAACCTTTATCGAATACGTCAACGATTATCGCTTCGAAGAGGCTTGCCGTCTCCTTAAGGGCACCGATCTTTCCATCCGGCACATCGGCCTGCAAATCGGTTTGCAACCCCGCAGTTTGCACCTGTTAATTCAACGCCGCACGGGCCTCTCGCCCACGGCACTGCGAAGCCAGTATCGGCGCACTTAAATTAACGGACGATATTGCCGATCAGCGGCCAATATTACCGTTAGCATATAGTGCATACAGGGTATCTATTAAGCATGTTTTCGAATTAACCCAATCCTGGAGAAACCGATATGCTTAACTTTCAAAAAAACCGCAAGGCATTCACCCTCATCGAATTTTTGGTCGTCATTGCTATCATAGCTATCCTCGCCGCGATCCTCTTTCCGGTATTCGCCCGCGCCCGTGAAAACGCGCGGCGTTCGAGCTGCCTGAGCAATCTCAAACAGATTGGCCTGGGCATGATGCAGTATGTGCAAGATTACGATGAGATGTATCCCAACGCCTACTACACCGATGCAGCGGGAACGACCTTCTGGTGGACGATGCTCCAACCCTATGTTAAAAGCAGCCAGGTCTTCACCTGCCCATCATCGCCGTTCAAGGATACTGCCACCCCGGTGAACGGCAACTACGGGGCAAACCGCCAGATCGTTCCTCTGCCAGGCACACCGCCGTTGAAAATGCCTTCGCTGCAATCGACTGCCAATATCTATATGATTATGGACTGGGGCACCTATCATGCCCTGCGCAACCGCGCCAACATTAGCGCTGCGCAATGGGAATACATGCCGGGCATGGCTGCGGTCGGCGGCAACTGCGACACAGTCACTGCTGCCGATAACCTTAAGGATTGCCAAACGGGAAGGCACTTCCTTGGCATTAATATCTCCTATGCCGATGGACACGCCAAATGGCTCGCCAGCTCGGAAGTGCGCCGCCAAGCCCTCTCGGTTGGTAATGGCGACTGGAATCCTGCGAATTAAATTGCTACCTAATAAAAAACCATGTTACTACGCCCGCTCTATATAACGGTCGCCACAGCAATAACTCTGAGTTTCGCTCTTATCGCCGGTGCTGCTTATGCGGCACCGGATCCCGGCACGACATTTCCATTGAACGGCTATAAAGTCACCAACACCGGGCCTACCAAACTCCAAAGCCGTATCCAGAACGATACCTTGATTTTGTCCTGGCCCGGCGGCATGGGAGAGGCGATTGTCGAACATAATACGGCAGCTTCCATCGCGCCCGAGCTTCTCTCAGAAGGTTACCTGCGCTATACCGGCTCGCTTAATGTTCTCGCCCAGGAATACGGTGCAGAATTGAGCGTGCAATTATTGTCGATCAATAAAAACGGCAAGCCGGGGCAACCTTATTTAGCCCGCCCCGTTCAATACGGCGCGACCAGCCATATCATGAGCAACTGGGGGATGAACGAAGAATTCATCGCCCCGCCGGGCCATTGGGCTACCGTTGATTTCAACTACAAGGCATCGGCTAATATCGCTGCGGTGCAACCCCGCTTCGTGTTGCGCGGCAACGCCATGACGGTCGCCATCAAAAGCGTCTCCATCGGCAAAGGACTCGTCTGGGAACGAGGCCGTCCCAAGGTGACACCCGAAAAACGCGATTTCGATGAGCAGCGCGTCGCCCAAATTCTCGCAAAACGTTCCCAGGCCCAACCTCGCTTAGTGCGCCACGAGGGCCGGGTTGCGTTGGTAGTAAACGGCCAGGATGTTCTTCCGGCCTGTTATACGCGCGGCATTTTCTATCCCCAATATGCGCGGTACGATGAATTTTCCAAAGCCGGTTATAACCTGGTGCGTCTCACCGCCCACCTCAGCCCGCTTTCAAAAACCCATCAAGCCGGTGTCGGCAATCTCTGGCGTGGTAAGAATCAATACGACTTTTCCGACCTCGAACGCGAACTGAAAGTTATCGCCAACATCAACCCCGAGGCGCTGGTTATCGTAAGCGCCGTGGTGATGCCCTATCATGCCTGGGCCACAGAAAATCCGGGCAGCATCGTCACCAACGCCCAGGGCGAAAAGCTCATCGTCTATGGCGGTGAAGGCGAGCAGTACGGCGGAGTGCCTAACTACGATACCAACCGCGAAGCCGACTATGCCCCCAGTTTCTATGGCGGACAATTTCCTGAAGATGCAGGTAATGCTGTCAAGGCACTGGCTTCTTTCCTGCAAACCTCCCAGTCCGGCAAAATCGTGGTCGGTGTGGAATTTACCGGTGGCACCGATGGGCAAATTTACCCCTGGGATCGCGACCATGCCCGTGGTGCCGACTATTCCCCGGCCGGGTTGGAAGGTTGGCGCAAATTTCTCAAGCAGCGCTACAAGAACAATGACGCTCTCCTACAACGCACCTGGAAAGTTGCCGAAGCAACCTTTGAAAACGCCACAGTCCGCCTTTAGCCGAACGTAGTTACGGTTCGAGCAACGCAGTCACCCCGCGGGGCTTCGACTATAACGAATTTATCTCCCACGCCATCGCCGACTTCATGATTGGCCTGGGTAACAAGGTGAAAGAAGGCAGCCAAAATCGGTTGCTCACCGGTGTCTACTACAGCGACAGCGGCGAACAGGGTGCCATCGCGCGCGGTGCCTTGCAACGTATCCTCGAATCTCCGGCTATCAACATGGGCCGCAGCGTCATGCGCCATCAGACCAGCGGTTCGTGGTGGCGTCACGGCAAGCTAACCTGGCTGGAGTTGGATATGCGCCCGCCCATGCCCAGCCCCATGCAATACTTCACCCAAGGATTGGTATACACGCCGCAGCAATTCGAAACCAAAGTCTGGCGCAATGCCGTGATGGCGCTCACCGACCTGCGGGGCGGCTTCTATCCCTTCGACATGGCCGAATCGTGGTATCAAGACACGCAGATTATCAATGCCTTCGGCAAAGCCCGCGCCGGACTGCAAACGGCACTCGATGACAGCGTGAATGTTCCCCCTGCCATTGCGATCTTTTCCGACGAGCGTTTGCCCTTCCAGTTGCCGGACGGGCTGGGCTATGTGCTCACTCGCACCAGCGCTATCGGCACCTATCGCGCACTCGACCGCAGTGGCCTGCCCTATGCCCGCTATCTGCTGAGCGATGCACTCGATCCCGCGTTTACTTTGCCGAAAATCTGCTTCTTCCGTCTCCCGGCCACGGTGTCACCCGAGCAGGTGAAACTCCTGCAAGACAAGGCAAAACGTTCGGGAAGCATCCTGATCTGGGAATATGCTCCCGGTCAACCAACCAGCCTGGGTGACATTTCGGCTAAAGCCGACACAGCAGCACAAAACCGCCCTCTTCTGGTGCAAGACGCCGGACCTTTCACAGCAGATCTTTCCGGCAAACTCCTGGGCGCACCTCCCGTTCCCAATAGCTTCAACGATGCATTACGGTGGAGCGAGGCTCCTTTGACCTTCTCGCCTCAACTCGGCGACAAGGTGCTGGCCCGCTATGCCGGAACGACACTTCCCGGTGCGGTCTACAGCGAACGCGATGGGGTGAAGCAAATCGCCATAGGCAGGCCGGGAGCGCTATCACCGCAATTCGTACGCAATATTGCCCAAAGCGCAGGACTTCAACCGTTTAGCACCAGCGACGATGAAATGCGTTTCGGCAGCGGTATCCTCGGGTTCTATTCAGAGATAGGTGGTCAACGTACCGTCACTCTCCCTCCCGGCTTTAAAGTAGCGGCCAGCCCTACGGGCCACGTTTTCGAGTCCACCGGAGAAGGTTTTACCTATACCATCGGCTATCGTGAAATGGCGGTTTTTAAAATTGTAAAAAATCAATAGCCACACCACACCCCAATAAAAGCCACCGCCCAAACAGGCCGGTGGCTTTTGCGTTTTTCGGGTAAGTTTTATCCCAATCCTACAAATTAACGTCCTCACCCTTTCTCGTTCCATGGCACGCAAAGCCTCCGGCACGCAAGCTTCGCCGCGAGTTTTCGCAATTTTTTATTAGCCACAGATTGAAGTTTGAATTTGCAAGTAAGTCGACAATCTGTATCAACCAGTGGCAGCGACGTCCGGTTGCCTTCCTCTATACTGTCTATCGTCACCTCCCTACTCACCGCGAACGGAGCACCGGCTATAATGGAAGTGCAAACATATATCAAACACTCCATTGTAATGAATGTATCTTCCCTCACACCCGCAGAAAAGAAACATAATGACAACTTCCTTCGCTATGCCGCATGGTGCCTCTTCTTTATAGCGACACTTAGTTTTGCACTGTGGGAGCATCGTCATGTTTTGGCGAGCGGCTTTTGGACGGATGATTTCGATTTCATAGAAGCATTTCGTCACAGCACTTGGCTCGAAGCCTGGGGATTGTGGAGGCCTGGGGCATTCTGGTGCTATCGCCCGGTCTTTCTACTCTATTGGTGGGCCGGTTTACAGATATGGGGTGAAAATGCATTTGCATTCCACCTTGCCAGCATTTGCCTACATGCTGTTGCCACGCTTATTTTTGCCTTATTGGTAACCCGCCTAACGCAACAACGCCTGTGGGGCATGGTTGCAGCGGCGCTCTTTCTTTTACACCCGGCAACTTCTGCGCCTACCTTGCCTTTTAGCGAACGCAGCATTGATGCCATCAGTTGGATTTCATCCGTGAGCACGCTATTGGCGGCCGGTTTTTCTTTCGCCACCCTTCATGCCTGGATTTCCTGGCGGCAGAACGGCAAAAAACGATTTGGGCTTCTGGCATTGCTGTTTTTCTGGCTGGCACTCTGTTCCAAAGAAGATGCCTTTGCGCTACCGTTTATTCTTATAGCCTTCGATTTCATTTTCTGGCCCAAGGCTAATCGTTGGTGCCTGATGCCAATCGTCTTAATAATGGCCATGTATGCTGGTTTGAACTACCTGACAAACCATATCGCCGTCTCCGCCCAGCCCGATAGCCGCAACTACCTGCACTTTGTTCCTGGAGACCGCCTGATTACAGTAGCGCATTCTGCCCTGAACATCTGGAACGGCGTGCTGCCGATGTTCATACCTGCCGGTATCGGGCTGTTTCTTCTCTTAGGGTGGCTTCTTCGACAACAAAAATTGGCAGTGGCCGCCTGGATCTGGGTCCTGGTCGCCTCGCTTCCGGCTCCCATGGGCGTCGGAGTTCATGCGCTGGCAACACGCTTCTACTACCTACCGGCTTTCGCTGTCTGCGCTTTTTCGGTCATTGGAATTTATTCTTTGCTCAGCGGCTCGCAGCGTGAAGGAATCGATAAAACACTCACGCGCATCATCGGAGTGTTCTGGTTCCTTAATTATGTCGATAGCGTTATTTTCTTGCCATTACCGGATTTCGCTGTTCAAGGCTGCCTGACTTTTGTCCTATTAGCCGTAACAGGCGTGCTGGTAAAAGAAGGCTTTCTACCGCCGTTCTGGGGAATCTGGTCGGCAATACTCCTCATAGGCTACTCGCTGCCCTTTTGGGGATTGGATTTAGAGATTGGCATATTACCGTTTATAATCGGGATCGTTCTTTGCCTGACATTCCGCCAACAATGGAAAGTCGCAATACTTCCCGCTTTCGCCATTGCCTACTTCACAGCGAATAGTCCCGTGTGGATTCCTCTGCTCGCTACAATGGTCATTCATATTGCCTTCATCCTGCAAAAAACCGGACACCTGAAACTGAATTTTCAGCACACACTATCCATTAACGAGCAATTGACTTGCGCGCCAAAACACGCCGGATGAAGTAAATTTAGCTCGTGGCAAGTTCAACCTCCGTCGCCGTGCAGCAGTTAGAAACCTTGCTGCGGGAAAAACTCATCCCCTGGGCACAGCAAAGCGCGCCGCTCATCTGGCTCGGCACGCCGCCGCGTAGCGCCTTGCCGCTGGACATTCGCGAGGAACCGATGCCGCCCTTGCCACCGGCACGGGCCTTTGCCGATATCCAGACCGCCAGACGCTGGAAGGAAGAACGGGTCAATTCGGTAAACGTGCCGATTCTCGGTTGCGTATATGCCGGTAATGTCGATTACGTGATACGCGCCGCACCCGGCCAGGAAGGCAGGCAATGGTATGTTCCCATCAATAGTGGTTCGTTCTTTCTCATCCCGCCTGACACCCCATTTCTGGACGGCAGCGACCCGCCGCCTGACGCACCCTATGAGCGAGGCGTTCTTCTTTACCTGCGCCGCGACGGCATCAAATGCCACAGCTACACCCGCGATAAGGGAAAAACCTGGCTCCATCCCTATTTGTTCGTCTATGCTCCTGACGCCTGGCTGCCTGCCGAACGCCTGTTTCGCGAAATGCAACGGCACAACGGGCCGCCGGATGCCGTTATTTATCATTACCTGTCGCTCATCCTCTGCCTCATGCTGCGCAGCGTGCGGGAAGGCAACGCCTCGACTCTTAAAATCCCGCGCGACCCCATACAACTGGACACACCCGAGAATGCGCCCTATCCCCTCTCGCCCACTCCGCAGGAAACCGTCCAGATGGCAACGGAATATATCGCCCAACACCTGAAAGACTCTACCCTCTCCATTAAGGACGTCGCCTTTCATGTCGGCCTTTCCAACGGGCACCTCAACCGGCTCTTTCATCAGGAAAAAGGCGAAACGGTCTTTGCCTATTTACAAGCCCGCCGTCTCGAAGAAGCCCAGAATTTGCTGGCCACATCCACTTTTAGCATCCGGCTCATCACCTATCTGTGCGGCTTTACCAATCCCTCCCATTTCAGCCACTGGTTCACCCGTAATGCGGGCTGCTCCCCCAGCGATTTCCGGCGCCAAGCAAGCAAGGATGTTTAATTTCGTCAATCAATGCTCATTTTAAACAAACATATCCGTAAAATGAGCATTACTCATGCGTTATAACTTACTGAAAAAAGCACATAATTAAAGTAGCAATATTTGCCTTTTCAGGAGATTGACACCATGAATACGAAACCCACCGCCAAGCGAGCCTTTACTCTTATAGAATTACTTGTTGTAATTGCCATCATAGCTATTCTCGCCGCTATTCTTTTCCCCGTTTTTGCGCGTGCCCGGGAAAATGCGCGCCGCACCTCTTGTCTTTCCAATGTGAAACAGATGGGGTTGGCCATGATGCAGTATGTGCAGGATTATGATGAGACTTTGCCGTTGTCTTACTATTTCCTGCCCTCCGGCACTCCAGCGAGTTCGTTTCCCGATGGTGTTATTTGGGCAAACGGTGGCTCGTCCGGCGAAATCATCTATTGGCCTCAACTGCTCTTCCCATATCACAAAAGCACACAGGTTTTTTGGTGCCCTTCGCATAAATTCTCCAATGCAGGCGTGGGGGGAACTTTAGTTCCGGTTAATGGACAATACGGAGCCAACCGCGCTGCCATGCCTATCTCGGGGGGAACCCCTCTAAAAATTGCTGCCATTTCCGCCACAGCCTCCAAATTCCTGTTCATGGATTGGGGAACAGTAGTGGCTCTTTCCAACCGTTCCCTCACTAGTTCTGGAAACACGGAGTATCTACCGGGACAAGGCGAATCTGGTGGGAATTGCTCGTCTATCACAGCCACGGCCGGGCAAAAAGACGATTGCGACAAAGGCCGGCACTTTAGCGGCATCAACATTGGCTACGCCGATGGGCACGCCAAATGGATTAAGAGCACTGCCGTCATGCAGGAAGAACGCGCACGGACCGCAGCTCAGACAAGTGCCTGGAACCCGCTCAATTAACTAAAGAAACCCAGTCCTTGCCCGGCCTCTGCTCGTCAAAGAGTGGCCGGGCAAGCTCCGTTACACCATTTATCTTGAAGGACTCACGAATGAAAAAATCGCTTTTATTGTTATTGCTGAGTACTGCCATCGTGCCTCTCCACGCTCAGGAGAACACGGCCCCATTAACGAGTTCCGAACTTCAAAGCCTCGGTATCAGCCAGGAATCCCTCTCACAACTCACCACGATCTATAATCCAGGCAATGCCAGCCCCAAAACACCGGCAGGCCTGCAAATCACTAAAGCAGCCTATGCCAACATAGCAGGCAACCGCCAACTCTGGCGCATCGATTTCGGCGGAAAATATCCGGCCGACAATTCCAACACCGTTCTCTATCTCGACGCCGATAATAACGCCCAAACCGGGCGCAAAGACGCCGGTGGTATCGATCTTATCACCTGGATCGAAAACGGCGCGGTGCGTTCGCGCTTCTTCACCTCCGATGGCAGTAAACAATCGGCACATAAAGCTCAAGTCGTTATCAAGGAAAACCAACTCTACTTTTCAACCGATATCGACCTGCAAGCCAGGGGCAACGAAGTGGCCGGGCGCTTGCGCATCCTCTCCCATACCGCAACGCCCCTGGTTCAAATCGATGACTCGCGGCTCTTTCCGTTTAGTGGCACCAGCCGCGCCTCTACGCTCAAACCAACTCAAGGTGAAACCAAAGCTCCTCTCCCCGTCGCGCCGCAATTTCTCGACGCCGGGTTTGAAAAAGCCACAGGCCAACGGCTCAACGGCTGGACACTGGAAAACCTCAATGGCAGCCAGAGCCAGTGGAGCATCGACAATACTACGAAAAAATCGGGCAATGCCGCGCTACGCGTCACCAAAACCGATTCGCGTGGCAATACCGTATTGCAGAGCAACTTGATCTCCACCACAGCCAAAACACAGCATCAAGTCTCCACCCAACTGAATCTCTCCACTCGCTCGGCGGCCAATGTTTACCTGAGCATTAACCAGTTCAAAGCGGGAAGCGATACCCCCGAACGCGGCCCACTCACCAGTCCGGTGCGCCCGCTCACCAGCACCAACGGCCAGTGGCAGGAACTCCGTTTCTATTTCACGACCGCAGAGAACATCGATCGCGTTCAGATCGAGCTGGTTTTCGCCCAGGCACCGATTGATGTTCTGGTCGACGACTTCCAATTTACCAGCCTCGACCAGGCGCAATACAAACCCCGTTTCGAACCGCCGACACCTGAAACATTGATGCCGCTCGAAGAGGCGCAAAAAGTGCTCGAACAGCGGCCTCGCGCCACGGCAGAAGTGCGCAGGGTAGGGCAACGCCCACGCTTGTTCGTCGATGGTCAGGAACGCGTCCCCCTCTTCTACAAAACCCCTGGTGCCTGGAAAATCAACCGCTCCCAGATCGGCGATTTTAAAAACGCCGGGGTCAACGTTTATTTCATCAGCTACATTCTGGGCCGGGGCATCTACCAGCCCAAACCGCTGGGCGTGTGGCTGGGCAAAGACAAAACCGACTTTTCGGAACTCGACGGCCTGATGTGGCAGATTCTGCGCGCCGACCCCAACGGTTACATCGTCTTCGATATCATGACCGATCCCTACCCGGCTTGGGGCGAAGAAAACCCGGATGACGTCGTGACCAATGCGGCCGGACAAAAAGCCATCGTGCGCCTCGATGACCACCGCTGGGGCGGAGTGCCGGAGAAATGGGACGGTTCCTACGCCGAGCGCTATGGGCACTCCTATGTCTCCCGCAAGCTGCGCGAAGACACCTCCAAGGTTTTGGTGGAGATGGATCGCTACATCAAGAATAGCCTGCCGGGTAAAGCTGTTATCGGCTACTACATCAATGGCGGCGACGATTCGCAGCTCTTTGCTTGGGGCGACCGTAGCCGCCAACTCGTCGATTACAGCAAAGCCGCCCAGGAAGCCTTCCGCGACTGGCTCAAGGCGCGCTATGGCACGCCAGCCGCGTTGCAAAAAGCCTGGAGCAAGCCGGATGTCACTTTCGCCACCGCGCAAATTCCTTCGGGCGAGCGCCGCCTGGGCAGTGCATTCTTCCTGAACCCGAAAACCGAGCAGGACATCATCGATCACAATCGCTTTCACAGCGAAGGCATCGTCGATTCCCGCAACATCTACGCCCAGGCTTTGCGCCAGGCTCACGATACTCCCATCATCATCGGCGGCTACTATTCCGGGCCAACTATCGGCGTTCCCAGCCATCGCGCCACCGGCTATCAGCTCAAAAGCGGCCAACTCGATTTCGTCACCAGCGTCACCGGCTACTTCGCTCCGCGCCTGCCAGGCGGCCCCGGCAAAGCGCATCAGGCCTGGAGTTCATTGCTGCTCCACAACACCATTGGGCTGGCCGAAGAAGACTTTCGTTCCTGGAAAACTATTGCCACTGGCGGCCCGGAACGCGACTATCAATTCGTAGGCCGCATCGAAACAGCCGAAGAAAGCAATGCCATGGTGCGCCGCGATTCCGGCCAGATGCTGGCCTATGGCAACGGTGCCTGGTGGTATGACCTGGATGGTGGCTGGTTCAACGATCCGGCCATCATGAAAGGTATCGCCGAAACCACCAACGCCTACCGCCAGGACCTGCAAAACAACGAACTGCCGCGCGCCGAAGTGGCCGTTTTTGTGGATGAAGAGAGCCTGGACATGATCAACCGCCAAAACGGTTGGCAGTATCAGAACCTGCTCTCGGAGCAAATTCGCCAGTTCAACTCCTCTGGCGTGCCGTATCATATTTATCTGCAAAGCGACCTCGGCAACCCCGCCCTACCCGACTATAAGCTCAACGTGTTCCTCAACGCCTATCACCTGACCCCGGAGAACTTACAGGCAATCGAAAAGCTACGTCAGGACGGCAAAACCCTCGCTTTCATGCACGCCCCCGGCATCAACAGCCAGGAATTGCTCGGCGCCACCGATCAAGCTGCTGCCATCTCCAAACTCACCGGCATAACCGTGCAGGCTAACGAAGGTCAGAATCTTCTCCTTCAACCAACCGCCGGTAGCAGCCTTGGGAGCGACTCCCGGATAACCTACAGCATCAGCGGCTTCACCTATGGTCATAACATGGCCCGCTCGCCATTCGCTGCGCCAACCTTCGCCGTCAACGATCCACAGGCCACTCCACTCGCCACTTATCAAGCCACAGCCAAAAACGCTGTTGCATTACGCAACTTCGGCAACTGGAAGAGCCTCTTCTACGGCGGAGTGGGTATGGACGCCTTCTTCTTCAACGCCCTGGCGCGTGAAGCCGGTGCCTGGGTCGCCGGGCCAGCCGGTGACGCCATCTACGCCAACCAGAACTTCCTGACCATCCACGCCATGCACACGGGAGAAAAGAATTTGCGGTTATTGGAAGCGTCCAAAGTCACAGACTTAACCGATGGAAAACTCATCTCAGCGCAGACACAAACTTTAAACCTTTCGATGCAACGCGGAGAAACACGCTGGTTCCGCCTGGAAAGGCCGTGACGAAGAGAAAAAAGGTAAAGGCACCCCAAGTACCGGGGTGCCTTTTTTGTTCTTATACCGATCACGTAAATTATCAGCCTGGACAACGGCCTTAACACAAAGGACACCAAGGAATCACAAAGAATGAAAGATCTTTGTGAACTTTGTGTTCACTTCGTGGGCTTTGTGTTGAAAAGGGCATCGCAATGAGGACGAGAACTTCTGGGATTAATATTAAGCCTCACCAGATTTCTACTTATGCCCATCACTCATGTCCGCGTGACGTCCGAATAATGTCCAGGTGACCGTCCGCATGACATCCTCGTGCAGAGGAGAGGAGAGAAGAGAAGAAGAGAGAAGAATAGCGTACAGTAAAAAACGGCGACGCGCGCTTTCCTCTATCATTTCATTGAAAGAAAGCAGCGATGTTCTGTCAATACACAATTTACTATGAATGTCTCATTAAACTTGGCCTATCGCATTAACGCGAAATTTCACGCTCATAATCCGCTAACTTCTGCTTGAGCTTATCCAGACAACGTAATATTTCATCGCGATTTTTCGCCTGCTTCATCCACAACGGCAACCGGTTCATCAAACTCTGGTTACTCCAGCCGTGCTCCCCACGCACGCTTGTACGCTGCTTAGCCATCACGAATGCTTCAAGAAACGCCAGATGCTCTTCGTTATAAGCCCACAGCACCTCTCCGCAGCACGGAGTCTGCAACCACAGCGGAATATGAAAATACCAATCAACAGGCGCACCAATACCGATATCTTCATCAGCAAAAGAATCAGCGGATTTTGCAAACCCAATCGCGCCTGGCCATCTGGCATCATCTTGCACACAACCGCAGAAGCAGCAAGTTAACACAACTCGCCCTGCTCCGCGATATTGAACACTGGCACAACGAGAGCATTGGGGACAAACAATATAAAATTGATTCCCAAAATCATAAATATGCTCCTCTCCCTGCATTCGTTTACTCATACGATTAATCCATTCCCAAGCTTAATCCGTAAGTTACAGCATAACCGTAAATTTTCATGCCTCAGCAGGATGCGGTGGCACACTCTCACGCGCGGTTCCTCAAGAGAAGTCATTCAAAGAAGCGTCGGCGTAGTTCGCGCGGTGCGCAGCGTCGTACGCTCTCCTCTCCTCTCCTCTTTTCTTCTCTACTCTGCCACCGGACATCCCCCGGACATCGGGGGGACATCCGGAGGACACGAAAAATGGTCGTTTTTAGATCCAAAATGTTTGTTATTCACAAAAAAGCAGAGAAAATGACGGTGAGAAGTCGTTCAAAGAGAATTTGGACGTCCTTCGGACATTCACCTGACTGTCAGCATGACATAACGGTTATATAACGGTAACAAAAACAAACGCGTTTGCTGACATCCCCGGACACTGTATTTTGCGCTACCTCCCGACATTATGGACCGCTGGCACCTTATACCAATCCCAGGTATTATCTTCCTCTACAGCAGGTAGACAGTAGACAGAATACGGGAAACAGGAAGGTAACCGGACTTTAATGGCTACCGTAAGCATCTCATACTCGTCATCCTCGCGAACGCGGGGATCCAGAAGGTGCGGTTATCCAGGGACGGAGGGCTGAAAATAAGCATAAATCCCATCTGATAAACAAAAAGCCGTGTACTCGATCCCCGCGTTCGCGAGGATGACGGACTCAAAAGCTAACCGTTGACTTCAAAAAATCAGCGATTTATTACTATCAAGCAACAGGGATTTCGGGAAGTTCATTTACAGGATTGGTATAAAAATACAGCTACCGTCAGCATTCCGCTCCAAGGATAAATACATGCCCGGCACAAAAAAACCGCCAACTCCAAAAGGAGCCGGCGGTTTTGATTTCTGTGCAACCTGTCGATTAACGCTTCGAGAACTGGAAGCCACGACGAGCGCGCTTACGACCATACTTCTTGCGCTCTTTCACGCGAGGGTCGCGGGTGAGAGCACCGATGCCACGCAGGGTCGGACGATTCTCTTCGTTCAACTCAACCAGGGCTTTGGCGATACCGTGACGCACGGCACCGGCCTGGCCACTCGAACCGCCACCACGAGCCGTGGCTTTCACGTCGAAACCGCTGGCAGCGGCGACTTCGGCCAGGGGGCTGCGTGCGATCGCCTGCAGCGCAACACGCGGGAAATATTCTTCCAGCGGCTTGTCGTTAACGGTAATGTTGCCCGAACCGGGGACGAGCCACACGCGTGCGATGGCGTCTTTGCGCTTGCCGGTTCCGTAAAATGTTTCAGCCATTGTTTCCTCTTTTACCAATCACAGCTAAAGCGTAAGGCAAGGAAATTTTCATTCTCTTTATCCTCACGCTCTCAGCGGTGAAATTATATCATTTTACCTGCAAGGTCTCCAGGTCGAGCGCCTGCGGGCCTTGTGCGGCATGCGGGTGCGAATCGCCACGGTAGATATGAAGTTTCAGTCCCTGTGCGCGGCCCAGAGTATTATGGGGCAGCATACCGGTGACGGCTTCTTCAATGATGCGCTCAGGGTTCTTCTCCAAGAGCGTCTTGGCGTCGGCGCGCTTGAGGTTACCCGGCTGCTGCGAAGAACGATAATAGATCTTCTGTTCCAGCTTGTTGCCGGTGAAGACGGCCTTCTCAGCGTTGATGACGATAACGAAATCGCCTACGTCGGTCGACGGCGTGAACTGCGGCTTGTGCTTGCCACGCAACACGTGTGCGATACGCGAAGCCATACGGCCAACAGTCTGTCCCTCGGCGTCCACGACATACCAGGCGCGGTCGACTTCGCCCGCTTTGGCATGATAAGTTTTTGCTTGAATGCTCGGCATTGTTCTTTCCTCTACTACGAGAGCACTCCAAATGAGAAGCACCCTGACTTAACTTATTTAATATTTCACTTCAATCAAACACAAACCCTGTGGCGGTGCGGGAGGGGGACATTTCGTCCGGTCTCTGCCTTCCATTAAGGATTCGATTTCATTTTTCGTCAACTTACCCTGCCCGGCCCACATCAGTGCGCCCACAATGTTGCGCACCATCTGATATAAAAACGCATCCGCCTCGATCTCGATTTCAATCAAGTCCGAACCGAACACATTCCGTCTCTGAACAATCTGCAGACGCCGCACCTCACGAATAGTTGTCGGAGTGGGGCTACCGGCCGATTGCCACGCCGCAAAGTCGTGGCGACCGACAAAAGCCTGCGCGGCCTCGTTCATTTTATCAATATTCAAGGTACCACGAAAGTGTGCCGCAATCTGTCGCAGCAACACGTTGCCAACTTCGGCGCATTCAATGCAATAGCGATAAACGCGGCCTTTGGCCGAGAAGCGAGGATTAAATTCTTCATCGACTTCCCACGCCCGTAATACCCGGACCGATTTGTTCAAGGTGCTGTTAAGCGCCAACGGCACACGCTCAACCGGTATTTGATTTTCCGTCGTAAACCGGAAGCACTGCCCTGTGGCATGCACTCCGGCATCCGTCCGCCCGGCCATAGTAATGGGCACGGGATGTTTCAAAATCGCTTCAAGCGAACGCTCAATTTCACCTTGAACGGTCGGCCCATTAATCTGTCGTTGCGAACCGCAAAACTGCGCGCCGTCGTAACTACAAATACAAGCGATGTAACGGGGCATAGGTTATGGGTCATGGGTTATAGGTAAGAGCATGAAATCCTATCACCTATGACCTATAACCCATCACCTGTCGTTCTTAATCTACTAAGAGCAAAACCGCACGGGGAGCGGCATCGCCACGACGCGGGGCCAGCTTGACGATGCGCAGGTAGCCGCCGTTTCCGCCCGGCTCATCCTTGGCGCGACCGGCATAACGCGGTGCAATGTCGGTGAACAGCTTCTCGAGGATTTCACGCTCGGGATGCTCGGCTTCACGCCACTTCTTCACGGTCGGGCTTTTGCGAATGGCAAAAGGGTTGGCAGCACGACGCTGTTCGAATTTCTCTTTCGATTCGTGTGGCACCGGCGGCTTCTGAATGAAGCGCTCGACGTAACGACGGTTAGCCTGGTTATCGACTTTGGCTTTGGTGATAAGCTTCTCGGCGAACGAACGAACTTCCTTGGCGCGAGCTTCGGTGGTGACCAGACGCTCGTGCATGAACAACTGCTGAGCCTGGTTCTTGAGCAGCGCCATGCGCTGATCGGTCGGTTTGTTAAGTTTGCGATGTCCTACTTTATGCCGCATTGTATTTCCTGTAGTCTCTTCTACACGCCTGTCCTACCCGCGTGCGAAAATATTTATTTAGACCGCCAGCTCTTCCGGTTCCGGTGCGGGCGGGCGTAATTCCAAATTAAACTCGGTGAGCTTGTCCTTCACTTCGTCGAGCGACTTCTGTCCGAAGTTGCGGATGTTCATCAGCTCTTCTTCCGAGTAATTCTTCAACTCTTCCAAGGTCTCTATACCCTGGCGCTTGAGGCAGTTGTAAGTGCGGTTCGAGAAGTCGAGATCATCGATCTTGACGTCGCGGGCACGTGCCGGCGGTGCGCCTGCTTCTTCAACCGGCAATGCTTCCACTTCACCCTCAATACGGAACAACTGCAGGTACTGACCGAAAATTCCCGCTGCCTGCGAAAGAGCCTGAACCGGTGCCAGGGCACCGTTGGTATGGATTTCGATAACCAGGCGGTCCAGCTCGGTCTGCTGGCCAACACGGGTGGGTTCTACATAATAATTGACGCGCTTTACCGGAGAGTAGATCGCATCAATCGGGATGGTGCCAATGGTCTTGCTGCGCTCTTGCAACCCGGCCGGAATATAACCGCGCCCGGATTCAATGGTGAGCACCGCGTCGAAACGCGCCGTGCTCTTGCTCAGCGAACAGATCGGCTTTTCCGGTGCCACGATCTGCAAATTGGGCGGCAACTGCACGTCGGCAGCGGTCACACGACCTTCGCCCTGCTTGTCGATGCGCGCAGCAATCGGCCCGGTCAGGGTGCCATTGAGCGACTTGATTGGCAACTCCTTCAGGTTGAGGACAATGTCCATCATATCTTCAACGACACCGGGGATCGTTGAAAATTCATGTTGCACGCCCTGAACCTGAACTGCGGTGATCGCCACACCCTCGATGGAGGACAGAAGCACCCGGCGCAAGCTTGCACCTAAAGTGTAGCCATAGCCCTTATCGAGCGGTTCGATGGCGAACTTACCGTAATTTTCAGATTGTTGCAGCGCACGCAAGCGTGGTTGAACCGATACATTAAACATAATTTTGTTGACAACTCACTACCGATTTGGTGACGACCAGACGACGACACAGCCGGAACAACAGCTCCGGCCATGCGCAGAACACTCTTATGACTTCAGAGTGTTCTTATCGCGAGTAATACTCGACGATGAACTGCTCGTTAATGTCCGCCTCTGCATCTTCACGACGCGGCAAAGCGATGACTTGGCCGCTCAGGTCACCGGCGCTCAGCCAGCTTTGTGAACTCTGCGACTTCGCCGTTCCCGGAAGGGAGGTGAAATAGGGACGGCGACGGCTTTCGGTGCGAATAGCGATCTGGTCGCCAACCTTGACCGTAAACGAAGGAATATTCGTTTTACGACCATTCACGGTAATATGACCGTGCGATACAATCTGGCGTGCCTGAGCACGCGACTGCGCCCAACCCAGACGAAAAACAACGTTGTCCAGGCGACGCTCAAGAAGGATGAAGAGGTTTGCGCCGGTTTCGCCAGACTCGCGCTTGGCGGTCTCAAAAGTGCGGCGGAACTGCTTTTCCAGCAAACCATAAATGTAGCGCGCCTTCTGCTTTTCGGCCAAACGCAGCGCATAGTCCGACATCTTCTTATTGGTGTTGGCGCTGGGGCCATGCATGCCGGGCGCAAACGGGCGCTTGTTTAAAATACGCTCGCCCTTCTCCGTAATCCCGAATCCCAAACGCCGGCTAACTTTTCCTACCGGTCCACGATAACGTGCCATCTGTTCTCCAAAAACCGTTAGCCCTCAACAAAACGACCAACGATAGTAATCAATCAAAAAATCTTTTAAAGCCGCCAATAACTAACTATAAAACGGCGAATGCATCAACAAAAACTACACGCGGCGACGCTTGCGCGGGCGGCATCCGTTGTGCGGCAACGAAGTCACGTCGCGGATAGCACCGATTTCCAAACCGGAAGCCGACAAAGCACGAATCGCGGTTTCGCGTCCGCCGCCTGGGCCACGAACATAGACGTCTACGCGACGCATACCGGCATCCAGTGCGCGACGCGCCACGTTCTGGGCGGCTACGGTCGCGGCGAACGGCGTGCCCTTTTTCGTGCCCTTGAAACCAACCGTGCCGGCGGATGCCCAACCAAAGGCGTTGCCTTCCGCATCGGTGATGGTCACGATGGTGTTGTTGAAAGTACTCTGAATATAAGCCTGGCCTTTAGCCGATGCTTTTTTCGCTTTGCGACGTGGTTCTGCCATATCTTTCCTTGAAGATAGGTGATGGGTCATGGGTGATAGGTGATAGGAAATTTACTCTTCCTATGGCCTATAACCCAATACCCATGACCTCAATTTTATTTCTTGCGCTTCACACCAACGGTCTTGCGCGGACCCTTGCGAGTGCGGGAATTGGTCTTGGTGCGCTGACCGCGAACTGGCAGGCCGCGACGATGACGCAGGCCACGATAGTTGCCAATTTCTACCAGACGCTTAATATTGCCGTTCACTTCGCGGCGCAAGTCGCCTTCAACGCGGAAGTCGCGTTCAACAATTTCGCGCAAGCGAGCGGCGTCGGCATCGCTCAAGTCGCGCACACGCACCGACTCGTCGATCTCCGCCGTTGTCAAAATCTGCTTAGCGGACGTGGGACCAATTCCGTAGATATAGGTCAACGCTACAATAATCCGCTTGTCGCGGGGCAAATCCACCCCGGAAATTCGTGCCATATTAACTCCAGTTCATGGTATGAAGTTCAATAACCGGGTTGATCCGGTTACCGAAGCAACAACCTTTTTATCCTTGACGCTGTTTGTGCTTCTTCGTGGTACAGATCACAAGAACTTTGCCATGACGGCGGATGATCTTGCAGTTGTCGCAACGCTTCTTAATGGAGGCGCGTACTTTCATTGTCTTTTCCCTAAACTAAAAATTACTTCTTAATTATTTATAGCGATAAAGAATACGTCCACGGCTCAAGTCATTGACATTCAGTTCAAGCAACACACGGTCACCTGGCAGAATGCGGATGAAGTTCATCCTGATCTTGCCCGAGACGTGCGCCAGCACTTCATGACCATTTTCCAGCTCGACACGAAACATTGCGTTCGGCAACGTTTCGCGCACTATACCTTCGACTTCTACACCCTTATCTTTCGCCATAAATCGATTTCTAATTCACTTCTTAAATGCAGGTTTCCAAAACAGCTCAACCCAAAGTTGCTAATTATAGCACACTGTTTCGACCTTTGCATAGATGCGGTCGAAAATTTCATCCGGCGTGCCGACTCCGTCTACCGTCTGCAACAAACCATCCGCCCGGTAAAACTCAATTACCGGTGCTGTCAGGCTATGATACACCTTCAAACGATGCCGCACAGTTTCGGGCTGATCGTCTTCCCGGCTATACAACTCTCCACCACAAACATCGCAGATACCTGCAACTTTCGGCGGCTTGGCCACCACATGGTAGATAGTGCCGCATTGGCTGCACAACTGACGTCCGGCAGCACGTTCGACAATGACATCATCCGGCACTTCGAGATCGACAGCTACTTGAATCGGCCGTTGCAACCCGGCCAGAATCTCGTCGACCTGCTCCGCCTGCTCTACAGTGCGCGGAAAACCGTCTAATACAAATCCTTCCGAACAATCTTCTTGCGCCAGGCGGCCACGCACCATACCGATAACGACATGATCCGGCACCAGATTGCCTTGTGCAATAAAACTGTTTGCCAACTTACCCAACTCGGTTTCTTGGGCTATTTCAGCCCGGAAAAGATCGCCCGTCGCAATGTGCGGCACTTTAAACGCAGCCGCGAGCCGCACTGCCTGAGTTCCTTTTCCACCACCGGGTGGCCCCAACAAAACCATTCGCATAAGAAGACAGGTAATGGGTAATAGGTTATGGGTAATGGGCAACCCTGCCTATAACCTATAACCCATTACCTATAACCTACGATTGTTACAACTTCCCTTTTTCCATCTGCTTGACCAGGCCCTCATACTGGCGCATCTTCAACTGCTGGTCAAGATTGTTCATAATTTCCAACGCTACACCCACCACGATCAGCAAGCTGGTGCCGCCAATCAGGGTTGATACTCCACCAGCCGAAGGTGGCAATTGTAAGATTGTTGGTGCCCACCACTGCAGCAGGGCTATGCCCGCGAGGAACAAGCCTCCTGCAAAGGTGATACGCGTCAAAACTTTGTTGATATATAAGAACGTCGGGCGTCCCGGAGCATAACCAGGAATCTGCCCGCCATAACGCTTCAAGTTATCGGCCAAATCACGCACGTCAAAAATAACCGCAGTGTAGAAGTAGGTAAAACCCATCACCAGAGCGGCATACAACAACGATGCGACCGGGCTTGTCGGTGCAAAGAGATTGGCAATAGCGCTCGCCACGTTAAAACCCGCACCACCGGCTGCACCAGCCGGAAGAGTTTTGATATACCACTGCGCAATTTGTCCCGGGAAAAGCACGATCGAAATCGCGAAGATAATCGGAATCACACCTGCAGCCGCCATCTTCAACGGTAAGTGCGAACGCTGTCCCTGAAGCATGCGTCCACGCCCTGCCTGGCGCGGCGGATACTTCACCGGAATACGACGTTCACCCTGCGTCACTGTCACAATGGCAATGATGGTTCCCACGAAAATGGCCACCAAGAGAATAATCTGGTAGAACGCAGCCGTTTGCATCAGCTCAAACATCTGCTGCGGCAATCGGGTCACGATACCGGCGAAGATGATGAGCGAAATGCCATTACCAACGCCCTTCTCGGTAAGACGCTCACCGAGCCAGATCAGGAACATCGAACCGGCAGTGAGAGCTAAAACGGTTTGAATGAAGTTCACCGGTGTGCGCTCAAGAACACCGATTTGGGGATTCATGAAAGCCTGGGCTGCAATGCTGGCCTGAACCACAGTGAGGGCTATCGCCGCCCAACGGGTCCACTGCGCCATTTTACGCCTGCCATATTCCCCCTCCTGTTGCAATTCCTTGAAGTAAGGAAAGACCATCGTCAGAATTTGGAAGACGATGGAGGAGGTGATGTAGGGCATAATCCCCAACGCCAAAATCGACAAACGACGCAAAGCGCCTCCACCAAAGATATCGATGAAGTCGAGAATACCGTTGCTGTTCGCGAACAGTCGTTCCAGCGCGTCATGATTCACGTTGGGAATGGGAATCCACAAGGCAAATACATAAATGATCATCGCCCCCAGCATAAACAGAATGCGGTTGCGAAGTTCTGGGACGCGCCAGGATAAGATAAGGGGTTCTAAAGCTTGTTGCATTAGGTTGCTTTGGGAGATGTCGGATTAAACGCAAAAGAACGGGGCAGAAACGAATTCCACCCCCATCTCTCCAGTTCCGGCTTTAAATGACTTCTGCGGTTCCGCCAGCGGCTTCGATCTTCTCTTTCGCTGTGGCGGTGAAATGTTTGGCACGAATCGTCAAGGCCTTGTCCAACTCGCCGTTGCCCAGGATGCGCAAACCATCGTGCTGTCCCTTGACAATACCGGCGGCGCGCAATTCGGTTTCGGTAACGACGGCACCGGCTTCGAAGCGGCTGAGCTGGCTCAAGTTCACGATTGCGTAGAACTTACGGGTGGGGCCGAGGGGCATTGCGCCTTTGCCTTCACCGCGCAACTTCGGCAAGCGGCGATACAGCGGAGTCTGGCCGCCTTCAAAGCCCGGACGAATATTGTCACGCGCATGCTGACCCTTCTGGCCACGCGAAGACGTTTTACCATGCCCTGAACCGATACCGCGACCCACGCGCTTTTTGGCTTTGCGGGAACCTTCGGAAGGCTTAATATTTGTTAATGTCAAATGTTCCATCGTTATTTCCTCTCACGCCGGGCACTCTGTTTCCGCTACATCGCTGGCGGGAAACGAGTTCCAGAAGCGCTATTAACGGCGTCCGCCGCCACCACCGCCACGGTTGCCACCCTGGCCACCGCGTCCGCGATTGCCACCGGGGCCACCCTGGCCGCCACGACCACGATTACCGCCCGGGCCACCCTGACCGCCACGACCACCCTGGTTGCCATTGCGGCCACCGCGGTCGTCACCGGCGCTCTCGATCAGATCGTCGGCGTTGAATTCCGGTTTGCGCGGTTCGTAGACGCTGGCGTCCTTCAAACGCACCGGGATCGCCAATTCCTGCAGGCTGCGGCCACGTCGGGCAGCAACATCGGGGGCTTTTTGCATCTGACGCAAGCCGTCCAGAGTTGCATAAACGTTGTTCACGGCGTTTTCCGAACCCAGGGACTTGGTGAGAATATCGCGCACACCGGCCGCTTCGAGAACGGCACGTGCAGCCGGTCCCGCGATAACGCCGGTACCCGGCGATGCCGGCTTGAGCATCACGCGAGCCGCACCAGTGCGGCCAATTACGTAATGAGGAACCGTTGCGTCGATCAGCGGCACTTCAACCAGATTCTTGCGTGCAGCTTCGGCACCCTTACGGATAGCATCCGGCACGCTGGCCGACTTGCCCATGCCAACGCCGACATGACCGGCACCGTCACCGGCAACGACCAGTGCGGAAAAGCGACGCTTACGTCCGCCTTTTACGGTCTTGGAAACTGGCTTCAACTGCACCAGCTTTTCGATTCTTAAAGATTCGGGATCTACTTGTACTCTCGCCACTTTAACTCCAGTTTTGAATTCCGAATTCTGAGTTCCCGGCTATATTCGCCAGGAACCTAAAACCCAAAACTTAAAATTCCAATCCGCCTTCGCGCGCAGCGTCGGCCAGTTCTTTCACAGCGCCATGGTATTTGAATCCATTACGATCAAACACCGCTGTTTCGATTCCCTTCGCCTTGGCTTGCTCTGCAATGAGGCGTCCCACGGCCTTAGCCGCTTCGCGGTTACCAGTGCCGCCGTTCAAAGCCCCGGCAACATCCTTTTGCACAGTCGAAACAGACGCCAGCGTTACGCCGGAGACATCGTCGATGAGCTGAGCATGGATATGCTTGAGTGTGCGATTCACACACAGGCGCGGGCGCTGCGCGGTGCCACTGATTTTATTCCGCAGACGCACGTGTCGGCGTGCACGGAGTTGTTGGTCGGTTAATTTCGCCATTATATTTTACCAGCCGGAACGGAAACGGAAACTATCGTCGTCTCCAACTGCGGCTATCCTTATTATTTCTTATCGCTCTTGGCCTGCTTACCGAGCTTGCGCTTCACGACTTCATCCTTGTAGCGCAAACCTTTGCCCTTATACGGTTCAACCGGGCGACGGCTGCGAATATCGGAGGCGATATCGCCCAGCATCTGCTTATCATGGCAGCGCAAGGTGATGGTCGACGCCAGAAAGCCGTTTTCCGTGGTCGGGGTGCTGGGCGTGGTTTCTGCCGTAACACCTTCGGGCAAAGCGACCTGCACCGGATGCGAATAGCCAAGCGCCAGGTTGAGGTTCTTGCCGGCAGCCTCGGCGCGGTAACCCACGCCACGCAGTTCCAGCACGCGAGTGAAGCCTTCGCTCACGCCGATGACCGCGTTGTTGAGAAGCGCACGCGTCAAACCGTGCAGTGCGCGATGACGAGGTGCGTCGGAGGGACGCTGCACCAGCAACTGTCCGTCCTGCTCTTCCACACTGATCTCGGCGTGAACCGGTGCCGTGACCTGCCCTTTCGGGCCTTTCACGACGGCCTCGCCGTTGTTCAGTTCAATAGTAACGCCCTTGGGAACGGTAATGGGCGCGCGTCCTACTCGTGACATAGTAACTCCAGAAGTCAAAAGTCAGAATTTCGAATCCAGGACTCAAAGATGAAGGCGCAATGCCACATCCGGTCTCCTGATAATCCTCTGTTCTGCTTTAGCTGTTAATACACTTTCGCCAGCAACTCGCCGCCGACACCGGCGCGACGCGCCGCACGGTCGGTGAGAACACCACGCGGCGTGGTTAAAATAGCCACACCCAAGCCACCCTGAACGCGGTCGATATCGGCTTTACCGACATAGACACGACGGCCAGGCTTGGAGACGCGCTCAATGTGATTGATGACGCGTTCGCGTCCACCCTGATAACGCAACACCACACGCAAGCGGCCCTGGGTACCGGCGCCTGCCTTACCGCTTTCAGCGGGCAGGGTCTCGTAACCTTCAATATACCCTTCTTCTTGAAGGATACGTGCAATCTCGATTTTGAGCTTCGACGACGGCACGACGATATCATCGTGCTTGGCCGTGTTGGCGTTCCGAATCGATGTCAAAAAATCTGCAATGGGGTCTGTCTGCATTTCAATCCTTACAGCGATGAGCGTTAAGCTGATAGCTGTTAGTTTATAGCTTTAGCTTCAAGCCAATTCTAAAAGCAAAGAACTTTAATTTACCACGAACTCTTGGTTACGCCAGGAATTAATCCCTGATGGCCCATTTCGCGGAAACAAATCCGGCAAATTCCGAAACGACGCATATAACCACGGGGGCGTCCGCAACGGTTGCAACGGTTCTTTACTCGCGCCGCCAATACCGGCTTGGCATTCAGGCGCTTGGTTTTGGCTATCGAACTTTTTCTCGCCATAATCTTCCTTAATTTACGATTTCTTCATCGGCAAGCCCAATTCACGCAACAACGCGCGGGCCTCATCGTCAGTCTGAGCGCTGGTCACGAATGTAATGTCCAAACCACGCGTCTTTACGACCTTGTCAATATTGATCTCCGGAAAGATCACCTGTTCGCGAAGGCCCAGGGAATAGTTTCCACGACCGTCGAAACTCTTGTCGGGGATACCCTGGAAGTCGCGGATACGCGGCAGTGCCACGTGAATCAGGCGGTGCATGAATTCCCACATGCGATCTCCGCGCAAGGTCACCATGCAACCGATGGCCTGGCCTTCGCGAATCTTGAAGTTCGCAATCGACTTGCGGGCACGGCGCACGGCGGGCTTTTGTCCGGTAATCGTCGCCAGATCGGCAACGGCGGCATCCATCAGTTTGGAGTCGTCTTTTGCATCGCCAACACCCATGTTGACGACAATTTTTTCCAGACGCGGCAACTGCATGACGTTGGCATAACCAAACTGTTTGCTCAACGCTTCGGTTACCGGTCCGTTATATTGCTCTTTTAGATAAGGAGTCATTTTCTTTCTACTCAATTTCAAGCCGTCAATAGTGATAGTGTTTCACTATTCAGCACTTAAAATGCATCTTATATTGCCTGTCCGCTTTTAACAGCGACACGCTGCTTTTTGCCGTCTTTTCCGGTTTCGAAGCGCACGCGGGTTTGTTTACCGCTCTTGGGGTCGATCAAAGCTACCTTGGAGGCATGGATCGGGTAAGCCTTCTCAACGAAGTTCTCTTCGCTGCCGGCTTGGCCGCCCTGCTGGTTGGCTTTCTGGGAATCTTTGATCAGGTTGACGCCTTCGACAACGACTTTGCCTTCATACGGCAACACGCTCAGAACTTTGCGCGGCGTCTTGGAACGGCCTTCGCCGGAGAGGACAATGACCATGTCATCTTTGCGAATCGCCAATTTCTGTTTCTTTTGTGCTTTGGCCATAATTAGAGCACCTCCGGCGCAAGGCTGACGATTTTCATATAACGACGATCGCGCAATTCACGTGCGACCGGGCCGAAAATACGGGTGCCGCGGGGATTGCCTTCATCGTTGATGATGACGGCAGCGTTGTCGTCGAAACGGATATGGCTGCCATCTGCGCGTTGTACACCAGACACCGTGCGCACGATCACGGCACGAACTACTTGATGCTCTTTGACCGGAGCGCCCGGGATCGCATCTTTAACGGCGCACATAATCTCGTCGCCAATATTTCCAAATTTCGCGTTGCTACCCTTCATCACGCGGATACAAAGGACTTCTCGCGCTCCCGAATTGTCTGCAACACGCAATCGCGTCTCGTTCTGAATCATTGTTTCTCCAGGCGTTCAGGCATCGGCGCACGGCATCAAACATACCGACGACCGAGCCGCCTCTTCTTCTTATCTTGCTCGTTCGACAATTTCCAAAACGCGCCAGCACTTGTCCTTGCTGATGGGACGCGTTTCCATAATGCGCACACGGTCGCCCTGTTTGCATTCGTTGGCTTCGTCATGCGCCTTGAATTTCTTGGTGACTCGTTGCACGCGCCCATACAAGGGGTGGCGCTTGAGTCGCTCGACCGCTACTACAACGGTCTTATCCATCTTATCACTCACAACCAACCCTTCGCGCACTTTACGTGCGCTACGGTCGATGCTGTTGATTTCAATCTGTTCTGTCGTATCTGCCATCAGAATTTGCCTTGTCTCCTACAGGAGTACTTTTTCTTAAGCGGCCTGCTTGAGGCTGCGCGCGCCGAGCTCGGTGTGGATGCGGGCGACCAGCTTCTTCAACTGGCGAATACGCATCGGGTTCGGGAGCTGCTGCATGAGCGCCTGTGTGCGCTGCTCGAACAGTTCCGTCTGCACGCTATTCAAAATGTCCTGCAATTCAGTCTCATCGGCTTCACGGATAGCTTTGCGCAAATCTTGCGTCTTCACTTTCTTATCGCCACCGTCGCCCACAAATTTATTCAGCTCCGCCACTGGCTTCCTCCTCGCGCATGATAAATTTCGCCTTGATCGGCAACTTCATCGCGCCACGACGCATCGCTTCTTGCGCCAATTCGGGAGCTACGCCCGACATTTCAAACATGATACGGCCCGGCTTGACAACGGCAACCCAGAACTCCGGCAAGCCCTTACCCGAACCCATGCGGGTTTCGGCCGGCTTTTTGGTGACCGGTTTGTCCGGAAACACACGGATCCACACCTTACCGCCACGCTTGATATAGCTGGTCATCGCAATACGAGCCGACTCGATCTGGCGGGAGGTGATCCATGCCGTTTCCTGCGCTTGCAAGGCATAGGTGCCAAACGCAATGTAGTTGCCGCGCGTCGCGGCACCGGCACGGCGTCCGCGCATCTGCTTCCGATATTTGGTGCGCTTAGGCATCAACATAATAATCAGTCCTTACAAAAACCCGGAATTTTCAATACGGCACTCCGAGTTCTAAAATCTAAGACCCAAGATCAACGATCAAAGATCAATTTACTCTTCGTTAAAATTCCGGCGGCCACGGCCACGGCTCATGCTCACTGCCGGGGCGCTTTCATCACCGATGATGTCGCCACGGTAAATCCAGCACTTGATGCCGATGTTACCGTAGGTGGTGTTCGCTTCGGCAAAACCGTAATCGATGTCGGCACGCAGGGTGTGCAACGGTACTTTGCCGTCGCGGGCCTGTTCGTGGCGGGCGATTTCCGCACCGGCCAAACGGCCCGAGCACAGCAAACGGATGCCTTCGGCACCGTCTTTCATGGTGCGCTGCACTGTCTGGCGCATAGCGCGGCGGAAAGCCACGCGGCGCTCGATCTGCTGGGCTACGCTTTCGGCTACCAACTGCGCGTCCAGGTTCGGCTGGCGAATCTCTTCAACGGTGACACGGACATCGTGTCCGACTTCCTTGAAGAGCTTCTTCTGCAAATCTTCAATGTCCTTACCACGCTGGCCGATGATAACACCGGGACGTGCCGTGTGCAGCTTGACCAGAACGCGATTGGCAGTGCGCTCGATTTCAATGCGAGAGAGCGCAGGATCGTTATAACGATCGCGTCCGCCACGTGAACCGGCGGTAGCTTTCTTCTTCAAATACGACTTGATGAATTTGCGAATCTTGTCGTCTTCCAGCAAATATTCTTTGTAATTGTCTTTGCTGTACCAGCGGCTCTGCCAGGTTTTAATAATTCCCAGTCGCAGTCCGTAAGGGTGAATCTTTTGTCCCATAGTATCCTTGCAATCGGCTTTTAGTCGCCGGCTTTTTCAACTCACGCGAGAGCTAAAAGCCAATCGTCACAAGCCTCTGAGCCTTTAAGCCCGCTCCTCCACCACAACCGTGATGTGGCTCATGCGCTTTTTCAACTGATCGGCACGGCCGCGTGAACGCGGGAGATAACGCTTGAGAGTCTTGCTCTTATCAATCATTACCGTGCTGACAAACAGCTTATCTTCATTAGCGCCTTCGTTGTTCACGGCATTAGCCGCAGCGCTTTTGATTACCTTCGCCAATACCGGCGAGGCAATGTGAGTATCGAGTGCCAGGATGTTCTGGGCCTCCTCGACGGATTTGCCTTTCACCAGATTCGCCACTCGACGCACTTTCAACGGCGTCATCCTCAAATGTCGTAATATCGCTCGTGCCATAACGCTTCACTTCGACTCAGGCCCTGCTGCTTACACAGGCAAAGCCTATCGCCGTATTAATGTTTCCCTGCCCGCTCTGTATGTCCACCGTGACGCTTAAAAACGCGTGTCGGCGAAAATTCGCCCAACTTATGTCCGACCATGTTCTCCTGAACATAAACCGGCACATGCTTGCGTCCGTCGTGGACGCCGATGGTGTGTCCGATCATTTCCGGGAAGATCATCGAACGGCGGCTCCAGGTCTTGATTACTTTCTTCTCGCCCGCCTGATTCATCTGCATGATTTTCTTCATCAGATGGTCATCACAAAACGGACCTTTTTTTAATGAACGTGCCATAATCGCTTCGCTCCAATTCGAGAGCCGGTATTGACTACCTCAACCGGCCCCCGTCATTGAATTATTTCTTTCCCCTCTTGCGGACAATCAGCTTATCGCTGGGCTTTTTCGACTTACGGGTCTTGAAGCCAATCGCCTTCACACCTGTTGCCGAAACCGGACCGCTCTTACGGCGGCCAATCGGAGCACGGCCTTCGCCACCACCGTGCGGGTGGTCGTTGGGGTTCATGGCCTTACCACGAACGTGCGGGACGATACCGCGATGACGCATGCGGCCGGCGTTACCCCAGCGGATGGTTCCCCATTCCGAGTTGCCGACAACGCCGATAGTGGCGCGGCAGGTGAGCTGCACTAAGCGCACTTCACCACTGGGGATTTTGATGAGGGCCATCTTGCCTTCCTTGGCGGAAAGCTCGGCCGCTACTCCCGCCGAACGCGCCAACTGCGCGCCCTTGCCGGGGATCATTTCTACGTTGTGAATCAGGGTGCCGACCGGAATGCGCTCCAGGGGCAAGCAGTGGCCAGGGCGGATATCGGCTTCAACGCCGCTAAGCACCGTGTCGCCGGTTTTCAAACCGTTGGGAGCCAGGATGTAGGTCTTTTCGCCGTCGGCATATTCTACCAGCGCGATGTTGGCCGAACGATTGGGATCGTATTCCAGCGCCGTCACCGTGCCGACGATACCGTCCTTGCGACGCTTGAAGTCGATGCGGCGATAGAGCTTCTTGTGACCGCCACCGCGGTTGCGCATCGTTTTGCGGCCCTGGTTGTTACGACCCGCTTTCTGTTTGAGCGGTTCGGTCAGCGACTTTTCCGGGCGCTTGTCGGCCAATTGGTCATTCTTGATGACCGTCATGGTGCGACGCGCCGGGCTGGTAGGATTGTAAGATTTAAGTGCCATTTTCGTAATGATGTGTGCCAGGCAATATAGTTATTACAGCGGCATTACCTGGGTTTGCCGGTTTAGGCGCCTTCGAAGATTTCCTTCAAGCGCGTCGGCTTAGCGTCCGCTGACAAAGTCACGATCGCCTTCTTCCAGTCCGGCGTTTTACCGGGACGGCGACGGCCAACCTGACGGGTGCGTCCTTTCACGATCAGCGTGTTCACGCTGGCTACCGGCACGTCGAACAACTGCTCGACAGCCTGAGCGATTTCAATTTTGTTGGCGCTGGTGCGGCAACGGAACGTATAACGTCCCTGCTGGCTCAAACGCACGCTCTTTTCGGTGATGATCGGGCGCTCAATGATCTGTTGAAGTGCTTTGCTCATGCTGCCTCCGCTTCATTCAAGGTGCCCTCGATACGTGCTACCAGCTCGGCCCAACCTGCGCTGGTGCAAAGAACGGCATCGCTGCGCAGGACATCGGTGGTGTTGGTCTGACCAACCGTTTGCACCGTGACCAAAGGCAGGTTACGTGAGGACAAAATATAATTCTCGTCGCCGCTTCCGGTGACGAAGAGCACTTTCTGCTCGCTCAAGCCGATGGCGTTGAGGGTTGCCACGAACGTCTTGGTCTTGGCATCGGCCAAGGCACCGTCGATCACAAAGAGACGGTCGTTTTGCAGACGGGAGTTCAGCACGGTGCGGAAAGCGGCCTGACGCATTTTGCGCGGGGTGCTCTGTCCGTAATCACGCGGCTTGGGACCGTGGACAATGCCGCCGCCACGCATGTGCGGAGTGCGCTTGTCGCCCTGACGGGAACGACCCGTGCCCTTCTGGCGACGAATCTTAATGTTACTACCGGCAACCTCGCCACGAGTGAGCGTGCTTGCCGTGCCCTGGCGGCGGCCAGCCAATTCGGCGATAGCAACCTGGTGCACCAAACCGATTTTGGACTTGGCGTCTTCCAGTTTGGCAGGCGCAGACAAAGCATTTCCAGCTTTTCCGCTTGCGTTAAAAACTTTAATTTCAGCCATCTCAAATATCTCTTTTATCCGCCGGCACTTTTTCCCAATCGGCCAAAAACTTTTCGAGGCCAATATCAGTAAGCGGATGTTTAATCAACTTCCCAAACACTTCAAACGGCAGAGTCACGACATCGGCACCAATAACAGCGGCATCGAGCACGTGAATCGGGCTGCGCACACTCGCGACCAGAATCTGAGTCGCAAAATGATAATTATCAAACATCTCACGCAACTGGCTGATGCCTTCCATGCCTTCATGACCGATATCGTCCAAACGTCCGATAAAGGGTGACACATAGGTGGCACCGGCCTTAGCCGCTAAGAGCGACTGCAGTGGCGAGAAGCACAGCGTGGTGTTGATTTTGATTCCCTCTTCGGACAAAGCCTTAATCGCTTTCAAGCCGTCCAGGATAATCGGAACTTTTACCACGACATTGGGTGCAATCGCAGCCAACGTCCGGCCTTGACGCATAATGCCGTCAAAGTCCGTAGCCGTGACTTCAGCCGAAACCGGACCATCGACCACTTCGCAGATTTCAGCAATGATTTCTACAAAGCCTCGCCCGGCTTTAGCGACATGAGTTGGATTCGTGGTAATACCGTCTAAGATACCCCACGACGCCGCTTCTTTGATTTCTGCAATGTCAGCCGTATCAAGGAAAAATTTCATGTCGCTCTCCGTGCTTATTTTGCGGATTTTTCAATACGGAGCACGCCACCCGGAGCACCGGGGACAGCACCTTTAACCAACAGCAGATTGCGGTTAACATCAACTTCGACAACCTGCAAGCCCGGCTGGGTTACATTTTCCGCACCAAAACGGCCGGGACGACGGGAACCGGGAAATACGCGCGCCGGGTCAGTTGCACCGTTCGAAGCTGCTTTACGGTGAATCTTGGAGCCGTGGCTGGCACCCTGACCGGCAAAGCCATGACGCTTCATAACACCGGCAAAACCGCGGCCCTTGCTCACGCCACGCACTTTCACAATGTCGCCGGCGGCAAAAAAGCCGTCAACCGTCAAAGCACTACCCGACTGCGGCTCTTCGCCTTCGCCGTCTAAACGGAACTCGGCCAACACACGAGTTGCAGCGGCTCCGCCGTGCTTTTCAAAATGTCCACGCACCGGCTTGCTGGCTTCACCGCGACCGCGATGACCGTTGTCGCCGCGCGCCACTTTCGCGTCTTTACGCGGGGCTTTCTTTTCCAAATAGCCCAACTGAACGGCATCGTAGCCGTCCTTCTCAATCGTCTTGCGCTGCACTACCGTGCAGGGGCCACACTCAATCACCGTGACGGGAATAGCATTCCCTTCAGGCGTGAAAACCGAAGCCATGCCGACTTTACGACCTAATAATCCATTTACGCTTGGCATTTTTTTAACCTACAAGTCACTAAATGACTTAAAGCTTGATCTCGATGTCCACACCGGACGGCAAATTCAGATTCATCAACTCGGTCACGGTTTTGGGATCCGGTTCGATAATATCGATCAGGCGCTTATGGGTGCGCATCTCAAAATGCTCCATGGACTCTTTATCCACGAAGGGCGAACGAATGACGCAATAGATGCTTTTTTCCGTGGGCAACGGCACCGGACCAGACAGCTTGCTGCCCGTGCGACGCGCCGTCGTTACAATTTGCTGCGCCGACTGATCAAGCAACTTATGATCGAACGCACGCAATTTAATTCTGATTTTATCGCCAGCCATGTGTATATTCCTGTTACCGACAAAAAGGCCGGTTACCCGCAAAGTGATCTTCGCGGGAAACCGGCCCCGTCCGGGATACTACTTACTTCGTAATTTTCGAGATAACGCCTGCACCGACCGTGCGACCACCTTCACGGATAGCAAAGCGCAGACCTTCTTCCATAGCAACCGGCTGACCCAGGACAACGTTCATCTTGATGTTGTCGCCCGGCATCACCATTTCAGCACCATCGGCCAATTCGGTCACAGCACCGGTTACGTCGGTGGTGCGGAAGTAGAACTGGGGACGATAGTTCTTGAAGAACGGAGTGTGACGTCCACCTTCGTCTTTCGACAAGATGTAGACTTCAGCTTCGAATTCGGTGTGGGGGTTGATGGTGCCCGGCTTCACGATAACCTGACCACGCTCGATGTCTTCACGCTTCAAACCACGGAGCAGAGCGCCGCAGTTGTAACCGGCGACAGCGGTGTCGAGCGACTTGTTGAACATTTCCAGACCGGTCACAGCCGTCTTCTGGGTGTCGCGAATACCGACGATTTCGACTTCTTCGCCAACCTTGACCTGACCGCGTTCCACGCGACCGGTGGCCACGGTACCACGACCGGAAATCGAGAAGACATCTTCAACAGCCATCAAGAACGGCTTGTCGATTTCACGGGTGGGCTCGGGAACATACTTGTCGAGAGCGTCCATGAGTTCCTGAATCGGAGCCTTGTCCTCATCGGAATCGCCATTAAGAGCCTTGAGACCCGAACCACGCACGATCGGCAGATCGTCGCCGGGGAAGTCGTACTTGCTCAGGAGTTCACGCAACTCCATTTCGACCAATTCGAGCAAGTCCGGATCGTCGACCATGTCGACCTTGTTTAAGAAGACGACGATATAGGGAACGCCGACCTGCTTGGCCAAGAGAATGTGCTCACGGGTCTGGGGCATTGCACCGTCGGCAGCCGAAACCACGAGAATTGCACCGTCCATCTGAGCCGCACCGGTGATCATGTTCTTCACATAGTCGGCGTGACCCGGACAGTCAACGTGCGCATAGTGGCGGTTTTCGGTTTCGTATTCCACGTGAGCCGTGGCGATGGTGATACCGCGCTCGCGCTCTTCAGGCGCCTTGTCGATCTGATCGAACGCAGCGAATTTTGCAAAACCCTTCTCTGCCTGGCAACGCGTAATAGCGGCGGTGAGAGTGGTCTTGCCGTGGTCAACGTGACCGATAGTACCGACGTTTACGTGCGGCTTAGTGCTTTCATACTTCTGCTTGGCCATTGTCTTGGATTCCTCCGAAAATTCTTCTCTTACAAACTAATAACTTAAAATGTGTGGCTCAACATGCAACCGCCACCGAAACGGGGATTTTAGCAGTGCAATACCCTTCTGTCAACAACACATCGTTTTTATGACAAGAAAGCCCCTGTCCGCGACGCGCGCAGACAGAGGCTTTCTCTGTAAGCACACTCGCAGTATCGCGGCATTCTCTTGGTATTTCGAATGCTCTTTTGGGCGACTTCGACTTGCGGGCGAATTCTTTCTCTTGTTGTAGTAGAACGGGGTAGCATTTTACAGTACAGTTTCGACAGTTGCAAGCCCCGCTTCCAGGTTTTTTAATTTACTGTTAATTCTTGCGTGTCGTTCCAGTTCGGCCCGGTCGAAATATCGACGACGAGCGGCACATCCAACTTCAATTTTTTCTGCGGCACAGCGGTCATTAATTCACGGAGCATCGCAGCGAGCGTCTCCACTTCGTCCGGTGGCAGTTCGAATACCAATTCGTCATGCACCTGCAATACCATGCGCGCCTTCATCTGCTTTTTCTGCATTTCTTCAAAGACGGCCAGCATAGCGAATTTGATGATGTCGGCGGCACTGCCCTGGATGGGATGGTTAATCGCCGTGCGCTCGGCCCCGGCCCGTTCAGGGCCACGCGGAGAATTGATTTCAGGCAAAGGCCGGCGACGGCCGATCAGGGTTTGGACGTAACCATTGAGCTTGGCCGATTCAATGGTATCGTCAATATATTTCTTCACTCCCGGCAAGGCTTCAAAGTAACGCTTGATGATTTCCTGGCCTTCACCCGGTGTAGTGCCCCCCAACTGTTTGGCCAGGCCAAAGCCGGACACGCCGTAAGCAATGGCATAGTTCGTCATTTTAGCCTTACGGCGCATTTCGCTATCGACCTCTTTGACATCGACGTGATAGAGGTCGGCAGCAGTGCGGGCATGTACATCTTCGCCGGTGCGAAACGCTTCCAGTAACGGTTCGTCGCGCGTGATGTGGGCGAGGATACGCAACTCGATCTGCGAATAGTCGGCTTTGAGCAGCACGCAGCCGGGGGGAGCAACGAAAGCGCGGCGAATATCCCGTCCCTGCTCGGTGCGAATGGGAATGTTTTGCAGATTCGGGTTGGTGGAGCTGAGACGCCCCGATACGGCGCCCGTCTGGTTGAGGCTGGTATGGACACGGTTTGTCTGCGGATTCAGGCCGGCAATGAGGGCATCCGTATAGGTGCTCTTGAGTTTCGTCGTGCCCCTATATTCAAGAATCTTGCTGACAATTTCGTGCTCTTCCGCAAGTTTCTCCAGAGTATGAACATCCGTTGAATGCCCTGTCTTGGTGGTGCGGCCTTTGGCCATACCCAGTTTCTCAAAGAGAATGACCTGCAACTGTTTGGGGGAGCCAATATTAAATTCTTCCCCGGCCAACTCCCAGATTTCCTGCTGCAGGCGCGCCGCCTCGGCTTCCAACTGCTTACCGACTTTTTGCAAATGCAGGGGATCGAGCAACATGCCATGACGCTCGATGGCGACCAGAATATCGACGAGGGGCAACTCCAGTTGTTGGAAAACATCTTCTTCGCCAATCTCCTTTAAAGCCTGACGCAGATGTGGTTCCAGCAAGCCCGTGACGCACGCCTGCAAGGCTAAGAGGTGCCCCAGTCGTTCGTCCTCTTCCCGGACGGCCTGCTCGTCTTCTTCGCTCTCTTCCTCGAAAAGAGATTTCGCTTTTGCACGTGTTTTCTTCTTTTCGGTATCAGCAAATTCGGCGACTTCGCAGGAAAGATATTTCTTGCCTAACCAGCTCAGTGGGTGTTGTTGACGCGATGGCTCGACGAGGTAGCTCATGAGCAGCGTATCCGACTGCACCCCATTGAGTTTCAGGCCCTGCCGGCGTAACTGTAACTTGAGAGCCTTGGAATCGTGAATGATTTTGTTTATCTGTTCATCAGCCAACCAATCGCGAAGCTCTTCCAGCTTGCCATCGAAGAGCAGCACTTCTTCTTGCTGCGCCAGCGCAATAAGTTCGCCATGGACCGCCAGCACAATACCCTGCCCGCTCTCTGCCTTTTTCTTTAACCAGGCTTGCGCTGCCGCGATATCGGCAGTTCGTGTCACGACCGGCTCCAGGCCCGTGACAGGAACTTCGTCTTCAATCTCGACATTGCCCGAACCCTCTCCATCGGCATCGTTATACCGCGCGATCAAGCTTTTGAATTCAAATTCACGGACCGTTTGCAGCGCCTGGGCGCGACGCTCTTTATCGTGCTGTAAGTCGGGCAAGTCACAGGCATCAATCGTAATTTCCAGCGGTAAATCCGTAATGATGCGCGCCAAATCGCGCGACTGGAAAGCGATTTCGCGATGCGTGCGCAGTAACTCGCGAATGCGTGGCGGAGTGACGCTTTCGAGATTTTCATAAATCGCATCCATATCGCCAAACTGCGTGATGAGCTTGATGGCGGTTTTTTCACCGATACCCGGAATGCCGGGAATATTATCGGAAGTATCACCGCGCAAGCCTTTGTAGTCGGGGACTAACTCCGGGCCAAAGCCATAGCGCTCTTGCACCGTTTGAGGGGTATAGGTGTCCAGATCCGAAACACCACGCCGCGTCAGCTTGACGGATACCTGCTCATTCACGAGTTGGAGCGAGTCGCCATCACCGGTCACGATAATCACTTCGTCGCCACGTTGCGCTCCCAGGTGTGACAACGTGCCCAGGATATCATCTGCTTCAAACCCCACATGCTCGTAATAAGGGATGGAAAGTCCTTTGAGCAAGTCGCGCACCCGCGCCGTTTGTGCCTGTAGATCGTCTGGAGTCGCGCTACGGTTGGCTTTATAGGCTTCGAAGGAATCGTGCCTGAACGTCGGTCCGTGTGCATCCAGAGCCACCAGAGCACATTCCGGCTGCACTTCGTCCAGAAGATTGAGCACCATACGGATAAAACCATACAATGCACCGGTGGGCTGCTTGTCTTTAGTAGTGAGCGGCGGCGACGAAAAAAAAGCGCGGTAAAGAAGGGAATATCCGTCAACGAGGAGGAGTTTCATGTCAGAGGCTGGAGGCTGGAGGCTGGAGGCTGGAGGCTGGAGGCTGGAGGCTGGAACAGAGTGGCACTGTTTTGCCTTCGACCCTTGAGCCTCTATTTCAATTGTGGGACGGCGGAATGGCCGGCATCTTCACGCAGTTGCTGCGAGAGGGTTTGCGAAAAACCTTTGGCAAAAGCACTTCCCATCGCAGCGGCCAGGGCAGAAAAGCCATCCAACGGCGAACTGGCTTCTGTGCCCAAAAGAGAGCCAAAGCCGCCACCACCCGATACTTTGCGAACGAGAGGCGTCCCTTCAATACCGCCAAGTTTTCCGGCAGCTTCGACGGCTTCCCGCAACCCGCCCAATTCATCAACCAGGAGACGATTCTTGGCCTGGCGACCGGTGAGCACGCGGCCATCGGCCACTTGCACTAATGCGGCCCGTGTCAATTTGCCGTTGGTCGCTGCCTTACGCCCGGCAACAACATCATCCAGGAACTGCCCATAAATATCGCGAATCATCTCTTGAAACAGAGCGCGCTCATCCGGACGCAAATTGCGGAAGGGACTACCGGCATCTTTGAATTTCCCGCTGGTGATCGTAGCATCATTGACACCCAATTTTTGCATGAGCTGTTGCAGGTTAATGAACTGGGTAATAACACCAATCGAACCCGTTACGGTCGCCGGATTAGCATAGATTTTGTCGCATGCTGCCGCCATATAGTAACCACCGGATGCAGCAACATCGCCCATCGAGCAAATGACGGGTTTATCGGCCCGCACGCGCCGGATTGCACGATAGAGTTCTTGCGAAGCCGAAGCGCTGCCTCCCGGCGAATTGATACGCAAAACCACAGCCTTTACAGACGGATCGCGACGAGCCGTTTCCAGGTCGCGGATAAAGTCTTGCGGGCCACGTTCGCCAAAGAGCTGTCCACTTTCGGTATCGCAAATGGCTCCGTAGAAATTGATCAGTGCCACATGCTGGCCGCTTCCCCCGCCACCGCCGACAACGGCGGCAATAAGGATTAATCCTATCAATCCAGTTAAGAAGACAAAGCCAAGCGCAACAATAATCAACGGCCAGGAAGTGGGGCGTTTACGTGTCATAAGAGGGTATTTTGTTCAAGATATCGAGAACATCGAATACGACTTCTTTAGGTTATCGAATTTCATAACCTCTTGCTCGAAAACCCCATGGTTTTCTGTCTTCACAAATTGTTATTGCGGCACCTTACCATCACCCGTCATCTTCCTTGCGAGGGAAAGCCATGTCCTTTTAAGCAAAAACCACAAGACCAGGCAACGGCTAATACCAATCCTACAAATTAACATTCTCACTCTTCCCCGTTCCATAGCATGCAAAGTCTTCGGCCACGCAGACTTCGTCGCAAATTTCCGCAATTAACGATAAAAAAAGAAGGTCGTTGGCATCAATGTCCGGTTGCCTTCCAGTATGCTGTCTACCGTCACCTATCTCCCCATCGCAAGAGGAGATCTTTCTGCCAAAACGGATGAATTAAATTTACTACAATAACAATTAGCATTTCATGTTGTTAAAAAAATAGCACACTGTCCGTTCACCCCTTTGTGTCCTTTTGTGCTTTTTCGCGGCTCTAAAAAATCAGTTCAGAAAAACGAACAGCCTCCCCGAAAACTCGGGGAGGCTGTTTTGTCTTTGGGTTTCTACTTCGCCAAAGAGCCAGATTAACTTTTAAGCAATGCTTAGAAGCCAACGTTGGCGCCGACGCGGAAGTAGCTGATGTTGTCCCAATCGCCCTTGGGGCTGTAGCGGCCATACTTGACTTCGAGGTCGAGACCCTGGGTCAAAGCATAGGTCGTACCGATGGTCCAAACGTTGCCCAACTTGCGGCCGCCGGTTCCCTTGGCGCTGTAGTAGCGGAAGTCGATCGGAAGACGCTTGATGACGCGGAGGGTACCACCGATGTCGTAGACCTTCTTGGCAGCCATGTACTGCGGATCCAAGAATTCGCCATCGCCATTGATGAGCGGAGCGCCCAAAGCCAGACCACGATCGAAGACGGCTTCGCCGTAGGTGCGGGCAAACGGGTTGGCGGACGATGCTGCGAAGTATTCGAAGTCATCGCTGGCTTTACCGTAGGCAAAGTTCAGGTCGAGGGCACGAGTGCGCAAGACCGGAACGGTGATGTTGTAAGCATGTCCATCAGCTTCGCCACCGTAGAAATAGCTCTGCTGCTTGACATATTCAACGCCAACGTTGCGGTTGAAGAGCGGAATGGTCAGGTCGAAACCATAACCCTTCTGGCTTTCAACGCCACCGGCCAGGTAGGAAGCACCCAACTGAACCGGCTGACCGCTGATCTTGAACAGGTTGATGGCACCACGAATCAGAGTTTCGTTGTCATCAACGCGCTGACGCTCGCGCGGATCGCCGAGACCACCGGTATTGAAGGTCTGCAGACCCGGGAAGCCAATGGCTGCACCGGACAGGTATTCTTCAATGCTGTTGGCAAAGTTCGGGGACTGGAAGGCATTGGCAGTGGTGCCCAAGTAACGGACTGCACCCGAGTGGGTGTAGGCGTTCTTCGAACCAATACCGATGTTGTTGTTGGTCGAACCAACGAACGCGGTCAACTGAACCGGTCCGAGGTTACCCTGAACCTGCAACTGATCGGTCGGGGCCAAATCGTTGTCGTACAAGAGACCCTGTGCGACTTTGGTGCGCTGGCGACCCAGGATGGCAGTGATGCGGCCGAGGTCGGCAACGGCGTTGGCTTCACGGATCTGAATGTTGCTGTCACCTTCAGCGCCGAATTCGCCAGCCCAGGGATCTTCCGCAGTGCCGCTGATCGAACGGATAGCAGCATTCAAGGTCAGCTTGTCGCTAACGCGGTCGGTCAAGCGAACTTCGAAGTCGGTGTAGCTGAACTTCTTGTCGCCACGGCTGCCGTTGTAGTCGGTCAGGTTGCGGGTGCCGAGCGGGCCAACCAGCGGGTTGGAGTTGAACAGACCGCCGCCAACGAACGAATTCAGGTTGAGGAAGTTGTTAACTACAGTGGGATCAGTGCCGGGGGCAATGATGTCCTGGAGCAAGTTGTCCGGGATAGCGCCATCAAACAGACCTGCGCCACCGAAACGACCGCCATTGCGGTTGTCGATGTAGTCGGCGGTACCGGTGCGGTGCAACAAGGAGGCGGAGACCGTCATACGCGGGGGCTTAACCACGCGGTTTTCCAGAGCGGTCACACGAGCGTCGAGCTCGTCAACGCGAACACCCAGGGCAGCGAGTTCATCCTTGAACTCTTTGCGCAGAGCGTCGAGAGCGTCTTTGAGTTCGCCCTTGGTTACCAGGTTGGCGATGTTGGTCGGACCTTCGGGACCACGGGGACCGGCAGGACCGGCAGGTCCCTGAGCACCGGGAGCACCGGGAGTACCAGCAGGACCGCCGCCAGCGGGGGGCAGGTTCTGCAACAGACGGGCGATAGCGACGGCGAACTCATAACGAGTCATCGCACGGCCACCATTGTACTGGCCGCTGGGGTAGCCTTCCAGCACACCGGCCTGGCTCAGCTTGTTGATCGCCGGGTAGGCCCAGTGATCGAGGGGAACGTCGGGGTATTCGGCGGGGGCTTGTGCTTGCGCAACCGGGGCCAGGCTCGGGGCCGCGATCGGAGCAACTAACGCCGGGGTGCCGACTGCGAGTGCGAGTAACGCGCTCATTGCTGCATTGCGTTTCATTAGCGTTTTTCTCCTGAAAGTTTTTTACGACATTACCTACAAATTCACGGAGATAAAAAAGCGCTTTACAAGCCTTGCTTCGCCTTTCCAAACCAAGAGTCCGGGAGTTGCCATGTTTCCTCCATCGGTATTGATTCAAGCCGTCGAAACGTCGTCTTGCACAACCCTCTTCTATTTCTCCGTCGAAAACAATTGACTTCGTTAATTTAACCGGCAATAAATCGAATTGGTTGTCGCAAAAGAGAATCGCATCGAGCCACGCGTTTCTTTCGTTATAGCGGCAATCACTTCGACAATAAACCCGTTTACATCAATGGAGTTCAATTGAAATCTGCATTATTATAACCGTGTATTCTAAGTTTGTAAAGTTTTTTAAATTTTCCCAAAAACTTTTTTAGATTACTTTAGTTATTAGCCACTTCTGCCGGTTGCGCCTCATTCTGGGCAGCCAGACGAGCGCCCTGGCGCTCTACGACAATGCTGCCAAAAACCAGGTCCTGTCGTGTGCCCCAGGTATTGATCATGAGATCATAACCATCGCGATTGGCAAACGAAGCATCGGGAATCTCGAATTCATAGGTCGCCCAACCGTCTCCACCCTCCACGACCTGCCACGGCGTCACTTTGAAGCCGCTGGGCGAATCGTATTGAAGATTAAAGCCACCCTTGGAAGCAAAAGGTCCATCCGATGCAGCAGGACGCTTCACTTGCACCGTAACCTTGACCGGCGTACCGCGTGTGAAGAAGAGATAATCGTTGGCAACATCCAGATAGATGCTGGGCTGCCCTTCTCCCGGATTCATTACGTCGCGGGAATAGGTGCTTATCAGGCCACTCCTCCCATCGACATTGGAGAATTGATTCGCTGCGCCCCGGAAACCTAAGTACTTGCGCCAATACAATCCGTCCTCGACCCCGGCATTGCCCGGTGCAAAAACAGCGCGCAAACTTTCTTTGCCGATACCGGCATTCTCATCACTCACCAATCGCGCCAAAGTTTTATTTGCATGCAGGTCACGTATTCCTTGCGCCACCTTAAATGAGAGAGAAGTAAGCCACACCGGGCGCGAAGTCAGTCGTATCACTCCCGATGCCCCGCCCAATTCAAAGCCACCGACATCCTGCACTTTGGAGTCGGCGTTGGTTTCGAGATGCACACCGCCCGGCAAGCCCGGGTCGCGCACCGGGTCGAAGGTCAATTGTGTGCGGCTCTTGCCCGGCGTTGCCCATGCGACACCAACGGTTTTGCCACCACCTTCGAATACCAGCACCACGGCATCGGGACCGGCAGATACGGCACCCACATACTGCTTATCGCGCAATTGCCGCGTTAATTGAGTGTAGGCATTGTAGGCGGGGCGCTGGGTGCCATCCCGCTTGAGCAGGCCACTGCCAAATTGTGAATTGATGGGATCGACGCGACCGTATTCGGCTTCATCGCGCAAGTCGCCCCAGAAGATTTTTTTCACACCGGTCGCCAGCGCCAGTGCCATCGAGCGCACCAGGTAATCGGCCTGAGCCTGCGGAGTGAACTCTTTCGCCAACTGACTGCGCAACGCAGCATCCTGAGTGTTAAAAATTGTATTGGCACGAGGGACCTGCAAATCGGTCGCATCCAGACTCAAGCGGGAAAGGCCATGTACCCAATATTCTTTATTACGCTGATGCGGATCGCGCAGTAAGGTGCTGATCGGCAACACCATCTCTTCGGCGTTGGCAACGACGCCGGGCTGCCATTGCGATACGGGATACAACGAGACGCCGCGCACCATCGGCAATAAGCCATTGGTGCGCAACTCTTCGATGAAACCCAGGTTTACCCCGCCCGGTTCACCGGCAAAGACCACTGCGCCGCCATCGACTTTACGCAGAGTTTCCACGGCACGGCGTGTGACGATGCGGTAATCCTTAGCGACGGAGCGGAAATTATAAGTTGCCGGGTTTTCCCAGATTTGCCAGGCCTGCACGTCATTGCGGTAACGCCCTACAACGCGCCGCACATAGTTATCCCAGGCTGGCAATTCACTGGTCTTGGGCGGGCTATTGCGCCATTCGCTGACTACGTTGCTGCGCGGATACAATGTTGCCCACTTTGTGGTGTTGCCCAGCACGCCGACAACAGCCAGGTTGCGCGTCCGGGCACCACGCACGACGCGGTCGAACACAGCCCACTGGAAGGCGCTGCCCTTGGTGGGTTCGAGAGTGCTCCAATCGAAACGGAACTTAATCAGTCCGGCTCCCGAACGCTGGGCAGCGTCGAGCAATATTTCAATATCGTTGGGGTTGGCATCGTGGAAGTTAATCGTCACGCCAAACGGCCCGGCTTTGTCCAGGGCTGCCTGGTGATCGCTGGGGGCAGAGGGCACATTGGTTGCCGGGTCGGTAATCACTACAGTCTGTGTCGCTGCCAGCCACTGCACTTGATAGCCGAACAGTTCCGCCAGGCCACGCAGGGGAACGAATGCCCGGCCATTGACCTGAATGGGCGGCGAAGGCAAGGTTACCGCTGCCGATTCGACGGCGGCTGCGGTCTCCCCGACTTTGAGGCTGTAGCGTTTGCCGTTTTGTGTAATGTCGATGCGCGACGTGGCGGTGTCGTAATTCACCGCTGCGCCCAAATTTTCCAGAACGCCCCTCAGCGGCACGAAGACACTGCCATTACGCAAAAGCGGCGCGGGATCGGTTTCGACGTTGCGTCCGTTGATATTGATACCGATCACTTGACCGATAGCGGTTGAACTGGGAGAGGTAGCTTCCGGGGTGACTGTTGTGGGGGGCGTAATCAGCGTAGGCTGCGCACAGGCAAGGGTGGTGGAATACGGTGCGCCCAGTGCGCCGGCAACGAAGAGGCTGCGAAGAATGGTGCGATGGAATGATGCTTTCATGACAACTCCGATTTACAAGTTTGCTGGCTGTTAGAGGGCCAAAACCGACAAAAGTTTAATAAAAGATGAAAAAGATCGAATAAATATATTGCCGACGATAGAAGAGTCTGTTTTCAATAGTATTTTTTGTATGCCACCTCCGTCGTGGCAATTACAGTATTTTGCATTTACGAGGCAGTAATCCACATGCAATCAGCGCTAAAAACAAAAAACCGCAACAGTGCATTTCGGCTTTGGGCCGGTAGGCAACTGCTACGGTTTGATTGTTTTTCAACAAAACTGAATGACTACGAATTAGACGGGAGCGCCTTGACCGCGAGCGGCCTGGACAGCTTCGTCACGCGAAATCCACTGACCAGTGGCCTGGTAGTGCTTCCAACGCAGAACACCCGGCAACGACATGAAGTTAGCTTCCGGCGTGAAAGCGGTGAGACCGCTCACGTTCGGATACTCCTGAGCCTGAGCGCTCGGCGCGGCGAACAGACCGACAACGGCGGCAGCGGCTACGAAAGCAACGAGAATTAACTTACGCATTTTCTGTTTCACCTCCTCCAAACTCCAACAAATTTTGGGCTATTATATCCTTTATAACGGCTCAATACAAATAATTTTGTCTCTCGCCGTAATAAAAATAAGACCAGCAAGCAGTATAAGCAAATGCCATGCCGCTTTTCCCAAACGCAGAAATATTTTTTTTGCGACACGGATTTACAACCGGCATTGTTAGACTCGAAGCGTGAAACCTTTCTCGAAAGCGCTCCAATTTCAATTGGCCGATGCCCTGCAGAATCAGTTGATTCCCTGGTCCCGCAGCGGCGGGTCCATCGCTTTCCTCGACGCCCCACCACGCGTCATCGGACAGGCTTCCATCACCGAACAGCCCGCGAAAGCCTTGCCTCCCCTGCAAGGCGTAGGGCAAGTCGTACGCATGCGCCACTGGCACGCGGAGAATCTTAATTCAGTGGACGTTCCCACCCTCACCTGTGTCATCGATGGAGAAGCCGACATCGAGATGGGCATGACTCAACAGCAGTGCCGCCGCCAGGGCACCGAAGCCAAGCGTTGGGTTGTCGCCTTGCCCAAAAGCACCTTTTTCCTGGCCACCCCCGGCACCCCCACTTCGGCAGCCGGCAAGGTACACTGGCGGCGGCCCCACCCCGAAAAAGCCTACTCACGCATGCTGTGGATGCAAATTCACGAAACCGGAGCTTATTGCCACTTCAACACTTCCGATAAGGGCAAGCTGTGGATTTCACCACACCTGTTTCTCCACCATCCCCAGATCTCGCAGCTCACGCACAACCTCATTCAGGAGATACGGCTTCAATCGCCGCGCCACGTTTCCATCGCCTATTTCTCTTTGGGGCTAATCCTGGAATACCTGTTGCAAAGCCTGCTTCTCACGCCCCAAACCGACCAGGCCGTGGCCTTGCCCGCTCTTCCGCCGCTCTCCATTGCGCCCGTAGCCGACGAGCGCATCCGCAACATGCTCGCCTATATCGACGACAACCTGGCTAATTCGAATCTCTCCACCGAAAACATCGCGGCCAAATTCCACCTTTCGCCGGTTCACCTGCGTCGCCTCTTCCACCAGACCGTTGCCCTGTCACCGATGAAATTCATCACCCTGCGCCGTCTGGAGTTTTCCCGCCAACTGCTGCTGGAATCGTCTTTCAACATCAAACAGATCAGCCGCTACTGCGGTTACAAACACTCCTCCAACTTCAGCAACGCATTCCTACAGCACTACGGAATTTCCCCCAGCGCCCTCCGCCAGGCCGCAGCCGATGCTTCAAAAACGTAGAGGATGTTCGTTTGGCATAACCTCAACCCGTAAAAAACCCCCGTAATGAGCGTTTGAGAATACTTTTAGCGGGGCATACTCTCTATTGAGGTTCTGTTTCTGTCAGAATTATTCAAGGAGTTAAAGATGAAGTCGATTCACCCCCGGCAAGTTACCGGCTCACACAAACAAACTGGTTTCACCCTTATCGAATTATTGGTCGTTATTGCTATCATAGCTATCCTGGCATCCATCCTCTTTCCGGTGTTTGCCCGCGCCCGCGAAAACGCCCGCCGCACCAGTTGCCTGAGCAACATGAAACAAATTGGCCTGGGGCTGATGCAATATACCCAGGACAACGACGAGCGTTATCCCAGGGCTTGGTGCGGTACCAATACGACAGCAGATGGGGATTGCGCCGTTATTTCAGGCAACGGTTCCCCGGCCAGCTATTTCAATGTGAAGCAATATAATAGTGGCGGAAGTACCACTCACTACGAAACCTGGATGGATTACATCCACCCCTACGTAAAAAGCGTGCAGGTGTTTGTTTGCCCTTCTTATTCATCGGCCAACGCCAACCTGCCTTACCCTAACTATGGCTATTCGGTGGCGATGAGTGGCTTCGACGTGCGCACGACACGCTTTGGCGGCACCAGTGGACATTGGGTTCCCATCTCCACAGCCGCTGTTAAGCGGAGTGCGGAAGTGGCGGCGGTGATGGAATTCACCTATCCCATGAACTACGCCGCCGAGCCTAACAAGATGTATTCCGACGTCGTAAGCCCTACCAATAATACATGGACACCCCACCTGAACGGCGGCAATATCGTTTACGCCGACGGCCATGCCAAGTGGACACCACGTGGCACACTGGTCGAAAAAGTCGGTTCAAGCTCGGCCGCGACCTGCAACCTTAGCCTGGCATCGACAACCCATAAATCCTATGCCTATTGCTCCACGCTGTGGAACCCCTATCTCGATTAACTGCATTTTTCTTAAGCCGATGAAGTCACTTTTCTTAGCCGCACTTTCTCTCCTACTCCTTACTACGCACCTCCAAGCCCAGACCGCATTGACCCTGGCCAAGGATAAACAGACGCTTTATTCCATCGTCGTTGCAGCCGATGCCATTCCCGCCGAGAAAACCGCCGCGCAGCAGTTGCAGCAGTATTTGCAAGAAGTCACCGGAGCGCAGTTTTCTCTCTTGACGGAAGAAACCGCCAACGCCAGCCTGCCGCAGATTCTGGTCGGCAGTGGTAACCGCACCAAAGCACTTTTGCCTACCCAGGACTGGAATGCCCTGGGTAGCGACGGCATCGTCATCAAAACCGTCGGCAACACGCTCATCCTCGCGGGCGGGCGACCGCGAGGCACGCTGTATGCCGTGTTCGAGTTTTTAGAGAAACAGGTTGGTTGCCGTTGGTGGACTCCGACGGAAAAAATCATCCCGCGCAAGGCCACCCTCGAAGTGCCGCCACAGGACACGGTTTACACGCCGAGTTTCAAATATCGCGAATACTTCACGGCCTACGTACAGACCGATCCGGTGTTTGCCACCGTGATGCGGCAAAACGGGCACCACCAAACCCAAAAACCGGAATGGGGCGGCCACTATAACATTCTGGGCTTCACCCACACCTTCGGCAAACTGCTGCCGCCCGAGAAATATTTCAAAGCGCACCCCGAATGGTATAGCGACCCTGAAAACGGCCACAAGCCCTGTACTGCCGACTCAAAAATGCCCGGGGCGCAGCACACCCAGATTGCGCTCTCTAACCCAGAGGTCGTGGAAGAACTCAGCAAACAGGCACTGCTGTGGATTAAAGAAAACCCGGATGCCGGTTATATCTCGATCTCTCAAAACGATAGCGGCAACTTCTGTGAAACTCCCGAAAGCCTGGCGCTCTTCAAGCAGGAAGGCTCCTGGTCGGGGCCGCTGATTCATTTCGTCAATCAAGTGGCCGAGCGCATCGAGCGCGAGTATCCCGGCTTTATGGTCGAAACCCTGGCCTATAGCCGCAGCCTGCAACCGCCCAAGACCATCCGGCCGCGCTCAAACGTCATCATTCGCCTAGCCTCGCTGCACGCCGATGTGGGCCACCCGGTCGATAGTGAATGGAATAAGGACACGCATCAATCGTTCATGCAGTGGTCCAATATTTCCAGCCAGATCATGGTGTGGAAATACGTCACTAATTTTTACGGTTATCTCCTCCCCCACCCTAACTGGAGCCATTTCGCCACCGATTTGCAATTCTACGCCGCCAATAAGGTATCGGGCATTTTTCTGGAAGGCACTCACCGCACCAATAATGCCGTCGGCGATTTCGCCCCTCTGCGTATCTGGCTGATGAGCAAGCTAATGTGGAACCCGCACGCCGACCAGTCGCAACTCATGGACGAGTTTCTGCAGGGTTACTACGGCGCGGCAGGGCCTCATCTGCGCGCCTATCTCGATTTAGGAGAACAGGCTTACCAGAAAACCAATCGCAAATTGTCAGCCTTTAACGTCGATTGGACTTATCTTTCGCTGGATGACATGAACGAGGCCACGCGCTTGTTCAATCAAGCCGAAGAGGCAGTGAAAGAGGATGACGCATTATTGGCACGTGTGCGCCGCGAGCGGCTTTCTTTCGACTTGCTCTGCCTACTGCGCCATACCGGCTTGACACACGCTGCCAAACAAAGCGGACAGGAATACCTGGGGGCACAAAACCCACAACAAGCCATTCAAGAACTCATCGCCACGCTCAAGCAACTACGCGTCGCCCGCTACGCTATCGACCGCAGCTTTGCCGAAGCCGCACCGGTATTGGAACAAATGTTCACCGCACCGGCACCATTGCCGGGGTTTACACAACAGCATTCACCCGGCGATGTCATCGATATTCAAGAAGGTAATTTCGCACTGTTTCGCTTTGGAAGAGGCTCTTCTCTGGAAAACGATGGCTCTGCTTCCAACGGTCACGCTGCTGTCACCAATGTGGGCTGGGGCATTCAGGTGCCGATGAACAACGTCTTGCCCGACCGCACGCCGACGCAGTGGCAGGTTTACGCCCTTGTAAAAGCCCAAAAGCCCGGAACAACTCCTACTGCCACTAAAGTCAGTGCCGGTATTTACGACGTTACCACTCGCAAAGGTGTCGCTACTCAAAGTTTCAACCTGAGTGGCGAAGGTTACGAACGCATCGATCTGGGCAAGCATATTTTGACCGGCAGCATGTATGTCTGGTTTTCACCGACGGCCGATCTGAGCGTATACGTGGATCGTGTTATTTTGGTGCGAACGCAGTAAAAGTCTATTGCTTATCTTAAAATCTCACGCAAAGGCCAAAAAGTTGAGTTTTAACGGGCAAATGTAGGGACTCCCCTTGTGGGTGCCCGGTGCGTTCCAGATAGTGCAACATCTTAATCGAGCTATCACGTCGCGGGCACCCACAAGGGGAGCCCCTACACTTGCCACACAAAGCACCATGACTAACTCATCGTTAAAGATAAGAACGGTGCGGAAAGGCGCTTGAACCCTACCCGGCCGTTTCCAGCACGATATACCCAATCTGCCCCGGGGCGACCAGCCAGGAGTTCTTGCGGCTTAAATCCACGTCCTGGCTTTCGGCGGCCAATTCGCGGCGCGGGGTGAGGTCTTCGATATTTTCGCTTTGCAGCACTTTGTGCTTGCCGATCTCCACGCCGAACACCAGGTCGTTCGATTCTTCGAGGTTGATGAGTGTCAGCAACACTTTGTTGCCCAGGCGATGTGCAGTGAACGACCAGCCGGGATTCTCGACCACTTCATCGTAGTTAGGCCACGTTGGCACTTTTACCTCGCCGGTAGGAAGCTGACTCAGAGGGAACTCGGCATCGACACGCTTGCCATTCTGGTAGTAGTCCTCATATTTAGCCACTTCCTCGCTCAAACGGGCAAAGCCTTCCCAGTAATTCGCATCCAGCATGCCGGGAAAATAATATACGATGCCTTTGGCTCCCTGGGTCAGCGCACCAATGGTTTGCTGGCGTACGCGTTGGGGAGAGTTACCGACATTAGAACCCGCATAGCGCACGAGAAGCAATGGCCAGAGTTGTGACTTAGCGTTGAGCTCCTGCATCCTCTGATACCAGCCACCCGTCATCTGAATCGCCAACTTAGCATTAGCAGCGCCATAGCCGCTGTAAATCTGCGGCATAATAATATCGGCGTAGGGTGCAATAGTTGCCTGTTCCACACCCAGTGCCAATGAACGCACGCTGTTGTGGCCATAGGTGCGCGAAACCGTTATTGCCAGTGTGCCGTCGGGCTTGCGTGCCTTGAAATCCTGGTAGATGCGGCGCGCATAACCGCCCACTTGCGCCGAACGAAATTCCGTCCAGTTCGCCCATATACCGGCAATGACAGGATCGGTCGTTTTGCTCGTGTTCAAGTTTTCCTTAACGACATAGTTGCGGAACTTTTCGAAGTCGGCATCGCTGATGCCGTAGCTTTCCTTGAACTCCTTGATAGCGCCAGGACTAAATCCCGAATTACCACGGGGTTCGTAATCGTAAGAGGCAATACCGTCACCGGCCGTTGCGTTTCTCAGCAGCAGGTCCACTCCCGGAATGGGCGTGCCTTCGGGGAGTGCAATAATAGCGTGGGGATCGGCAAAACCTCCCCCACCGGGCTTGCCGGAGGGGCCGTAGTTAGGCGAGAGCTGGGTATGAAAAAAGTCGTGGTGAGTGTTGCCGCCAGTGCGGATGCCCGCTTTTTGAAGTGCACCCCGATAAACCGCATTAGAAGCCAACTGGGTGAAAGTGATGCCGCTGTTTTTAAACAGTTGCGCCACACCTTCGGCCGCTTCCGGCGATGTGGCACGGGCATAGTTATAATCCCAGAAACCCATCGGCGTGCGTCTGGGAAGGCGCGCTACAGGTTCGAACTGCGAAAGGTTCAGCTTCCATTTATGGTTAGCACTGTAAGAACCGTCGATGAGCTTGAGGCCGATGTAATCCTGCCCGGGCGCAACCGAAGCCGGAACCGTCACGAAGAAGCCGTGATTGCGCCATTCCGAGCTTAAGCGAGTTCCAGGCTTGCCCAGAATGCGATTATTTGTCACCTCTGTCTGGCAGGTGACGATAGTGCGACCGTCTCGCACCGTGGTTTCACTGGCCGTGACCTTAAAAACTCCCCCATTGCCAACCAGCACAAACCCAGCTGGTAAGTCCCACTCCAGCACAATGTTATGCGTGGTCTTGCTTTTCGTCACGGCATCGTCGGCCTGCAAAGCCAGACCGAGCAACTGTGTGCTTCCACCAACAAAACGGATGGTATTATCGGCATTGATAGCAGCGGGGACAACCGAGGCTTTCCATACCTTGGCCTCCGCTCCGGTTGCGGTGAGGGCCGCAAGACAACTTAAGGCAGCAAACTGAAAACTGGTACGTAATAACTTCATTCAAATCCTTTTTTACTTAATTGCAAACACAAAAATAGTTTTCTCAGGGAATAAACGGATTCCAGTCGCGAGAGCAATAAGCCCGGCTATTGGCAAGCGATTGCCAGATGGATACATCACAGTTATTGTCCGAGGGTGATGTCGAAGCTCCTATCGGAGTGGCGGCAAATTTCTGGCGTGACACCCATTTCGCATGCCCATCGGCAAAGACGATATTGCCTCCGTCCAGATGCGGTGCCACGCGCTTGTTGGCATCGGGGTTTGCACTCCGCGCATAGGCACCATGATTATTGGGCGACGCATTGATGTAATTAAAGGCATACTCGACAACCATATACACTTCCGCAGAGCGTTGAACCTGCGCTGTCAGCACAGCACGGGCCGGTGAGCTGCCCAATACCGGCTGGTCATAACGTCGCCCATTGATATGCATACCTAACACCTCACTGTATCCATAAGAAGGCCAATCATTGGCCAAGGTATGCGAAGGACACCGGTAAACCTGAAGATTTTTGACATAGGGATAAACAATATCCATCCAGGTGACCAGATATCCCGCAGCAAACCCATCGTTACCGTTAACATAATACGCCCGGCCCGGCATGCTGGTATCGCTTTGGACGCGGCGCGGGCTATCACGCCAGGAATATGGAGCATAACGCTCATCGTAATCTTGGGTATATTGCATCATGCCCAGGCCAATCTGCTTGAGGTTACTCAAGCAGGAAGCGCGGCGAGCATTCTCCCGCGCCCGCGCGAAAACAGGAAACAGAATAGCCGCGAGAATTGATATAATAGCAATAACCACCAACAATTCAATCAAGGTAAAACCCTTGGTGCGATTTTCACAACGCTCTCTCATAGCCTATTCCTTGCAATAATCTTTCCCACCAACTTCTTTCTCAATTATACCCGTCACATCTCCTTTCTAAACTTAATCGGCAAGTAAAATAATTCAATACAAGCTACATGGTTCAATAAAAACTACTTCCAGAAGTCAAGAAATCCGTTCCCGCTCGCTATCACGATACTGTGTCGGCGACATGCCGACCTGGCGGTGAAACACCGTGATGAAACTCGAAGCGCTGGAAAACCCCACCAGGCGAGCCACGTCACTCACCCGTTCGGGGCTCTCACGCAAAATTTTACAGGCTGCCCGAATGCGGGTTGCCGTAACATAACGCATCACGGTGGTGTTCTCATGAACCATGAAGATACGGTTGAGATGTACAGCCGAAATCTCAAAATGCGCAGCGATACCGGGAAGTGTCAGAGGGTAGTTGAGGTGACTTTGGATGTAATCTATCACTTCCAGGCACAAGGCCTGATTCTGTTTCCCGGCTATGGTCTGGTGGAGTTGGGACTCAGCATGAACTTCGGCCCAGGATGTGTTGCCGATAGTGGGAGCATCCTGAAAAAGATGACGACGCAAACGGCAGAGAAAAGCCAGTAACAGTGCCCGGCTGGCGAGGCCGTTATCCGGTTGCCGCAGTTCATCCATATAAAGCCGGCCTATTTGTGAGAGTTGTCCATCACCGATGCGCAGGCTATGCGAATCTTCGCGCTTTTCCGAAATGCGCCAACTCAGATGGGCTAAAACATAATCACTCAACAGCTTAATTCCCAGTGCTTTAACCTGCTCGGGGAAAGGCTTGGCTAATCGGCCGCCGCCACCTCGCAAAACCAGAGGCGGATAGCAAATGAGAGCCGGAGCCGGAAGCTGCAGTAGCATGATGCCCCAATCTTGCGGTTTTCCGGCTTCTGCGGCCAGGCGGGCCTGGGAGCGCGTGAGTCCGACACGCTCGAAGGAAGTGCCTTCATAAATAATCCCGAAGGCGGGGGCCTGGAACGAAAGCATTTCAGCCTGTTCCCACTTCACCACCATCTCCAGCGGTGAATGTTCCCGATCCGGCAGAGGGTTCTCCTTCAACACACGGCATTGGGCTGCAGAAAAGTCGTAGGGAAATTCGGCCAAGATCTGACGAAAGGTTTCCTCTTGCACCATGGGAATGATCGATTCATCCAAAGCGGCAAGAATATCTTTGCGAATTTTGGGAGCAAAAGGCATTTGACCAGTTGATTACTTCCCAACACCGACAGGTTTATACCGTTTCTGCGCGGCGACGCAGCCAGGCCTCATAAACGAAGGGGCCAAACGGCATGACGGACGCCACCACCGCCAGGGGAACATGGGTCCAACTCCAGCGAAAACGCACCGTGGCTGCAATCGCCATCGCGATATAGAGCAAGAATAATCCACCGTGGATTGGTCCCAAGACCTTCACCGGCACGGCGTTCCCGGCAAAGTGTTTGAGCGGTGTCGCAATAAAAAGCAGCAGCAAAAACGACACCGCTTCTGTGTGGCCTACGTAACGCAATGCTTTAAGGAGTGCGGGTTCAGTCGCCGGATTCAGCGAAACCACCTGAGAATTATCCTGATTCAAATCCCTGTTCATGACCTTCCAGTGTAGCCAATCCTCGTTCTTAAGAGGTGTACGGCACTACTGACGACATCGCAATAAATGCTATTAATCAAACAGTTGTTCGACGGTTCCCCCACGCCGCACCACCGTGCGCTCATCGACTTTCTCGTATTTGCCTGAATCTAAATATCCTTCCAGCCCGACGCCTTCCAATACGCGGATTTCGAGTTCATAAGGGCCTTCAACGCTATAAGGCTCGATCTCTCCAATCCGGGCAATCGCCTGAGCGGCTCCTTCACGAATGCGACGCCGCGATTCATGAGCCGAAAGATGCAGCGCATATTGCACCCCCAGCCCTTGCTTAGTTGCCACAGTGACGATACCGGGAATAATTGCCTCGGCCTCCTCGCAGGCACGATGATCACCCGCTAAAAAGATAGTGGGCACTCCTCGCTCACCAAAGCGTGCTGCGATACAGCCCGTTTCACCGATGAGTTCACCATTCAATTTAAAATACTCGATGGCGCGTGAAGAAAAGGTGTGGCAAAGCGGCCCGTCCGGCACTCCGGCCATGGCATGTTGCCCCACGAACATCAGTGCGTCATAGGGCATTGCGGCATCAATATAGCACGTTTTGTCGGGGATGATGCCATGCAGGAACACTTGCGCTGCCGAATGTAGCTCTTCAAAAAGTAAACCACCGCTCCCATGCCCATCGAGAACGAAAATTTCACTTTCTGGCGCTGCCTGCAAAATGCCTTCAATGGCGGCGTTGGTCTCTTGAGTCAACAAATGCATCGCTTCGCGCTTGACTGGCGTGTCGCCTTCACGGGTCTGATCCCACAGGTTCACACCCGCCGGGCCTTCGAGATCGGTCAGGATATAAATTCGCATATGGCATATTGTAACTTGTGAGACGCAACCTTCCATCAAACCGGGTAAAATTTATCTTTCATGTCTAAAAAAGAAACTACAAAAAAATCGAAGAAAGCCGGGAAAGATCCGGCTCCTCCCAGCGGCCAGAATCGCGCCGCGCGCCGCGCCGCCTTACGTGAAGCCTACTTAGCCGAGCATGGCGAAGCCGCCGCTCCCGTGGAGAAAGCAACAAAAGAGTTTGCTTCTCCTGAGGCCAAGAAGAAAGAACGGTCTCCCAAAGCTGAAAAACCTGCCGTTAAGAAAACCCGCGAGCCACGAGTCACCGATTTCGCGCCTACTGTGCAGGAAGTGGCAAAAGCCTTAGGTGAAGGCGAAGCCGAGTCCGACGAGCCACAGGCAGCGGCCGTGCAAGTCACTGGCTTTGAAGACCTGGGACTTTCGACTCCCATCGTAAAAGCTATCGCCGACCTGGGCTTTGAAGCCCCCACGCCGATTCAGGCGCAGGCGATTCCGGTGCTGCTGCAGGGCAAAGATATTATCGGCCAGGCCCAGACCGGCACCGGTAAAACCGCTGCGTTTGCTTTACCGATCATCCAGAGCATCCACGTAGAGAACGTCATTCCGCAGGCTATCGTGCTGGCTCCCACTCGCGAATTGGCCGTACAGGTTGCAGGCGGTATCCACAACCTGGCCAAGCACACCGGCATTCGCGTGGTCCCGGTTTACGGCGGCCAGCCTATCGACCGCCAGTTCCGCGCTTTGCAGATGGGCGCGCACATCGTAGTCGGCACGCCCGGCCGTATCATCGACCATCTCCGCCGTGGTTCGCTTTCGCTGGATACGGTGTCCTTCTGCGTCCTCGATGAAGCCGACGAAATGCTGGCTTTGGGCTTCCTGGAAGATGTCGAAGAGATTCTGGCCGCCTTGCCCGAGAAGCGTCAAACCGCATTCTTCTCGGCCACCATGCCGCCCAAAATCAAGGCATTGACCAAGAAGTTCTTGCAATCGCCCGAACATATTGCCATCGACGCCAAAAAGCGCACTGTCGATTCGGTGGAACAGACCTACTACGAAGTGCCGCGCGGCAAAAAGCCGGAAGCGCTCGCCCGCGTCCTGGACATGGAAACTCCCGGACCAACGATTGTGTTTTGCCGCACCCGTCTAGAGACCAACGAGCTTTCTGAAGCCTTGCGTCTGCGTGGCTACAACGCCGAAGCGCTCAACGGCGAAATGGGCCAGAACGATCGCGACCGCGTGCTGCGTCGCTTCAAGAGCGGCCAGGCCGATTTGCTGGTAGCGACCGACGTCGCGGCGCGTGGCCTGGATATTGAAACCGTCACCCACGTTATCAACTATGATATTCCGTGGGATGTGGAGCAATATATCCACCGCATCGGCCGCACCGGACGTGCCGGACGCACCGGCGATGCCATCACCCTGGTCGAGATCAACGAACGCCGTAAGCTCAAGTTCATCGAACAGATTACCGGCGTCAAAATGAAGTTGGAGAAAATCCCGACTTCGGCTGATATCGCCGCCCGCCGTCGTGACGTCTTCAAAGACTCCTTGCGAGAAGTATTGGAAAGCAACGAATATGAGAGCGAACTCGAAACCGTGGCCGAACTGAGCGAAGAATACTCACCCGCCGATATTGCTGCGGCTGCCTTGCACATGCTCTGGCAGAGCCGCCACAGCGAAGAAGCCGCCTCGGCCGATTTCGCCGCCGACCACGAACAGCCCGAAGTCGGAATGACTCGTTTGTTCATCGGCCTTGGCAAGCAGGACGGTTTGCGTCCCGGCGAATTGGTCGCGACGATTGCCGGTAAGTGCAATATCCCTGGCAAAACCATCGGCACCATCGATATTCTCGACCGCTCTTCGTTCGTCGAAGTGCCTTCGAGCAAGAGCGAAAAAGTAATCGAGGTTTTGCGCCGTTCCAAACTGTGCGGAAAAATCGCTAAGGTCGATGTGGCAACGCCACGACGATAAAAAATCGTTACAACACAAAGGGGCGCACCGAAGATATCGGTGCGCCCCTTTGTGTTTGGAGTGCGGCGACTTGTCGCCGCGCCGTGTCGGAGTTCAATCCAAACGAAGACGTAGCTCGCGGTGACAAGTCACCGCACTCCAAAAAAGGACGTTATTCTTGCGTAACTTAAATTATTTCTCACCCCAGCGAATGAAACGCTTGTTGTGCATTAACGGGTTGTCTAACGGCGAAAGGTGTAGGTATCCTGCTGCCAAAATCCCTCTCACAGGAGCTTGTCATGCTGGATACCAACACCTTTCTCACAGAACTTTACGTCATGG
>Ga0209369_1000349_pt1 | contig 76674 bp, 79 predicted proteins | sample EBPBio142010_DNA_FD_185865 | JGI IMG/M metagenome (GOLD analysis project Ga0209369, IMG submission 185865) | Wastewater treatment Type I Accumulibacter community from EBPR Bioreactor in Madison, WI, USA - Reactor 1_10/4/2010_ DNA (SPAdes)... | ecosystem: Engineered > Bioreactor > EBPR >...
TGCCCTCAACCGCCCAGCAAGGCCCCAAATGGGCCGATCAGCCCAGGTCGAGAGCACTCACGCGACCCCACCCGGGCCGGCGCCGACCCCTCACGTCGGGAATGGTCCTTTCATCAGCGATTCCCTAGCGACTGATGCGCGGGTGTGCGCGTGGTCACAGCCGAGATTCGGACGATCAGCCCAATCGCTACCGAACCGAGACCTTTACGCGTCAAGCAATTTCGACGCCGTGCGCTCAGGCGATCCAGACCTTTCGCAGGGTCTCGGTGATCGTCCACTCGGTGCGTTCTCCGGCGCGCAACCGCACCGCGACCCCCGGCGCGAGGTCGAGTCGCTCACCGTCCGCGAAGGTCACCGTGCCGCGACCCGAGACCACGACGAACACCTCGTCGACCTCGGTGTCACGAGCGGAACCTCGCGTCATCTCCCACAGCCCGACCTCGCAGGTGGGGAGTGCGTCGAGCGTCAGGACGGCAGCGGTCGGCGACCCGTGGAGCACGTCGTCGGCCGGCAACGCCTCGTGGGTGAGGGAGGCGGTGGTGACGTCGGGGCTGAGCAGGCGCGGCGGCATACGGAGATGGTCGCACGGCATCCGGATGACGGGTCGCGGCGCGGGCGCCCCGGCGCGGCATGATGGCGCCATGACGACCGACCCGGCGGCCGTGCGTGCCTCCCTCGCCGATGCGACTCCCGATGTCTTCTGGACCGACCGACCCGAGCGGCCGGCGCCGCGCGCAGCGCTCACCGGTTCGGGCCACCGGGCCGACCTGGTCATCGTCGGCGGCGGCTTCACCGGCCTGTGGGCTGCCGTCCAGGCCAAGGAGGACAACCACTCGCGCGAGGTCGTGCTGCTCGAGCGCGGCCGGTTCGGCGTGGCGGCCTCGGGTCGAAACGGCGGTTTCGTCTCGCCCTCGCTGACCCACGGCCTGGCGCAGGGGCTGGCCTGCTGGCCCGAGGAGATCGAGACCCTCGAACGCCTCGGGGCGCAGAACATGACCGACCTGGCTGACAGCCTCACCCGGCACGGCATCGATGCCGACTTCCACGTACCCGGCGAGATCACGATGGCCCTGACAGAGCACCAGGTGGGCACGGTTCGTGAGGGCTACGAGCTCCACCGGGCACACGGCATCCCGGTCACCCTCCTTGATGCCGCTGAGGCGCGCGCCCGCGTCAACTCGCCCCGCTACCTGTCGGGCTTCCTCGACCCGACGGTGGGCCTGGTCGACCCGGCGCGGCTGGTGTGGGGTCTGGCCGACGCGGCCGAGCGGCTCGGGGTCCGGCTGCACGAGGACACCTCGGTGACCGGGTTCGACGCCGACATCGCCGGCGTCACGGTGCGCACCGAGTGGGGAAGCGTGCGCGCCGACCGGGTCGTGCTCGGCACCGGGGCCTTCCGCGGCCCGCTGAAGCGACTGGCGCACTACACGCTTCCCGTCTACGACCACGTGCTCATGACCGAACCGCTGTCACCGGCGCAGCTGGATGCCGTGGGCTGGCACGGGCGCGAAGGGCTCACCGATGCCGGCAACCAGTTCCACTACTACCGGCGCACCCTGGATGACCGGGTGCTCTTCGGTGGGTACGACGCGAACTACCACTTCCCGGGGCGGATCGACCCGCGCCTGGAGCAGTCGTCGTCGCACGACCTGCTCGCGCGGCACTTCTTCGAGATCTTCCCCCAGTTGCAGGGGCTGCGCTTCACGCACCGATGGGCCGGGGTCATCGACACGACGACCCGGTTCACCCCGGTGTTCGGCACGGCACTGGGTGGGCGGCTTGCCTACGCCGTGGGCTACACGGGGCTCGGCGTCGCGTCCACCCGCTTCGGGGCGCAGGTGGCGCTCGACCTGGTCGACGGCCGGGACACCGAGGTGACGGCTCTGGAGATGGTGTGCAAGAAGCCGCTGCCCTTCCCGCCCGAACCCTTCCGGTACGTCGGGGTGCGGGCCACCCGGGCGAGCCTGGCCGCCGAGGACCGCACCGGCCGGCGCAACCTGTGGTTGCGGGCCATGGATGCCGTCGGCATCGGCTTCGACAGCTGACCCACCCCCCGCGCTGACTTTTCCTCCCCATGGGTGAAGCCCGAGGTTCGCAAGGCATTTCTTCCCTTGTGCACCTCGTGCTTGCCCTGCCATGCCTCGCTGAGCCGAAAACCAGTGGCGCCCCGGCGCTGCCATGCGCCATCCTCGTCTGACGCACCCGCGACCACGAGAAGGACTCCGCAGACATGCCAGCGAACCAGTACCGACAGCAGGGCAGCGCCGCGCTGCTCGGCGCTGACGTGCTGCGACCCGGCGCGCGTCAAGGCTTCCGTCCGAGGCGACCCTTCCAAGGTGACGACTGACCCCAGTCACCACCGCTGTTGCAGCGAAGGGCCGCTCCGTGACCGGAGCGGCCCTTCGTCGTCTCGACGGCGATGCGCCCCCGTACCTCAGCTGGAAGAGGGCCCGACGACGAATCGGGATGCCGCGCGTTCGACTCGCGCCGGGGGCTCCACCTTCACGATCACCACCACCCAGACATCGACCAGGACGTCGATCAGACATTGACCAAGACGAGAGGATTCACGAGATGAACATCGCCCCTGACGCCGAGATGTCCCCGGCCGCTGGGCTCCCCGTCGAGCTTCGCGGCGCCACCGCACCCACCCTGATGTGGGCCCACGAGCACGAGGTGGAGCCGGCTGCGCTGAACCAGCTGCGCAACATCGCGGCTCTGCCGTGGGTGCACGGTGTTCGCGTCATGCCCGACGTGCACCTCGGCAAGGGGGCGACCGTCGGCTCGGTCGTCGCCATGCGTCAGGCAGTGAGCCCGGCCGCGGTCGGCGTCGACATCGGCTGCGGCATGCACGCGGTGAAGACGTCGCTCAGCGTCGAGGACCTGCCCGACGACCTCGGGCCGCTGCGGTCCGCCATCGAGGCGGTGATCCCCACGGGGTTCACCGCGCACGACGGCAGCGCACCGGTGCTGTCCACCGACCGCGCCCTGTCGCGGACGTTCGGCGGTCTGTTCGCTCGGTTCGGTGGTCTCCACGCGGGGGTCGCAGACCGCGAGGGTCGTGCCGCCGCTCAGGTCGGCACCCTGGGCGGGGGCAACCACTTCGTCGAGCTCACCGCTGACGACCACGGCGCCGTGTGGCTCATGCTGCACTCGGGGTCGCGCAACATCGGCAAGGAGATCGCCGAGCGGCACATCAACACCGCCAAGGGCATGGAGCACAACCTCGGCCTGCCGGACCGTGACCTCGCGGTCTTCCTCGACGGGACCCCCGAGATGGCTGCCTACCTGCGCGACCTGTACTGGGCGCAGGAGTACGCGATGCTCAACCGCGAGGCGATGATGGTGACCCTGCGGCGCGTCGTCAGTGAGACGTTCCCGCACGTCACCTTCGCGGATGCCGTGCGCTGCCACCACAACTACGTCTCGCAGGAGACGTACGACGGTGTCGACCTCGTCGTGACCCGCAAGGGTGCGATCTTCGCCGGGGCCGGGTCGCTGGGCCTGATCCCGGGGTCGATGGGCACCGGGTCGTACGTCGTGCGCGGACTCGGCAACACGGCATCCTTCTGCTCGGCCAGCCACGGTGCCGGGCGCCGGATGTCGCGCACCGCGGCCAAGCGGCACTTCACGCTCGAGGACCTCGACGCGCAGACCCTCGGTGTCGAGTGCCGCAAGGACGCCGGTGTGCTCGATGAGATCCCAGGGGCCTACAAGGACCTCGAGGGTGTCATCGCAGCACAGTCCGACCTCGTCGAGGTGGTTGCCCGGCTCACGACGCTGCTCTGCGTCAAGGGTTGAGGTGTCGGTCGGTTCCCCTACGGTGGTGCGGGGCCCAGGTGGTCACGCACCACCGTAGGGGGCAGCCATGAGCACCATCGAGAACCGAACCGTGCGCGTTCCTGGGGCGCTGCCCACCTACGACATCCGTCGTCCGGATGCCGTGAGGGGGCAGCGCCCGCTGATCGTCGTCGGGTCGCCGATGGCGGCATCCGGGTTCGAGCAGTTGGTCGCGCACTTCGGCGACCGCACGGCGGGTTCACGGTGAGCCCGATGGGGCCGAACAACGACCCCGCGGCCTTCGCCGCCAAGCTCCGCGAGGTGCTTGACGCCGACTGACCGGCTCAGGGCGCGAGATACTGCTTCAGGCCACCGGTGTTGTTCGCCACGAGGCCCTTGATGGTCCGGCTCCTGATGAACCCCGGAAGGGGCAGCGGGTGGCTGATGGTCAGGGTGAAGGTGACCTCGGTGTGCGCGTCGTCGACCGGGACGAGGGTGTAGGTCGCGTCCTGGGCGGTCTGCAGGCGACCCTCCACGAGGTGCCAGCTGAGGCCGTCGGGGGAGTGCTCGTAGGCGAGGGTGTAGCGGTCGGTGCCCACGGGGGTGGAGGCCGCGAACCGGGCGGTGAGCGGCATCCCGTCCTCGGTGGTCGTCAGGACCTCCGCCTCGATGATGTCGCTCACCCACCCGGGGATGCCGTCCACGTCACGGATCGTCGCGAGCACCTCCTCGAGCGGTGCATCGACGACGACCGTGGCGCTGGCGGTGTCGGTGGGCATGGCGACCTCCTGGTGGTTTCGGGACCGTCAGACGGCGGCGGCGAGTCGGACGAGGGTGTCCATCTCCTCGTCGAACGCGTCGACCAGGCCGGAGGGTTCGGTGACGACACCGGCATCCGCCTTGAAGCCGACCCGCACGACGCCGTCGTAGCTGAAGATGCACACGCCCAGGGTGTGCCGGCCCGAGCCGGGTACCCACCCGAGGATGCTCGTGATGCGGGTCCCGGCGAGGTAGCGCCCGGTCATCGGGCCGGCGACGTTGGTCGTGACGCCGATGGCCTTGGCGGCGAAGAAGTCGATGGCCTGCTTGGCGATCTCGGTGTTCGTGCGGCCGATGGCGTTGATCAGGCCGAAGGTGAGCACGGCCTCGGGCGAGTGCTTGATCGTGTCCATCCGCGACTTGGCCTCGGCCAGCCGTTGGAGGGGTGCCAGCCGGCCCGTGGGCAGCGGGAGCATCACGAGGGCGAACTTGTTGCCCAGCTCACGGGGCAGGGGCTCGCGCAGGTCGCGCAGGTTGACCGGAACCATCGTCGTGAGGTCTTCGGGGTCGCCGCCGTGCGTGTCCACGTAGGTGGCGATGGCCCCGGACACCGCGCCGATGAGGATGTCGTTGACGGTGGCCCCGGTCGCCCGACCGACGAGCTTGACGTCCACGAGGGACCGCGGCCGCGACCAGACCGCCCGCTTGGCGATGCCCGGGTCGCCGCTGACGGGGGACTGCGGCTCGTGCGAGAGGAGGAGCTTGTCGGCGATCTGCGCGGTCTGTCGCGCAACCGTCATGGCCTCGATGGCGTGTGCCGGGTTGAGGGCCGCGGGGATCTCGCCGAACAGGTGCAAGGCCGAGCGCACCCCCGAGGCGACGTCGCGCGTCAGACGGCCGGGTAGGTCGAGCAGCCCACCCGCGTGGCGCGGCGGCGAGGCCGCGACCGGTGGTGACTGCCCGGCATCCTCGAGGTCCCCGGTCTCGGTCTCGTCGGTGAGGGACAGCAGCACCTGGGCCAGGGCGATGCCGTCGGCCAGCGCGTGGTGGAAGCGGGCCACGACGACGGCACCGTCCTCGTGCCCGTCGACGAGGTAGACGTCCCACAGGGGCCGGTCGCGAGGCAGCGGCTCGGCCATCCTCGCCTCGATGAACGCCTGCACGGCGGCGTCGTCGGCGGGTGCGGGCAGCTCGACGTGGTGCAGGTGCGCAGCGAGGGCGAAGTCCTCCACGTTCTCCCAGTGGGGCATCCCGAGGGGCGTCGACGCCTCGACGACCCGCTGCGTGAACACCGGGTACCGGTCGACCAGCCGACGCTGGACGACGGACGCCAGGCGCTCCCAGTCGACCGGTCCCTCGAGCATCATCACCGAGTCGATCACCATGAGGTTGTCCGGGCTGTCCATGGCGAGCCAGATGGCGTCGACGGCACCCATCGATCGGAGTCCGGTCATGGCTCCATTGTCCTCCCGTCCCGAGGGCCGGCACGCACGACCCAACGCAGATCACACGTCGAACTGCTCGTCAGCCCCCCGGGAAGAGGCACAGACGGTGGACCGCGCACGGACTTGTCGCTACCTTGACTCCCTCACCCGGCCGGGGTCGAGCACCGTGGAAGGACGTTCCTGATGACCGACGTCAGCACTCACACACTCCAGGTTCCCGGAGCGGTCCTGACCTACGACATCCATCAGCCAGCGGCGCCGAGCGGGCACCGTCCGCTGTTCATCGTCGGTTCGCCGATGGCGGCATCCGGCTTCGAAAACCTCGTGGGCCACTTCACCGACCGCGCGGTCATCACCTATGACCCCCGCGGCGCCGAGCGCAGCACGCTGGCCGCGGACGGCACCGTCACCGGCGAGCTCCACGGTGAGGACATGCACCGGGTCGTCGAGGCCAGCGGCCTGGGCCCGGTCGACGTGTTCGGGTCCAGTGGCGGAGCCGCCTTCGCCCTGCACTGGGTGGTCGCCTTCCCCGGTGACGTCCGCACGCTGGTCGCGCACGAACCTCCGCTGTCCACGATCCTCGAGGACTCGGCCATGGCTGCCCGAGTCACCGACGACATCCTCGCGACCTACCAGCGTGACGGGCACGGCCCGGCACTGGCGAAGTTCATCGCGCTCGTCATGCACACGGGCCCGCTCCCCGACGACTACCTCGATCGGCCGGCGCCGGACCCCGCCATGTTCGGTCTCCCCACCGAGGACGACGGCTCGCGCGACGACCCGCTGCTCAGCCGCAACCTGGCCATCCCGCCCTTCCTGCCCGACCTCGATGCACTGCGAGCATCGACGGTGCGCATCGTTCCCGCGATCGGTGCCGAGGGGGAGGGCACTCTCGCCCGCCGCGGCGGAGAAGCACTGGCCAGGGAGCTCGGGGTGGAGCCCGTCGTGTTTCCGGGGGACCACGGTGGGTTCACCGTCAGCCCGATGGGGCCGCACAACGATCCCGCGGCGTTCGCCACCAGGCTCCGTGAGGTGCTGGATGTCGGGGATGGTGCCCGCGTGATCGTGACCGTCGGTGGGTCCCGGACGTCTTCGAGGGCGCACCTGCGGGCGGCGGGACTCGGCGAGGATCTGCAGACGATCGACCTCGCGCAGGTGGTCTCGAAGTGGATCGGCGAGACCGAGAAGAACCTGAATGCCGTGTTCGACGCGGCCGAACGCAGCGGAGCGGTGCTGCTCCTCGACGAGGCCGACGCACTCTTCGGCAAGCGAACCGAGGTCCGCGACTCCCACGACCGGTACGCGAACCTCGAGGTCTCCGACCTGTTGAAGCGTCTGGAGCAGCATCCGGGCATCCCTGCGCTCGTCCTGCGGACGTCCGATCGTCCCTTGCACGTCCCGAAGACGGTGACGGTGCTCGATCTCGAGCATCGTGACGGAGAGCAGGACGATCCCGTGGACGGGAGATGACGCGAGGCGGTCGCGGTGAGCACGTCGAAGCGCGAACCAGGACAACCAGGACACGCCATTGAGGAAACGTGGTGGGGCGTGTCGGGCTTGAACCGACGACCGACGGATTATGAGTCCGCTGCTCTGACCGACTGAGCTAACGCCCCGCTGCCCCGACGCCTTCGCGTCCCGGGCGCGGTGAGCCTACCGGGGCGGTGGGTGAGGAACGACGACGGATGCCGCTCGCGTACCGTGAGTGACCGGCATCCGGTCTCGTCAACCAAGGACCCGTGCCGTCACGCACGAGATTCATGAGACGGCTGGTGCCGTTGGGATCAGTGGGGCATGATGTGACCCATAACGGCACGCTCGTGTGCCCACACAGCAGAGCCCGCACGGCACACCGGCAGGAACCGTAGGCAGACATCGCGCGCACCGGCGTTGGGGAAGACGTCCCTCGCACGCGAAGGAGGCCAGGATGTCTGTCTCGATGCCGCGCACCATGACGCGGGGAGTGGTCTATGTCCACTCGACCCCCAAGGCTCTGTGCCCGCACATTCTGTGGGCGATCGAAGGCGTCCTCGGAACGAGGGTCACCGTCGACTGGACCGATCAACCGGCCGAGCCCGGTCTCGTCCGCGCTGAGCTGAGCTGGTCCGGGCAGGCCGGAACCGGTGCCCGCATCGCCTCGGCGCTGCGCGGCTGGGACAAGCTGCGCTACGAGGTCACCGAGGAGCCGAGCCAGGGCTGCGACGGCTCCCGCTGGTCGCACACGCCACGGTTGGGCATCCACCACACGTGGACCTCGGCCAGCGGCGACGCCGTCATCAACGAGGACCGGCTGCGCGAGGTCGTCGTGCTCGCCCAGGGCAGCCCTGAGGCGATGCAGGAGATGATCGAGGAGCTGCTCGGCACCGAGTGGGACGACGAGCTCGAGGTCTTCCGCTACGCCGGCGACGGCGCACCGGTGCGCTGGCTGCACAAGGTCGGCTGAGGGGGGGGCGAGGAACCTCGCTCAGCACACGACGAAGCCCCCCGAAGAGGAAGCGGGGGGCTTCGTCGTGTCCGGTGCTGTGCCGGTCAGACGCTCTTGATGACGAGCGCGACGTTGTGGCCGCCGAAGCCGAACGAGTTGTTGAGGGCGGCGATGTCGCCCTGGGGGAGTGCCCGGTGCTCGCCGCGCACGACGTCGAGGTCGATGGCCGGGTCGAAGTCGTCGATGTTGATCGCCGCGGGAGCCACGCGGTGGTGCACGGAGAGCACCGTGAGCAGGCCCTCGAGCGCGCCGGCCGCGCCGAGCAGGTGCCCGGTCATCGACTTGGTGGCGCTGACCGGCATCCCGTCAGCGGCGGCGCCGAAGGCGCGCCGGATCGCGTTGGCCTCGGCGACGTCACCGACCGGGGTCGAGGTGGCGTGGGCGTTGATGTGCACGACGTCGGCGTCGGTGATGCCGGCGCGCTCGACCGCCTCGCGCATGGCGCGGGAGGCCCCGGCGCCCTCGGGCTCGGGAGCGGTGATGTGGTGGGCATCCGCGGACATCCCGATCGAGGCGAACTCGGCGTAGATCCGTGCCCCGCGGGCCTTTGCGTGCTCGTACTCCTCGAGCACCATGACGGCGGCACCCTCACCCATGACGAAGCCGTCGCGGCCGGTGTCGTAGGGGCGCGACGCGGCGGCGGGGTCGTCGTTGCGGGTGGACAGGGCCTGCATCTGCGAGAAGCCGGCGAAGCAGATGGGGTGGGTGGCGCACTCGGTGCCACCGGCGACGACCATGTCGGCGCGGCCGCCCCGGATCATGTCGTACCCGGTCCCCATCGACTCAGCACCGGAGGCGCAGGCCGAGACCGTGGTGTGCGCCCCGGCCCGGGCGCCGAGCAGCAACGAGACGTTGCCGGCGGAGGTGTTGGGCATGAGCATGGGAACCGACAGCGGGAAGACGCGGCGAACGCCCTTCTCGCGCAGGTTGTCCCACTGGTCGAGCAGGGTCCAGACCCCGCCGATCCCGGTGCCGATCGCGACGCCGAGGCGCAGCGGGTCGATCTCGGGTGACCCGGCATCCTCCATCGCGGCGAGCGAGGCGATGACCGCGTACTGGGCGCTCGGGTCCATCCGGCGCACCTGCACCTTGGTGAGCACCTCGAGCGGGTCCTGGGCGATGGTGCACGCGAAGTGCACCGGCAGCTCGTACCGGTCGAGCATCTCCTGGTCAAGGGGCTTGGCCCCGGACCGTCCTGCGAGGATGCCGTCCCACGTCTCGGCGATGGTCCCGCCGAGAGGGGTGGTGGCACCGAGGCCGGTCACGACGACGCGTCGCTCGCTCATGAGTGCTGATGCTCCTTGTGGGATGGGACGTGGGGATGCCGGGGGCTTGGTGTGGCGTGTGAGGTGCGGTGGACGTGTGGTCCAGTGTCCGTCACCGTCACCCTGCTGAACAGGGGTGACGGTGACGGACCGTGGTGCATCAGGCCTGGTTGGAGGCGATGAAGCTGACGGCGTCACCGACGGTGGTGAGGTTCTTGACCTCTTCGTCGGGGATGCGCACGCCGAACTTCTCCTCGGCGTTGACGACGATGGTCATCATCGACAGCGAGTCGATGTCGAGGTCGTCGGTGAACGACTTGTCCGCGAGGACCTCGGCCGGGTCGAGGCCGGTCTCCTCGTTGACGATCTCGGCCAGTCCGGCGAGGATCTCCTGCTCACTCTGTGCCATGTCGGTACTCCTTCTTCGATGGTCATGCTGTGGGTGGGTGTGGTGCTTGGCCCGGGTGACCCGTGGGCCCACGGGAACTCATCAGGGGATGACGACGACCTGCGCGGCGTAGGACAGGCCCGCGCCGAAGCCGATCTGCAGGGCGAGCCCGCCGCGGGGGATCTCGCCGTGGCGGACCATGCGCTCCATCGCCAGCGGCACCGAGGCCGCCGAGGTGTTGCCGGTGTAGGCGATGTCGCGGGCGATGGCGACGTCGGGGGGCAGGTTGAGCTTCTTGGCCATGGCCTCGACGATGCGCACGTTGGCCTGGTGCGGCACGAAGGCATCGAGCTGGTCGACGGTCACACCGGCGGCGTCGAGGGCGCGCTGGGCGACCGGGGCCATGCCCCACACCGCCCACCGGAAGACGGTCTGGCCCTGCATCCCGATGTGCGGCCAGTCCAGGCCCTTCTCGCGAACGTCGATCCAGCTGTCGGTCTGGGAGATGGCGTCCCACTTCTCGCCGTCCGAGCCCCAGATCGTCGGGCCGATGCCCGGGGTCTCGGACCTGCTGATCACAGCGGCCCCGGCGCCGTCACCGAAGATGAACGCCGTGCCGCGGTCGTCGCGGCTGGTGAAGTCGGACAGTCGCTCGACCCCGACGACGAGCACGTTCTCGGCAGAGCCGCCGCGGACCATGTCGTTGGCCAGCGCGATGCCGTGGCAGTACCCGGCGCAGGCGGCCGAGAGGTCGATGGCCATCGCATCGGTGCCGAACCGCTCGGCGATGAGTGGAGCCGCGGCCGGGGTCTGGTAGGGCCAGCTGATCGTGGCGACGAGGATCGCGTCGATGTCGGAACCCTTGAGGCCGGCCATCTCCAGAGCCGGCTCGGCCGCCATGACGGACATGTCGATGACCGACTCGCCCTCGCCGGCGAACCGGCGCTCGATGATGCCCGAGCGTTCCCGGATCCACTCGTCGGAGGAGTTGATCGCCTCGACGAGCTCGGAGTTCGGGACCACCCGGCGTGGGCGGTACCCGCCGATGCCGGCGATGCGGGCGTGGCCGGTGGCCGGGGCCGACTGGAGGGCCGAGGCGAAACCCTTGGAGGTGGTGCTCATGCGGAGTGCTCCTTGATGAGCGTGCGGGCGGCGTCGAGGTCGTCAGGCGTCTTCACCGCGAGCAGCTCGACACCCTTCAGGGCGCGCTTCGCGAGCCCGATGAGCGTGCCGGCTGGCGGCAGCTCGATGATGGCAGTGACGCCGAGGGCGGTGAACCGCTCCATGCACAGGTCCCACCGCACGGGGTTGGACACCTGGGCGACGAGCCGGTCGAGGACGGTGCGGCCGTCGGTGACGACCTGACCGTCGCGGTTGGACACCAGCGTCACCTCGGGGTCGGCCACCTCGTGGTCGGCGGCCGCGGCACGCAGCACCGCGACGGCGGGCTCCATGTAGTGCGTGTGGAACGCGCCGGCGACCTTCAGGGGGATGACGCGTGCGCGTGCCGGGGGATCGGCGGCGAGTTCGGCCAGCGCCGGCAGCGAGCCGGCGGCCACGACCTGACCGGCCCCGTTGACGTTGGCCGGGGTGAGCAGGTGCCGTCCGATGGTGGCCAGCACGGCGCCCTGGTCGCCGCCGAGCACGGCGCTCATGCCCGTCGGGGTCGCGGCGCTGGCCTGCGCCATCGCTCGACCGCGCAGCGCGACGAATTCCATCGCGGCCTTCTCCGAGAGCACCCCGGCGCCGGCAGCAGCGGTGATCTCGCCGACCGAGTGGCCCGCGATGGCACCCGACTGCGGCACGGCATCCGTGACGGTGGTGCCGCCGCCGAGGGCGCGCAGGGCGAGCAGCCCGGCGCCGACGAGCAGCGGCTGGGCGACGGCGGTGTCCTTGATGGTCTCCTCGTCGGAGGTGGTGCCGTGGGCGACGAGGTCGACCTGGGCGGCATCCGAGAGGGCGGACAGCTGGTCACGCAGGCCGGGAAGCTCGAGCCACGGGGAGAGGAAGCCCGGGGTCTGGGAGCCCTGGCCAGGGCAGACGATGACGATCACAGGACCAGCCTGTCGCCTGCGTCGTGACCAAACCGTGACGAACGAGGACGAACCTCCGGTCTCTGTTTTGGAGGTTTCCTCCAAACTGAGCGCGAGTCAGGGTCGTGGTGTGCTTCGGCTCACCGGGCCGAGGCGGTGGAAGGCCAGTGCGATGCGCACGGTCTGCGCGTCGTGCGCCTCGGTGAGGTCGTAACCGATCGCCTTGGCGATGCTGGACAGGCGGTATCTCACGGTGTTCGGGTGGATGATGAGGGCCCGCGCGGTGCCCTCGACGCCGAGGTCGCCGTCGAGGTAGGCGGCCGCGGTGTCGAGCAGGGTGCCCCCGGGGCTCTGGGCGAGCGGCCGGATGATGCGGGCGATCAGCGCGCCGCGCGCCGGTAGGTCACCGAGCAGGGCCCGCTCGGCCAGAAGGTCGTCGGCATGGACCGGCCTCGGGGCACCCACCCACGCGGGCGCGGCACCGTGCCCGGAGATGGCGGCCCGGGCGCTGCGCCCCGCAGCGAACAGGTGGGGCACCGTCGGGCCGACGACGAGGGGGCCGTCGCCGAGGAACGGGTCGAGGGCCTTCGCCAGCGCGATCGGGTCGGTGACGCTGCCGCCGATGCAGATCAACCGGGGGCCGTGGATGGCGACGAGCAGCTCGACGTCGATGCGCCGGGCGGCGCGGTGCAGGTCGGTGAGCACGGGCGCGGTGGCCCCGGGCGGCGTGGAGCCGACCACGACGGCCACCTGCGTCACGGCGCCCCAGCCCAGGGCCGCCGCGCGGGACTGCATCGACTCATCAGCCTCCCCGCGCAACACGGCATCCACGACGAGCGACTCCAGGCGCGCGTCCCAGGCGCCGCGTGCCTCGGCCGCCTGCGCGTACACCTCCGCAGCGGAGAAGGCGACCTCACGGCTGTAGCGCAGCACCGCCTCACGCGCCAGGTCCTCCTCGCCCGGCGCCGCGAGGTCGGCGATCTCCCGCTCGACGACGGCAATGACCGTGCGGATCAGGTCGAGGGTCTGGGCGAGCGAGATCGACCGGGTCAGCTCGCGCGGGGCGGTGCCGAACACGTCGGCGGTGACGGCGGGCCGGATCTGCTCACCGCCGAACCACTCCAGGAACGAGGACAGGCCCGCCTGGGCGACGAGCCCCACCCACGAGCGGTCCTCGGCCGAGAGCGACCGGTACCACTGGTGGTCGGCCTCCATCTGCTGCACGGCGGCGGCACCGAGGTCGCCCGCAGCGCGAGCGACCCGGGTGCGGGTGGCGGCCGACGGCAGCGGTCGAGGGGCGGACGGCATACGAATCAGTCTATTTGTATGCCGTTCACAACCTCCCGGACGCCGCGGTGGTCAGTCGGTGCCCGCCTCCATCGCCGCCCGGTCGAGGGCGTCGTCCTCGGAGCCGGGGGCCAGCGGGTTGTCGGTGATCTGGTCGTAGCCGCCCGCGGGGAGCTCGCCGAACAGGGTGCCGTTCTCCACGAGGAGCTGCCCCTGCTCGACCGGCTGACCGGCGTAGACCTCGAGCTTGGAGCGGCTGTCGGCGATGTCGAGGTTGCGCATGGTCAGCTGGCCGATGCGGTCGAGTGGACCGAACGCGGCGTTCTCCACGCGCTCCATCGACAGCTTGTCGGGGTGGTAGCTGAAGTTGTCGCCGCGGGTGTCGATGATGGAGTAGTCCTCACCGCGCCGCAGCCGCAGGGTCACCTGACCGGTGACGAGGGAGGCGATCCAGCGCTGGATGGCTTCGCGCATCATCAGGCTCTGCGGGTCGAGCCAGCGGCCCTCGTAGAGCAACCGACCGAGCTGGCGGCCCTGCGAGTAGTAGTTGGCCAGGGTGTCCTCGTTGTGCACGGCGTTGAGCAGGCGCTCGTAGGCGGCGTGCAGCAGCGCCATGCCGGGGGCCTCGTAGATGCCGCGGGACTTCGCCTCGATGATGCGGTTCTCGATCTGGTCGGACATGCCGATGCCGTGGCGCCCGCCGATGGTGTTGACCTCGTCGACAAGGGCGACCGGGTCGAGGGTGCGGCCGTTGACGGCGACCGGGCGACCCTGGACGAAGGTGATCGTCACGTCCTCGGACTCGATGGCGACGCTCGGGTCCCAGAACTTCACGCCCATGATCGGCTCGACGATCTCCATCGACTCGTCGAGGTGCTCGAGCGTCTTCGCCTCGTGGGTGGCGCCCCAGATGTTGGCGTCGGTGGAGTAGGCCTTCTCCTGGCTGGAGCGGTAGGGCAGGTTGCGCTCGGTGAGCCAGGCGCTCATCTCGTGGCGACCGCCGAGCTCGGCGACGAAGTCGGCATCCAGCCACGGCTTGTAGATGCGCAGGTTGGGGTTGGCGAGCAGGCCGTAGCGGTAGAACCGCTCGATGTCGTTGCCCTTGAACGTCGAGCCGTCGCCCCAGATCTCGACGTCGTCGGAGTGCATCGCCCGCACGAGCAGGGTGCCGGTGACCGCGCGGCCCAGGGGGGTGGTGTTGAAGTAGCTCTTGCCGCCACTGCGGATGTGGAACGCGCCGCAGGCGATGGCCGACAGGCCCTCCTCGACGAGCGCGCTCTTGCAGTCGACGAGGCGGGCGAGCTCGGCGCCGTACTGGCCGGCGCGATCGGGCACGGTGTCGATCTCGGGCTCGTCGTACTGGCCGAGGTCGGCGGTGTACGTGCAGGGGATCGCACCCTTCTCGCGCATCCACGCGACGGCGACGGAGGTGTCGAGACCTCCGGAGAAGGCGATGCCTACGCGCTCGCCGACGGGCAGGGAGGTCAGGACCTTGGACATGAGTGCAATTCTATACAGACCTCTGCATATTCACGAACTCGGGGTCGAAGTCGAGAGTATGGGAATCGCCGTCCGACCCGGAGGTCAGACGGCGATTCACCTACTCTCGACTGGAGAGTGCAGCGGAGGCGCTCAGCTGTCGCCGCCCTCGTTGCCGGAGGCGCCGGCCGTCACGTCGTTCAGGCGGTAGCGGCTGGCCGCCTCGCGGGCCACGGACGGGTCGACCTCGCCGCGGGCCGCCAGCGCTTGGAGGGCCTGCACCGCCATCGACGGGCCGTCGATGTGGAAGAACCGGCGGGCCGCCGGGCGGGTGTCGGAGAAGCCGAACCCGTCGGCGCCGAGGGAGGAGAAGTCCCCGGGGACCCACTGGGCGATCTGGTCCTGGACGGCCCGCATGTAGTCGGAGACCGCGACCACGGGGCCCGGCCGACCGGCCAGCTGCTGGGTGACCCACGGAACCGGTGCCTCGGCATCCGGGTTGAGGAACGCGGCCTCGTCACAGCGAAGGCCGTCGCGGCGAAGCTCGTTCCACGACGTGACCGAGAAGACGTCGGCGACGACACCCCAGTCGCTGCGCAGCAGCTCCTGGGCCTCCAGGGCCCAGCCCATGCCGACGCCCGACGCGAGCAGCTGCACGCGCGGCGCCGACTCCGGCAGGCCCTCGCTCGACCCGGCCGCATACAGGTACATGCCGCGCAGGATGCCTTCGCGGTCGACGTTCTCGGGCTCGACCGGCTGGGCCATCGGCTCGTTGTAGACCGTGAGGTAGTAGATGACGTTGCGCTCGTCGTCGGTGAGCGAGTCATCCGTGCCGAACATGCGGTGCAGACCGTCCTGCATGATGTGCGCGATCTCGAAGCCGAACGCCGGGTCGTAGTGCACGACAGCCGGGTTCGTCGAGGCGAGCAGGGGCGAATGCCCGTCGGCGTGCTGCAGGCCCTCACCGGTGAGGGTGGTGCGGCCCGCCGTGGCGCCGATGAGGAAGCCGCGGGTCATCTGGTCGGCGGCCGCCCAGATCGAGTCGCCCACGCGCTGGAACCCGAACATCGAGTAGAAGACGTAGATCGGGATCATCGGCTGGCCGTGGGTGGAGTAGCTCGACCCGGCGGCGGTGAACGCGGCCAGCGACCCGGCTTCGTTGATGCCCAGGTGCAGGATCTGCCCGTCCTTGGCCTCGCGGTAGGCGAGCATGAGGTCGTGGTCGACGGGGGTGTAGTTCTGCCCGTGCGGGTTGTAGATCTTGATGGTCGAGAAGAAGCTGTCCATCCCGAAGGTGCGGGCCTCGTCGGGGATGATCGGCACGATGCGCTTGCCGAACTCCTTGTCGCGCATGAGGTCCTTGAGCAGTCGCACGAACGCCATGGTCGTGGCGACCTGCTGCTTGCCCGAGCCCTTCTTGACCTGGGAGTAGGCCGAGTCGTCGGGCAGGTGCACGGGGGCGTGCTTGACGCGACGCTCGGGCACCCCGCCGCCGAGCTTGGCGCGGCGCTCGAGGGCGTACTTGATGACGTCGTCGTCCGGGCCCGGGTGGTAGTAGGGCGCGTTGTACGGGTCGGCCTCGAGCTGCTCGTCGCTGATCGGGATCTGCAGGCTGTCGCGCAGGTTCTTCAGGTCATCGAGGGTGAACTTCTTCATCTGGTGCGTCGCGTTGCGTCCGGCGAAGGTCGTTCCGAGGCCATAGCCCTTGATCGTCTTGGCGAGGATGACGGTGGGCTGCCCGGTGTGCTCGGTCGCCGACTTGTAGGCGGCGTAGACCTTGCGGTAGTCGTGGCCGCCGCGCTTGAGCTTCCACCAGATGTCCTCGTCGCTCCAGTCCGCGACCATCTTGCGGGTGCGGGGGTCGCGGTCGAAGAAGTTCTCGCGGACGTGCTTGCCGTCGTTGGCGCGGAAGGTCTGGTAGTCGCCGTCAGAGGTCGAGTTCATCAGGTGGGTGAGGGCGCCGTCGCCGTCGGCGGCGAGCAGCGGGTCCCAGCCGCGACCCCAGACGACCTTGATGACGTTCCAGCCGGCGCCGCGGAAGAAGGCCTCGAGCTCCTGGATGATCTTGCCGTTGCCGCGCACCGGGCCGTCGAGGCGCTGGAGGTTGCAGTTGACGACGAAGTTGAGGTTGTCGAGCTCCTCGCCGGCAGCGAGCTGGAGCAGGCCGCGCGACTCGGGCTCGTCCATCTCGCCGTCGCCGAGGAAGGCCCACACCTGCTGTTGGCTGGTGTCCTTGATGCCGCGGTTGTGCAGGTACTTGTTGAACTGCGCCTGGTAGATCGCGTTCATCGGGCCCAGACCCATCGACACCGTCGGGAACTCCCAGAAGTCCGACATCAGGCGCGGGTGGGGGTAGGACGGCAGGGCGAGCGGAGACCCGTCGACGACGTGCGACTTCTCCTGGCGGAAGCCGTCGAGGCGCTCGGTGGAGATGCGGCCCTCGAGGAAGGCGCGGGCGTACATGCCGGGGGAGGCGTGGCCCTGGAAGAAGATCTGGTCGCCGCCGCCGGGGTGGTCCTTGCCGCGGAAGAAGTGGTTGAAGCCCACCTCGTAGAGCGTGGCCGCCGACGCGTACGTGGAGATGTGGCCGCCGACGCCGATGCCGGGGCGCTGCGCGCGGTGAACGATCATCGCGGCGTTCCAGCGCAGGTAGGCGCGGAAGCGGCGCTCGGTGTCCTCGTCGCCAGGGAACCAGGGTTCCTGCTCGGGGCTGATCGTGTTCACGTAGTCGGTGGTCGTCAGCGACGGCACTCCGACCTGCATCGCGCGGGCCCGCTCGAGCAGGCGCAGCATCAGGTAGCGCGCCCGCATCCGACCCGGGCCGTCGATGACCGCGTCGAGGCTGTCGAGCCATTCCTGGGTCTCGGCCGGGTCGATGTCCGGCAGGTGGGTCGGGATGCCGTTGAGGATGGGGCCGACGTCGTCGCGGGAGGTCACGCGTTCGTCCTTTCGCCGTTGAGCAGCAGGTCGCACGCGAACGAGTGGGCGCGCGTGGTCCCCATCTTTCACCCGATCGGCGCCCCCAGCGCAATCGGGTTCATATTACTGACCAGTAGTCCGCAGAGTGGTTGGCGGAGTACTCAGGTCACTCGGATGGGGCGGCTGCACACTGACGTCCTGGGATGCCGGGTTGGCGCCCCAGTGAGCGGGTCACACACGGCGGGGCGTGGTGGCGCTGGGCTAAAGGTCACATTTTGGTAACGGGCTGTCGCTCGAGTGGCGCGTGCCTGCGCGGCACGTCCATTGTCTTCCTCGGGCCCTCGGGCCCTCGGGCCCTCGGGCCCTCGGGCCCTCGGGCCCTCGGGCCTTGTCCTGTTGGGTTCGGGTGGTGCACGTCGTCACAGACGACGAGGCCGCGGCGGGATGCCCCTCGTGCGGGGTTCTGTCGACGTCGGTCATGGGTCACGCTGTCACCCGGCCGCGGGATGTGCCGTACGGGCAAGCCCCGGTGCATCAGGTGTGGCACAAGCGGCGGTGGCGCTGCCAGGAGTCGGCGTGCCCACGAGCATCGTTCACCGAGTCGTTGCCTGCGGTGCCGCCCCGGGCCAGGGTGACGACCCGGTTGCGCACGCAGTGCGGGGCGGGGATCGCGACCCGGTTCTCCTGCGTTCAGGCCGGCGCGGACTACGACGGGGTGTCCTGGCCGATCGCGCACCGCGCGTTCATCGCGCACGTCGACCCGCTCCGGGCGGCCCCGCTACCGCCGGTGACGGTGCTCGGGATCGACGAGACCCGCCGCGGCAAGCCCAAGTGGGGTCAGGACCCCGACACCGGGCGCTGGGTCGTGGTCGCGGACCGGTGGCACACCGGGATCGTCGACGCCGCCGGCACCGGAGGCCTGTTGGCTCACATTGACGGTCGGACCGCGGCCAAGGTCGCCGAGTGGATTGCGGAACAGCCGGATTCGTGGCGGGCCGGGATCACCCATGTCACGATCGACCTGTCCGCGTCCTATCTGCGCGCGGTCAGCGACGCCCTCCCGCACGCGGTCGTCGTCGCCGACCGGTTCCACCTGGTGCGGCTCGCGAACGACATGCTCACGCAGGTCCGTCAGCACGCAACCCGTGACGTGCGCGGACGACGGGGTCGTGCCCGTGACCCGGAGTTGGCCGGGCGCCGCAAGTTGCTGCTCGCCCATGAACGCCTGGACCCCGCCGCGTTCGCGAAGCTGTGGAACGCCCTGATCGATGCCGGCGACCCGGGCATTGAGATCCTGCACGCGTACACCGTCAAGGAGAACCTGCGCCACCTGCTCGCGCTGTCAGGGACCAACCCTGAACGCTCGCTCATCCGCGACCGGTTGTGGCGCCTGTACGAGCAGGCCGCCACCTCGACCTCCCCGGAGGTGCACCGCTTCGCCGCGACCGTCGAGCAGTGGTGGCCAGCGATCGAGGCCGCGATCATCACGAACTACTCCAACGCCCGATCCGAGGGCTACAACCGCCTCGCGAAACACCAAGGCCGCAACGTGTTCGGCTACCGCAACGTGCACAACCACCGCCGCGCCGTCAGCTGGGCCTGCACTCGTCAACACCGGCGAGCCTCAGCTGCGATCAGCAAGGTGCCCGGTCAAGTTCGATGAGCCACTTTGCTCGACCGCGCCACCTACGCTGACCGGCCATCGGCACTAGTCGCGAAGTACGACGCGCTTGATCGCCTCGGCCCGTGGCGTGTCGCGGTGTCGGCGTCCCTCGTCGACGACGGGCGGCACGAGTGCTGGCTCGATACGGCCCCGCGGCATCTAGTGTCGCGCGTCATTAATTCGTTGACAGTATGGGATGATGGCATATGCCGTCACCTGTGCTGGAGATCAGCGAAGAGGACCGTGCGACCCTGACCTCGTGGACACGGTCGCGGCCGTTGCCGGCGGGACGTGCGCAGCGTGCGCGGATCGTGCTGGCCGTCGCGGCGGGGACGGGCACCTCGGCAGTGGCGCGGCATGTCGGGGTCTCGCGTCCGACTGTGATCAAGTGGCGTGACCGGTTCGCCGTCGACGGGCTCGCTGGCCTCGAGGACGAGGAGCGTTCGGGCCGACCGAAACGCATCGATGATGCCGTGATCATCGCCACCACGCTCGAGCCGCCACCGGCCAAACTCGGGGTGACGCATTGGTCCTCGCGGTTGCTGGGCAGGCACTTGGGGATCGGGGATGCCACCGTCGCCCGTGCCTGGCGCAAGTACGGGGTCAAGCCATGGCGGCGGGAGACGTTCAAGTTCTCCACAGACCCGGAGCTGGAGGCCAAGGTCCGCGACGTGGTCGGGCTGTACCTGAACCCACCGGAGAAGGCGGTCGTGCTGTGCGTGGATGAGAAGTCCCAGATCCAGGCCTTGAACCGGACCGCGCCGATCCTGCCGCTGCGACCAGGCTTGCCGGAGAAGGCGACCCACGACTACAAGCGCAATGGCACCACCACGCTGTTCGCCGCTCTCGAGGTAGCCACCGGTGCGGTGACCGACCAGTGCTACGACCGGCACGGTAAGGCCGAGTTCCTCGACTTCCTCAAGAAGGTCGCCAGGGCTTACCCGCGCCGGGAGCTGCACGTGGTCCTGGACAACTACCACACCCACAAGCACGAGGACATCAAGCAGTGGCTGGCCAAGCACCCGCGGATCACGTTGCACTTCACCCCGACCAGCGGGTCCTGGCTCAACCTCGTCGAGGTTTTCTTCGGGATCATCACCCGACAGGCCATCCGCCGCGGCTCCTTCGACAGCGTCAAGCAACTCGTCACAGCGATCAGCACCTTCATCGACGGCTGGAACGAGCGCTGCCACCCATTCATCTGGACCAAGACCGCCGAGGAAATCCTGCCCCACGCCACCCGTCAAACCAGTTCAGGCGCGTGACATCAGAGACCGAACGCGCCGCCGCCGACGAGGATTGCGACGCCCAGTCCGATCAGGACGATGGGGAAGAGGATGTGCTCCCACCGTTCGAGGACCTCGGCGATGGGTCGACGCGTGGCGACGAACTTGGCGATGGCCACCAGCACTGCCACGAGCACGAGGAAAACGATGCAGAAGGTGATGACAGCGGGAGTACTGATGTTGAGGAAGACCGGGACGTAAACGCCGATGTTGTCCCCACCGTTGGCGAAGGTGACGCCGGCGACGGTCGCCACGGCAACGCTCTTACCTGACACGGCGGCATCATCGTCGTCGCCCTCGCCGCGGTAGACCTCCCACGCAGCCCAGAGACCCAGCGCGAGGGGGATGAGCCCAAAGTAGGGAATCGCCTCCTCTGGCAGCGCCCACCCCGCCCCCAAGGTCACCACGAGTGCGGCGGCGAGGATCCCGACGAAGCCAAGGTATTGCCCGGCCAAGATCTTCGCGGTCGTCCCGGGGCGTCCGGCACCTCGGGCGAAGAAGAGCGAGAGCACGATGATGTCGTCGATGTTGGTCGCGATGAAGAGCCCGATCGCTTGGAGCAGCGCCGCGGCCGTCATGCGCCGGACCTGCCGTCGTGGCAACCAGGCACCTCGCAGGCGACGTCGAGGCAGGGGGCGTCCGCGTCGACGGCCAGCTTGACCTCGACCAGCTCGGTGAGCGCACGTGCGAGGTGGGGGTCAGCGATCTCGTAAAGGGCCTGGCGGCCCTCATGGGTGGCGACCACGATCCCGCAGTCCCGCAGGCAACCCAGGTGGTTCGACACATTCGAGCGCGTCAGGTCTAGCGCGTTGGCGAGCTCTGCCGGATGCGCGGGGCACGCCAGAAGCGACAGAAGGATCCGTGAACGCGTGGGGTCGGCCATCGCCCGGCCCAGACGCTGCATGGCGTCCAAGCGGGAAGCAAGAGTCAGCATGCACTGAACGATACAGTAACCGCTGAACTACAATCGCCCCACCCAACTCGTCAAACAAGTTCAGACGCGTGACACTAGCTTTGGACCCAGCCTCATGAGCGCCACTCGTGAAACCGTGACCCTGCCGTGCACGAAGTGCGGCGGGTCGGGTGTCCTGCCCGAGTTCCGGGGCGTCGACGGCGGGCGCTGCTGGGCGTGCGGCGGCACCAGGCAACGCACCATCCTTGCCGCCTCCGCACGGGCCCGTAGGCGCCGCCAGGCTGCACGCGCTGTCGAGCGCGCAGCTCACGCCGCGGCCAACGCAACGGACCGTGAGCAGTCCTGGGCCCGGGCTCGAGAGGCGTTGCGCCCCCTGGTTGGCGACCGGGTCGACCTCGCGGACAACTCCGGCATCACGGTCGCGGGGTACCCGGACGGAGAGGCGCGCCTCAGGGGCCATCTGTTCGACGCGATCCTCCGGGTTCGAGATGGAGCAGACCCTGCTGCCGAGGCCGCGTGGATCCGCGACCAGGTCGAAGGAGCCGTGCTGTGGATCAACCGGGTCCGCCGCCAGTGCATCGCCTGTGAGGTGGCCGTGGGCCGCGGCCAGGGCATCGTCCTCGAGGTGGGTAACGACCAGTGGGTGCTGTGCTCCCACCACCGCCCTACGGGACTGGCCGAGGCGTCAGAAGTTGATTCATCGAGGCCCTCGTCGAGCGCGTGGCGCTGATGTGGCACCCCGGGTGAGCGAGGCCCTGGCCTTGCCAGTGTGACTACACTGTACTCATCCGAATACATGGCTTTCAGGAGTGGTGATGACCACGAGCATTCGCATCCCCGAGGAGACGCAGCGCCGGCTCGACGACCTTGCCGCCAGGACGCACCGGTCCCGGTCGTTCTACCTGCGCGAGGCGATCGAGCGCGGACTGCCGCAGGTCGAGTGGGAGTACGACATCGCGCAACGAGCCGGCGAGGCTCGATCCGGTGCGGTGGCCACCGAGACCCTGGCCGAGGTGGTGGCAGAACTTGGCTTGGACCGTTGAGCTGCACCCAGACGCCTCCAAGTCCTTGCGCACCTTGGCCCGCAAGGACCGGCAGATGGCCAAGAGGGTCACCCACTTCCTGGCCGAGATCGAACGCTCCGAGGACCCCCGGGCACGCGGGAAGGGACTCTCCGGCCCGCTGACAGGCTTGTGGCGGTACCGAGTCGGAGACTGGCGCGTTGTGGTCGACATCTACGACGACCGCCTGGTCATCCTGACCCTCGACATCGAACACCGATCACGGGCGCACCGTTGACCACTGCTCAAGGGTGGCGCACCGGTCGTTGCTGAGGACGAGAGGATCCGAGCGCTCGCCGCGCTCGAGCGCTTGGGTTGCCTCACAGCGAGACATTCATTTCAGGATGAGTACTTCCAATGTGAGGTGACCCCGCTGGGAAGTGGACGTGCTCTCGCGTCCGGACATCTCCCTGGCGGATCGGGCTCTGGGCCAGGGCCAGCCGGCAGCCGTCACGAACATCGACCAGCGGGTCGGTGTCCTCGCGCACACCGTCACGAACCATGGCGCACTTCAGGTGGGAGACAACAACACTCAGACCGTGACGCTCACGCGAGAGCAGTCCTCCCAGCTCCTCTCGCAGCTGCCGGAGTTGCGGGAGTTGATCTCCGCCGTGAACCTGCCGCGCGAGATCTCCGACAGGCTTGAGTCCGATATCCATGAGCTTGAGCAGGTCGCGGAGCACGGGGGTGGGGTCGGGAGGGCGAGGGCTCTTCTGGGGGACATGGTGGAGGCGTCTGCGGTCGCAGCCAGCACCGACGCGGGTCAGCGACTGGGGGCGCTCCTTTTCAGCCTCATGGGTGGCCTCGCTTGATCCACCGCCGTGGGGGCGGGTCTCCACATGTTTTCGGGCTCATCCCAATCGAGGGTGTAGCGGTCGTGGTATAGATCCTTACGCCCCCGCTGCGTGACGCGTCACGTAGCCAGGCGATCGGGGCGGCTGTAGATCGACATGCTCGGATGCCGGGTGAACGCCACGAGCGTGATGCCGCGGTCCACGGCCAGGTCGACGGCCAACGACGTCGGGGCCCCCACCGCGACGACGGCCGGGATGCCGACGACGCTCGCCTTCTGGATGATCTCGAAGCTCGCCCGGGCGCTGACGACGAGCACGTGCCCGCCCAGCGGCAGTGACCCCACGCGGGCCGCGGCCCCGACGACCTTGTCGACGGCGTTGTGCCGCCCGACGTCCTCGCGCACGTGCAGCAGGTCACCGGATGCCGTCGCGAGACCGGCCGCGTGGACCCCGCCGGTGCGCTGGAAGACGGGTTGCTGCTGGCGCAGGACATCCGGGAGCCCGGCCACCACCTCCGCCGAGAGGGAGAGCGGGTCGCCCGCCACGGCATACCGACTGCTCGTGCGCACGGCATCCACGGACGCCGACCCGCAGACCCCGCACGCGCTGGTCATGCCCTGCGTGCGCTCACGCGGGGCGCGGTGCAGCACGGCGCCCGGTGCCAGGGTGACGTCGACGACGTTGAAGGTGGGGGATCCGCTCTCGTCGAGGTCCGTGCAGTGCATGAGCGTCGCGACCTCGTCGGCGCCGTGGAGCAGGCCCTCCGTGAGCAGGTGCCCGATCGCGAGGTCGAAGTCGTCGCCGGGTGTTCGCATCGTCGTCGTGAGTGAGTTGTTGTCGACGCGGATCTCCAGCGGCTCCTCGACGGCGACGGTGTCCGTGCGCTCGACCCGGGCACCGCTGACGACGTCGAGTCGTGTCCGTCGAACGCGCGTCGTCACCCGGCCCATGGGCGTCATCCAAACACACGGACACCGCGGTGTTACGGGGTGCGGAACGGTGGCAGCGCTGCACACCTGACCGGGCCTACCGTCAGCCGCATGGACACCAACCCCGAGATCGGCCTGTCGATCGACGTCGACGGCATCACGACGAACTACCACCGGGCGGGCAGCGGCCCCGTCGTGCTGCTCGTGCACGGTTCGGGCCCGGGGGTCTCCGCGTGGGCGAACTGGCGGCTGACGATCCCGGCCCTGGCCGAGCACTTCACGGTCATCGCCCCCGACATCGTCGGTTTCGGCTTCACCGACCGGCCTGAGGGGTTCGACTACTCCCTGGACACGTGGCGGGCCCACCTGCTCGGCTTCGCCGACGCCCTCGGGCTCGACCGCTTCTCGATCGTCGGCAACAGCTTCGGCGGCGCGCTGGCCCTGTCGATGGCCGCCCACCAGCCCGAGCGGGTCGACCGACTCGTGCTCATGGGTGCCGCCGGGGTGCCCTTCCCCATCACCGACGGTCTCGACCGGGTCTGGGGCTACGAGCCGTCGCTGGAGACGATGCGTGGGCTGCTCGACGTGTTCGCGCACGACCCGGCCTTCGCCACCGACGAGCTCGCGGCGCTGCGGTACGAGGCCTCGGTGCGGCCGGGCTTCCAGGAGTCCTTCGCCGCGATGTTCCCCGCGCCGCGGCAACGCTGGGTCGACGCCCTCGCCACCCCGGATGACGTCATCGCGGCCCTGCCCCACCGCGCCCTGGTCGTCCATGGCCGCGACGACCAGGTCATCCCGCTCGCCAACGCCCACCACCTGCTCGAGCTCATCGACGACAGCCAGCTGCACGTCTTCGGCCGCTGCGGGCACTGGACCCAGATCGAACACGCCGCCGAGTTCAACGCTCTGGTGGCGCGCTTCCTGCGCTGAGGCAGACTGGGGCCATGGATGACCCCGATCCCGCGACGTCCGTGAGCCCGGTGCAGGTCACCCTTCACGGGGGTGACCTGCCGTGGCAGCCGGTGTCCCCGAACCTGACCCGGGTGCGTCTCATCACCCTCGCCCTGTTCGCGGTGCCGGCGATCATCGCCACGGTCGTCGTCGGGGTGCTGGTGACTCGCTGGGCGCTGCTCGGCACGGCAGCCGTCGTGCTCGTCGCGCTCTGGGTGGCGTGGCTCATCAGCCGACAGGTGAGTGCGATCAGCTGGGTCGAGCTCGACGAGGAGATCGTCATCCGCAAGGGCCGGCTCTTCCGCTCGCTCGTCAGCGTGCCCTACGGCCGCCTCCAGTACGTCGACATCCAGTCGGGGCCGTTGATGCGCGCCCACGGCATCGCCTCGTGCGAGATCCACACCGCCTCGCCGGAGAGCGGTGGGTCGCTGCCCGGCCTGCCGGTCGCCGAGGCCGAGGCCCTGCGCGAGCGCCTGTCCGCGCGCGGCGAGGCGCAACGGGCCGGCCTGTGACCGAGGCCGTCATTCGGGACGAGGAGTGGCAGCGGCTGCACCCGCTGTCGCCCCTGTTGCGCGGCGGCGTCGTGCTCATCGCGGTCATCGGGTACGTCGCCAGCCAGTTCTTCGACCGCTTCCTGAGCTCCATCAATCTGGACGGCATCCTGCCGGGGCCGGACATCGGGATCGGGCCGGCTGGGGAGGACGGCGCCCTCGAGCAGGTCGTCGCCCACCCGTTCCTCGCCCTGCTCGCCCTCGTGCTGCTCGTCGCCGGGGTCGCCGGCGTCAACTGGGTCGCCTGGCGCTTCTCCCGCTTCCGGGTGGCGGGGGGCCAGGTCGAGCTGCGCACGGGTGTGCTCTTCCGCCAGCACCGCCAGGTGAGGCTCGAGCGGGTGCAGGCCGTCGAGCTGTCCCGCCCGATCCTGGCCCGGCTGTTCGGGCTGGCCAGCGTCGTCGTGCAGTCGGCTGGTGGTTCGGACTCCCAGCTCGCGTTGTCGTTCATCTCCCTGAACCGGGCCGAGGCCCTGCGTGAGCACCTCCTGGCCCTTGCGGGCCAGCAGGAGGTGGTGCCGGCTCCGGCTGACCACGCGCTGGGAACACCACCGGCCGTGGGGGATGCCGTGGCGTCGCCTCGAGCGCCCGTCGTCGCCGTCCCGGTCGTCGAGGTGCCGAACGGGCGACTGTTCGTCGCGACGATCCTGCACGGCTCGACGATCTTCCTCGGGGCCGTGCTGTTCGGTGGGCTGATCACCGCAGGGGTGCTCAGCGTCGGCCCGCTGGCCCTCGCCGGGGTGCCGGCCATGCTGCCAGCGGCGTTCTTCATCGTCCTCGGCCGAGGCAAGGAGATGCTGACCCACGGCAACTTCCGCCTCGTCGACGTCGGCACCGGGGTCCGGGTGACCGAGGGACTGACGGACCTGCGGACGATGACCATCCCGTTGAACCGGGTCCAGGCGCTCGAGGTCATCCAACCCATCTGGTGGCGCCCGCTCGGCTGGTGGCGGGTGCGCGTCAACGTCGCCGGGGTGGGCTCCTCGGGCAGCGGCGACGGCGAAGGGGAGCGCGAGACGACGTTGCTGCCCGTCGGCACGCTCGACGACGCCCTGCGGGTGCTCACCCTGCTCGCTCCGCGGGTGCCCGCCTCGCGGTGGAACGACGCGGTCCTCGGCGAGGGGCCGCAGCGGGGCTGGCAGACCAGCTCCGCACGGGCCAAGCTGTTCGATCCGCTCTCGTGGCGGCGCAACGGCTGGTCGGACACCGACGGGGCCGTCCTGCTGCGCTCCGGGCGGCTCACGCGGCGCGCCATCGCCGTGCCGCACGCTCGCATCCAGTCGCTGACGCTGCAGCAGGGGTGGCTGCAGGCGAGTCGCCGCGTGGCGACCCTGCACGTCATCCCTGCTCCCGGCCCCATCAGCCCCGTCATCGACCACCTCGACACCGAGGCCGCCCACGACGCCTTCGATCGCCTCAACGAGCGGGCCCGTGACGCCCGCCGAGGGGCGGGACCAATTGACCCCCCGCTTGCACCCGACCCGGCCGGGTTGGTGGACTGGACCCAGCACCCGAGCGGTGTCCCCGAACCAGGAAGGCCCGACCCACTGTGAACACTCCCGCCCCGCCGCCGGTCGACCCGGGGCTGAACGGCTCCACCGCCGTTGCGCGCCTCGGCTTCACCCGCGACCAGGTGGTGCAGGAATTCGGTTACGACAGTGATGTCGACGACGAGTTCCGCTTCGCCGTCGAGGACCTCTGTGGCGCCGAGATGGAGGACGAGGACTACACCGGTGGTGCGGATGCCGTGCTGCTGTGGTTCCGCGACGGCGACGGCGACCTGGGCGACGCCCTCGTCGACATGGTCGGCGTGCTCGACGACGGCGGGTTCGTCGTCCTGCTCACCCCCAAGGCGTCGGCCGAGGAGGTCGACGCGAGCGACATCGACGAGGCCGCGGTCACCTCGGGATTGCACCCCGCAGGGACCTTCACCGCCTCCGAGCACTGGCGCGCGCACAAGCTCGTGGCACCCAAGGCGCCGGCCAAGCGGTAGCCCGCGCACGGCATCCGTGCGTCTGTCCCGTCTCAGTGGGTCTCCGGTGGGGCAGGTCGCTGGCAGGATGGACCCATGCCGTTGTCGACCCTGAACCCCCTAGCCGTCGGCCTGCGCGCCCCGGACTTCGCCCTGCGTGACCAGAACGGTGTCGAGGTGACCCTCTCGGGGCTGACGACTGAGAAGAACGTCGTCATCGTGTTCTACCCCTTCGCGTTCTCGGGCATCTGCACCGGCGAGCTCGACGAGATCCGCGACCACCTCGAGCGGTTCGTCTCCGACGACCTCCAGGTGGTCTGCATCTCCAGCGACCCCGTGTTCTCCCAGCGTGCCTGGGCCGACCAGCAGGGCTACTTCTTCCCGCTGCTCTCCGACTTCTGGCCACACGGCGAGGTCGCCCAGGCCTACGGCGTGCTCAACGAGCGCACCGGCGCCCCCGTGCGGGGGACCTTCCTCGTCGGCCGCGACGGGTTCGTCAAGTGGAGCCTGATCAACGGGCCCGGCGACCGCCGCGACTTCAGCGACCTCCCCGCCGAGGTCGCCGCCCTGCCCTGACGGCACGCCTGACACGGGTGCGCGCCCACCTGCCACAATGTGCGCGGACATCAGTGCTCCTTCGGGGGTCGAGGGTGTCCAGGGGCCTGTAGCTCAGCTGGTAGAGCGCCGCGTTTACACCGCGAAGGTCGTCGGTTCGATCCCGGCCGGGCCCACATGAGTGACGACGCCGACCTGACCCTGCGGGAGGTGCTCGACGTCATCGAGGGCCTCTACCCGCCGCACACCGCGCAGTCGTGGGACCGGGTCGGGCTGGTCACTGGGGACCCGCACCAGCTCGTGCGGCGCATCCACCTGGCGGTCGACCCGACCCTGGACGTCATCGCCGAGGCCCGCGAGCTGGGCGCCGACCTGCTGCTCACCCACCACCCCCTCCTGATGCGGGGGGTGCACAGCCTCGCCACGACCAGTGCCAAGGGGGCGAGCGTCACCGACCTCATCGTCGGCGACGTCGCGCTGTACGTCGCCCACACCAATGCCGACGTCGCGGCAGACGGCGTGGGCTTCGCCCTCGCGCGGGCCTGCGGCCTGACCGACACCGAGCCGCTCACGCTGGCCGAGGGGCAGCCGCTCGGACGGGTGGGGGATCTCCCTGATGCCGTGTCGCTTCGCGCTCTCGTCGTGGCGCTCGCCGCCGCCCTTCCGGCGGCCGCGGGCGGCATCCGGGTGGCCGGACCGGCGGATGCCGTGGTGCGCCGGGTCGCGCTGCTCGGCGGGTCGGGTGACGACCTGTTCGACGCGGTGCGCGCCAGTGGTGCCGACGTGTACGTGACGGCAGACCTGCGCCACCACCCCGCCCTCGAGGCCCGGGAGGAAGCCCGCGGAGGAACCCCGTACCTCGTGGATGCCGGGCACTGGGCCAGTGAGTTCGTCTGGTTGGCAGCTGCGGAGCGGGCGCTGCTCGCAGCCCTGGGGGAGCGCGCCACTAGGGTGGAGACCCACATCAGCACAGTGCGCACCGACCCCTGGACCTTCGTCGTCGGTGCCGACCCCGGAGGTACCCCGTGAACGCCGAGACCGCCCGGCAGCTGCGGCTGCTCGACCTCCAGGCCATCGACACCCGGCTGGACCAGATCGAGCACGCCCGTACCCACCTACCGCAGCTGGCCGAGCTCGCCGACCTGTCGGGCAAGGCCCAGCTCATCGACGACCAGCTGGTGCGCTCGCGCACCGAGCTCGACGACATCAGCCGCGAGGTGGCCAAGGCAGACGCCGACGTCCAGCAGGTGCGCGACCGCGTCGCCCGTGACCAGGCCCGCCTCGACGCCGGCACCGGGTCGGCCAAGGACCTCACCGCCATTCAGCACGAGCTCGTCTCGTTGGCCCGCCGACAGGCTGAGCTGGAGGACATCGAGCTCGAGGTCATGGAGCGTGCCGAGAACGCGCAGTCCGACGTCTCCGAGCTCGAGCGCGGCCGCGGCGAGCTGACGGTGCGCATTCAGGCTCTCGAAGCTGCCCGCGACGACGCCCTTCGCGTGCTCGACGCGGAGGCCGCCGAGGTCGCCGGGCCGCGCGGCACTGTCGCAGCGGAGGCGGGTGACGACCTGGTCGCCCTCTACGAGAAGATCCGGTCCGCGAACGGGGGCATCGGCGCCGCTGCGCTGCGCCAGCGCAGGTGCGGAGGCTGCCAGCTCGAGCTCAACCCCGTCGAGATCCAGCGCATCCGGGTCGCGCCCGAGGACGAGGTGCTGCGCTGTGAGGAGTGCCGGCGCATCCTCGTCCGCACCCCTGAGTCCGGCTTGTGAGGCGACGGCTCACCGTCGAGGCCGACGGCGGGTCGCGCGGGAACCCGGGCGTCGCCGGATACGGCGCTCTCGTGCGCGACACCGAGACCGGTGCGCTGCTCGCCGAACGCGCTGAACCCCTCGGCACGGCCTCGAACAACGTCGCCGAGTACCGCGGGCTCATCGCCGGCCTGGAGGCCGCCCACGCGATCGACCCCGGGGCCGAGGTGCTCGCCCGCATGGACTCCAAGCTCGTCGTCGAGCAGATGTCGGGCCGGTGGAAGATCAAGCACGAGGACATGCGTCGCCTCGCGCTCCAGGCCCGTGACATCGCCGCGCGGATCACCTCGGCCGGCGGCACCGTGCGCTACGAGTGGATCCCGCGGGAGATCAACAAGGACGCCGACGCCCTGTCCAACGTCGCCATGGACGGCCGCACCGTCAACCGGACGCTCGAGGGCGACGCAGAGGCCGCGCGTGAGGACGAGTCCGACGACCTCGACACGGCGGTTCGCGTGGTGCTCGTCGCCGCGGCGGCGAGCCGGGACGCGGCGGGGGCCACGGCATCCGCGGTGCTGTCGGTCGTCGGCACCGGCGGCATCGAGGTCGTCGGTGGGGTCGCGGATGCCGTCGACGTCACCGCCCGCGCGATCGGTGACGCACTCGGCACCGAGGTCGAGGTCGATCCCGCGTGGGACTCCGCCGGGCCCGGTGCCAGGGCCGCCTGGGCTCGAGCGGTCGCCCGTGGCGGGACGGTCGTGGCCGTCTGCCCCGTCGACGTCGTGCGTGGGGTGCTGGCCGACCTTCTCGGCGTGCCTGGCGAGCGGCAGGACCGCCTTGCCGTCGCGCCGGGGTCGCTGGCCGGGGTCGAGGTCTGGGGTGAGCGGCGGGTCTCCGTGGCGTTCACCAACCGCACCTGAGACACGGTGTCGAGGGGGGTGGCACCCCGCCTACGCTGAAGGGCATGAGCTACGCAGGTGATGTCACACCCGAGCAGGCCCACGCAGCGGTGACCGGTCCCGAGGGGGCCATGCTCGTCGATGTCCGGACCCGGGCCGAGTGGTCGTTCGTCGGCGTGCCGGTGATCGACGGCGCTGCGGATGCCGTGGCGTTCGTCGAGTGGTCGACGTTTCCCGCCGGCACGGTGAACGAGCGCTTCGTCGACGAGGTCGTCGCGGCCGGGCTCGCCCCGGGACGCCCGGTGTACCTGCTCTGCCGCTCGGGCGTGCGATCCAAGGCGGCGGCGGACGCCCTGACCGCGGCCGGCCTGGGCCCTGCGTACAACATCCTCGACGGGTTCGAGGGCGGCCACGACGCCGACGGGCACCGCACGGTGTCGGGGTGGAAGAACGCCGGCCTGCCGTGGCGCCAGGGATGAACGACCCCGTGGCGCACTGGCACCCACAGACGCGCGCTGTGCGCGGTGGGTTGAGTCGGAGCGGGTTCGACGAGACGGCCGAGGCGCTCTACCTGACCTCGGGCTTCGTCTACGAGTCGGCCGAGCAGGCCGAAGCCGCGTTCAAGGACGAGGTCGAGCACTACATCTACAGCCGTTACGGCAACCCCACCGTCTCGACCTTCGAGGAGCGGATGCGCCAGCTCGAGGGCGCGGAGGCGTGTTTCGCGACGGCCTCGGGGATGGCTGCCGTGTTCACGGCGATGGCGGCCCTGTGCGGGGCGGGGGACCGGGTGGTGGCGTCCCGAGCGCTGTTCGGGTCGTGCTTCGTCATCCTCGACGAGATTTTGCCGCGGTGGGGTGTCGAGACGGTCTTCGTCGACGGCGCTGACCTCGACCAGTGGCGCGAGGCGCTGTCGGTGCCGACGACGGCGGTCTTCTTCGAGACGCCGAGCAACCCGATGATGGAGCTCGTCGACATCGCAGCCGTCTCCGAGCTGGCGCACGCAGTCGGGGCCACCGTCGTCGTCGACAACGTCTTCGGCACCCCGGTGTTCTCGCGCCCTTTGGAGCACGGCGCCGACGTCGTCATCTACTCGACGACCAAGCACATCGACGGCCAGGGGCGCGCCCTCGGCGGTGCGATCCTCGGGACGGCCGAGTTCGTCAACGGACCGGTGAAGAACCTCATGCGGCACACCGGGCCGGCCATGTCGCCGTTCAACGCATGGGTCATGACCAAGGGGCTCGAGACCCTCGGCCTGCGGGTGCGAGCCATGGCGGACTCGGCGCTGACGGTGGCGCAGACGCTCGAGGAGTGGCAGCACTCCGGTCGAGGCATCACCCGGGTGGTCTACCCGCACCTGGCGAGCCACCCCCAGCACGAGTTGGCAGTGCGCCAGCTCCAGGGCGGGGGCGGCACCGTCGTGACGTTCGACGTCGCAGGCGGCAAGGCGGCAGCGTTCGCCTTCATGGACGCCCTCAGCCTGGTCGACATCTCGAACAACCTCGGGGACTCGAAATCGCTGACCACCCACCCGGCCACGACCACCCACCGCCGCCTCGCCCCCGAGGCCCGGGCGGCGGTCGGCATCACCGACGGCACCATCCGGGTGTCCATCGGTCTCGAGGACGTGCGAGACCTCATCGCCGACCTTGACACGGCACTGGCGGCAGCCGATGCCGTGACCCGCTCACGCGCCTGTTAACGTCGCCGGTATGAGTGATGTCCTGTCCGTCCAGCGCCTGATCCCCTCACCTCCCGAGCCGATCTTCGACCTGCTCGTCGACCCGGCCGGTCACTCGGAGATCGACGGTGGCGGCACCGTCAAGGGGGCCCGCAGCGGCGGGCGTCGGCTCGTGCTCGGGGACCGCTTCGGCATGGACATGAAGCTCGGCGTGGCCTACTCGACGCGCAACACCGTCATCGAGCTCGAGGAGAACCGGCGGATCGCTTGGCAGACGACGGCATCCGGCCCGGCCGGGGCGATGCTGGGTGGGCGCATCTGGCGCTACGTGCTCGAGCCGGTCGAGGGCGGCACGCTCGTCACGGAGTCATGGGACCTGACCCAGGAGCGGGTCACGAGCAAGTTCGTCGTCAAGGCGACGATGACGGATGCCACCAAGCGCAACATGGAGCGCACGCTGGCTCGCATCGAGGAGCTCGTGACCGCGGTCGGGTGACCGTCCTCAGCTGAGGTCGGCGGCGAGCTGGCGTTCCTGCGCCACCCCTGACATGGCCCAGCGCACCGCTCGGGTCCCGAAGCGGCCGATGCCCGTGGCGACGGGTGCCAGCGGGCGCGCCATCTGCAGGCCGAGCGAGTCCCGGGCCCACTCGGGCAGCACGGCGACCCCTCCCGTGGTGATCAGGCCGTACCCCGGTCGCGCCACCAGCGGCAGCGGGGGTTGCAAGAGCAGGAAACGGGCGGCATCGCGGGCGGCATCGGTGGCCTCGAGGTCGGGACGGTATGCCGTGAGCGCTCGTTCCAGCCCGGCCACCGTTGTGGGGACCTTCGTGGCCCCGAGCAGGCGCGCGACGACGGCGGCCTGCTCGACGTAGGTGTCGGCCTCGGCCGCCGTGAGCGGCTCCACGGCAAATCGCTGGTAGGCGGTGAGGAACGAGTACGCCTCGGCGACGTGCACCCACGACAGGAGGTCGGGGTCCCTCGCACGGTAGGGACGGCCCCGCTCGTCGCGCCCCCGCACCCGCTCGTGAATCGAGCGCACTCGCGCGATGGTCTGCTCGGCGTCCTCGATGGTGCCGAAGGTCGTCGTGGCCAGGAAGTGCGAGGTGCGCTGGAGACGCCCCCACGGGTCTGCGCGATAGCCGCTGTGGCCTGCGACCCCCGCCATGGCCAGGGGGTGCAGCGACTGGAGCAGGAGCGCGGCGACCCCACCGGGGAACATCGACGCGTCGGCGTGCACCCGCCACACCGGGTCCTGCGGGGTGAACCACCGCTCGCCGGGTTTGCCCCAGATCACGGCGGCCCGCTGCGCCGCGTCATCTCCGGCGACCCTGGCGCGCAGGGCTGCTCCGAGGCGCTGCTGAGCGCGACGGGAGAGGTCGGTGACGGGCAGCATGAGGCTCCGATCGGCGTGGGGCAGGCTCCGCACGATCCAACGTCGTGCGACCCGGCATCCGCGCGCCTGTCTAACCGTGACGCCGGTCACACCACCGCCGACACGTCGAGCACCCAGGGGGCTCGCGCGCTCGTGGGTTCGTGCAGGGCCACCGTGAAGGCCTCGCCGACGACGTCGGCCAGGGCGGGCACGGATCGGGGGTCGGTGCCGACCTCGCACAGGTGGCGCGCGACCAGCCCGCGGGTGTGCTTGGCCATGTGGCTGGCGCCGGGCACCCGGATCTGCACCCAGCGGTGGGTGAGGTCGACGCCCGGTCGCCACGCGGCGGCATACGGCGCGGACCGGCAGTCGACGATGACGCCGCGCCCGACGAGGGGCGGCAGCACCTGGTCCAGCGCCGGGCGCCAGGCGGCGGCCAGGGCGCCGACGTCGGGCAGCGTCGTGCCCATCGCGAGGCGGTAGGCCGCGATGCGGTCGGTGGGGCGGACCGCTCCGTAGAGCGCCGACACGACGACGATCCAGCGGTTGGCCCGGCGTCGGGCCGCGGTGTCGAGCGTGGCGAGGCCGAGAGCGTCGTAGAGCACGCCGGTGTAGACCTCGGCGGCGGGAGTGCTCGGGGCGGAGTCGAGCACGAGGTTGCGCGCGATGTCGTCGAGCAACCCGGGGGAGACGTCGAGCAGAGCGGGCGCGTCGGGGGACGCGCTCACCGCCGCCAGTGCCTGCGCCACCCGCGCCCGGACCGGATTCAGGTCTGGGAAGGACCACGACGCCGGGTCAACCGGTTTGCCGCGGTGCCGGTTCGTCTTGGACTCCGACGGCGGGAGCAGGATCAGCACGGAGGGAAGCCTACGAAAGGTTAGGTTGGCGCCATGCCACACCCCCGCGTTCGCCTGACCCCCACCGGCGCCGACATCCCTGACGGTGTGCTGGCAGACCTGCGCGACCGGTTCGCGGCGGTGCGCGCAGACCTCGACCTCAGCCTCGCCTACCCGGCCGAGGCTTTGGCCGAGGCCGAGCGGGTGGCGGCCCAGCCCCCGACGCTGCCCGAGCGCGACGAGACCGACCTGCCGTTCATCACGCTGGACCCGCCCGGGTCGATGGACCTCGACCAGGCCATGCACCTCGAGCGGGACAGTGACGGGTACCGGGTGCGCTACGCCATCGCCGACGTGCCCGCCTTCGTGCGGCTCGGTGGGGCTCTGGACGCCGAGACCCGTGAGCGCGGCCAGAGCGTCTACTGCCCGGACCTGCGGGTGCCGCTGCACCCCGAGGTGCTCTCGGAAGGGGCCGGGAGCCTGCTGCCGGATGCCGTTCGGCCCGCCTTCGTCTGGGACCTGCACCTCGACGCCGCGGGGGTGCTGGGCGCCGCCGAGGTGTATCGGGCGATGGTGCGCAGCGTGCAGCGACTGGCGTACGACGAGGTGCAGGAGGCGATCGATGCGGGCAGCGACGACGAGCGCTTCGTGCTGCTGCGCGAGATCGGTGAACGCCGGATCGAGCGTGAGCGGGTGCGCGGCGGTGCGAGTCTGCCGATGCCGGAACAGCAGATCGTCGAGCGCCCGGACGGCGGCTTCACCATCGAGTTCCGGCCACCCGTGCCGGCCGAGGAGTGGAACGCGCAGATCTCGCTCCTTACCGGGATGGCCGCCGCCTCGATGATGCTCGAGGCCGGTGTGGGCGTGCTGCGGACGATGCCGCCGCCGGCCGCTGGCGCGGTGGCCCAGTACCGCCGGGTCGCGCGGGCGCTCGGGGCGCACTGGCCCCAGTCGATGCCGTACGGCGAGTTCATCCGCTCGCTGGATCGCACCGACCCCCGCCACCTGGCGCTCATCCACGAGGCCAGCGGACTGTTCCGGGGCGCCGGGTACACCGCCTTCGACGGCGAGCTGCCCGCGCAACGTGACCACGCCGCGGTCGCGGCTCCCTACGCCCACGTCACCGCACCGCTGCGCCGGCTCGTCGACCGTTTCGGGCTCATGGTCTGCGAGGCCGTGTGCCGTGGTGACGAGGTGCCGGATGCCGTGCGCGCGGCCCTGCCGGACCTCGCCGCGCACATGCGCAGCTCGGACCATCGCGCACGCTCGGCCGATCGGGCCTGCGCGGACGCCACCGAGGCCGCGGTGCTCGTCGGACGCGAGGGTGAGCTGTTCGACGCCGTAATCGTGGACCGCACCGACAAGGGTGTCGTCGTGCAGCTCGTCGACCTGCCGGTGCTGACCCGCAGCCGAGGCAGCGGAGTCGAGCTGGGGGAGCACGTCTCGGTTCGACTCGTGCGTGCCGACGTCGCGGCCGGGGCGCTGGAGTTCGAGATCGCCGGCGAGGGCTGAGCCGGTTCCTGCCCCACGATCCGGCACTACACTGGCGGCGGACGAGTCGGGCGGACGGTCGCGTCGGTGGGCAACCACCGCCGAGGAAGGTCCGGGCTCCGAAGGGCAGGATGGTGGCCAACAGCCACCCGGGGCGACCCGCGGGACAGTGCCACAGAAAACAGACCGCCCCGGCCGCGCAAGCGATCGGGGTAAGGGTGAAACGGTGGTGTAAGAGACCACCAGCGACCTGGGTGACCAGGTCGGCTCGGTAAACCCCATCCGGAGCAAGCTCAGACAGTGTGCGTTCGAGGGCGGCCCGCCCGAGTACACGGGTAGAGCGCTGGAGGTGGTCGGCAACGGCCACCCGAGATGGATGACCGTCACCGCGTCACTGGCAACGGCGACACGGGACAGAACCCGGCCTACAGCCCGACTCGTCCACCTCCGCCCAGCAACGGAGAGGCCTCATCATGCCTGCATCACGTATGATGCAGTCATGCGCACCACGGTCGATCTTCCTCCAGCCGTGCACCGTCGAGCCACCGAGCTGGCCGTCCGCACCGGCCGGTCCCTGTCCGCGGTGCTCGCGGACCTGACGGTGCGGGGTCTGGCCCAGATCGAGGAGCCGGTCGTTCTGGGCACTGACGACAGGACCGGCCTCCCCGTCCTGGCCGTGGGGCGGCGGGTCACGTCGGCCGAGGTCGCCGACCTCCTGGACGATGAGTGAGGCCCCACCTGCTCGACGCGAACGTCCTCATCGCCCTGGTGGTGGCCGATCACGAGCACCACGACCGAGCGTCCCGGTGGCTCACGCAGGTCAAGGGCTTCGCGGTCTGCCCCGTGGTCGAAGGGGCGCTCGTGAGGTTCCTGCTGCGGATCGGGGAGAGCGCGACGACGGCCAGCCACCTCGTGCAGCAGGTGAACAGTCATCCGAGCTGTCAGTTCTGGGGCGATGAGCTGTCCTACGGGCACGTCGACCTGAGCGATGTTCGCGGTCACCGGCAGGTCACCGACGTCTACCTCGCAGCCCTCGCCGCTTCCAGGGGCAGTCGGTTGGCGACGTTCGACACGGCTCTGACCCGATTGCGGCCAGAGTCGACTGTTCTCGTCCCCTGAGAGCGGGCCGCGGCCCGAGCGCCCACCTGCGTCCGGCGTGGCCCGCCCGAGGGAGACGTCATGATCTCCCGCGCAGGCCCTCGCGTGCCGTACCGTTTTCCGGGCCGATCTCGGCCCGGAGAGGACGCAGATGGCCCGGCAGCACCCGCTCGACCCCGGCGTGGCACGCCGCTCGGTCATGGCTGCGGTGCGCGAGCTCGACGGGGTCGGCGTGCGGGACGCACTCCTGGAGTGCCTGCTCGCGCACGGGGTCGACGTCGCCGTTGCCGAGGTCGTGATGCCGGTGCTGCGCGAGGTCGGCGAGGGCTGGGAGCGCGGCGAGATGGGGGTCCTGCACGAGCACTTCGTCTCCAGCTCGTTCCGGGGGGTGCTCGGCGAAATGCGGGGGCCACTGCCGGGGCAGGTGTCGCGCACCGTGGTCCTGGCGTGCCCGCCGGGCGAGCTGCACGACCTGCCCCTGGAGCTGTTCGGGGCGATGCTGCACGCCCGGTCCTGGCGGGTGGTCAGCCTCGGCGCCAACACCCCGATGACCGCCGTCGCCGACGCGGTCCGCATTCTCGACGCCGACGCGTGCGTGCTCGCCGGGGTGCGCCGCTCGGTCTTCGAGTCCCGGATGCCGTCGCTCACCCGGCTCGGTCGCCGCGCCCCCGTCTTCCTCGCCGGCCAGGGGGCGGTGCGCCTGCCGGAACCGCCGCCCATGACGGTGGTGCTGCCCCCCGATCTGCGTGCCGCCGCGGACCTCGTCGACGAGGTCGCCCGCGAGTCGGCGGCCGGCTGAGGCTGCCCCGGCCGCCCGGCACCCCCTACCGTGGGGACATGCGGATCACCCACCTCGGACACGCCTGCCTGCTCGTCGAGATGGCGGACGTGCGCCTCCTCATCGACCCGGGTGCCTTCGTCGACGACTTCAGCGAGGCACACGACCTCGACGCCGTGATCGTGACCCATCGCCACCCCGATCACCTCGACCCGCAGCGGCTACCCGGCATCCACGCCGACAACCCGAACGCGGCGGTGCTCTGCGACCCCGAGAGCGTGGCGGCGTTCGCCGACCTCGGCGTCGAGGCGCGCGAGCACGGTGGCGCCACGACCCGGATCGGTGGCGTCACGATCACCCCGTTCGGTGAGCAGCACGCGCTGATCCACGACGACCTGCCGCGCATCACCAACGTCGGCGTGCGTCTCGACGCCGACGGCGAGCCGTCGTTCTTCCACCCGGGTGACGCGTTGGATGCCGTGCCGGGTCAGGTCGACGTGCTCGCCTTCCCGCTCCAGGCGCCGTGGCAGCGCAGCCGTGACATGACGGCCTTCCTGCGCCGGTTCGGCGCACCGCACGCGGTGCCGATCCACGACGGGCTGCTCCAGCGACGGGGTCGCGACCTCTACCTGGGGCAGGCGGCGCAGCTCGGCTGCGCCGACACCCGCATCCACGACCTCGCCGGTGCTGGTCCAGTGGAGTTCCGCGAAGGCGCCTGACCTCGGTTGCCGGCCACCCGGCATCCGAATGTGGGTGAAGATCGTCGCTCAGACGACGGTTTTCACCGACGATCGCGCAGCCCCGGGCTCAGGTTGCGCAGCTCCGCGGCTCAGCTGGTGTGGCGACCGCGTTCCTGCTGGTAGCCGTTCGCGAGCACGGCCGCGCCGATGATGCCCGCGGCGTTGCGCAGCACCGCCGGCACGATGGGGGTGCGCAGGTCGAGCAGGGGCAGGAACTTGTCCGACTTCTTCGAGACGCCGCCACCGACGACGATGAGGTCGGGCCACATGAGGTCTTCGAGGTAGCGGTAGTAGCGCTGCAGGCGGGGAGCCCACTCCTCGTAGCTGAGGCCCTCAGCCGTCTTGATCGAGCTGGCCGCGACCGTCTCGGCGTCGACCCCGTCGATCTCGAGGTGGCCCAGCTCGGAGTTGGGCACGAGCACACCCCGGTTGATCACCGCGGTCCCGATCCCGGTGCCGAGGGTCGTCATGATGACGAGGCCGTCCTGGCCCTTGGCGGCGCCGTACGCGAGCTCGGCGACGCCAGCGGCATCCGCGTCGTTGACGACGACGACGTCGTGCTGGAGGCGGTCCTCGAGGAGCTTCTCGATCTCGCAGTTGATCCACGACTTGTGGATGTTCGCGGCGGTCTTCACGACACCGTGCTGCACGACGCCGGGCACCGTCACCCCGATCGGGGAACCGTCGTGCACCTCGTCGAACTGCTCGACGATCCGCGCGATGATGTCGCACACGGCTTCGGGCGTTGACTCGGCGGGGGTGTCGATCCGCACCCGCTCCTGCGCGAACTCGCCCTTGTCCAGGTCGACGGGAGCGCCCTTGATGCCGCTTCCGCCGACGTCGATGCCGAGGGGCAATGCTGTGCTCATGCTGCGTCTCCCTGGGTAAGGATCTCTGGACCGTGGTCGGTGACGAGGATCGTGTGCTCGAACTGTGCCGAACGTCGGCGGTCCTTCGTCACCACTGTCCACCTGTCGTCCCACATCTCCCACTCGGCGGTGCCGAGGTTGAGCATGGGCTCGACGGTGAAGGTCATCCCCGCCTCGATGATGGTGTCGTAGGCGGGTGCCGCGTCGTAGTGCGGGATGATCAGGCCGCTGTGGAAGGCCGACCCGATGCCGTGGCCGGTGAAGTCGCGCACGACGCCGTAGCCGAAGCGCTTGGCGTACGACTCGATGACCCGGCCGATGACGTTGACCGCCCGGCCCGGAACGGCGGCCCGGATGCCGCGCATCATCGCCTCGTGGGTGCGCTCGACGAGCAGGCGCGACTCCTCGTCGACGTCGCCCACGAGGTACGTGGCGTCGGTGTCGCCGTGCACGCCACCGATGTAGGCGGTGATGTCGATGTTGACGATGTCGCCGTCCTCGAGCGGGCGGCTGTCGGGGATGCCGTGGCAGATCACCTCGTTGACCGACGTGCACAGCGACTTGGGGAAGCCGCGGTAGCCCAGGGTCGAGGGGTAGGCGCCGTGGTCGAGCAGGTACTCGTGACCCACGCGGTCGATCTCGTCGGTGGTCACTCCCGGGGCGATGACGGCGGCCGCCGCAGCCATCGCGTTGGCGGCGATGCGACCGGCGACGCGCATCGCCTCGACGGTCTCGGCGTCCTTGACCTCCGAGCCGGTGAACTTCTCGGGGGCCGGCTGGTCGACGTACTCGGGTCGCGCGATGCTCGCCGGAACGGGTCGTCGAGGTGAGAGTGCACCAGGGGCCACGGGAGCGGTCGTCAACGGCATACGGTGGAGTCTAGGCAAAGCCCACCACCAAGGAGGATGGCGATGAAGTACTGGTACAACGTCGACACCGGTCAGGTCGAGACCGACGACACCCGCAGCCAGGACGCCACGGTCATGGGCCCCTACGACACCCACGACGCCGCGGCTGCTGCGCTGGAGACGGCGCGGGCCAACACCGAGCGCTGGGACGCCGAGGACCGCAAGTGGTCAGGTGGCGGTTCGTGGGACGAGGAGTCCCAGGAGGACTGACCCCGTTCAGCCGCCGGTGCGGCGGTGCACCGACACGGCATACGACCCACCGGCCGCGAACGGCTCGCGGTCCCACGTCGCGTACCGGTTGATGAACGACAACCCGGCGGCCTCCGCGAGCCGGTCGTAGACGCGCAGGCTCACCGGCGCGGCGTTCTCGGGCAGTGCCGACCCCGACAGCCCGAAACCCGCCACGAGGTAGCCACCGGGCGCGAGGTGTGACGACAGCCGCTCGAGCACCGCGGCCAGCGTGCCGTCGGCGAGGTAGGGCACGACGTTGCCCGCCATCACCACGCAGTGGAACTCCTGCTCGGCGCGCAGGTTCAGGGTCGACAGGTCGGCGACGAAGAACCGCGTGTCGGCGTCCTCGCGGGCGAGCTCGATCAGGTGCTCGTCGGCGTCGACCCCGATCGCCGTGTGCCCGAGGCGGGTCAGCTTGCTCGCCACGCGCCCGAAGCCGCAGCCGGCATCAAGCACCCGTGACGGCGGAGGCGCCAACGTGGTGACGAAGCGCGCCTCGCCGTGGATGTCGGTGCCGGCCTCCTCGAGGTCGAGGAAGCGCTTGCGGTACTCGGCGGCTGCCTCGGGCCCGCTCTGCAGCGCTGACCAGCGCGTCGGGGACGGGGCGTTGGGCGTGTCAAGGGGCCACATGGTGGGTAGACGCTCTCTGTCGCAGCCGGGTGTCGGTGTCGTGGTTCAGGACTCGAAGGAGTGCTCGGATGCCGGGAACGTGCCGCCGGCGACGTCGGCGGCATACGCCGTGGCCGCGTCCGAGAGCGCCGTGCGCAGATCGGCGTACTTCTTCACGAACCGGGGGGCCCGTCCGCCGCGCAGCCCGGCCATGTCCTGCCACACGAGCACCTGGGCGTCGCAGTGCGGACCGGCGCCGATGCCGACGACGGGGATGCGCAGCGCCTTCGTGACGGCCTCGGCCGCAGGGGAGGGCACCATCTCGATGACGACGGCGAAGCACCCAGCGGCCTCGAGCGCGAGAGCGTCGTCCATGAGCTTGTCGGCCCCGGCCCCGCGACCCTGCACCTTGTACCCACCGAGCACGTGCTCGCTCTGGGGGGTGAAACCGATGTGGCCCATGACGGGGATGCCGGCGCGCACGAGCAGCTCGACCTCGGGCACCATCGCCGCCCCGCCCTCGAGCTTGACGGCGTGGGCCAGGCCTTCCTTCATGAAGCGGGTCGCGGTCGCCAGGGCCTGCTGCGGGCTGGCCTGGTAGGAGCCGAACGGCAGGTCGGCGACGACCATGGCCCGCTTGGCCGCGCTCGTCACCGCCCGGGTCAGCGGCACGAGGTGGTCGACGGTCACGGGGACGGTGGTCTCGAAGCCGTAGACGTTGTTGCCGGCGCTGTCACCGACGAGCAGCACGGGGATGCCGGCCTCGTCGAAGATCTCGGCGGTGTACATGTCGTAGGCGGTGAGCATCGCCCACTTCTCGCCCCGCTCCTTCATCTGGTGCAGGTGCGGCACCCGGATGCGCCGCTGCGGCGCCGCCTGGGCACCCGTGCCGTACGGGGCCGTGCCCTCCGGAGCGGGGGGCGGGGTGCCCGCGGGGGAGGCCACGGCATCCGGGCTGGTCGGCGTCGACTCGGTCATGGGCCGATCGTATGCCGCGGCGCCTCGCCTGACGCGGGGGTCGCGGATGTTCGGATGCCGGACGCGTGCCGACCTGTTACCCGCGCGACACACGGGTGCGGCAGGATTCGGCCCATGGACCGTCAGCAGGAGTTCGTCCTCCGCACCATCGAAGAACGCGACATCCGGTTCGTCCGGCTCTGGTTCACCGACGTGCTCGGCACGCTGAAGTCGGTGGCCATCGCCCCGGCCGAGCTCGAGGGAGCGTTCGCCGAGGGGATCGGCTTCGACGGCTCGGTCATCGAGGGCTTCGCCAGGATCTACGAGGCGGACATGCTGGCCAAGCCCGACCCCAGCACCTTCCAGGTGCTGCCGTGGCGCGGCGAGAGCCCCGGGACCGCGCGGATGTTCTGCGACCTGACCCTGCCCGACGGCACCCCGAGCATGGCCGACCCCCGGCACGTCCTGCAGCGGGCGCTGACCAAGGCCGCCGACCTCGGGTTCACGTTCTACACGCACCCGGAGATCGAGTTCTTCCTGCTCAAGCAGGGGTGGGTGCCCGGGACCAGGCCGGAGCCGATCGACCAGGCCGGCTACTTCGACCACGTGCCGCACGGCAACAGCCACGACTTCCGGCGCGCTGCCATCGGCATGCTGGAGGCGATGGGCATCTCGGTCGAGTTCAGCCACCACGAGGGAGCGCCGGGGCAGAACGAGATCGACCTGCGCTACGCCGACGCGCTGTCCACGGCCGACAACATCATGACCTTCCGGGCGGTCATCAAGGAGGTCGCGCTCGAGCAGGGCATCTTCGCCTCGTTCATGCCCAAGCCCTTCGCCGAGCACCCGGGGTCCGGCATGCACACCCACCTGTCCCTGTTCGAGGGGGACACCAACGCCTTCCACGAGCCCGGCGCGCCCTACCAGCTCTCGCGCACGGGCCGGCAGTTCATCGCCGGCCTGCTCCACCACGGTGCTGAGCTCACCGCCGTCACCAACCAGTGGGTCAACTCCTACAAGCGCCTCTGGGGCGGGGGAGAGGCGCCGGCTCACCTCACCTGGGGCCACAACAACCGCTCCGCCATGGTGCGCGTGCCCATGTACAAGCCGAGCAAGGGCAACAGCACCCGGGTCGAGGTGCGCAGCATCGACAGCGCCTGCAACCCCTACCTGGCGTTCGCGGTGCTGCTCGCCGCCGGGCTCAAGGGCATCGAGGAGGGGTACGAACTGCCTCCCGAGACCGAGGACGACGTGTGGAGCCTCACCGACGCCGAGCGCAAGGCCATGGGCATCAAGCCGCTGCCCGCGAGCCTCAGCGACGCCATCAGCGTCATGGAGGGCAGTGAGCTCATCGCCGAGACCCTCGGAGAGCACACCTTCGACTTCTTCCTGCGCAACAAGCGGGCCGAGTGGGCCGACTACCGCAACCAGGTGAGTGCCTTCGAGCTCGACCGCTACCTGCCCCGCCTCTGACCGGCGCCGGGGTGAGCTCTCGCGGTCCCGGGTCGATCCCCGTCGCCATCGCGCGGCTGGGGTTCGACGATGCTGCTCGCGCGTTCAGCCTGTTGCAGGACCCGGCGCTCGCCGGCCTCATCCACTCTCGCGAGCACATCGAGGACCACGGGCTGGCCGCTGCGCTGGCCGGTGTCCCGGACCCTGACGGCGCCCTGCTCGGGTTGGTGCGCTTCATGGAGGTCGTCGGTCGCGATGCCGCTCTCCGCGGCCCGGTCACCGAGGCGCTGGCCGCGCCCGGCCCGACGCGTCAGCGCCTGCTCGCCGTGCTCGGCAGCTCGGCTGCCCTCGGTGACCACCTGTGCGCCCACCCGCACCAGTGGAGCGCCGTCACGCGGGCCCAGCCCCTCACCGCGCAGCAGCGCATCCAGCGGCTCGTCGAGGCGGTGAGCGCCACCGAGGGCCCGCCGGCCGTCGACGTCCTGCGCACGGCATACCGCGAACAACTGCTCGAGATCGCGGCCCTGGACCTCACGTCCGGTGACCCACTCGTCAGCCTCCCGGAGACCGCCGCGGCCCTGGCCGACCTGGCGCAGGCGGCCCTGGAGGCCGCTCTCGTGATCGCCCGCGACGAGGTCGGGGCGGACGCCGGGCGCACCCGCCTGGCGGTCATCGCCATGGGCAAGACCGGCGGGCGCGAGCTCAACTACATCTCCGACGTCGACGTCATCTTCGTGGCCGAACCGGCGGACGGCGTGCCCGAGGACGAGTCGACGGCCATCGCCACCGACCTCGCGACCCGCCTCATGCGGATCTGCTCGGCGTCGACGGCGACCGGGGCGTTGTGGCAGGTCGACCCGGCGCTGCGCCCCGAGGGCAAGAACGGGCCACTCGTGCGCACCGTCGCGAGCCACCGCTCCTACTACGAGCGGTGGGCCAAGACGTGGGAGTTCCAGGCCCTGCTCAAGGCCCGCCCGGTCGCGGGAGACCCCGAGGTGGGTCAGGCCTACTGCGATGCCGTCCAGCCGATGGTCTGGCACGCCTCCACCCGCGAGAACTTCGTCGCCGACGTCCAGGCGATGCGCCGACGGGTCGAGCAGCACATCCCGCCGGCCGAGGCGGCGCGTCAGCTCAAGCTCGGTGCGGGTGGGCTGCGTGACGTCGAGTTCTCCGTGCAGCTGCTGCAGCTCGTGCACGGCCGGGCCGACGAGTCGCTGCGCACCGGGACCACGCTCGACGGGCTCGCGGCCCTGTCGGCGGGTGGTTACGTGGGGCGCGAGGACGCCGCGACGCTCGCCACGGCATACCGGCTGCTGCGCACGCTGGAACACCGCATCCAGCTCTACCGCCTGCGTCGCACGCACCTCATGCCCACCGCTGCCTCGGACCTGCGCCGCCTCGGACGGGCGCTCGGTCACCGGTCCTCACCGGCGGATGCCGTCATCGCCCAGTGGAAGACCCAGCAGCGCGAGGTGCGCCGCCTGCACGAGCGGATCTTCTACCACCCGCTGCTCTCGGCCGTGGCCCGCCTCTCCGACTCCGAGGTGCGCCTGACCCCCGAGGCCGCGCGAGAGCGCTTGTCCGCGTTGGGTTTCCGCGATCCGCATGGCGCGCTCCGCCACCTCGAAGCACTCACCGACGGGCTCAGCCGACGGGCCGCGATCCAGCGCCAGCTGCTGCCGGTGATGCTCGGCTGGTTCGCCGACGAGGCCGACCCGGATGCCGGTCTGCTCGCCTTCCGCAAGATCAGCGACGAGCTCGGGACCACTCCGTGGTACCTGCGGCTGCTGCGCGACGAGGGCTCGGCCGCCGAGCGGCTCGCGCACACCCTGGCCCGCAGCCGCTTCGCCGCCGGCCTGCTCGAGCAGGCGCCGGAGTGCGTGCAGTTCCTCGGTGACGCGGCGGGCCTGCGCCCGCGTGCGCGTGAGGACGTCCTGCGCCGCATGAGGTCCGCCGCCGGGCGCAAGGACGACCCGGCATCCGCCGTGCTCGCCGCGCGCACCATCCGCCGCTCCGAGCTCTTCCGCGTCGCGGTCGCCGACCTGTCCGGCCTGCTCACCCTCGACGGGCTCGGCACGGCGATGACCGACCTCACCTCGGCGCTGCTCGAGGTGACCCTCGAGCTGTGCGTGCGTGACCTCGAGGCCCGCACCGGTGCCCCTGCCCTCACCAGGGTCGTCGTCGTCGGCATGGGGCGCCTCGGTGGGGGCGAGCAGGGGTACGGCTCGGACGCCGACGTGCTGTTCGTCCACGACCCGGTCGACGGGGCCGATGAGGGGGCGGCGCAGGCGCAGGCCCTCGAGGTCGTCAAGGACCTCATCCGCCTGCTCGGCCTGCGCGGGCCCGACCCCAACATCGACGTCGACGCCGGGCTGCGCCCCGAGGGCAAGAACGGCCCGCTCGTGCGCTCGCTCGCCTCGTACCGCGAGTACTACGCGCGCTGGTCGCTCGTCTGGGAGGCGCACGCCCTGCTGCGGGCGAAGCCGATCGCCGGCGACGCCGACCTCGGTCAGCGATTCCTCGACCTGATCGCCCCGCTGCGCTGGCCGGCTGGCGGGCTCGACGCGACCCAGGTTCGCGAGATCCGCACCCTGAAGGCCCGGATGGAGGCCGAGCGGCTGCCGCGCGGCGCGGACCGCAAGACCCACTTCAAGCTCGGCCACGGCGGCCTGTCCGACGTCGAGTGGGTCGTCCAGCTCGTGCAGCTGCAGCACGCCCACGCCCACCCGGAGCTGCGCACGACCTCGACGATGGCGGCCCTGTCGGCGGCGGAGTCGCTCGGGTTGATCGACCCCGACCACGCCGCGGACCTCGCGGCGTCGTGGCGCCTGGCGTCGTCGATGCGCAACGCCGGGGTGCTCTTTCGCGCCAAGACGGTGGATGCCGTGCCGACCGACCCGCGCGACGCCGACGGCATCGCGCGCATCCTCGGCCTGCCCGGGGGCTCGGGCCAGGAGCTGGGGGAGCGCTACCGCAAGCTGGCTCGCCGGGCCCGGGCCGCCCACGAGGCCGAGTTCTACGACGACTGAGGGCTCGACCTAAACTTGGGGGCATGCCCGACACGATCATTCCCCGTCTCGACCTGCGCGGGCAGCACCTCAGCCTGCGTGAGCTCAAGGCTGCCCTGCCGCGCGCCGAGTTCGACGTCGAGGCGGCGTTGGATGCCGTGCGCCCGATCGTCGCGGACGTCGCCGAGCGCGGTGCGGCGGCCCTCTACGACGCCGCGGAGCGCTTCGACGGCATCCGTCCGGCGCGGCTGCGGGTGCCCGCCGAGGTCATCGCCGACGCCCTGACGACGCTGGACCCGGCCGTGCGCGCGGCGCTCGAGGAGTCCATCCGCCGGGCGCGCGTCGTGCACGCCGACCAGCGCCGGTCCGACACGACCACGCAGGTCGCCGACGGGGGCACGGTCACCGAGCGCTGGGTGCCCGTGGACCGGGTCGGGCTCTACGTGCCCGGTGGCCTGGCCGTGTACCCGAGCAGCGTCGTCATGAACGTCGTGCCCGCCCAGCTCGCCGAGGTGCCGAGCCTGGCCGTCGCGAGCCCACCGCAGCGCGACCACGGTGGCTGGCCGCACCCGACGATCCTCGCCGCGTGTGCCCTTCTCGGTGTCGACGAGGTGTGGGCCATGGGTGGGGCGCAGGCCGTGGCTGCCTTCGCGTACGGCATCGAGGACGACGGTGAGGTCTGCGACCCCGTCAGCCTCGTCACCGGCCCGGGCAACATCTACGTCGCCGCGGCCAAGCGCCTGCTCAAGGGAATCATCGGCATCGACGCCGAGGCCGGGCCCACCGAGGTCGCCGTGCTCGCCGACGACAGCGCGGATGCCGACCACGTCGCCTCCGACCTCATCTCCCAGGCCGAGCACGACCCGCTCGCCGCGGCCGTGCTCGTCACCGACTCCCCGGACCTCGTGGATGCCGTCGAGACGGCGCTGGCGCGTCGGGTCGCCACGACCAAGCACACCGAGCGGGTGGCCACCGCGCTGGCCGGTCGGCAGTCGGCGATCGTCCTCGTCGACGACGTCGAGGCCGGTCTGGCCCTGGTCAACGCCTACGCGGCCGAGCACCTGGAGATCCAGACGCGCGACGCGGCATCCGTCGCCGCCCGCGTGCGCAATGCCGGTGCGGTCTTCGTCGGCCCCTGGTCGCCGGTCAGCCTCGGTGACTACGCCGCCGGCTCCAACCACGTGCTGCCCACGGGTGGGTGCGCCTGCCACAGCAGCGGGCTGTCGGTGCAGAGCTTCCTGCGCGGCATCCACGTCGTCACGTACTCGTCGGAGGCGCTGCGCGAGGTGGGCGGCCACGTCGTCACGCTCGCCCGCGCCGAGGACCTGCCCGCCCATGGTGAGGCCGTGCTCGCGCGCCACCCCGAGCTCGACCCGAGCACCTGAGCCCACCGCGGTGCCGGTTCGGGCGTCGGGCGGGAAAGTCGTGCCACGGCGCAGCGACCTAGACTCTGCGCCATGGATTCCCGCACCACCGTCGAGGCGATGCTGCGCGCCGACCTGCGCGGGCGCACCGCCTACGGCGCTCCGCAGCTCGACGTGCCGGTGGCCCTGAACACCAACGAGAACTCCTACCCGGTTCCTGCCGTCGTCGTCGAGGCGATGACCAAGGCCGTGGCGGCCGCGGCATCCGGTCTCAACCGCTACCCCGATCGCGAGTTCACGGCCCTGCGTGAGGCGTTGGCCGCGTACCTGTCCCGTTCGGGCACCTTCATCAGCGCCGACCAGGTGTGGGCCGGCAACGGCTCCAACGAGGTGCTGCTGCACCTGCTCCAGGCGTTCGGCGGCCCCGGTCGCACCGCGCTCGGGTTCACCCCGGCCTACTCGATGCACCCCATCATCACGACGACGACGGGCACGACGTGGGTCGACGGCCTGCGCGGCGTCGCGGGCGGGGGCGCGTTCGACCTCGACGCGGCCTCCGCGGTCGAGCAGGTGCGCGCCCACCGCCCCGACGTCGTGTTCCTGTGCTCCCCGAACAACCCCACAGGAACGGCGCTCTCCCTCGACACCGTCGTCGCCGTGCACGACGCGGCACCCGACGCGCTCATCGTCGTCGACGAGGCCTACGCGGAGTTCGCCCGACCGGGCACCCCGAGTGCCCTGACCCTGCTCGAGGGCCGACCGCGGCTCGTCGTGACGCGCACGATGAGCAAGGCGTTCGCCCTGGCCGGGGGCCGTCTCGGGTACCTCGCCGCCGACCCGGCCCTCGTCGACGCGTTGCGCCTGGTGCGGATGCCGTACCACCTCGCCACCCAGACCCAGGCGGTGGCCCTCGCCGCGCTCGAGCATGCAGACCTCATGCTCGAGACGGTGGGCGCGATCAAGGCCGAACGTGACCGGTTGGTGGCCGAACTCACAGCAATGGGGCTCGACCCCGTGCCGAGCGACGCGAACTTCGTGCTCTTCGGGGGTCTGGAGGACTCCCAGACGACGTGGTCGGCGCTGCTCGAACGGGGCGTCCTCGTTCGAGACGTCGGCATCGCCCACTATCTTCGTGTCACGGCCGGCACCCCGCAGGAGACCACCGCCTTCCTGCAGGCGATGTCCGACCTCGCACCGCAGCACCGCACCACGAGCACGCCCATGACCCTCAGCCCAGGAGCCCGACCGTGAGCAGCGCGCCAGCCCCCCGTACCGCCACGGTGCGTCGCGGGACCTCCGAGAGCACCGTCGAGGTGAGCGTCGACCTCGACGGCAGCGGCCGCGGTCAGGTCGACACCGGCGTGCCCTTCTACGACCACATGCTGCTCTCCCTGGCCAAGCACTCGCTGATCGACCTGACCGTCACGGCCACGGGCGACACCCACATCGATGCGCACCACACCGTCGAGGACGTCGCGATCGTCCTCGGACAGGCCGTGCGCGAGGCCCTCGGGGACAAGAGCGGGATCGCCCGCTTCGGTGACGCCACGGTGCCCCTCGACGAGGCGCTCGTGCTCGCGGTCGTCGACGTCGCCGGCCGGCCCTACTGCGTGCACGAGGGGGAGCCCGAGGGCCAGCAGTACGTCGTCATCGGCGGTCACTACGTGGGCTCGCTCACCCGCCACGTGCTCGAGTCCTTCGCCTTCCACGCCCAGATCGCCCTGCACGTGCGGGTGCTCGGCGGCCGCGACCCCCACCACGTCGTCGAGGCCCAGTTCAAGGCGCTGGCGCGCGCTCTGCGTGCCGCGGTCGCCCGCGACCCCAGGGTCGAGGGGATCCCGAGCGCGAAGGGTGCGCTCTAGCCTGTGGCCGGCGTCGCGCGCACGGGGCAGGGGCACGGGCTGGTTCTCGTGCGCCAGCCTCCGGCCGCCGTCAACCGGTGGCTGCGACGAGGTCTGGTGGCGGTGACCGTCGCCCCGTTCGGGGCCTGGACCGGCATCACCCTGGCCGAGGAACGCGCCCGCAGCGTGGCCCCCTACGACGTCGGCCTCGAACTGCTCGCGGCCCGCCCCGCGCCACGCCGGGCACGACCCGCGCTGGGGTTCTTCGACGTGCACGGCCGGGCTGCCATCACGGTCCAGCCACCCGGGCTGCGTTCCCACATCCACTGGCTCGTGTGGGAGCCGGGCACCGGTGTCGTCCCCACGCCCTCCCTCACACCGCTGCGGTTGCCGCTGTTGCTCTCCGTGGCCGGTGCGTCCGGGCGGGTTCGTGAGGAGGTCGTGGCCGATGTGCTGCGCTCCGGCACCGGCGCACCGGTTGACCTGCTCGTGACCGTTCTCGGTCTGCTCGGGCTCCCCGGCCGCGACCTGCTGGTGCGCGGCGACAGCGACGGCGCCCACGACGTCGAGCCCTCGGTGCGCGGCGTCATGGCCTTCGACCGCCTCATGGCCGAGGAGGCCGCCCACCAGGCCGAGGTTGGTGGCCGATGAGTGCCCGTGTCGTCGTGCTCGACTACGGCAGCGGCAACATCCGCAGCGCCGTGCGCGCGCTGGAGCACGTCGGTGCCGAGGTCACCCTCACCGGTGACCGCGACGCCGCCCTGGCTGCCGACGGGCTCTTCGTGCCGGGCGTCGGCAACTTCCACGCCTGTATGGCCGGGCTCATTGCCGCCGACGGGCCGCGGATCATCGACCAGCGCCTGTCGGGTGGTCGTCCCGTCCTCGGTGTCTGTGTCGGCATGCAGGTGATGTTCGAGGGGTCGAGCGAGCCCAGCGCGACGCCGCTGGCCGGGGTGGGGGAGTGGCCGGGCACCGTGGAGCGGCTGCGGGCCCCGGTGGTGCCGCACATGGGTTGGTCCGCCGTCGAGGTCGCACCGGGGAGCGTGCTGTTCGAGGGCATCGCCGACGAGCGGTTCTACTTCGTGCACTCCTACGCCGCCCACACCTGGGCCCTCGAGGCCTCGGACGGGCCGTTCGCGGCAGTGGCACCCCGCGTCACGTGGGCGACCCACGGCGAGCGGTTCATCGCCGCGGTCGAGAACGGCCCCCTGACGGCGACGCAGTTCCACCCGGAGAAGTCCGGCGAGGCCGGGCTGGCCCTGCTGCGCAACTGGGTGCGTTCCCTCTGACGAACGGGGTCCGACGCCTGCGACCCGATCCGGCAGACTGGGCACCGCCCCCAGACCTGCTCGACCACGCCGCGGAGGACCCCTCGTGACCAGCCAGCCCATCCTGCAGCTCCTGCCTGCCGTCGACGTCGTCGGCGGGCGGGCCGTCCAGCTCGTGCAGGGGGTGGCCGGCACCGGCGGTGACTTCGGTGACCCGCTGCAGGCCGCGTTGGCCTGGCAGGAGCAGGGGGCGCAGTGGCTGCACCTCGTCGACCTCGACGCTGCCTTCGGTCGCGGCTCCAACGCGGACCTGCTCGCGAGCATCGTCGGAACGCTCGACATCGACGTCGAGATGAGCGGCGGCATCCGCGATGCCGAGAGCCTCGAGCGCGCGCTCGCGACCGGATGCCGTCGGGTCAACGTCGGCACCGCGGCGCTGGAGAACCCCGAATGGACCGCGCGGGCCATCGCGGAGCACGGTGACCGGGTCGCGGTCGGGCTCGACGTGCGCGGCACGACCCTGGCCGCCCGCGGCTGGACGCAGGAGGGCGGCGACCTCTGGGAGACCCTCGCGCGCCTCGACGCCGAGGGGTGTGCCCGCTACGTCGTCACCGACGTCGCCAAGGACGGGATGCTCCAGGGCCCCAACCTCGACCTGCTGCGGGACGTGTGTGCCCGCACCGACCGTCCCGTCATCGCCTCCGGTGGGGTGTCCACCATCGAGGACATCGTGGCCATCCGTGGTCTCGTGGGTGACGGGGTCGAGGGCGCGATCATCGGCTCGGCCCTGTACCGCGGGGCCTTCACGCTGCCCCAGGCGCTCGACGTCGCCGGCCGGGCATGACCAACCCGCGCGAGCACGAGCACCACCCCCTGCACGCACCCGTGGGCGAGGCCACCGACTCCGCGGACCTGCCCTGGGCCGCTCGTGAGCTCTCGCCGAGCGGGTTCGAGACCGACACCGGCGCGGCCGATCCGGCGCTGCTCGCCGCACTGGCCGCCCCCGGCGACGACGTCGCCCTCATGGCGGCCGTCGAGGCGGGTCGCTTCCTCGTGCCGATCGTCGCCGAACCCACCGAGGTCGACACCTCGGGGGAGCACGCCGTCGACAGCCAGGTCGACCTCGCGGCCGTGACGCTCGTCGCCCCCGACGGCATGCGTGCCCTGCCGGTGTTCTCCGGCATCGAGGCCGTCGCCGCCTGGGACCCCGAGGCCCGTCCGGTGCCGGTGACCCCCGCGCGGGCCGGCCAGGCGGCCGTGTCCGAGGGGTGCGAGGTCATCGTCGTCGACGTCGCCGGCCCGGCCACCCGGGTCCTGCGCCCCTCGATGGTGTGGGCACTGGCCCAGCAGCGTCCGTGGGTGCCGGCGCACACCGACCCGTTCGTCGCCGCCAGCGTCACCGCCGCGCTGCGCGACGAACCCGACGTCACGGCATCCGAGATCGAGGAGGGCAACCCCCGCGGTGAGGGGGTGCTCGGTGTCGTCCTCGACCTTCGTCCCGGTCTCAGCCCCGAGGCCGTGCGGGCCGTGGCGACCCGGGTGGGCGAGAAGCTCGCGACCGACGGTGAGCTGAGGGCGCGCATCGACGGGCTGGCCTTCCGCATCCGCTGACCCACGAGCCGATTTCGGCGGATGCCGGGTCGCTGGTAATGTTGACCGCTGACCGACCTCCCTCACGGGGGGTGTGCAAGAGAAGCCCAGCTTCCACCCGCGTCAACCATCAGGTTGCCGGGTCCAACAGGTCTGCGACGCACTGTGGTCGCGCCGAACCCGCGAGGGTGTGGCGACGGCATCCGTGGGTGGCAGGCCGGTTCGGAATCGGAAGATCCAGGCTCCTCGTGCACGTGTCACGAGGAGCCTTTCTCGTGCCCACCGGCATCAGCGCAACGATCGTGATCGAAGGAGAAGCACATCAGCGAGCCACGCATCAACGACCGCATCCGGGTTCCCGAGGTGCGGTTGGTCGGCCCGAACGGCGAGCAGGTCGGCATCGTGCGCGTCGAGGACGCTCTGCGCCTCGCCGCGGAGGCAGACCTTGACCTCGTCGAGGTGGCACCGATGGCCAAGCCGCCGGTTGCCAAGCTCATGGACTTCGGCAAGTTCAAGTACGAAGCCGCCATGAAGGCACGCGAAGCGCGCAAGAACCAGGTCAACACGGTCATCAAGGAGATCAAGCTCCGCCCGAAGATCGACCCGCACGACTACGGCACCAAGAAGGGCCACGTCGAGCGGTTCCTCAAGGGTGGCGACAAGGTCAAGGTGACGATCATGTTCCGCGGTCGGGAGCAGTCCCGTCCCGAACTGGGCTACCGCCTGCTCCAGCGACTGGCGCAGGACATCGCCGAGCTCGGCATCGTGGAGTCCTCGCCCAAGCAGGACGGCCGCAACATGGTCATGGTCATCGCGCCGACGAAGAAGAAGGCGCAGGCCATGGCCGAGCAGCGTCGCCGTCGTGACGAGGGCAGCGCAGCAGCCAGTGCACCCGAGCAGAGCATCGAGGCCGAGGTCCGCGAGGCCGAGGCGTTCGTGGCTCCCGCCCCGGTCGTCGAGGCCGCCCCCGTCGTCGAGGCCGCCCCCGTCGTCGAGGCCGCCCCGGTGGCCGAGGCCCCCGTTGCCGAAGCCCCTGTCGCCGAAGCCGCACCGGCCCCGGCAGCCGAGGTCGAGGCACCCGCCGCTGCACCGGCACCCACGCCGGCTGCCGCCAAGCCGACCGCGACCCCCAAGCCGCAGGCCGCAGCACCGAAGCCGAAGGCCGCCCCGAAGCCGCGGGCGACCCCGAAGCCCAAGGCCTGACCAGCCCCGAAGACTGCACCACCGAAGCACCAGCACTACAGACACGCTGGAACGACCAACGCAAGGAGATCGGCACCATGCCGAAGAACAAGACGCACAGCGGCGCCAAGAAGCGCTTCCGGGTCACCGGCAGCGGCAAGGTCATGCGCGAGCAGGCCGGTCACGTCCACAAGTTCCACGAGAAGACCCCGCAGAAGGCTCGCGCCCTCAGCAAGGACGTTCTCGTGTCCAAGGGCGACCTCAAGAAGGTCAAGAAGCTCCTCGGCCGCTGACGCCGTCCACCCCCAGATTTTCGTAGAGAAGCAAGGAGTACTCACGTGGCACGCGTGAAGCGGGCGGTCAACGCCCAGAAGAAGCGCCGGGTTGTCCTCGAGCGGGCCAGCGGTTACCGCGGGCAGCGCTCGCGCCTGTACCGCAAGGCCAAGGAGCAGGTCCAGCACAGCCTGGGCTACAGCTACCGCGACCGTCGCGCCCGCAAGGGTGACTTCCGTCGCCTGTGGATCCAGCGGATCAACGCTGCGGCCCGCGCGAACGGCATGACCTACAACCGGTTCATCCAGGGCCTGAAGGCCGCCGAGGTCGAGGTCGACCGTCGCATGCTGGCCGAGCTGGCCGTCAACGACGCCGCCGCGTTCACCGCGCTCGTCGAGATCTCCAAGGCCAACCAGCCGGCTCGTGAGCCCGCCAAGGCTGACGCCTGAGCGTCCTGCCGATGCTGACCAATCCCCGCGCGGAGCGGGTCCGGTCGGTTCGAGCGCTGTCGAAGCGGTCGGTGCGCGAGCGCACCGGCCGCTTCGCCGTCGAAGGGCCCCAGGGGGTCCGGGAGGCGGTGAGGTATGCCGCCGCCAGGGTTCGTGACGTCTACGTCACCGCAGAGGCCCTCGAGCGCTATGCCCTCGACATCGTCGAGCCAGCCCGAGCCGCCAACCTCTGGGTGCACGAGGTGAGCGCCGAGGTGCTCGCGGCGATGGCCGAGACCGACGCCCCCCAAGGGGTCCTCGCCGTGGTCGACATCGTGGACAGTGGCGAGGGGTCGGATGCCGCGGGGCCCGCTGGCGCTCTCGCGGCCGTCCTCGACGCCCACCCACGCCTGCTCGTCCTGCTGACGAACGTGCGTGACCCCGGCAACGCCGGCACCGTCATCCGCGGTGCCGATGCGGCCGGTGCCGACGCCGTGCTCGTCTCCAGTGCGTCGGTCGACGTCCACTCCTCGAAGGTCGTGCGCTCCACGGCCGGTTCGTTGTTCCACCTGCCCGTGGTGACGGGTCTCGACGTCGAGGCGACGCTGGAGACGTTGCGCGCTCACGGCATCCGCACCCTGGCCGCCGACGGGGCGGGCACCACGCTCCTTCCGGATGCCGACCTCACGGCGCCCCACTGCTGGGTGATGGGCAACGAGGCCTGGGGGTTGCCCGAGGAGGTTCGCGACGCCTGCGACGACGTCGTCCGGGTGCCCATCCACGGCCGCGCCGAATCGCTCAACCTCGCCATGGCGGCGACGGTCTGCCTCTACGCGTCGGCGGGCCAGCGACCGCGGCGCGAGGGTGTCACCCCCGCCGGGTAACGTGCCTCGCATGGCGCACCCCTTCCGGGTCCCCGATGACCTCGTCGTCAACGGTCTCGAGTTCCTGCCCGACGGCCTCGTCGCGGCGGTCGGGCCCGAGCGCACGGTGCGTTTCATGAACTCTTGCGCCGAGCGCATCAGCGGCGTGCGCGCCGAGGACGCCATCGGCGGTGACGTGCGGGAGGTCCTGCCGCTCCAGGACCACGCGGGAGCCTCGTGGTGGGAGCTCACCGACCCGTGGAACGGTCTGGCCAGCCGCAAGGGACACCGCGAGCGCCTGCTGGTCCTGCCCTCGGGGCGCGAGGTCCTCGTCACCGCGAAGTACGTGCGTCCGGCGCCGGGGGAGCCCGTGGAGGCGGTGGTGCTGGGGCTTCGGGACGCGGAGTCGCGGCGTCGCGCCGAGAACGAGACGGCGGCCCTGCTCACCACGGTGGCGCACGAGCTGCGTTCGCCGCTCACCGGCGTCAAGGGTTTCTCCGCGACGTTGCTGCGCAACTGGGACCGGCTGACCGATGACCAGAAGCGCCTCATGCTCGAGACCATCGAGGCCGACGCCGACCGCGTCACCCGCCTGATCACCGAACTGCTCGACGTCTCCCGGATCAACACGCGGCACCTGACCGTGCACCCGCAGCCCCTGGACGTCGCCGCCGTGCTTCGGGCGCACGCCCAGCGTCGCATCGCGTCGGGTGCGGATGCCCCCGCGGATGCCGACGCCGAGCGCTTCGTCGTCGACGTGCCGGACGACCTGGGTCCGGTGTGGGCCGATCCGGACCGTTTCGAGCAGATCGTCGCCAACCTCGTCGAGAACGCCGTCATCCACGGTCGGGGCACGGTTCGCCTGGCCGCACGAGCCGGTGAGCTCGACGGCGCGCCAGCGGTCGACGTCCTCGTGGCCGATGACGGCGACGGCATCGACCCGCAGCACCGTGAGCTGGCGTTCTCCCGGTTCTGGCAGGACGGCGCGAAGCAGGGCACCGGGCTCGGGCTCTACCTCGTGCGGGGCCTGGTCGAGGCCCATGGCGGGGTGATCGTCGCCGAGCAGGCACCAGGGGGCGGGGCTCAGCTGCGCGCGACCTTCCCCGACCGCGACATCTGAACCGAGCACGACAGCCGACCCGGGCGGGTCAGCGCACGTCGTACAGCGTCTGACCGGCCACGCTGTCGAGCGGCACGCCGAGCTCAGCCAACCAGGTCGGTGTCTTCTTGGCGTCCGGCCACACGATCCAGCCGACGTCATAGCGGGTCAGCAGTTCCTCGCGCAGTTCTGGAGACGTCTTGGCACTGAGGATCGCCGCCTCGTCATCGACACGCCGGGGGGTGTCCGTGACTCCTGGGCTGGGCCACTGGGGCGCCACCGAGAACAGTCCGGAGGCCGGTAGCTGCCGTGCGACTCGCGGGTCCCTCGCCACGACGACCGAACCGGACGGGATCGAGGCCCACAGATCGGTGACGACCGGATACGGCGAGATGAGGTGGGTGCCGTCATCGGGTTGCGACGGGCCGCGTCGTCGACGGTGATGCGGCTCCACGCGTTGGACTGGGTCATGCTGCCCACAGCCACGGCGACGACCCAGGCCAGCACGACGACAATGCGCGCGGCCGTCGCGCCGCGGGGTCGAGCGGTGCCTGTCGAGCCGGCATCCGCGGGTTGCAGTGCCTCGGCCGCGGCCACGCCGAGGGCCACCGCCGCGGCCGTTGACGCGAGGGGAATCACCCTGCCCAGGGACTCGACGTGGAGCACGCCTCCGGCGGCCCAGATGCCGACGCCTGCGAGCACCGACCAACCAAGAGGGTCGGTGCGCTGTCGACCGAGCCGAAGGACGATGGCCGGGATCGTGAGGAGGAGGAGCCCGAACTTCGCCATCACGTCGTCGTAGAAGAACACGTGGAACCCGTCGAACCCGCGAGGGTTGTCGAGAAGATCCCCCAGGGACATCCACGGCCAGAGGGCGGCCAGGCCGACCGAGATCAAGGACGGCACTGCGCCCGAGAGCCACCGCTGTCGTGGCCAGCGCAGGAGCACCGTGATGGCGCAGGCGTGGCAGCGCTGAGGAACGTGAACGGGTGGAACAACAGCAGCACACCGGGAACGACGAGCAGCGTCGCGATCAACCCCCGGGTCATCCGGGTGCTGGTCCAGACGGCGGCCCACAGGTAGAACCAGAACGCGGTCGCGAGGACGCTGGGCCACGAGGACCCGACGACGAGGGTGTTGAGGCTGAGGAATCCGCTCCAGAAGAACGCTCTGGTCCCCCAGACCGTCAGGAGTGCCAGCACGGCAACGGGGGCCCACGGAGCGGGACTCACGGCGCGCACGAGGCGGTGCAGCGAGTGGACCAGGACCAGGGGGGACACCACGGCGAAGACGGCCAGCACCTGGAAAGGAGTGACGGAGAACAGCCGCACCCCCAGCGCGCCGACGGCTGTCCACGGCGAGAAGTACGGGAAGGGCACGTCCTCGCCGACGAGCGGCTCCACCGGTGACCAGAAGTCGCGGGACATCTCGTGGATGGCACCGAGGTGGATCCATGAGTCGCTCACCCAGTCACCGTGCGCCGTGGACACCGCGGCTGCGAGAACCACCAGCGAGGACAGGATCCAGTAGGCAACGGTCTCGCCGGCCATCCGGTCCTTCTGCACGCGGCGATGCTATCGGGCGGTCCTCCTCGTCCCGGACGGGACCCAACCCTCGGCGCCGGCGCGCTGTCAGTGCCTCCGAGTCGTCAGTCTGGCCATTCGGTGACACAGTGTCCCGGTGCCCGCCGTGTCCTTCGCCCCGTACCGGCGGGCGCTTCGGAGCAAGCCGCTGCGAACCGCACTCGTCCTGGGCACCCTCGTGCGGATGCCGGTGTTCGCGAGCACCGTCCTGCTGACCATCCACGTCGTGTCGTCCCTGGATCGCAGCTACACCGCGGCGGGCGTGCTTGCCGCCGCGGCAACGGTCGCCATCGCCGTCAGCGGGCCCTGGCGCGGGCGCTTGCTCGACAGGTACGGCCTGCGGCGCGTGGTCCTGCCCTCGATCCTCGTCGCACTCGTGTGCTGGAGCATCGCCCCCTTCGTCGACTACCTGCTGCTGCTGGGCCTCGCGGTGCTGGCCGGCCTGTTCGTCATCCCGACGTTCTCCATCACCCGACAGGCCGTCATCGCAGCCGTCGGGGAGGAGGAGCGCCGGACGGCGATCTCGTTGGATGCCGTGGCGGTCGAGCTGTCGTTCATCGTGGCCCCGGCGGTTGCTGTCTGGGCGGCCACGGTGTGGGACACCTCGTGGGTGTTGTTCACGATCCAGATGCTCGGCGTGGGCGCAGGCATCCTCATGTACGTCGTCGACCCGCCGTTGCGCGGTGAGGGGGAAGCGGTGGTCGGGACCGCGCGCGCCAGCAGCCGGACGTGGTTCCGGCTGCCGTTTCTCGCCGTGTGTCTGGCTGCCACAGCGACCACCGTCGTGCTGGCGGGCTCGGACATCTCGATCATCGCCGTCATGCGCGACATCGCCGCGGAGGGGCAGATCGGTCTCGTGCTCGCGGTGTGGGGGCTGGGGTCACTCATCGGTGGCTTGCTCTACGGGGCGCTGCACCGGCCCATCTCGGCGTTCTGGCTGCTCGCCGGCTTGGCGGCCGCCACCTTCCCCATGGCACTGGCCTCCTCGACCGTCCAGCTGGCCGCGTCCGGCTTCGTCGCCGGCCTGCTGTGTGCGCCGACGATCACGGCGACCATCGACCAGGCCAGCCGGATCGTGCCCGCGCAGGTGCGCGGCGAGGCCATGGGCTGGCACGGCTCGTTCATGACCACCGGTGGGGCCATCGGGGCACCCTTGGCTGGCTTGGCCATCGACCGGGGCGGGCCCGGGGCCGGCTTCGTCATGGTGGCCGCCGTGGGCGTCGTGGTGGCCGCGCTGGGTCTCACGGCGGTATCCGTGCGGCGAGCCACGGCATCCGCAACCTAGACTCAGGGCCGCCCGAAGACCACCCCAACCTGCCCTGAAGTGGACCCCATGTCTGGACCGAACACCAGCTACGACCCCGTCGAGGTCGCCGCGCTGGATCCGCACGCCATCGAGGAGGCCGTCACCGAGGCCCTCGCTGCGGCTGCGGCCGCGACCTCGCTCGACGAGCTCAAGGCCGCCCGCACCGCGCACCAGGGAGACAAGAGCCCCCTGGCCCTGGCCAACCGAGAGATCGGAGCCCTGCCGCCGAGCGCCAAGGCCGAGGCCGGCAAGCGCGTCGGGCAGGCTCGCGGGCGCGTGGCGCAGGCGTTCACGGCCCGTCAGGGTGAGCTCGAGATCGAGCGTGACGAGCGGATCCTCACCGACGAGGCGGTAGACGTGACGCTGCCCTCGGGTCGCCGCCCGCTGGGTCGCCGGCACCCGATCGAGCTGATGAGCGAGCGCATCGCCGACCTGTTCGTCGGCATGGGCTGGGAGATCGCCGAGGGCCCCGAGATCGAGGCCGAGTGGTTCAACTTCGACGCCCTGAACTTCGATGCCGACCACCCGGCGCGCCAGATGCAGGACACCTTCTACGTCGACCCGCCCGAGGGTGGGCTCGTGCTGCGCACCCACACCTCGCCGGTGCAGGCTCGCACCCTGCTCGAGCGTGGCGTGCCGGTCTACGTCGCGGCGATCGGTCGGGTGTTCCGCACCGACGAGCTCGACGCCACGCACATGCCGGCCTTCCACCAGGTGGAGGGACTGGCCGTCGACGAGGGCATCACGATGGCCCACCTCAAGGGCACTCTCGACCGCCTCGCCACCGAGCTGTTCGGTGAGGGCATCACGACACGACTGCGCCCGAGCTACTTCCCCTTCACCGAGCCCAGCGCCGAGATGGACCTGCGCTGCTTCGTCTGTCGTGGCGAGGACCCGGCCTGCCGCACGTGCAAGGGCACCGGCTGGATCGAGTGGGGTGGCTGCGGGATGGTCAACCGCAACGTGCTGACGGCCTGCGGGGTCGACCCCGACCGCTACACGGGGTTCGCGTTCGGCATGGGGATCGACCGCGCCCTGATGTTCCGCACCGGGGTCAGCGACATGCGGGACATGATCGAAGGTGACGTGCGCTTCGACGCACAGTTCGGGATGGAGATCTGATGCGCGTTCCCATCGACTGGCTGCGCGAGTACGCCGCGGTTCCCCACGACGCCACGGGTGAGCAGATCGCCGCCGACCTCGTGCGCGTGGGTCTCGAGGAGGAGGGCCTGCACACCGGTGGTGTCACCGGCCCCCTCGTCGTCGGCCGTGTGCTGACCAAGACCCCCGAGCCGCAGAAGAACGGCAAGACGATCAACTGGTGCACCGTCGACGTCGGTGACGCCAACGGCACCGGAGAGCCCCAGGGTGTCGTGTGCGGTGCGCACAACTTCGACGCCGGGGACCTCGTCGTCGTCATCCTGCCCGGCGGGGTGCTGACCACTCCGATGGGGCCGCTCACCGTCAGCGCGCGCAAGACCTACGGACACGTCTCGGCCGGGATGATCTGCTCCGAGCGCGAGCTGGGGATCGGGGACGACCACGACGGCATCCTCGTCCTGACGAAGAGGTTCGCCGGCGACGAGGCCACCCTGGCCACGCTCACCCCCGGCACGGACGCGCTCCCGCTGCTCGGGCTCGACCGCGAGACCGTCGAGGTCAACGTCACCCCCGACCGCGGCTACTGCTTCTCGGTGCGCGGCATCGCCCGCGAGTACGGGCACGCCACCCGGGCCGCCTTCACCGACCCGGTCACCGCTCTGGATGCCGCGGCCCCCGCCGCGACCGAGGGCGGCTTCCCCGTCGTGCTCGACGACCAGGCCCCGATCCGGGGCCGGGCCGGTTGCGACCGCTACGTCGCCCGCATCGTGCGGAACATCGACGTCTCCGCGCCCGCGCCGCGCTGGATGGCGACCCGGCTCACCGAGGCCGGCATGCGCCCCATCTCGTTGCCCGTCGACGTGACGAACTACGTCATGCTCGGGCTCGGGCAGCCGCTGCACGCCTTCGACCTCGACACCCTCCAGGCGCCCATCGTGGTGCGGCGGGCCCGGGCCGGCGAACGGCTCACCACGCTCGACGACGCCGAGCGCCGCCTCGGTGAGGGCGACCTGCTGATCACCGACCACGACGGCGAGCGCGCGATCGCGATCGCCGGCGTGATGGGTGGGGCGGAGACCGAGGTCGGTGCGACCACCCGGAACGTGCTCATCGAGGCGGCCCACTTCGACGCAGTGAGCATCGCCCGCACCGCACGTGCCCACAAGCTGCCCAGCGAGGCCTCGCGCCGGTTCGAGCGGGGCGTCGACCCGGCGCTCGCCGCCGCCGCGGCCCAGCTCGCCGTGGATCTCCTCGTCGAGCACGGCGGGGGAGTGGCCGACCCCGAGGTCACCGACGTCGGCAGCCCGGCGGCACCGGACCCCGTGACGATGCACGTCGACTTCCCGTCCAAGATCGTCGGGATCGTCTACCTCGAGAGCGAGGTCGTGTCGATCCTGTCGTCCATCGGCTGTTCGGTGACTCGAGAGGGTCACCTGCTGACGGTCATCCCGCCGACGTGGCGCCCTGACCTCACGACCGCCGAGGACCTCGTCGAGGAGGTCGCCCGCATCGCCGGGTACGACGGAATCCCGTCGATCGTGCCGACACCGCCCGGAGGCGCGGGGCTCACCCACGCCCAGCGCACCCGGCGCCTCGTCGCCGACGTCCTCGCCGGACAGGGCCTGTCCGAGGTGTGGAGCGCCCCGTTCGTCGGTGCCGACCGCTTCGCCGACCTGGGGCTCGACGTCGAGGCCGAGGTGGCTCGCACGGTGCGCCTGGCCAACCCGTTGTCCGAGGAGGCGCCGCTCATGCGCACCCGCCTGCTCGCGACGCTCGTCGACGCACTGCGGCGCAACGTTGCTCGCGGCAGCCGCGACGTCGGCCTGTTCGAGCTGGGCCTCGTCGTCGCGCTCGACGGGCCGCAGGCGGCGGCGCCCACCGAGGACGTCGGCATCCACCCCGCTGCGGAAACCTTGGCGGCGATTCGGGATGCCGTGCCGCCGCAGCCGCGCCACGTCGCCTTCCTGCTCGCCGGCGAGCGCGAGCGCGCCGGCTGGTGGGGGCCGGGCCGCCCGGCCGACGTCACCGACGTCGTCGACCTCGCGCGCACCCTCGGTGAGGCCCTCGGGGTGAGCATCGAGGTGGCGGCCGACACCGCGGCCCCGTTCCACCCCGGTCGCTGTGCCCGGATCACGCTGAGCGACGGGACCCTCGTCGGTCACGTCGGCGAACTGCACCCGAAGGCCGTGGCGGCCCTCGGGCTGCCGGCGCGTGCGGTCGGTGGAGAGCTCGACCTTGACGTGCTGACGCTCGCCTCGGAAGGGACCCCGCAGGCTCGCACGGTGCACACCTTCCCCCTCGCGCAGAGTGACGTCGCCGTCGTCATCGACGAGGACGTCCCGGCGGCCCGGGTGGCGCAGGCGCTGCGCGGTGGTGCCGGGGAGACCCTCGAGTCACTCACCCTGTTCGACGTCTACCGCGGCGACCAGGTCGGCGAGGGGCGCAAGTCCCTGGCCTACCGGCTCACCTTCCGGGCGCCGGACCGTACGCTGACCACCGACGAGGTGAGCGGCCTGCGTGACCGTGCCCTGGCGGCGGCGGCGAAGGCCGTCGGAGCGGTGCAGCGCGCGTGAGCACCCCCGTCGAGGTGCCGGTCGACGACGACGGTGAGGTGACCCCCGAACCCGTCACCGACGACGGTCGGGGCGGGCACCTCGTCGCGGTGGTCACCGGCGCGTCGCGCGGCATCGGCCGCCACGTCGCCGACGCCTTGGAGGATGCCGGGTACTCCGTCGAGCGCGGGTCCACCGCGACCGCCCCGGTGAGCGATCGGGCGGCGGTCAGCGCCTGGGTCGCGGAGATCCTCGAGCGCCAGGGGCGCATCGACGTGCTCGTCAACAACGCCGGCGTCATCGACACCGAGGTCGACCTCTTCGCCTCCGACCCCGACGAGTGGTGGCAGGTCCAGGAGGTCAACGTGCTCGGGGCGTACCTCATGACCCGGCTCGTCGGGGAGGCCATGCTGCACCAGGGCGGTGGGCGGATCATCAACATCAACAGCGGTGCCGCGCTGCGCCCGGGGCTGGACGCGAGCGCCTACAACGTCAGCAAGACGGCGTTGGCGAGGATCACGGGGTCGACCCACCTCGCCGGGTGGGCTTGCGGCATCCGGGCGTTCGACCTCATGCCCGGGGTCGTGCGCACCGACATGACGCAGGCCATGCACGCCCACGTCGGGCGCACCGAGTGGACCGCACCCGAGGAGGTCACCGATCTCGTGCTCGCCCTTGCCTCGGGTGGCCTCGACGCCTGGTCGGGTCGGTTCGTCCGAGCCGGGGTGGACACGGTGGAGTCGCTGCGGGAGCGGGCCGACACGCTGGGGGAGCGAGACCGCACCCTGGGCCTAGTGCCGTACGCCCCCGAGGACCCCCTCGCCTGACCGCGACCTATTGCACTGCCGCCACCTCTGACTCAGCGGGGCAGGTGGCTGCAGTGCAACAAGTCGGGGTAGGCGGTGTGCATAGAGTCGCGTGACTCTGTATAGTCATGCAGCATGAAGCGGGTTGCAGTGGCCGGTGCCAGTGGCTATGCCGGGGGAGAGGTGGTCCGCCTCCTCCTCCAGCACCCCGAGCTCGAGGTCGGAGCCCTCACGGCCTCGTCGAACGCCGGACAGAGCCTGGGGTCGATCCACCCGCACCTCACACCGCTGGCCGATCGGGTCCTCGAGGACACCACCCCCGACGTCCTCGCCGGCCATGACGCCGTCGTGCTCGCACTGCCCCACGGGCACTCGGCGGCCCTGGCCGCGCAGCTCCCCGACGACGTCGTCGTCATCGACTGCGGCGCCGACTTCCGCCTCGCTGACGCCAGCGCGTGGGACACCTTCTACGACACGCCGTTCGCGGGATCGTGGCCCTACGGCCTGCCCGAGCTCGCGACGGCCGCCGGCCCGCAGCGGCTGGCCCTCGCTGGTGCCACCCGCATCGCAGTCCCCGGCTGCTACCCCACGGCCGTCTCCCTGGCCCTGGCTCCCGGACTCGTCGCGGGCGTCCTCGAGGCCGACGACATCACCGTCGTCGCGGCATCCGGCACGTCGGGGGCAGGCAAGGCGCTGAAGCCACACCTGCTCGGCGCCGAGGTCATGGGGGCGATGTCGCCCTACGGCGTCGGCGGCACCCACCGGCACACCCCCGAGATCGAGCAGAACCTCACCGGCGCAGGCGCCGGCCCGGTCACGGTCTCGTTCACCCCGACCCTCGCGCCGATGCCCCGCGGCATCCTCGCGACGTGCACGGCCCGGGTGCGTCCCGGGACGACGGCGGATGCCGTCCGCGCGGCCTGGGCGACCGCCTACGCCGACGAACCCTTCGTGCACCTGCTGCCACAAGGCCGCTGGCCGAGCACCGGCAGCGTGCTCGGCAGCAACGCGGTCCACCTGCAGGTCACCCTCGACGAGCGGGTCGGGCGCGTCGTCGTCGTCGCAGCGATCGACAACCTCACCAAGGGCACGGCCGGTGCCGCCGTCCAGTGCCTCAACCTCGCCCTGGGCCTGCCCGAGGCCACCGGTCTCCCCGTCGCGGGGGTGGCGCCGTGAGCGTCATGCCACGTCACCTGATGGAGCACCCCGAGGACGTCTCCATCGTGCGCCTCGACGGCGGGCAGCTGCCCGAGTTCGACTGGGCTGCAGGGCCTTTCGCGTCACTGACCAGAACTCCAGACGAGACCTCCGTCGTGTGCCTCACGGCAACCGTTCCTGCGGGAGTGCGCACGGAGGGCCCGTTCCGGGTCGTCGAGGTGGCCGGGCCCCTGTCGTTCGGATCGGTCGGGGTGGTCGCCGAGGTCGTGGAACCGCTCGTCGACGCCGACATCAGCGTCCTCGCCTTCTCGACCTTCGACACCGACTGGGTGCTCGTTCCGGCCGGGCAGACCGACGAAGCGGCCCACGCCTGGCGCCGTGCCGGGCTCATCATCACCCCAACCTCGTTGACCGGAGGATCCTCCTGATGTCCGTCACCACCCCCCTCGGCTTTCGGGCCTCGGGTGTCACCGCGGGCCTCAAGGCCTCCGGCAAGCCCGATGTGGCGCTCGTCGTCAACGACGGCCCGCACCACCACGCGGCCGCGGTCTTCACGACCAACCGCGTGGAGGCCGCGCCGGTCACCTGGTCACGCACCGTCATCAGCGACGGACGGGCGGATGCCGTCGTGCTCAACAGTGGTGGCGCCAACGCCTGCACCGGTGCCCCCGGCTTCCAGGACACCCACCGCACGGCCGAGCACGTCGGTGAGGTGCTCCGGGTGGCGGCCGGCGACGTCGTCGTCTGCTCGACCGGGCTGATCGGTGAACGCCTGCCCATGGGGCTGCTGCTGCCCGGCGTCGAGGCGGCTGTCGAGGAACTCTCCGTCGACGGCGGCCCGGCAGCGGCGACGGCCATCATGACGACCGACTCGGTGCCGAAGACCGCGACGGCTGTCCGCGACGGCTGGTCGGTCGGGGGCATGGCCAAGGGCGCCGGCATGCTCGCCCCGGCGCTCGCGACGATGCTCGTCGTCATCACGACCGACGCCGTCATCGAGGGCGCCCACGTCGCCGACGACCTCGACGCCGTCCTGCGCTCGGCCACCGCGGTGACGTTCGATCGCATCGACTCCGACGGCTGCATGTCGACCAACGACACGGTGCTGCTCATGGCCTCGGGTGCCTCGGGCACGACGGTGGCCCTCGCAGACCTCACGGATGCCGTGACGCAGGTGTGCGCTGACCTCGCCCGTCAGCTGATCGCCGACGCCGAGGGTGCGCACCACGACATCGCGATCGAGGTGACCGGGGCGGCATCCGAGGACGACGCGCTCGAGGTCGCTCGTTCCGTCGCGCGCAACAACCTCTTCAAGTGCGCCGTGTTCGGCAACGACCCCAATTGGGGCCGGGTGCTGGCCGCCGTCGGCACCACGCAGGCGCTGTTCGACCCTGCCGAGCTGGACGTGTCGATGAACGGGCTGATGGTCTGTCGGGCCGGGGGAGTCGGCGAGGACCGATCCCTGGTCGACCTCACCGCCCGCGAGGTCCGCGTCGTCGTCGACCTGCACGCCGGGTCGGCCACCGCGACGGTGTGGACCAACGACCTGACCCACGACTACGTCCACGAGAACTCCGCGTACTCCACCTGAGCCACCAGATCGCACCGAAGGACACCCACATGCCACCCCCCGACCAGGCTCTGCGCGGCGCCATCGACGCCGCCGCCCTGCGTGTCGCCCAGTCCAAGGCGAGCACGCTCGTCGAGGCGCTGCCCTGGCTCGAACGCTTCCGAGGTGCCCTCGTCGTCGTGAAGTACGGCGGCAACGCGATGATCGACGACGCCCTGAAGGCCGCATTCGCCCAGGACATCGCGTTCCTGCGCTTCGCCGGCCTTCGCCCGGTGGTCGTTCACGGCGGTGGTCCGCAGATCAAGGCCATGCTCGACCGCCTCGGCCTTGCGAGCGAGTTCAAGGGCGGGCTTCGGGTCACGACGCCCGAGGTCATGGACGTCGTGCGGATGGTGCTCACCGGCCAGGTGGGTCGTGAGCTCGTCGGCCTGCTCAACCAGCACGGCCCGGTCGCCGTGGGGCTCTCGGGTGAGGATGCCGGGCTGTTCGGTGCGCGTCGTCGCGGCGTCGTCGTCGACGGCGAGGAGCACGACATCGGCCTCGTCGGCGACGTCGTGCAGGTCGACCCGACCGCTGTCCTGGACCTGCTCGACGCAGGCCGCATCCCGGTGGTGTCGACGATCGCCCCCGATCTCGACACCGACGGCCAGGTGCTCAACGTCAACGCCGACACCGCTGCCGCTGCACTCGCGGCCGCCCTGGGGGCGCGCAAGCTCGTCGTGCTCACCGACGTCGAGGGGGTCTACGCGAACTGGCCCGACAGGGCGAGCCTGCTCTCCGAGCTGTCGGTGACCAGGGCGCGTCGCCTGCTAGAGACCGTCGACGCCGGGATGATCCCCAAGCTCGAGGCCTGCATCCGGGCCGTCGAGGCCGGGGTGCCCCAGGCGCACGTCATCGACGGGCGCCAGCCGCACAGCCTGCTGCTCGAGGTGTTCACGTCCGAGGGCATCGGCACCATGGTTCTGCCCGATCGGGAGGTCCACGATGAGTGACGCGTCCACGGCATCCGCCACCACGGCATCCGGCGAGGCCACCGCGGCCTGGATCGAGCGCTACGAGGGCTCGCTGCTGAACCTGTTCGGGCGCCCCCAGCTCGTCCTCGACCACGGCGACGGGGCCTGGGTCTGGGACGTCGACGGCCGGCGCTACCTCGACCTCGTCGGCGGGATCGCCGTCAACGCCCTGGGCCACAACCACCCTGCCCTCGTCGCGGCGGTGTCCAAGCAGGCCGGGCAGCTCGTCCACGTGTCGAACTTCTTCACCACCGTCGCCCAGGTCGAGCTCGCCGAGAAGCTGCTGCACCTCGCGAAGGCACCGGAGGGTTCCGCGGTGTTCTTCTGCAACTCCGGCACCGAGGCCCTCGAGGCGGCCATCAAGCTGGCCCGCCGCACCGGCCGCACCGACATCGTCGCCGCGGAAGGCGCCTTCCACGGGCGGACCACCGGCGCGCTGGCGCTGACCCACAAACCGGCCTACCGCGAGCCGTTCGAACCGCTCATCCCCGGGGTGACGCACGTGCCCTGGGGTGATGAGGCGGCCCTGCGGGCGGCCGTCGGCCCGCAGACGTCGGCGCTGGTCCTGGAGCCCATCCAGGGTGAGGCCGGGGTCCGCCCCGCCGACGGCGCCTACCTGCGGCTCGCCCGCGAGCTGACCCACGAGGTGGGCGCGCTGCTCATCCTCGACGAGGTGCAGACCGGTATCGGCCGCACCGGGACCTGGTTCGGTTTCCAGCACACGGGAGTCGTTCCCGACGCGATCACCCTGGCCAAGGGGCTCGGTGGGGGAGTGCCGATCGGGGCGCTGATCACCTTCGGCCCGCGAGTGAGCACGATGCTCACGCCCGGGAACCACGGGTCGACGTTCGGGGGCAACCCGCTCGCGTGCGCTGCCGGGCTGGCGGTGCTCGACGCCATCGAGTCCCAGGGCCTGATCGAGCACGCCCGACTGGCCGGTGAGCACCTCGAGCGCCGGGTGCTGGCGCTCGGGCACCCCCTCGTCACAGGAGTACGGGGCGCCGGTCTCATGCGAGCCATCACCCTGGCCGCTGACGTGTCGGCGACGGTGGCCGCCCTCGCTCGCGAGGCCGGGTTCATCGTCAACCCCGTCGCACCGGATGCGCTGCGCCTCGTCCCGCCCCTCGTCATCACCACGCACGAGCTCGACCTGTTCATCGACGCCCTTCCTGAGCTGCTCGACGCGGCATCGACCCTCAAGGACACCCCATGACCCTGCGGCACCTCCTCGCCGACGACGACCTCTCCGCAGCAGAGCAGCACGAGGTCCTCCAGCGCGCTCTGGCGCTCAAGGCCGAACCGTTCTCCGACCAGTGCCTGGCCGGGCCACACACGGTGTCGATCCTGTTCGACAAGCCGACCCTGCGCACCCAGGTCTCCTTCGTCGGGGCCGTGGCGCACCTCGGCGGCTACCCGATGGTCATCGACGGGCGTCTGGCCGGGGTCGGCGAGCGCGAGTCCGTCGCCGACGTCGCGCGGATCCTCGGCCCGCAGTCGGCAGCCATCGTCTGGCGCACCTTCGAGCAGAGCCGGCTGGAGGAGATGGCGGCGCAGGGCGGGGTGCCGGTGGTCAACGCCCTCACCGATGACTACCACCCGTGCCAGATCCTCGCCGACCTGCTGACGATCACCGAGGTCAAGGGCACCACCGCGGGCCTGACGTTCACCTACCTCGGTGACGGTGCGAACAACATGGCGCACTCGTACCTGCTCGGGTGCGCCCTGGCCGGGATGCACGTGCGGATCGCGACCCCGGCCTCGCACCAACCCCGGGCCGACATCGTGGCCCGCGCCCAGCGTCACGCCGCCGCAGAGGGTGGGTCCATCCTCATCACCGACGACCCCGTGGTCGCGGCGAGCGGCGCCGACGTCGTCGCCACCGACACGTGGGTCTCGATGGGCATGGAGGCCGAGAGCGAGCAGCGCCACGGTGCGGCCAGCCCCTTCGAACCCTTCCGGGTCAGCGAGGCGCTCATGGCGAAGGCGGCGCCGGATGCCGTCTTCCTCCACTGTCTGCCGGCCTACCGCGGGTACGAGGTCGACGCCTCCGTCATCGACGGGCCCTCGTCGTTGGTGTGGCAGGAGGCCGAGAACCGCCTGCACGCGCAGAAGGCCCTGCTGTCGTGGCTGATGGAGCAGCACCGTGCCGGGGACGGTCGATGACCATCTCGACGTCGCGTGCTGCCCGCCAGCAGCGGATCGTCGAGATCCTCGCCGCGACACCGGTCCGCTCGCAGACCGAGCTGCTCGACCACCTCGCCGCTGACGGCATCGAGGTCACCCAGGCCACCCTGTCGCGCGACCTCGTCGACGTGGGGGCCGAGCGGGTCCGGGTCGGCAAGAGCCTCGTCTACGCCGTGCCGGGGGAGGGTGGCGACCGAACCGTGCGCCCCGCCACCGACGGTGAGGAGCGCGGCACCCGACTTCAGTCGCGCTGCCACGAGCTGCTCGTGTCGGCCGAGGCCTCGGCCAACCTCGTCATCCTGCGCACGCCCCCCGGCGCGGCGAACTTCCTCGCCTCGGCGCTCGACCACGCCACGATCGACGGGGTGCTCGGCACGATCGCCGGGGACGACACCATCATGGTCGTGACGCGCGGCGCCTCGGCAAGCCGCGACCTCGTCGACCGACTCATGGCCTACACCCGAAGGGACCCCCAGTGACCGACCCGACGAGCCAGTCCGCCGCCGGTGCAGATTCGACCAGTCGGTCAGATCCGTCCCAGCCCGCACAGGGTGCCAGCACCGCCCTGTGGGGTGGCCGTTTCGCCGGCGGTCCGGCGGATGCCCTCGCGGCGCTGTCGAAGTCGACGCACTTCGACTGGCGACTGGCGCTGCACGACCTCGCGGGGTCCCGCGCCCACGCCCGGGTCCTGCACGGGGCGGGCCTGCTCGACGACGCCACCCTCGAGGCGATGCTCGACGCGCTCGACCGGCTGCGGGTCGACGTCGAGAGCGGGGCGTTCGTGCCCGAGCACGGCGACGAGGACGTCCACACCGCGCTCGAGCGCGGTCTCATCGAGCGGGCCGGCGCGGATGTCGGCGGCCGGCTGCGGGCGGGCCGCTCCCGCAACGACCAGGTCGCCACCCTGTTCCGGATGTACCTGCGTGAGCACGCGCGGGTCGTCGCCGGCCTGGCGCTGGACGTCGTCGACGCCCTCGTGGCCCAGTCCACGCGGCACCTCGGGGTCGCGATGCCGGGTCGTACCCACCTCCAGCACGCGCAGCCGGTGCTGCTCTCGCACCACCTTCTCGCGCACGCCTGGGCGCTGCTGCGCGACGTCGACCGCCTGCGCGACTGGGATGTCCGCACCGCGGTCTCGCCGTACGGCAGCGGGGCGCTCGCGGGGTCGTCCCTCGGGCTGGACCCCGAGGCGGTGGCCGCGGACCTCGGCTTCGACTCCTCGGTCGAGAACTCCATCGACGGCACCGCGTCGCGTGACTTCGTCGCCGAGTTCGCCTTCGTCGCCGCGATGACCGCCGTCGACATCTCACGCCTGGCCGAGGAGGTCGTGCTCTGGGCGACCAAGGAGTTCTCGTTCATCACCTTGGACGACGCCTACTCCACGGGGTCGAGCATCATGCCCCAGAAGAAGAACCCGGACGTCGCCGAGCTGGCCCGCGGCAAGGCCGGCCGCCTCGTGGGTGACCTCACCGGGCTCATGACGACGCTGAAGTCGCTACCCCTGGCGTACAACCGCGACCTCCAGGAGGACAAGGAGCCGGTCTTCGACGCCGTCGACACCCTCGAGGTGCTGCTGCCGGCCTTCAGCGGCATGGTCGACACCATGGTCTTCGACACCGCACGGCTGGAGTCCCTTGCCCCACAGGGGTTCTCGTTGGCGACGGACATCGCCGAGTGGCTCGTGCGCGAGGGCGTGCCGTTCCGGGTGGCCCACGAGGTCGCCGGGGCCTGCGTGCGGGCGTGCGAGGAGCGCGGCATCGAGCTGTGGGACCTGACCGACGACGACCTCACTGCGATCAGCCCGCACCTCACCCCGGGGGTGCGCGACGTGCTCTCCGTCGAGGGCTCGATGGCATCGAGGTCGGCTCGGGGAGGCACGGCTCCGGTCCGGGTCGCGGAACAGCTGGAGCGGGTGGTTGCGACGGCCACCGACCACCGACGGTGGGCGAGCGGGCAGCCGACGGTGCGCTGACGGCATCCGGCCCGCTCCCGAGGCCACACACTGGTGGGGTGACGTCGACCCGCCTGCCCGTGCAGTTCTTCACCCGTGACGTGCTCACCGTGGCCCGCGACCTCCTGGGATGCCGGGTCACCCGTGGGGGTGTCACCGTGCGCCTGACCGAGGTCGAGGCGTACGCCGGAGGCGCGGACCCGGGCTCGCACGCCTTCCGCGGTCGATCGCCGCGGACCGAGGTGATGTTCGGACCGGCCGGTCGGCTGTACGTCTACTTCACCTACGGCATGCACCACTGCGCCAACATCGTGACCGGCCAGCCGGGTACCGCCTCCGCGGTGCTGATGCGGGCCGGCGAGGTGGTCGCGGGGCACGAGCTGGCCGCTGAGCGGCGGCCGGGGGTGCGTGAGCGTGACCAGGCCCGCGGCCCGGCGAACCTGGCGATGACCCTGGGCCTGACCCGTGCGCACGACGGGCTGTCCCTCGTGGGAGCGCGAGCCGGGGGCCGGGTCGAGCCGCCGGAGACACCGGTCGATGCCGCGACGGTGCGCACCGGCCCGCGGGTCGGGGTCAGTGGGGCGGGTGGCGACGGCACGGCGTACCCGTGGCGGTTCTGGCTCGACGGCGAGCCCACCGTGAGTGCCTACCGCGTGGCCAGGACCCGGAACGGCAGGGCCGGTTGATGCGTCCGACGCGTATGCGCATGGTCTTTGCCGCCGTCCTCGCCGCCGCTGCCCTGCCTCTGGCCGCCTGCGGCAGTTCCTCGAGTGAGCCGTCCCCGGGTGCTGCCAGCAGCCAGGCCGTGCCGATGGTCACCGCGGTGCCCGCAGCCACGGCGCCGGTGACGGGCCTGGGCACGGTCATCGAGAAGCCGGGCAGCCCGCCGGAGCTGTGCCTCGGGCCGGTCGCCGAGTCCTGGCCGCCGCAGTGCCAGGGCATACCGCTCGTCGGCTGGGACTGGGCGAGCAACCCACCCGACTCCGAGACGGAGGCCGGGGCGCCGGTCACCAGGTGGGGCACCTACGCGGTCACCGGCACCTTCGACGGGACGACGCTGACGGTCACCAGTGCCGTGTCGTTGGCCCTCTACGACACGATGGCGCAGCCGAGCCCGACCCCCGTGCCACCGCCCGACCTCAGCGACGCGCAGTGGGATGCCGTGGAGAGCGCCCTTCGCGCCACGCCCGGGCTGCTCACGTCGGGACGCTCGGACGACCGCGGTCCGGTGCTCGTCTCCGTGGTCCACGACGACGGGTCCATCCAGGCCTGGGCCGACGCCTCCTTCGGCCCCGGCGCGGTCGTGGTCACCTCCGCCCTGCGCTGAACTCCTCGCTGTAGGAGGCGATCTCGGCGCGCAGGGCTGCGGCCACGTCAGCCGGGGCGAAGGACGCGTCGACCGCGTCCCGGGCGAGGTCCGCGACACCGTTCTCGTCGAGGTCGAGCAGGTGGGCAGCGATCTCGTACTCGCGGTTCAGCGTGGTGCCGAACATCGGCGGGTCGTCGCTGTTGACGGTGACGACGACGCCGGCATCGCGCATCGCTCGGATGGGGTGCACGTCGAGGCTCTCGACGACGCGGGTCGCGATGTTGCTCGTCGGACACACCTCCAGCGGGATCCGGTGCTCGGCGAGGTGCTCGAGCAGGCGGGGATCCTGCACTGACGTCGTCCCGTGGCCGATCCGTTCCGCCCCGAGGTGGGTGAGGGCGTCCCACACCGACTGGGGATCGGTGGACTCACCGGAGTGCGGCACGCTGTGCAGCCCGGCGGACCGCGCGGCGGCGAAGTGCGGCGCGAACTGCGGTCGTGGCACGCCGATCTCGGGCCCGCCGAGGCCGAAGCCGACGAGCGCCTCCGGCCGGTGGTCCAGGGCGTAGGTCAACGTGGCGTCGGCCGAATCGAGGCCGGACTCACCCGGGATGTCGTAGATCCAGCGCAGGACGACGCCGTGGTCACGTTCGGCGGCAATGCGTGCGTCCTCGATGGCCTCGGTGTACGCCTCGATCGGGATGCCGCGGACCACCGACGTGTACGGCGTCATCGTCAGCTCGGCGTAGCGCACCTGCTGGGCCGCGAGATCGCGGGCCACCTCGTAGGTGAGCATGCGCACGTCCTCGTCGGTGCGCAGCAGCCCCACGGTCGCGAGGTACACGTCGATGAAGTGCGCGAAGTCGGTGAAGGTGAAGAAGCGCTCCAGCTCGTCCGGGTCCTGAGGCACGGGGCTGTCCGGGTGGCGAGCGGCGAGGTCGGCGACGATGCGCGGTGAGGCCGACCCCACGTGGTGCACGTGCAGCTCGGCCTTGGGCAGGCCGGCGACGAACGTCGTGAGGGGATCCGTCGAGGCCGCGTTGTCGATCACGGCCGACAGTGTGCCGGATGCCGTCCGCCACCGGCATCCGCATCGCGCACGGACGTGCGCGCGTGGGATGGCCGGGGCCGTGGCAGGCTGTGGCGGGCGCCCGGCATCCGGTCGAGGCGCGGACGTGGAGAAGGGAAGCACCGTGAGCGACATCCTCGACGAGCTGCAGTGGCGAGGGCTGGTGGCGCAGTCCACCGACGAGTCCGCGCTGCGCACGGCACTCGCCGACGGGCCGATCACGGCGTATTGCGGCTTCGACCCCACCGCGCCATCGCTGCACTTCGGCAACCTCGTCCAGCTGATCGTGCTGCGGCACCTCCAGCGGGCCGGTCACCGGGTGATCTGCCTCGTGGGCGGGTCCACCGGACTCATCGGTGACCCGCGGCCGAGCGCAGAGCGAGTGCTGAAGACCAAGGAGCAGACCGCGCAGTGGGTGGCCAACATCCGCCGGCAGGTGGAGCCGTTCCTCGCCTCCGACGGTGAGAACCCGGCCGTGTTCGTCAACAACCTCGACTGGACCGCGCCGCTGTCGGCACTGGACTTCCTGCGCGACGTGGGCAAGCACTTCCGGGTCAACCAGATGGTCAAGAAGGAGGCCATCGCCGCTCGACTGAACAGCGACGAGGGCATCTCCTACACCGAGTTCAGCTACCAGCTGCTGCAGGGGCTGGACTACCTCCAGCTCTACCGTGACTTCGGCTGCACCCTGCAGACCGGGGGCAACGACCAGTGGGGCAACCTGACCGCCGGCTCGGATCTCATCCACCGCGTGGAGGGCGCGTCCGTGCACCTGCTCACGACCCCGCTGCTCACTGACAGCTCGGGAGAGAAGTTCGGCAAGAGCGCCGGCAACGCCATCTGGCTCTCGCCGGAGATGACCAGCCCCTACGCCTTCTACCAGTACTGGGTCAACGTCGAGGATGCCTCCGTCGTCACCCTGCTGAAGGTCTTCACGGACCGGTCGCGCGAGGAGATCGCCGAGCTCGAGCGCCAGGTGGAGCACGAGCCGTTTCGGCGCGCTGCCCAGAAGGTCCTGGCTGCCGACGTCACGACGCTCGTCCACGGTGCGGCGGCCACGGCATCGGTGCAGGCCGCCTCCGAGGCGCTGTTCGGCAAGGGTGACGTGACAGCTCTCGACGCGGCCACCTTGCGCGACGCCACGGCAGAGCTGCCCGGGGGAGCGGTGACGGTCGGGATGTCCGTCGTCGATGCCCTGGTCGCCGTGGGACTCGTGGACTCGCGCAACTCTGCCCGCCGCGCCATCGGCGAAGGGGGCGCCTCGGTGAACGGGGTGAAGGTCACCGATGTCGAGCGCACCATCGCGTCGGATGACGTGCTCCACGACAGCGTCGTCCTGCTCCGCCGTGGTCGAAAGTCCCTTGCGGCGGGGCGTCTCGGCTGACCCGCGGGCAACGCTCGCGGCAGCGGCGACACGCCCGGGTGAGAGCCGATTTGGTGGGCTCCGTGGAGTCGGTCTACAGTTCTCGACGTCAGCCCGTGAGGGAGCAACGGACGCCAAGCGGTGGGATGCACATCCCGCACCAAGCAGGCCGGTCCCGCGGAGCAGACACCCGACCAGGTCGCGGTCAGGAGCACCGTGAGTGCTTCGGACAGCGGATTGGAACTGGGCCCGGAATCGGTGCTACAGTGTGGGACCCGCCGAGATCCAAGCGCGATCGTCTCCGGCCGGCTCGAGAGAGCAGGCGGATTTGACGCCCAAGCAGGGACGCGGGTAAGTTGGAACGGTTGCCTCGCCTCTGGTGAAGGGAACAACGGTACAGCCCTGGACGAGGGACTCTTTGAGTTCTTCGGTGGTGCGCGTCCGATCTTTGAGAACTCAACAGCGTGTCAAAAATCGATGCCAATTTTTTGTCGTTGGCTCAGGTGTGCTGTCGCCCGTTGTGGGTGGTGGTGGGTTTGGGTTGGCGATGTTTTTCCTTTGGTTGATGATGAATGATCAGCTTTTTGCTGGTTGTTTGTGCTCAGCCGGGTT
>Ga0209369_1000352_pt1 | contig 75769 bp, 50 predicted proteins | sample EBPBio142010_DNA_FD_185865 | JGI IMG/M metagenome (GOLD analysis project Ga0209369, IMG submission 185865) | Wastewater treatment Type I Accumulibacter community from EBPR Bioreactor in Madison, WI, USA - Reactor 1_10/4/2010_ DNA (SPAdes)... | ecosystem: Engineered > Bioreactor > EBPR >...
AACGAGAAGAAAAACAAATTCTCATCAACTGGCAGTTTTCATTGGATACGGCACGAACAAAACTCAGCAGGCATTACAAGGCTGCTAATGAGCACAATAAGTAGGAGAAAAATTAAGTTACGGAGTAGTTATACCAATCCTGAAAATTAAATTCCTACCAGATGATGTGTGACACAGAATGTTTTTTAAATCGGGATAGGAACTTAATTTGCGGGGTTGGTATAAGACTCTTGCTCAGTCCACTTGCTCACGCGCGTGGTTCCTCAAACTAAACCGGCCGGATTCCCATAAGGGAATCCGGCCGGTTTTTGTTTTGTCTGGATAAATTAATCTTCCAGAGTCGAGATGTCGCCGGGTTCTACACCCAGTTCCTTGGCCTTCAACACACGTCGCATGATCTTGCCGCTGCGGGTCTTGGGCAGGCTCGGTACGAACTCGATTTCGCTGGGAACGGCAATCGGCGAGAGTTCGACACGAACGTGGTGCTTGAGCTTGGCCAGCAGTTCGTCGGTGGCTTCCTGTCCTTCGATGAGGATGACGAAAGCCTTGATGGTTTCGCCCTTCACCGGGTCGGGTTTGCCTACGACGGCGCTTTCGGCCACGGCGGGATGCGAGACCAGGGCGCTTTCCACTTCGGCGGTACCGATGCGGTAGCCGGAAACGTTCATCACATCGTCGGCGCGGCCCATGACGCGGAAGTAGCCGTCTTCGTCTTTAGTGGCCACGTCACCGGCGGAATACATGCCGGGGATGGTGTTCCAATAGGTCGCATAGCGCTCGGGTGCCTGGTAGATGGTGCGCATCATGCCCGGCCACGGTTTCTTGATCGCTAGGAATCCGCCCTTGCCGGCTTCAACTGGGTTGCCTTCACGATCGACAACGTCGGCTTCGATACCCGGCAATGCCTTGCCCGGTGAACCGGGTTTGGTCGGGTAGGAGGGCACGGTCGAGATCATGAACTGGCCGGTTTCGGTCTGCCACCAGGTATCGACAATTGGGGTCTTTTCTTTACCGATGTTCTTGTGATACCACAGCCAGGCTTCGGGGTTGATGGGTTCGCCCACGGTGCCCAGAACCTTGATGGAGCTGAGGTCGTATTTGGCCGGGTATTCATCGCCGAAACGCATCAGGGCACGAATTGCGGTGGGGGTGGAATAGAAGATATTGACGCCATACTTCTCCACAATGCTCCACCAGCGGCCCGGATCGGGGAAGTCGAGCGCGCCTTCGGCCAGCAGTACGGTGGCACCGTTAATCAGTGGAGCGTAGACCACATAAGAGTGGCCGGTGATCCAGCCCGGATCGGCCACGCACCAGTAGATGTCGTCTTCCTGCAAGTCGAAGCAGATACGGTGGGTGTAGCTGGTACCGACCGAATAGCCGCCGTGGCTGTGGATGACGCCTTTGGGTTTACCGGTGGTGCCGGAGGTGTACAGGAAGAATAACGGGTCGTTAGACTCGACGATTTCTGCTGCGCAGTCGGCCGACTGGTTGTCACAGAGTTCGTTGAAATCGACTTCAAAGTCGGGAACCAGGTCGAGCGGGGTGTGGCCACGACGCAAGACGATGACTTTGTCGATGGCATCGACACCGCGCACGGCTTCATCGACAATGCCCTTGAGGTCGATACGCTTGCCGCGACGATAGCTGATGTCGCTGCAGATGACGATTTTCGATTCGGAATCTTCGATGCGGCTTTGCAGAGCCGGAGCGGAGAACCCGGCGTAGACGACCGAGTGGATGGCACCAATGCGGGCGCAGGCCAGCATGGCGATGGGCAGTTCCGGGGTGAGCGCCATATATAACGTCACACGGTCGCCTTTCTTCACGCCCAGGCTCTTGAGGCCGTTGGCGAACTGATTGACGCGGCGCAGCAACTGGCCGTAGGTGAGGACACGCTCTTTAACCAGGGCGTCGCCGTCTTCGCCGACCCAGATGTAGGCGGCTTTGTTACGATGGGCACCCTTGGCGTGACGGTCGAGCGCGTTCAGGGTGATGTTGGTCTGACCACCCACGAACCAGCGCGACGTACAGTCTTCCGTATTCCACTCAAGCGCCTGGGTCCACGGGGTGGCCCATTCCAGGGTTTTGGCCTGTTCTTCCCAGAACGCAACCGGGTTTTTGATCGACTGGGCATGCAAGGCGTCGAAATCCTTGACGATGGCCCGTTCTAATGTCTCGGCAGTGGGGCGAAAAACGCCACCATCTTTTTGCAGTGAAGAAAGGTCTTCCTGGACAGCATTATCGGACATGAAAGCGCAACTCCTTAAGTTTTTTCGTTGTAATTTTCCGCTGCCTCTGAGCGGAAAATTCATCAGATGAATTTTATAAGTGCGAGCAGTTTAGCACGCATATTAAGCGTGAGACAACAAAAACGACACGCAAATGTAATCTGCTTTTTATTTCTTAGAAACAAAAATTAAATATTCACGCAACAAAACAGAATTTATACCCGAAAGCTCATTTATAGCCATCAGCTTCGGTTTGTAATAAATATCGTCAATGATTTAAGATTCATTCATCTTATAAGGTTTGCCGGGCGGTTGCACTTATTCTCTTTCACCACATCGTGCCGAAAAACCTTGTTTGTTAAGCGATATGTCCGTCACTACTCATCCCGCCGCGCCGTTGGTGCGCCTCTTTCAGGACAGGATCTTGCCGCAACTGGAATCGGGCAGGGGCGGCAATTTCGTTGTCATGCGCGCCCGTCGGCAGGAGTTGGTATTACCTCCTACAACTATGGCCCTGCCGTTGGAACTCCTGGGCAAACGGGTGGCTGTGCGCAACGCTCCGGTGTTTGCCCGCGCCGCTCAATTAGCCGCACGTTGGCCGCGCGATGGTTTGCAGGAGTTGCGCATTCCTAAAATGACGGTTGTAACGGCGGGAAGGGCGGCCATTCGAGCCGGGAATTATGTTCTCCAATGTCCGGTGGGCACGATCCTTTTTTTACCTCAGGGCGTGCCGCACACCGATTCGACCTTTTCCCATTTGGAAACGTTGCCGCCGGAAGACGAGCAGTGTTCATTGCTTCATTTCACTCCCATGATCAGTGGATTGGCCTGCCGGATGTGCCACAGCACGCGGCAAAAGCATTTTCCGTCCCGGCAGGGCGAGAAGGTTTTTTTACACCGTCCGCAGATTCTGCAACTCTTCTACATGCTCGCCGAAGAGATTGGCCACGAACCGCAAAAACTTTCACCGGCCAGCGAGCAGGTTATTAACTCGTTCTTATTAACTTTAATGAACAGCATGGCGCGCGATCTCCTCGATCAGCAATTTCTCCTGCAGGAAATTGCTGCCGAAGAGAACACGGAAAACATGCTTTCGGCCAGTTCAATTGAAAAGACGGTCTCTTATATTAACGTGCATTATGCCGAACCCCTCTCACTGGAGGAAGTCGCGCGGCGGTTCTTCTTTTCGCGTGCCCAGTTTACTCGCAAGTTTCGCGACCACACCGGGCAGAGCTTTCTGGAATATCTCAATGCCCGCCGTCTCGAACAGGCGCGCAAACTATTAGTAGAAACCGACTGGACAGTGATGATGATTACCCGCTACGTCGGCTACTCCTCGCCAACCTACTTCCATCGTCTCTTCCTGCGTGAGGTTGGTATGACACCGCTTGACTACCGCCAGCAGCAAAGAAACAAGGATTTGCCGCCGAGTGTGAAAAAATAAATCTATCCGATCGGATATGCCTGTAGCGGAATGGGGAGTTAGGGTGAGGGTTGGACGGGGTACAATGAAATCAGCACGCTACGATTGCATGCCGATTTTAATTCTGGAGGCGGGACTACAATGTCGATGAGTCTTGGTCGGAAAAACTATCAGGTTCGTGGGTTCACTCTCATAGAACTTCTTGTTGTAATAGCGATAATAGCAATATTGGCGGCGATCCTCTTCCCGGTCTTTGCCCGCGCCCGGGAAAATGCTCGTCGGTCGAGTTGCCAGAGCAACCTCAAGCAGCAGGGTTTGGCCATTTTGCAGTACACGCAGGATTACGATGAGAAGTTTCCGCTTTCCATCATCAACATCACCACTCCACCGGCACCGCCAGGCGGTATTTGGAGTAATAACTACTGGTTCTGGCCCCAATTGGCTTATACCTATCATAAGAGCACACAGGTTTTCTTTTGCCCGTCTTCCAGTTATCCGATTCAATCGGGTGTGCCGGAGAATTCCAAGGAAGGGCACTATGCCGCAAACCGGCTATTATTACCGGTGGCAGCGCCCAGTATTGCTCTGGCGAGCGTAGTTGCACCGGCCGGGACATATTTATTGATGGATGGTAGTCAGTATGTTTTGCGTCCGTCTGATGCTTTGACGCCGGGACAAGATTATTTTGTGCCGGGCACGGCAGGATTCACCACTGCGCCGACGTTTACAACTGCAACCAACAAACAGGCTCTCAAGAAAGATTATGAAACCGGCCGCCATTTTGGCGGAGTGAACATCGCCTATGCCGATGGACATGTGAAGTGGCTCAAGAGTGACAAGGTACATGCCGAGGCGCGGAGCTACAACGCTACGACGCACCCCAAGAGCGCCTGGGACCCCGAGGCTCAGAATAACTAATCCATCTCCTATGAAATTTCCAATTACGTTAGGTGTTGTCGCTGTGAGTGTATTGGGACTACTCCCGGCCCATGCCCAGGAATTTTTAAAGTTAGGCGAAAACGGCAAAACCGATTACGTTATCTACCACGAGCCGGACGCCGTTTCGTCGATCCCGACAGCCGCTGCCGAGTTGCAAAGCTATTTTCAAAAATCGGCCGGTTTCAAGCCTGAAATTAAAGTTTCTGCGACGGCCCCAACGACTCCCTACATCAGCCTGGGCCTTACAGAGGCTGCCAGAGCCGCCGGGGTAGGACAGGTCTCACAGGAGAACGATGGCTATCGCACCGTGGTGCGCGGCAAGAATCTTTACATCCTGGGGCACGATACGGTCTCGGGCGAGGTTACTTCGAAGAGCGGGGTTTCGGTTGGTACTTCCAATGGAATCTATGGTTTTTGTGAAAAGTATCTGGGTGTGAAATGGGTGTTGCCCGGCGATCTGGGTGAAGAGATTCCGCGTCGCAACAGCGTAACGATTCCGGCCAATCTCGATCACACCGAGATTCCGGCCTTCAACTATCGCCAATTGCCTTACATTGGTCGCGATAGGGCGGCAGTCAATTGGTCGCGGCGGCAGCGCGTGATTCGTGAAACCCAATTTTCACGCGTGCGGCACAGCCATAACTGGGAGATCATTCCGGCATCACTCTATGACCAGCATCCCGATTGGTTTGCCCTGGTCAATGGCAAGCGACAAATTCCTACCGGGCGCTACAAGCTTGAAACCACCAACCCCGCACTGGTGCAGGCTTTCGCCGATAAAGTGATTGAAGAGTTTCGTATTGACCCTACCCTGAAAACGTTTTCGCTTTCCCCTTCGGATGGCGGCGGTTGGAGCGAGACGCCCGAAGCGTTGGCTTTGCAAGAAAAAGACCCGCACGGTAATCCTTCGCGAACTCCGTTGGTGCTTAAGTTTTATAACGATGTCGCAAAAATCGTGGGTAAGGAGTTCCCCGACCGCAAACTGGGTGGCTACATCTACGCCGACTATCTCTATCCGCCTGCGGCGGGCATCCCCAAATTGGAGCCGAACCTGCAACTCATGGTCGCGACTTCCAATTCCTATGGCTACCAGTTGCATCGCCGGGCGGTGCAGGAAGATTGGGACAAGTTGATGCGTGCCTGGGGCGAAGCGGCTTCAGCCAGTGGTGCGGAAATCTATTATTACGATTTGCCGACCTATTTCAAGCAAACCGTGGGCGTGGTCACACCACCGGCACCAGAGATTTTGAATTTTGTCTTTTCGCGACTGGTAAAGTATGGCTTTGATGGTGTTTATATCTATGGCGTGGAAGGCTGGCCACAATCCGGCCCAACCAATTATGCGTTGGCTAAACTGCTGTGGGACCCGACACAAAACGCCGAAGAACTGTGCCGCGAATATTATCGCCTTACCTACGGCAGTGAAGCCGCTCCGCATATTGAAGCGATTTATAATCTGCTCGATAAAACATTTCACGGCTATTACAACCGTCACCAGGATGCGAGCTACAACCTGACCCCAACTTTCCACACCGAAATCTACGGCCCTACCTATGAGCAGGTGGAAGCTCATTTCCTCAAAGCACAGCATGCCGCTAAAGAACCCAGGCAAAAAAGTCGCTTGCAGCTTTTCGGCCAGATTCTTTCGCTGCTGCAATGGAACCTGAAAGCCAACAACGCGTTGCCGCAAACCTATCGTTCGGCACTCACTTTGAACGACGATGAAATCGATATTCTCTTCATGAATCCCGGCAAGGACATCAACATCACTGCGCTGGGCACGGAGATGAAGCCCGAAACCGCCAACTGGCAGGCCTCATCCATGCAACTGGTGGCCGACCTGAAAGTGCAAGGCTTCCCAACGCGAAGTGATGTGCGCATGTTACTGTATGCGCCTCGCAGCGGTGAAATCACACTCTCGATTCCTCGTCTCAATTCGCAGGGTGAATTTGTGCGTTACATCTTACTGGATGCTTCTAACCGTAAACAACTGCGGGCCGGTGCCCTGCGAGCGGGACGCGTGCTGCGTTTCCCTGCCGAGGCCGGCAAAGCCTATCTGCTTGATATCGCCAACACCTGGTCTTCGCTTCGTTTCGATGTGGAAGGCGCGCAGGTTGCCTATAAAACAAATGTGTTGCATCGCGGTTTTCGCGTCGAAACCAATGCGCTCTTGCAAGAGAAGACCCCGATGAGCTTTGATGTGCCGGAGGGTGGCAAGGAGTTTAGCATCACCATTAATGGGGGCGGGGTTGTGGCCGATGTGGTTTCACCTTCAGGCAAAGTAGTTGGGACTATCGATACACGGAGCACAGCGATTGCCCGTGTGCAAGTGCCGGAAGTCGAAAGTGTCGAAGGCACCTGGCAGCTTGTGATGCACCGTCCGGAAGAAGAAAGAAACGTTTATGTCGTGCTCGATAAGGCGTTGCCGCAGTGGTTTTATGCCTCGCCGCAGCAGGTCTTTGGTATTAAGGAACAGTCGTAACGAATAATGAAACTATTAACACAAGGCTGTAAGGTCGCTCTTTTTGGTGCCGGTGTTCTGCTTTTACCGACCAACCTGGTTCTGGCACAGGAGAAACTGAGCCTGGGACAAGATGGCAAGACGACTTATGTGATTTATCACGATGCTTCTGCGCCGTCGTCAGTAAAAGATGCCGCCCGCGATTTAAAAAGCTATTTTCAAAAAGTTGCCGGATTTTCGCCCGAGATTCGCACTGATGTGCTATCGCCACAAACGCCTTACATCAGCCTGGGCGATACCGCCCAGGCCCGCGCTACGGGGCTGGATGCGGCGGCCATCACACCAGATGGATATCGCATGGTGGTGCGCGGAAAGAACCTTTATATCGTGGGGCAAGACACGCCTGCCGGCCAGGTGACGGCTCTGGGCGGTAACTCAGCCGGGACTGCGAACGGCATCTACACGTTTTGCGAAGATTACCTGGGGGTGCGTTGGCTTTCGCCCGGCTACCTGGGCGAGGAAACGCCAAAGCGCAGCCAGATAACCGTGCCCGACAACCTCGACCGCACCGAAATCCCGGTTTTTAATTATCGCAGCCTGGCCTATATCGGGCAGGGGGCAGCGGTGGAAACCTGGCGACGCCGGCAGAAGAACGGGAAAAGCGAGCAGGTCGCCAAGGTGCGGCACGACCACCATTGGACTCAAACCATCCCTGCAACTTTATACGATAAGCATCCCGACTGGTTTGCCGAAATTGATGGTAAGCGCCAAATCCCCACCGGGCGCTATAAGCTCGAGACGACTAACCCTGAGTTGATACAAGCCTATGCCGACAAGGTGATGGAGACGTTTCGCGCCAAGCCCGACCAAAAGTGGTATTCGCTTTCGCCTTCGGATGGCGGTGGTTTCAGCGAGAGCGTTGCGTCCAAGAAACTCTGGGAAACCGCACCCAATGGCGAATGGTCGGTAACCCCGCTCGTTCTCAAATTCTATAACGATGTGGCGAAAATCGTAGGCAAGGAGTTCCCCGGCCATAAACTGAGCGGCTTGATTTATTCCAATTACGTTTATCCGCCTGCGGCCGGTATTCCTAAAATGGAGCCAAACCTGGCCTTTATGGTGGCTGGCGGTATGACGGCAGGCTATCGTTTATATCGCCCTGAAGTGCGCAAAAGCTGGGAAGATGTCATCGGTGCCTGGGGCAATGCCGCGCGCGATTCGGGGGCCGATATCTACAGCTACGATCTACCGGCTTATTTCAAGCAGAATATGGGCGTTATCACCCCGCCTGCGCCGGAACTGCTCAACTTCGTGTTTTCACGGCTCGATAAATATGGCTATAGTGGTGAATACATCTATGGCGCCGATGGTTGGGAACAGTCCGGCCCCGGCAACTATGCCAAGACAAAATTGTTGTGGAATCCCAAGCTCGATGCGGTTGAACTTTGCCGTGAGTATTATCGCGCTGCCTATGGCGCTGAAGCTGCGGTTTATGTCGAGCAGATGTATAACGTGTTGGATGTTGCCTTCAAAGAATTTTATATTCGCAAACCCGAAGCGTTTTATAACCTTACTCCCGATTTTCTCACCGAATTATACGGGCCGCGCTACGCTGAGATAGACGCGCTCTTTTTGAAGGCGCAGGCCGTGGTGGGAGAAGGCAAGCAGCGCCGCCGCCTGGAGCAGTTGGGCTATGTACTTTCAGTGTTGCAGTGGAACTTGAAAGTCAACGGGGCACTGCCGCAGAGCTTCCGTTCGGCCTTAACTCTCAGTGACGATGAGATTGATAAGGTTATCCGTGAATTGAAATGGGCTGGTACCGGTGGCGAAATGCGGGCCGAAACCAGTAAATACAGCACCCGCCTTGTGTCTGTGCCAAGCGCAGATAGCGTTGTTTCGGCTTCCGTCGTTCCCACGCGGAGCGATACCCGCATGTTGCTTCATGCACTGCAGGCAGGAGAAGTGACAGTTGTCAGCAAAACTCTCGATTCCCTTGGTGAATTGGTGCTCTATTCGCTGTATGATGCAGCCGATAATAAATTGCTCAAATCGGGTGCGATTCGCGCCGGGCGAGAAATTCGTTTTCCTGCCGGGGCCGGTAAAACTTATCGTCTCGATATTAATAATGTCTGGTCGTCGCTTCGTTTCGAAGTGCAGGGTGCCGTTATCGCTTATCGGGCTAACGCCCAGCATCGTGGTTTTCGTATCAATGGTCACGAATTGAGCGATGACCGCACTCCGCTGGCTTTTAAAGTTCCGGCAGGCACGAAAGGCTTCAACGTCACCATCAACGGTGCCAACGTGCTGGTCGATGTGATTGCACCGAGTGGCCAAAAAATCGGCACGGTTGATACGCGAGAAACCCCTATCTCCCGCGTGCAAGTTCCTGAAAGTGAAAGTAGCGAAGGCTACTGGAAGCTCGTGGTGCATAAACCGGCCGAACCTGTTGCCGTGTTTTATATCGTGCTGGACGAAAAACTGCCGCAATGGATTTTCCCAAATCCGGCGCAAGTGTTGGAAATCTCATCTACGAGCTGATAGACCAAAAGACGGAAGTATAAAAATGACAACAACTCTCCTTGAACCTGAAGTAACAACTATTTCTCAATCGATTGCCACCGCTCCCAAGAAGCGTTACGCCATCGTAGGCCTCGGCGCACGGGCGCGTATGTTCACCGATGCCATTGCCTCACAATATAACGATGTAGCCGAAATAGTAGGCTTGTGCGATATCAGCCCCACACGCATCGAGTGGCATAATAATCGCTTACACGAACTACACGGTCATGGCCCGGTGGAGGGCTTCGGTGCCGACGAGTTCGAAGCGATGATTGAGCGTAAGCAGGTAGATGTGGTCATTGTGACGACGATGGATGTTTTGCATCATGAATATATCGTGCGCGCCATGAACGCCGGTTGCGATGTCATTGTGGAAAAGCCGATGACCATCGACGCCGAAAAAGCCGCCATCATCCACAACACGATGCAGCGCACCGGCCGTCATTTGAGCGTGACATTCAATGTTCGGTACCAGCCACTCTCCACCAAAGTGCGCGAACTGATTGCTGGCGGCGTCATCGGCAAACCGCTCTCGGTAAATTTAAATTACTCACTTGATACTAAACATGGAGCCGATTATTTCCGGCGCTGGCATCGCGATAAAGCTAACTCAGGTGGGCTTTTGGTGCATAAAGCCACCCATCATTTCGATCTGGTGAACTGGCTCATCGATTCGGTGCCCGAAGAAGTTTTTGCTTTTGGCGACTTGAAATTCTATGGCAAGGAAGCTGCCGAAGGGCGTGGCGAAAACTACGACTACGAGCGTTACACAGGCAGTGAAGCTTCAAAGAACGATCCTTTCGCCATGCGTCTGGATGAAAGCGATTACACCCGCACCCTGTATCTCAATGCGGAAGGTGAAGGCGGCTATGTGCGCGATAAGAATGTGTTTGGCTCGGGCATTACCATTGAAGATACCATGGGCGTGCTGGTTCGCTATCGTAACGGTGCTATCATGAACTATTCTCTTATCGCCTACGCTCCTCAGGAGGCTTACGAGTTGTATATCACCGGTGATAAGGGCCGCATCGAAGTACGTTTCTACCGCACGCCGCATACACTGGATGAAAACTTCCAGATTAAAAACGAGATGGTTGATAAGTATACGGTGCGAGTTTTCCCCATGTTCCGCGAAGCTTACGACGTGGAAATCCCCAAAGCCGAAGGTAGCCACGGTGGCGGCGACGTGCTGATGCTTGAACATTTGCTCTCTGGCAAAGAGATTGACGACCCCTTGCACCGGTATGCAACCTATGAAGACGGCCTGGCTTCACTGGGCTTGGGTATCGCCGCCAACGAAGCGATTGCGACCGGCAAGCCGGTGCGGGTGAGTGAAGTGGTGGCGATGGATTGATTTAGCTGAGCAACGACAGAGTAAGGGGAGGCATCATAATGGATGCCTCCCCTTTTGTGTTCGTGTATATGAGATGCTCCACCCCTCACCCCCGGCCCCTCTCCCAAAACAGGAGAGGGGAGCACGAGCTACTATGTTTTACGCAGTCTGGTGCGTTGAGGGGAGCGGAACGTGCCCCCTCGCCGAGAGGGCTGGGGTGCGGGGAAAGGACGTCTCGAATTTTATGAAGCTTAACCCAATTTGGTCTTAAAGAATCATCTATAATTAAAAATTCATTCCATCTTATAATGCTCGTGAAGTTTCACAGCTATGACCGCTACCCATCCCGTTGCGCCTTTGTTGCGAATTCTACAGGATAAAATGTTGCCTTTGCTGGGAGCCGGGGTATCCAACACTTTAGTGATGGCCCGTGCCCACCGTAAGGAACTCATACTGCCTCCCGGGGTGACGGCCCTGCCGTTGCAACTGCGGGGCAATCGTGTTGCGGTGCGTAGTGCCCGGGTGTTCGACCGTGCCGCGCAGTTGGCGGCGCGCTGGCCGCGCGACGGTATGCAGGAATTGCGTATCCCTAAAATGATGTTCGTGACGACGGGTATGGCAGCGATTCGAGCCGGAAACTATATTTTGCAATGTCCGCCGGGAACCATGCTGTTTATACCGCAAGGGATACCGCATACCAATGCCGTTCCTTCCCATCTCGAAACTCTGCCGCCGGAATTTGAGCATTGTGGTCTGCTGCATTTCACCCCCATGATTAGCGGTTTAGCCTGCCGTACCTGTTACAGCACGCGCGAGATGCATACTTCCCGGCGACAGGGCGAGAAAGCGTTTTTACATCGCCCGCAAATTTTGCAGCTCTTCTATATGCTGGCCGAGGAAATCGGGCAGGAAGCGCAAATGCCGTCGCTAACCAGTAAGCAAGTTATAGACGGTATGTTGTTGACGCTTATCAGAAGCATCGTCCGCGATTTGTTCGACGAGGAGTTTCTGCTGCAGGATGTCGCTGCCGAAGATAATACGGAAAACATCCTTTCAAACAATGCGATAGAAAAGGCCGTTGCCTATATCAACGTGCATTATGCCGCTGCCTTATCTCTGGAAGATGTAGCACGCCGGTTTTTCTTCTCACGTTCCCAGTTCACCCGCAGTTTCCGCCAGCACACCGGACAAAGTTTCCTGGAATACCTCAATGCCCGGCGCATCGAGCAGGCGCGAAAGCTGCTCATTGAAACCGATTGGACCTCGGCCATGATTACGCGCTACGTGGGTTTTTCTTCCCCGGCCCACTTTCACCGCCTGTTTCTCCGCGAGACAGGTATCACTCCCATGCAATACAGGCAGCAAAAAAGAGGTGGGGAAGAGGATATCTGAGGTGGTAAAAATACCCGATCGAGCAAGGGTGTGGCGGAATGAGGAGTTATTTGTCTTTGCCGACGGGGTACAATGAGAGCAGTAGGTTGCTGATGTATATTAAACCATTTCAAGGGGCGAATTTATATGCCGTTATATTCTGGCCGAAAGCAGCACGGTTTTACATTGATAGAGCTTCTTGTTGTTATTGCTATTATTTCAATACTTGCGGCGATACTCTTCCCTGTTTTCGCGCGAGCGCGGGAAAATGCCCGGCGCACAAGTTGCCTGAGCAACGTCAAACAGATTGGCATCGGGTTTATGATGTATTCACAGGATTTCGACGAGCGGATGCCCCCGTCCTATATTGTGGCAACCGACAGTAATTGGAAATATCCCAATGGAGTTACCGCCGATTCGACCCGAACCTGGTATCTCCTGATCTATCCTTATGTCAAGAATATGCAGGTTTATAACTGCCCCAGCGCCGACCCTGGTCTGCAATATACCGGGAATTACAACACCGCTGCTTTTCCGTATTCTTACAACTATAAGGCACCGGAAAACATTGGTTGCGGTTCAACTTATAATTGCGGCGTTTCTATGGGGCTGCCGTTGGAGGCCGGGGCAACGCAGGCGGCGATTGAAGACCCTACAGGGACCATCCTCGTCACCGAAGGCAGCATGTTTATTATCCAGTTCTATAACAATACATTGCCGACAGAAGCCCAGGTGAAGGCAACAGGCGGTGGCGGCACTTACTTCGTTAGGTCCGCGCGTGCTCGACACCTGGACACCATGTCGACGCTATTTGTGGATGGCCACGTTAAAGCCATGAACTGGAAAACCATTCTTGGCGCCCAGAATCCCGATACCATCAAGTATTGGACGACGGCATCCCAAGCCTTGAAATAAATAGTAAGTCAGCATTTATTACCGGTCACGTCAACAATATGAAAAAACTCGTTTCTCTCGTTATTTCCGGCATGGTTTGCTCGGTTTCTCTGTCTACCATCAAACCGGCGTTAGCCCAGGTCACCATTGCCGCGCAGGGCAAGAGTAATCTCGCTATCGTCATTCCTGCAACGGCTCCTTCCACAGTGCAAAATGCCGCTACGGAATTTCAAAAGTGCGTGCAGCTTGCCACCGGCGCGCAATTGCCGGTGCAAAAAGACGATGCACCGCTCAATTCGGCTTTCATCAGTTTAGGTAACACCCGGCAGGCATTGGCCGCCGGGCAGACGGCAACCGATATGGGTGAAGATACGTATCGCATCGTCACCAAGGATGGCAATCTCTTCATCTATGGGCAAGATACGCCCGATGGCAGTTGGACCAAGGACAATGGTTTTAGTAAGAACACAGCTAACGGCGTTTATGCTTTGCTGGAAGAGCATCTCAACGTGCGCTGGCTGATGCCGGGCGATATTGGCCGCGACGTGCCACAACGCCTGACCTTTATTGTTCCGAACTTGAACATTACCCACACGCCGAAGTTGGTCTATCGCCGCCTCACCCATATCTGGGACGAAGCCAGCGATGGGCAGAGGAAACACATCAGCGACTGGATGGAGCGTCAGCGCATCGACGTCCTGGCCCGGCGCATCGGTTCCGATCACAACTGGTGGCAAACCGTCAACGGCCGCAACGACGGCAGTATCAATACTCCCGAGGTACGTGCCTTGCATCAGCAGCATCCGGAATGGTTCGCCATGGATTCCACCGGCCAGCGTCCGCTGCCGGATCATCACCGGGATAAGTTCGAGACCACTAACCCTGAATTAGTGAAATGGTATGCCGAGCGCGCCGTTGCCGCACTCAAGCGCGCAACGCGACCCTATACCTATTCGCTTTCTCCATCAGACGGTGGCGGTTGGAGCCAGAGTCCCGAAAGCAAAGCCCTCTATGACCCGCCACGCAAAGCCGCGTCCGATTTCGAATCGGCGGGCGGGCCGGGTATGTCGTCGCTGGTGTTGAAGTGGTATCACGATATCGCTGAAATCGTGGCGAAGGAATACCCCGAAGGCAGATTGGCCGGGTATATCTATGCCGACTATCTCTATCCGCCGACCAAGTATCAGATGAAGTTGCCGGATAACTTCACGCCGATGATCGCGCCCAGCATCAATTATGGCTATGGCTTGTATCGACCGGAAACACAAAAAGCTTTTTCCGAAGTGCTGGCCACCTGGGAGAAAGTCGCGCCGCGTCAGTGGTTCTATTACGATTTGCCTAACCAGTTCACGTCGCAAGACGATACAGGCATTGGATTGTCTAATTTCCCCGGCACGACCGGTATTGTGACTTCGCCTGCACCGGGCATTCTCAACGCCATTTTTCCCGAACTCATCAAAAACCGCATTAACGGCGGTATCATCTACGGTGTGCCCTCATGGGGTAATGGGGCACTGGGCAACTACCTGTTATCCCGGTTATATTGGGACCCGACACTCAATGCCAACGACGTGCAGCGGGAATGGCTGCATCGTGCCTATGGCGACAAAGCGGGTGGCGTGATGGAACAGTTCTATGCAAAGCTCGACCAGGCCCAGGCGGATTATGTGCGTAGCCACCCTAATGTCCACTACCAGTTGCCGCAGCCGATGCTTAAAGACGTGTATGCCGCGCAGTATCCTGCATTGGAAAAGCTGCTCTTGCAAGCCAAGGCCCAGCCGATGAGCGAGGTGCAAAAAGCGCGTTTGCAATTCATTGAAGATAACATGATCGTGTTGCAATGGCGTTTGCGCCAGGTCGGTTTTATCACGGCCGATTATGTTTCCCCCTTGCAGCGCAGCAGTCTGCAGATCAATGCCATGCTGGTGAGCGACCATCCGCTCTTTCCGCTTTTTCCCGGCGCGGTCGCCACCAGTAGTGTGCCGCTGCCAAAGAAAATCCAGGTCGAAGGCGGCTTGCAGCAAGTTTCTACGGCAAAGTACGCCGGACTCGGTGATAGCCGCTTTCTGCTCTACGTAAAGCAGGATGGCGATGTGCGCATCAATGTGGAATCCGTTACCCACGGTGCTTATTTCGGTGTCTATTCCGTGCAAGATCGTAACGGCAGGGTAGTGTCCTCCGGCTTGCTGGATAAGGATGCAACGATTGTTGTTCCGGCCAAAGCCGGTGAAGCCTACCAACTGTTTATTCCTGCGCGTAAATCGGTGAACTATCAATTGCGGATTGATAATGCTGCAACGGCCACAGGCACTTTGGCTGCTGATGGAGCTTTGACCTTGCAGGGTAAGTCTGCACCGGTTTTGCTTTCCTACGTTACCCAAAGCTCTCCTATCGGTGTCTTTGAAGAGAATGGCAGCGTCGTCTTGAAAAAACCGTTTAGCGGGGCGTTGGCACATTCCGTGATGGGCGATGGTTATACCAATGCCCGTGTGCTTTACTCCTTCGATGAAGATTGGAAGTTCAGCCCCGACCCGGAAAACGATGATGAAGCCCGGGGAGTTTTGCAGGCCGATTTCAACGACTCCTCATGGAAACGTATCAGCCCGCTCAACTGGTGGCAGATGCAGGGTTTCCCTAACTATCGCGGCGTGGCCTGGTATCGTCTCAAATTCAATCACGATCAGTCCGTGTCTAAAAACGATGGAGTCCGGCTGTATTTTGGGGCTATCGACGGGCATGCCGATATCTACTTGAATGGCCGCAAGCTTCTGTCGCGCAATCTACCGGCCGATTTCAGGGGTTGGGATCAGCCGCTCTCTAAAAGCATTAAAACCACTTTGGTGGCGGGCGAAAATACCATAGTTGTGAAGGTAACCAGTAAAAGTAATAATACCGCCAGCGGCATTTTTAAAGGCGCGGCAATTGTAGCGGGAACGCCCAAAACGCCATAAGCAAAAATGATGGTAGAGCTGCACGCAACCGTTTGCAGCTCTACCATTGCCTGTTCTACTTACCCGTAATCGGAAACTGGATGCGGCCCTGTCTACCGAAGGTAGGCGGGGCTGTGTTGTAGGGGATGGCTCCTAAATCGGGAGTTGCCGAGCGTAACGGATCTGCCCATTCTTCCGGCAGGAGACGGCCTGCGCCTATTGCAGGGCTGCCGTTTTGGAGGCGGTAGTCGGCCATCGCATCTGGTGTTGCACCGAACCGTATGAAGCCGGGAGCGGCTACAAGAGAACCTTTTTCCTGCGCCGATTTGTCCTGGACATCTTCTATATAGCGCGCTGGTGCCTGTGCCAGTTGTTTGGCCGACCAGTGCAGATTGTTGCCGGTTTCCAAATCGTGGGCAGGGCGTGTCAGAAAGCGAGCAGTCCCTGGATAGTCGTTGAGATAAACGAAGATGTTGTTGAAAATCTGGCGTTTGCTGCGCTGGTGTGTGCTTGTCCACAGGCGATGGAGGAAACCGGAACTTGCAACAGCCGGGGAGATAATAGTGTTTTGATAGAAAGCGAGTGATTCAATACCGAACAACTCCTTACCATGCACCAGAAAAGCGTGGTAGGCATGAACGCCTCCGGTGGGGTTCTCGGGGGTAGGACGCATGTCCTGGATACCTTGCCGGAGATCGATAACGTTGCGATAAAAGTAGATATTACCATCCGGCCCGCCGCGTGAGTGGCCGCCAAATGCCATCAACGACTGGGTAATGAGGTTCTGATAGATGTGGATGTTATCGTTGTAATTGATGGACGGGCTGCTGAAATAAATGCCGTCGTCCTGGATACGGTCAACCCAATTATGATGGAAACGAATGTTGCGGCCGCTCAGGTAAATGCCGTCGTGGGCATCGGTGAATTCGCTATTCGAAATTTCCCATTCATGGTTGGAGGGATAGGCGAAAACTTCGAACTCATACATTCCTTCCGTTACCAGCAAGGCGTGCGTAGGTAGACGTGAAATGTGCCGTGCGTTGTTAGGGGTTTGGGGTGGCAGGAACGGGTCGTACGAAAGGCGATCATAGCCTTGCAGCACGTTTTCGGTGCGCCACATCCATGGTGCGATCATGCCGTGAATCGCGCCGTTGGTGAAACGAAGCGGCCCGGTGCTGCGGGTGCGCAGGCCGTAAGTCCCGGCGAAGATAGTGACATTATCGAATTCCAGGCCAATACCCATATGCACGTTCACCGCATCATGGCCGCCGCCTTCAATGACCAGGTCTTGAAAGCGCAGGTGCATCCCCTGATCGATAAACAGCGGCACGCTGTTAAATGGTGCAATGGTGAGCGGTAGTTTGCGCGGGTCGGTTTCGCCCTGGTAGTTGGCCAGGCCTGGTGTTGTGAGCTTGGTGTGTGCCAGCCGCGTGTGAATGTAACCGGTTTGCTTGTCATACCACAGGCCGGGGCCGCAGTAGACCGGTTCCACCATAATCTTCTTTTTCGGGTCGCGAATCCACAACTCGTTATCCGCACGCAAGTCCATCGCGTGCCAGTAGGTTTGCAGGCCGATGCGTGAATCACCAAACAGCCCCAGCACGTCGCGAATGTTGCGATAAGTTTTGGCCGAACGATACTCGCCATTCTTCAACGTGACCCAGGCACTTTGCGGTTTTTCATAGAACTCACGCAAGCCGCCGTTAATGATGGCCTGTTCGCCGGGGTAGGAACGGATGGTGATAGGCTTATCCGGCAAACCGGCTATTGCGCAGTAGACGTTCTCGAAATAGGTGCCGCCGCGTAGATAAAGTGTATCGCCCGGTTGCAGGTGGGGCAGGGCATGCCCGATGGTGCGCCACGGCTGCTTCTCACTGCCGTTGCGGGCATTGTTGCCGTTTACGGGGTTCACGAAGAAAGCACGGCCATTTTTGCTCAACGGCCTTTTGGCCGGTTGAGGTAAAGGGCGAAGGGCAGGGTGGGAAAGATAAGGTTTATCGGGAGCCATTTTGTTTATTTTGGCCTTGGCCGTGAACGGCAGCATCAACAGGGCGACGAAAAGGAGACACGCAGTGCGTGCCTCCCGTTTGGTTTTGTGGAAAGTGAGTTTTTTCATGCGTGTATTATTTTGGAGTGCGGTGACTTGTCATCGCGTCGTGTTAGGGTGTAATTGAACTGGAAACGAAGCTGGTAGGCCTTCGCGGTGATAAGCCACCGCACTCCAAAATCGTTATCCTGCCACTTGCTGTTCCTCGGGCATGCCATGTTCATCGGCATCGATAATGGTTTTTACATTTGTCGGCGTCGCCAGAAGCTGTTTGGTGTTGGCACTTTGCAGTGGGCGAAAAATGCCTTCCGAACCCCACAGCAAATAAGAAATATCGACGGCTAAAGGCTGGTGATGAAAAATATCTTTCATCAGAGCGTAACGCTTGGTCATTAAGCTGTCGATAGCCTCTTGCTTTCCGGCTTTCCCGTTGGCTTTCACCTCGTTAAGTAAGCTAAACGCCTGGGCTTGCAGTTCGGCAAAATTGAGGCCGCTTTCCAGGAAATCAACCCTTTTGAGCTGCGTTTCATCGTTACCGATAGCTTTACGGGCGTCGTTTAAGTGACCGCGCAAAATAGCGATATTGTTGGCATTATATTGCTGGGCCAGCGTTGTCGTTTCTGCATCATCGCTTCCGTTATTCACGCCGTAGGTGAGGTTTTCGATGTGCTGGAAATATTTTTTGATGGCCTCTGCTCCGTTTCCGAAACCGGCGCGGCAGTAGTCGTCCACCACGGCATCGACATCCAGGTCGGGGTTCCAGTGCAGGCGCGCCAGCACATAGAAATTCAAACCGTTGGCGGCCCAACTGGGCAGCATGGTATCGACATCGGTGCTAATCATCCCGGCCTTGGCGCGGGTGTTGAAATCCTGGGCCATTTTATGCACGAATACCATGGGAAAGCCGTGCCGCCGCTGGCCGCCACCCAGATTAGGCCGCCAGGCTAACTGCCGGGTTACTGTTGCCCACTGCGTCCATTCCGCCTGCCATTTAGCAGTGGCTTTGTCGTTCAGGTAACTTCCGCTAACCTGCTCCACCACGATGTTAGGGTGCAGCTTGCGATGCAACGGCGGGGTGACATAGGCGCTGTAGGCACGCACTGTGAGCAGGGCGTTGGGATGCTTTTGCACTACGCGCTCGGCGATATTATTCCAGAAATAGACCATGCGGTCGGTCAGCGAGACATACTGGAAATAGGTGCGTTCCTTACCGGTGTTATCGGCCAGGCGAATCGGCACGCCTTCGGGCGGATCGAGTTTTTTGCACTCCGGGCACATACAAAACGTCGTGCCGCCGCCATCGTTAGGGTCAATGGAAACACTGGTCTGTTTGGGGTTTTTGTCCAGTTCTTCAATCTTGTCGCGTGCGATGGCATCTTGCAGTGCGCTATTGGAAACGCACAGCCGTGCCCGGTCGGGAGAGCGGCTCTGGTCACGTGAGCCATTAGGTTGCATGGCGAACCATTCGGGATGCTCCTGGCCGTATTTTTTCCAGATATAGCCAAAAGCGTGGCCGGTCATCAGTCCGCTGCTGCCTCCCAACCTTTGCCAGTTGAACCAGCTCGAAGAGGCCGCCTGCGTGCGCATGGCGCTGCCCAGGAGCTTAAGGTAATCTTCGTGGTTGCTGCCCAATTGAGTTAGCCCGATATCGCGGCGCGGCGACTTGGCCGTGGAGTAGCGAATGCGCCGCTGCTTGACGCTGGGAGAGTAGGTATAGTTGAGCGCGGGGATGACGATCTCATCACGGCGCGGCACCACTTTGCCCAGTTCGCCCGGCCATAAATAACGCACGCCCAACTGCTCTTCCAGAAATACGCTCACGGCATAGAGCGTAGTGTCGGGGTCGGAGGGCAGGTCGCTACCCAACAGTGCCAACGCGTTTCCGGTGGTTTGTAGTTTGATGGCACCGCCGTCCATGCCTTGAGTGGTGATACCCATTTGGCCGGATAAATTACTTCCCCCCACCAAAATGAAGATTTCGTGTCCTTCTGCGGTGATTCTCCCGTCTTTCACCGCCGCCGCTTTCAGGCTGGATTCCTTAACGATGGGAACCCGTGCCCCGGAGATTTGGAGTAGGTGTTCGGAGAGGATCTTAGCCGCCTGGTTAGCAGATGGAGTTGGTTTATCGGCGATTACGATAGCCGCTGCCGGTTTCTTATCGGCGACGATCTTGAGAGTATCGGCCAGGACAATAGAGGAATAGCTACCGGCCAATAAACAGCCAATTAATGCTAAATGACTTTTCACGAAGAATCCTTAAATTTAAATGAGTGAGCTACTGGGGCGTGTTGTGGTTCCACATCGAAACCGAATTCGTGTTGACGAGTGCGCGGGCTTCTTTAAGCACTTCCGTGGTGCTCATCCATTTGACATGGCCATCGACGAAAGCGATGTTTGAACCGCCTAAGTGCCGCCCGGTCATGAAATCACGCTGATAGCTGCCCAGATCGATGGTGGAGTTGAGCAAAGAGCCGGTGCCGGGAAAGTAGGCCGGTTGGGAAGTGCTACCGCCAGGACCGTAAACGCCATCGTAGTTCAGGACATATTGGCCGGAGTCGAAAATCATTATCACGCGGGACGGCACGTTGATGGCTGTGATCGGGCGTTGGGCATCGGTGCTGTGCGGAAAAACACGGCGATTGACACCGTAGTTGCCAAAGCGGGAGTTGTTGCGCAATGCGATGGAAGGGCAGAGTATGGCGTTCAGGCTTTTGTGATAAGGATAAATGATCTGCGGCCAGAACCAGTACCCGGCCGTAGCCCAGTTGCCACCCGGGGGGGTGGCGCTGTAATCGACGATAGCCGTGCGCGGAAAATACTCGTCGTAGTCCTTGGTATACATCAATACGGCCATCCCCATTTGCCGCAAGTTGCTCTGGCAACTGGCGCGTCGGGCGTTTTCGCGTGCCCGGGCAAAAACCGGAAACAGGATGGCGGCGAGTATTGATATAATTGCTATTACAACTAATAATTCAATGAGTGTAAAAGCCCGGAAAATCGTTCTCTTTGTCTGCATCACGTTACTCCCAGAATGGTGTCGCTAAGCTGTATTTAGAATTCCCGTTTTCAGGTGTTTTTAAACCCGTATAATGTGATAAAAATTAGTGTAAGAAATGCGAAAAGATTATCGCGGTATCAAACGGGATAGGAATAAGGGGCTGCTTTTTTGTAATGAAATCGATAGCCCGGTGGGCTATTTACGCTCGGGTGCCATCAAGCGCCGTCCACGCATCACGCGAGAACCCGAAACCGGGGAACCCTGGAGTGTAAGTCACTATATTCTGGTGATGCTGCTTGAAGGCAGCACTGCCCACTACATCAATGAACAGGGCTTTGAATGCCCGTTGGAGTATGGCGATTTCCTCTTCGTTTTCCCTGGTTTCAAGCAGCGGTATGGCCCGGGAATGGGTGATTATTGGGCTGAGGTGAACGTGGGGTTTGTGGGTGCCATCTTCGATTCTTTCCGCGATGCCGAACTCATCTCTACCCGGCAGCCGGTGTGGCATTTAAATGATCCTGCGCCGTGGGGAGAACGTTTGCACAGCTTTATCGAGTCGCCGCGTCCGGCCAACCCACGTGCCGTAGCCGGGGAAGCGGCCCGCTTTGCGGCGTTTATCATGGAACTGCTACAAGCCGCATCGCCGCGCGTTCCCGATGCAAAGGCCACCTCTTCCGATTGGTTCACCCAGGCCCGCGTCATGCTTACCAACGATCTCAGCTCTAAAATCAACCTCCCCGAAATCGCCAGTGAACTGGGCATGAATTACAGCACTTTCCGGCTTTACTTCTCCCAACGCGCCGGAACTTCGCCTATGAAGTTTCGCGACCGGCATCGTCTGCATATGGCGTGTGAATTGTTAGGCAATACCAATAAGCCGGTGACGGAGATTGCCCTTTCATTAGGGTTTTATGACGACCGGCATTTTGCGGCCTGGTTGAAACGGCATTTGGGCGATTCGCCGCGGGTTTATCGGCAGAAGCGGTTGAAGGAAGAAGCAGGGGCTGAGTAGGTGACGCAAAATTTAAAAGGCTCATCCCTCACCCCCGGCCCCTCTCCCAAAACAGGAGAGGTGAGTCCGAGCCGCTGCTCTTCACGCTGTATGATGCGCTGAAGTTAGTGCAGCATACCCCCTCGCCCCTTCGGGGAGAGGGTTGGGGTGAGGGGAAGAGAGCGTTTTAATTTTGTGTCACCTACTATCTTTGTAGAAGCAGGGGAGTAACACCAACTTCCGGATATTATTTGCCTGCCGGGAGATGGGCGTAAATATCCGTACAAACAATATATTCAATACGCCCCCGAAACCTTTTTAGGCGCGGTTTCCGGAGCCAGCGCCCGGTAATCTTCCAGTTCGCGTTCGAATGGGCATAACCGTCCGTGCAGGCGCAAGCCGCCATGCGAGATGTTGATGCTCATTGCGGCATCATCGCCTGCTTCCACCCAGTGAGGCGTCAGCAGTGCATTCCACAACACTGTCCCCGGTGGCATCTCATAGCACAACTCGTCGCTTTCCTGAAGTTCGGGAGGACGCTCGAAAGAACTCGGGTTATAGTTGACACGCACTTTCCAGGGTGCCCAGCGGCCGGGAGCCTTGAGGCCGCAAAAACGCTTGTGACCGTAGATTTGCCAGGCCAGCACATGGGAAAAATCCATGTGGAAGTTGGTCGCTGAGTGCGGGCCACTCATGAAAATAATGGGATAGCAGCGATCATAGGTAAATCCAGCTTTTTCCAGAGCCGCCTGCCACGGCTTTAAAACCTGTTGCCCGAAGCCATGAAGGAACTTGCCGGGTTGGTCGAAAACCGAAAGTTCGAAATGCGCCAGACCAAATGGCTGGGTGAGCGCCTGTTCAACGGGTGTCGCTCGAAACTTCTCTGCGACATCTTCCAAAACTAATGTTTTCCCCTTGAGGCCGGAAGTAATCCGGGCTTTGGAATCATCGCGCATTTCCTGCACAACACGTTCGATTGGTGGCATCTCAAAGGAAAAAGGTACGCACTCGTTCGCCATCAAAAAGTTGTGGACGCCATCCCAGGCGTCGCAAAATTCTTCCCACGTCGTCACTGTTCGTTGCATCTTGTTTTTTGAAATACAACCTCACATAAATTTTTTGCTTCTTCTGCTTGCCGGAAAAATGAACTCGTCGATATCCCTGTACCTTCGCTCTGTTGCGAATTTCGTTTTTAGAGAAAACGTTCAGGTGCCTTTCATTGTAGGTTCATTAGAAGGCGGCGAAAATTCACTTTACGAGCGTTGTTTTATATTTTCCAGTCATAAGCCAGAGCTATGAATCGCGATCCTTTCGGGCACGAGTTACACTTTTTTGCTGGTAGAATGTCGGTATTCTGCGACGTGGTTAAAACGGCATTGAGAGATTCGTCGCAGGTTTGTCGGCAGAAATTATGCAAAGAAAGAGTGATTGGAAATTGAAGTTACCGCCAACACAAAGCAAAAACCGCTGCACTTTATATAAAGCACAGCGGTTTATCATGTTAAAGCCAATTAGGAATTGTCTATGATCGGATTAAACGCGCTTTTGGTCGTAGCCGGACACTGGCCGGTAATACTGGTTCCCGAACATTTAAGTGCTTCGTTGATGACTGTGCTGCTCTTGAGCCATTTGACGTGGCCGTCAGCGTAACCGACATTAACACCGCCGAAATGACGGCCATTGCGGCAGTCTTTTGCCTGATAATTGTCGGGAGTGTCCAGTGTGCACTCACTCAGTCCTCGTGCTTCGGCGTAGCCAGGTAGGTAATATTCCGCTTGAGTTGGCGAAGGCGTTTTTACCTGCGTGTAGTGGGCGGCGTAGAAGCCAAAATCCATCATCAAATAGGTCGAGGCCGGCGAAGGAATGGCAGCCAGGGTGAGCGGGGCGCGGTTGGTTGTCATGATTTGTGTATTCACACCATAATGCCCGGTGCTACCTCGCCATGCAGTGGCGGGTTTAGCTGAAGAAGGACATAAAAAGATACTGGATTCGCTCGCTCCCGCACTAAGATTTTTGTGGTAAGCAGCCAGTGTCTGCTGCCAATACCAGTAATTGTTACTCCAGACGCCTCCCGGCGGCACGTCCGGAGCGACTGTAGAGCGGGCGACAATCGCCAGCGGAAAAGCCTCGTCGCTGTCCTGGGCATACATGGCAACTGTCAATCCCAATTGCTTGAGATTGCTCATACAACTCGTCCGCCGCGCATTCTCTCTCGCCCTGGCAAACACCGGGAAAAGAATCGAAGCGAGGATAGATATAATCGCAATTACGACCAAAAGTTCGATCAAAGTAAACCCATGTCGTTTGAAAGAAGCGGGGTTGGTGTCAACGATGGGCAGGAGAGTGTTCATGCTGGTGTCCTTGAGTGATTGGTGGTGGGGCCGGTCTATTGCACCGGCCCCTTTACTACTTATTTTTCATTGCCCGGGTTCCAGCCATAACCGCGCCACATCGAGGTTTCGCGATGTAGCGGATACAAGACGTTCTGGGCGTAGAAGTGGTTGTCGTAAATATCCTGAAAAACGTTCTGGCGTTCTTGGAGCAGTTTGAGCATGTGCTGCCGTTTTTCCGGATTTTTGTTGTCGGGCTTGTCGGTGCGGAATTCCATAAAGAGGCGCAACGGTTCGATTTCGGCCTTAGCGTAACGCAACCCCTGCTCCAGGAACACGATGCGCTTGAGCACTGCTTCATCGCCACCGGCTTCGGTTTTTGCCTGGTTGATGAGGGCTTGCAGGTTATCGAGTTTGTCCGGGGTATAGTGTTGCGTCAGCTTATACAGGCTGCTGTAGAAGGCGCTGCTGGAAATGGCATCTTCCTCGTTAGCCGAAGCTTTGTCCGGGGCGGCAGCCTGGTTGGTGAGTTCTTCCAGAGCATTAAAGTAACGCTGAATGGTCGGTGAGGCTTTGCCGAAGCCCTTGTCGTTATAGTCTTTTATGAGCGCGTCCACATCCTGCGAAGGGTCCCACAGCAGCTTGGCGAGCACGTAGTAGTTAATGCCCTGACCGGCCCAGTTGTGCATCACCGAATCGAAGTCGGTGGCGATCATGCCGGTTTCGTAGCAGTGCTTCACGTCTGCGCCCAGCTTACGGGCGTAGAAAGCCGGTAGGCCGTGTCCGGCGATGAGGGCGTTGGGACGCAGTAACAGGCGGTTGGCGGCACGCGTCCAGGCATCCCAATCGCGCAGGTTGTCCTGGCGCTGTTCTTCGTTGAAGTAGCTCAAGCCGACAAAACCGACCAAAACATTGGATGGCAGCTTGGCATACAGCGGCGGGGTGCGATAGGCGCTGTAGGCATAGGAACCCAGGATGCGGTCGGGAAATTCCTTTTGCACAATCTCAGCGATTTTGCCGTAGAAGGTGACGTAGCGGTCGGTGAGCGAAACATATTCTGCGCCACGATGCCCGTCGCCCAGGTTGAGGGTAATCTTCGGGGCGTTGGGCGGATCGAGGCGGCGGCACACTTCGCACATGCAAAAACCGGCCGGGCCACCATCGTTGGGCGAAATGGAAACCGACTGGCGGTTGGGCTCTTCGCGGAAAGTGCGAATCGCGTTGGCGGCAATGGTTTGAATCAATTCTTCATTGGAAACGTCCAGGCGGCTGCGGTGGGCCGACTTGGCAAGTTCCTGGTCGCGGCTGCCGTTGGGCTGCAGTGCGAAGTATTCCGGGTTGGTTTTGCCATACTGTTCCCACATATCGTTAAACGCATGGCCGTAGCTGTAGACGGTGGAGCGGCCCAGGCTCATGGCATCGAACCATAGAATCGAATCCTTAGCCTTTCCGGCCAATGTGGGCACCTCACGGTTCAAGCGCGTCAGGCCGTTGGTGATCTGCGAATGCGGTTCGCGAGCAGTGGGGTAGTAGTTGCGCATCCCACGCACCGGCAGCGCCGGTTCGTCCTGCTCGTTGAGCGGCGAAAGAGTGAGCTGGATTTGGCGCTCGAACACTTCACCATCAGCGCCCGGCCATAACCAGCGATAGCCGAAGTGGCGTTCGAGGAGGGCATAGGCACCGCTACGGGTGCCATTCACTGCCATGCCCTTGCTCTGGTCGTTGCCCACGATGAAGAGCGTCTTACCCTGGGTTTGCAGGCGGTAGCCATCTGCTTCCAGGTCGGCGGCGCTGATACCGGCTTTTTTGGCTAATTCGGTTTCGCCCAGTGAAATCAGCGTCCCGGCAGCAGCGGTGGCGCTGAGTTTATCTTCGGCCACAATGGGCAGTTTGGCTCCGGAGATTTTTTGCCAGGCTTCCTGCAACACCGCAGCAGCTACACGGCTGGAATCCTTGGAACTCGAACCTGCCGGAACCACGATCGTGGCTTGTGCCCTGTTATTTTGAGCCAGGGTGAGTTTTTCACCGTTCACCGGAACCGATTTAAAGCGGGTTTGCAGCGAACGTTTCTTTTCCGCCGCCTTATATTCCAGAGGGGGGACATTAGGCCCTAACGGTTGCAGCCCCCAGTTCTGGCGGGGATCGGTATTCTGTGCCACGGCGGGAAAAGCGGCTAACATCAGCGCAGCCGAGAGGGTTGCTGTTGAAAGGACGTTGGCCCGTAATTTTGTCGGGTGAAAACTCATACTTCAAGTATTTCCAGCAGAGCCTTGCTTTAAACTTTTTTAGTGCTGGTTTTTCACCGGTTCTCTTTATGTTTTCAACTCCAAGTTTACGATTCCAACTCTTTTGTTTTGAGCGAGGGAGAAGAGCGATAATTTTGAGGACTTTGCTGCACTTCACGGGCGAAAACCTGCGAAAAATGCGAGGGATTAGGATAACCGACCTGTCGCCCAATTTCGTGAATGGGAAGCTGGGAGTGGCGCAGTAATGATTGGGCGATTTCTATGCGGCGCTTGGTGATATAGCGTGCCACTGGAAGTTGCAATTCCTTCACGAACAAACGGTTGAGGTGCGAAGGAGAGACGAAGGCCTGGCGCGCCACCAACTCGGCCGGAAGCGGTTCGTGGAGATGGGCTTCAATGTAGGTGCAGGCTCGCTGCACTGCGGCGGTGGTGGAATCGGTGAGGATGGATTTCACATCCTGCTGGGCCGATTCATGCCGCCATTTTTGGGCACCGCCGTAAATGGCGAACGGTGCCTGTTCCTGCAAATATCGCCGGGTGCGCAGCAGAATGGTGTGAAGGTGGTCGTGCGCGGCTTCGTTGAAAGAAGCGGCCCGGGTTTGGAGTTCGTCCTGTAGAAATTCACTCAAGAGATAGGTGCGGGGGTCGTGAATATAGAGCGGCGCGTTATAGTAGCGCTCGCCATGCACCACGCCGGAAAGGTGACAAAAAGTGCCGGTGGGTAGAATGTGAATCCACACCACTTTATAATGGGCTTTTTCGGGGTGTTGGCGTTGCCAGTGCAGACGCGAGCCATCGGAAAACGGCACGCGGGGCGGCATCAGGAAAAACTGTCCGGGTTTAAAACGCAGGGTGTAGTGGCTGTGGGAAGTATCAGGATCGGGCAGGCTTTTAGCCATGTTTTGCGTTAGTCCAATGCGCCAGTCCATCTCGCCTTCCAGCAGGCAAGCCAGGTAGGGGAAGCGGATGGAGTGTAGGCGATGTCGCGTCCAGTTTTCCAGGAAGAAATGGGGTTGGTTGCGCTTGCTGAAGCCGCGTTCTCGCAAAGGACGCCCTTCATGGGCAATGATTTCAATCTCACTATCCGTTTGGAAAGGCGGTTCTGTCAGCAAAATTCGTGCATGGGGTGGTTGGCTGGTCCATTCGATAGCCCTATTCAGGGCAGCCAGTAAGCGCGGCCGGCCCAACAAACCGATGGTGGTTAGTTCGGGCGTTATCTCTTGCTCGGGGTAGGTAGCCATGCCGGTATACAGTGTAACCATGAGCAAGCCGTGCCGAGGTTTTGTTCTGCAAATAGGCGGTAATTTATATGGCAGGTAAGGTTATAATGAATTAGCACTTTTCGATTATTGCATCTTTTAAACCACTATGAAATTTGGAATCTGTTGCGCTCCCACCTCCCTCGCCCAGGAAAACGAACCCTTGCAAGCCAGCGTTGCACGCCTGTTAGAAGTTCTCGTTGATGCCCAAGCCGATTACATCGAGTTTCCGGTTGCCGCGCTGCATGTCGAAGGCGAAGCCTCTGCCTTTGAAGAACTCAAACAGGCTATGAGCGGGGCACCTCTGGTTGCCGAAGCCTTTAACGGCTTTATTCCGGGCCATCACCGCATCACCGGTCCGGAAGTGGATCACGCCAAAGTCTTGGAATTTTGCGATGTCGCCCTCGAACGCATCAACGCTCTGGGCGGCAAGGTCGTGGTATTGGGGTCGGGCAAAGCCCGCAACGTTCCCGAAGGTTTTTCCCATGCCACAGCGCTGGAACAGTTCACCGAGTTTTGCCACGATCTCGCACCGCTGGCCCAAAAGCATGATGTTACGGTCGTTATCGAACCGCTTAACACGCGCGAGGATAATCTCATCAACACTGTGGCGCAGGGTTCATCTGTGGTCGATGAAGTGTGGCATCCCCATTTACAGGTTCTGGCCGATTTCTACCATATTTTTGCCGATGACGAACCGTTGCAAAATACTGTAAATGCGGGAACGCGGCTGCAACATACCCACCTGGCCGATACCGGCCGCATTACCGCCGGTTTGGCCGAAGAAGAGGCCGATTTCATCGGCTTTTTCCGTGCCCTGCAAGCGGCCGGATACACCGAGCGCGAGCGCCCGCGTTGTTCGTTCGAGGGGCGTATCGATGATATCACCACCCAGGCCGGGCCGATGTTTGCCTTTCTGCGTGAGCGCTACGCTCAATCGCTTTCCACGGCCTGATCAATATTATGGGCGAGGCTACTGCACAAATTAGTGTTGTTATTCCGGTGCATAATGGCGCGCGGTATTTGGGCGAGGCGATTGAAAGCGTCTGCAGGCAAACGGTGCCGCCTAACCAGATTCTCGTGGTGGATGATGGGTCCACCGATGACAGCGCCACAGTCGCGCGCGGCTTTGCACAGGTGGAATATCTTTTCCAGGAAAACGCCGGGGCGGCCACGGCACGTAACAGGGGCGTAACGCTTGCTCGTGGCGAGTATCTGGCGTTTTTGGATGCCGATGATCTCTGGGTACCGCAAAAGTTGGAGTGGCAACTGGCTGCGCTCCAAAACCAGGCCGCCTGTGATGTGGTGTTTGGCCATGTCGAGCAGTTTGCCAGCCCCGACCTTTCTGCCGAGGACCGGGAAAAAATCCATATTCCTCATCCGCTCATGGCTGCCTATTCCCCCGGTGCTTTGTTAATGCGCCGTGCCGACTTCCTACTGGTGGGTGAATTCGAGCCGCAGTGGGGAGTGGGTGAATTTATCGACTGGTATCTCAAGGCGATTGATGCCGGGTTGCAGACTCAAGTACTGCCCGAAGTGGTTTTGCGCCGCCGTGTTCACACTGCCAATATGGGTCGTCTTAAGCAGGATGCGCGTAACGATTACGTGCGCATCGCCAAGGCTACATTGGACAGGCGACGAAAAATGAGCGGGAAACAATAAATGATGTGCTAAAAATGGTAAATATTTGGTATAGGTTGATGCAGCAAAAATCGAAAAACATACCAAAACAAAAAACTATGTCCCAGCAAATCATGGATGGCGTTATCGCACTTCTGGATGGCCGCAATGTATTAGTGACCGGTGCTGCGGCCAACATCGGCAAGAGTATCGCGCTGGAAATGGCGCATCAGGGTGCCAATGTCTATCTTGCCGACCGCGATGAAGAAGGCTGCCGGGCACTAGAACAACGCATCACTGCTCTGGGGCGAAAATCGAAAAGTTTTATCGTCGATCTCTCGGTGCGTGAAAATCTCGATGCCATTCATCGGCAGTTGGAAGCTGAAGGCGTGGTTATCGATATTCTGGTGAACAATGTCGGTATCGATAATACGGCAACCATTGATAAAGGCGAATACTGGCAGCAGTGGCAAAAGACTTACGATACCAACGTCATCGGTCCAGCTTACCTTACCAAACTATTCACGGATACCATGATTGAAAAGCAAGTATCCGGAAGCGTGTTGTTCATCACCTCGGTGCATCAGTGGATGGTGCGTGGTAGTGCTGCCTACAGTTCCTCCAAAGCGGCCCAGGGCATGATGGTGCGCGAACTGGCGATCGCCCTGGCGGGTCAGCGCATTCGGGTTAATGGCATCGCTCCGGGATATGTCGGGGTCGATAGCGACGGCGTGCCGATTCCGCATGCTGCGACACCGCTCTCTAAAAGCTCTATCCCGCCGCGTTATATTGGGCGCACGGCAGTTTATTTGTGTAGCGATTACTTCTCAGAGCACACGACAGGAAGCATCCTGACTCTCGATAGCGGCCTTAATCTCCACTCTTATTTGACGACGGGAGCTTCCAAGCCCTACACCTTGCTGGGGCGCGCCATTTCCGGTGTGCGGCGACGTCTTCATATTTGAGATAAACCTAACCCGTGAAATCTGTCGAAGAGCAAGAAAGATTGGACGTCAGCCGTTGCGAGGTGCAAAGTCCCTGGCCGACTCCACTGCAAACTCTACTGCTGCAAGCAACTCTTTGGCAGGGGCCGCAGGCGCGCGACGCCTGGCAGCAATGGCAAGCGCAAATCGATATCGAAAACCTCGACGAAGGCTCTACGCGCCTCTTGCCGCTCTTACTTCACAACCTCAAACAGCAAGGGATCGAAACGCCACTGGCTGCCCGTTTTAAAAGCGTGCAGCGTTATGCCTGGTATCGCAACCAGATGATGATGGGCCGGGCTGCCAAATTGCTGCGCGCATTTGAAGAAGCCGGGGTCAAAACCATGATTCTCAAGGGCGCGCCGCTGATCTTGCTGCATTATAAAGACTACGGCTTGCGTCCGATGAACGATCTCGACGTGCTGGTGCCCACCGAGCAATCGGGCAAGGCCCTGGCACTTCTGGAAGAATGGGGCTGGGACCCGGATATCGAAGAGCACCTCGAAGGCAGCGACGATTTCCTCACCTTTCGTCATGCTCACGCTTTTCGCAACGCCGACGACCAGTCGCTCGACTTGCATCGTCACCTGCTGGGGCAATGTTGTTGGGAGGGCGCTGACGATTTGTTTTGGCGTGATGCCATCACTGTGGAACTGCAAGGCGTGAAGACGTTGGCGCTCAACCCCACCGATCAATTGCTGCACGTCTGCTTGCACGGCTTGCAATGGCAAAGCGTTTCGCCGCTGCGCTGGGTAGCCGATGCCATTATGGTATTAAATGCAGCGCAGGAAGCGACGGACGACAAGTTCCGTATCGACTGGAAGCGATTTGAAACCCTGGCAGCTTCTCATCGGGTACAGTTGCCGTTACGCGATGGGCTGGTGTTTTTGCGCGAACATCTGGCCGCATCGATTCCCGAGGAAACCATCGTTGCCCTGGGCCGTATCAAAGCAACGCGCGCCGAACGATTGGAATACTCTGCGGCCCAGCGTCCGCCGCATTCCTTTGGCCCCTATCTCAAACTCTGGCTGCGCTACCGTTCTTTTTTGCGTTGGGAACACAAAGCCGGAAAGCTCTCGGCGGTGTGCGGCTTTCCCCGCTACCTCCAGCATACCTGGGAGTTGGAACACGCCTGGCAGGTGCCCATTGCAGCCGTGCAAAAAAGCCTGCGCCAACAGCGCCAACGCCGTAACTGGCGGGAGGTGGTGCAGTCGCCTCGCAATAGCGGCTCCGATCAATAGTCGATACAAAATTTAAAAGGCTTTACCCTCACCCCCAACCCCTCTCCCTGAACAGGAGAGGGGAGTTCGAGCTTCCACTCTACACTTTATGTGGTGCGTTAAGGGAGATGAAGCCTACCCCCTCGCCCCTTCGGGAAGAGGGCTGGGGTGAGGGGAAAAGAACGCTGAAATTTTGTGTCGTCCACGTAAAGCAGGGAAAGAGTTATCTGCGATTATTTGCTTCTAACTGGAGTAGAGATGCTTTAGCCTCAAGTCCCCCGGCAAACCCGGTCAATGCCCCAGAGGCTCCCACCACGCGATGACAGGGAGCGACAATCGAAATCGGGTTTTTACCATTTGCCGCGCCTACCGCCCGGCAGGCTTTGGGGTTGCCCAACTGCGTGGCGATTTGTTGATAGCTGCGTATTTCTCCAAAAGGAATCGTGAGCAGGGCGTTCCACACCTGTTTTTGGAAAGGTGTGCCTTCAAATTCCAGTTCCAACTCGAACTGGGTGCGGCGGCCTGAAAAATATTCGTTGAGCTGTGTTTGTGTTTTCAGTAGTATCGGTTCGCTATCGCCTGGCGTCATCGACCCCAATTTGACGCGGCCTGGCTTATCGTTTTCCCAGAGAATGGCGACCAGACGGTCGTCGCGGGCTACGAGCGTGAGTTTGCCGACCGGTGAATCGATGGTTTTGTAGACACAATCGTGGCTAAGCATGTGGTGTAGCCCTACAAATGACGCCACCCTCTGCAAAGGCTGAGAGGGTGGCGTAAATGGAAGAACCGCGCGTGTGAGCGAGCCGGATATTTCGGGCCTTTTGCTTATCCCGGCACCGCTTCGGCCTGGAAAGAGGCTTCACCGGTCCACTTGCTTACGCGCGTGGTTCCTCATTTCGCGGCTATTTTTTAGAACTGCACTTTGACCGGTCCGCGCGCCGCCGGGTCGTCGATTTCAAAGAATTCCGCCGTCTTGAAACCAAAGCCACCTGCAATCAGCGAGGAGGGGAACATTTCCACACCGTTGTTGAGTTCGCGCACGTTGGCGTTGTAGAAACGACGCGCCTGGGCGAGCTGGTTTTCGGTCTGGTTCAACTGGTCTTGCAGTTGCATGAAGTTTTCGTTGGCACGCAGTTGCGGATAGTTCTCCGAAAGTGCAAACAACTGGCGCAAGGCACCGCTGAGGATGTTCTCATCGCGCGCCTGGTCGGCTGGGCTGCCCTGGTTGGAGGCAGCGGCGTTGCGGGCTGCAATCACAGCTTCCAGCGTGCCTTTTTCGTGGCTGGCGTAGCCTTTCACGGTTTCAACCAGGTTGGGGATCAGGTCGTAGCGGCGGCGGAGTTCGGTGTCGATGCCCGACCAACTTTCACGCACGTTCTGGCGCAACCGCACCAGTTTGTTGTAGATGCCGATAACGAAAATCGCCAGCAAGACGACCAGCACCAGTAAGCCAATCAATACTACAGCAGTGATTCCCATAGATTATCCTTTTATCGCTGCCGGTGAGAAGAAACAGCTTTCGCCGTCGCAGCAATACGCTATTTAGTATAAGTGAGAGTAGGAATGTGCGGTGAAAAAATTTGTTTTTTTCTTGCGTAGCGTGTTGGCGAACTTTGTTAAATTACAGTATCATTCTATTGCCCTTGAGAGATCGAGGTGCAACACGGGATATGGCGCAGCTTGGTAGCGCGCTTGACTGGGGGTCAAGAGGTCGTGGGTTCAAATCCCGCTATCCCGATTATATTTTCGTTCGAGCCTTGCCCCACAAGGCTTTACGGTTCGGCAACCGCTTTCCGAATACCCAATTCGGAGAGTAAAATGCCTCGAAAGCCGCTTGACTTGGCCAAAAACGCCATATCCCCACCGCCGCATAACTTCCAAAAGAAGCTGCCGAACGCCGCTACGGCATCCCCAAAAAACAGACGCAGCCACGCTTTGGACAATGATTCCCGCCGTGCCTCTTGGCCGTCCGCTATTGCCGTAAACGACGTGGAACGGCTCATCGCCGACTACCTGCTCGATTGCGACTACCGCCTGATGTCGCCCAGCACGCTTGAGACCCGCCGTTGCTTCTTCCGCAACTTCGTCTGGTTCCTGCGCCACCGCGAATACGCCGATTGCGACACGCCCGAGTTGCGCCAGTTCCTGCACTACCTGCGGCACGGCCACGAAGAACCTGGCGGGCGTTGGGGCAACCCCAATTACAAGAAGACGTTGCGCCCGGCGACGATCCGCGATTACTACGTCGCCTTGCGCTGCTTCTTCAACTGGCTGGTAGCCGGAGGAGAACTTGGTGTTTCTCCCCTGGACGCCATTCCCAAACCGCCGCTGCCGACCGAGCAGGTGCAGCCGTTTTCCAACGAGCAGATCCAGGCGCTGCTCAAAGCGGCACGGCGCTCGACCCAGCCGCGCCGCAACGAAGCTATCGTGCTGTTCCTGTACGATACCGGCGTGCGCGCAACCGAGCTGTGCCAACTGACGATGGCCGACATCGACATGGAAAACCGCCACGCCCGTGTCCTGGGCAAAGGCAACAAATCGCGGACGGTGTATTTCTCCCGCGAAACCGCGCGCGTGCTGTCGGTCTATCTGCGCCAGCGGCCCCGCGAGCCGGAGCATCCGGTCTTCCTGTCTCGTATCGGCAAGGGCTGTCCGCCGATGACCCGCTCGGCGCTGCTGCGCATTATCAGCAGCCTGGGCCGGGCCGCAGGCATCAAGGCGATGAAGGTCAGCCCCCACGTGTTCCGGCACAGCGCCGCCATCCAGTTGCTGCGCAACGGCTGCGACGTTTACAGCCTAATGAGCTTGCTGGGCCATAGCAGCCTTGCCATCTGCCAGACCTATCTCAAACTCAGCCAGGCCGACCTGGAAAACCAACACCGTCGCTTTTCCCCGGTCGAATCGTTGGGCAACCGCCGCAAGCGATAGCACAAAAACCCTCATCCGCTCTTCGTGCCTGGAACGACGAAGGTGGGTGAGGGTTTTTTGCGATGCAATTGTCTGTCCTATTGCGGCAGCCGGTCGGCGGGGCTGTAGGCATGATGCTGCTCCTCGGCATCGGTCATGGCGATGGCGCAGTATTGCCGGGTCTGCTCCAGGTCGGAGTGGCCCAGCATCGCCTGCACGCTGAACACGTTGGCCCCGTTGCGCAGCATCTGCACGGCAAAGGTGCGGCGCAGGGCGTGCACACAGCACGCGTCCTTGATACCGGCCGTGGTTGCCAGCCGCTTGACCAGGCGGAGCAAGCCCCACCGGGTGAACGGTTGCGGAACGTAGGCTTCCCCGACTAGCGACTTCGACCGGGAACCTTGCCTGGCCGGTAAACGGCCTGAGTAGAAGAGCGGCCAGCCCTTTGCATGGCCATTCGCTTCGAGAGCGGCCATGTTCGCCAAGCGTTTGCGGCTATTTGTCACATGAAGGCGATAAAGGTAATGGGTAAGGTAGGCGGAGAGGGCCTGCTTCACCCGTTCCCCGAAATACAGCGTGCGGTATTTGCCGCCTTTGCCGAGCAACCGGCAGCGGCCGTTAGCAAGGTCCAGGTTGCCCAGAGTCAGCGAAGCCAATTCGCTGGCCCGGCAGCCGGTATCGAGCAGGAAAAGGACAAGGGCGTGGTTGCGCAACGGTTCCCGGGAGCCTTTCGCCGACTGCAGCAAGGTTTCGATCTGGTCGAGTGAGAGCGGGGCCTTGATTTCGTGGCGCACCAGAGGCGGCGCGATGCGGGCGAAAGGCGTCTCCGGTAACGCCCCTTGCGTGACCAGCCAATCGAACAGGATGCGGAAAAATCGGTGGTAATCCTTGATGGTGATGGGACGCACCGGACGGTTGAGGTAGGGTTTGCCAAAGCGTCCGCCGGGTTCCTCATGGCCGTGGTTCAGGTAATACAGGAACTGCCGCAAAGCCATGGTATTGCATTCGGCGAAGCCCTTGCGCTCCAGGAACCACAGCAGGTTCCGAACGAAGATACGCCGCGTGGCAATGGTATGAGGGGAGTGCAGGCGCAATTCGCAGTCCCTGAAATATTCTTCCGCCCACATATGGAGGGCATCGAGGGGAATGCCGGTTTCGGTTTGAGCGGGCACGTTCGGCCAGACCGGAGCCGTCAAAGTTTGAGCTGGAGCGAAGGAATGAGAAACGCGGAGTTTCTGTGCGGCGGATTGTGGTGTGACTTGGACCGACATGGGATTATTTTACGGCTTTTGCGTTGAGCCAATCCTGGGCTTCGAGGTTGGCGGCCCAATCGCGGCAGAACGCCGCCAAATCGGCTTGCGCCTTGGGCTTTAACGATTGGATGCTTGCCCCCTCTTCGGAAAGCCGGGCGGCATCCATGGTGCCGAACATCGACTGGGTGATTTGAACCGGCACCCATTGCTCGTATCTGGTAAAGAAAACCACGTCGGGATCGGCCAGCGTGTCGCCGTTCTGTGTGAAGTAGTGCGCCACACTCAGCAAGTGCTCGCCGCTCCTTTCGATGACCAACGGCATTAAATCAGGTTGTTCCAGGCGAAGATAAAAGTCAGGAGATTTCAGGTCGAGGGAGTGCTTGTCCGCGATTGCGGTGATGATGCTTTGCATCGCTACGGCTGTTTTCATAAGACGGGTTACTGATCGTCAGCCGTACAATACTACAGCTTTACAAATTGTCAAGCTGTAGTATGATTGTCGCCGCATTTTACAGGTTGAAATCGAAAATTTCCCACTTTTAAAAGTGGCGTTCGCAAGGGCATTTCTGGAGTTTTAGGCGCACTCGTGCTAATTTGGAGGAAAGCAATTTTTTCCATGAAACCCGTTCACGACTACGACGCATTCGTTTCTTTGCCCGAAGCCGCCAAGATCAAGCAAGTCTCGCGGCAGGCGGTTTACGATGCGATCAAAGCAGGCCATCTCCCATCCCAAACCATCCTGGGCCGAACCGTGGTGCGCCGCTCTGACCTCCAGTCATGGAAAATCGTTGGACGGCGTAACGGTAAGCCTTTGAGCGCGGAACATAAAGCCAAAATGTCCAAATCCCTCAAACTTGCCTGGAAGCAGCGGAGGGCAAACGCGCGTTAGAGAGAAGGCTATTTCATCAACAGCAACACGTTGGCCGTATTTAGAAATGCCGTTAAAGCGTAGCGATTCCGTTTGACGTATTGAAATTCACTCCTGAAAAACGCTTGCAGATAGGGCTTCCAGTCAATTCCGGGGTGGACTTCAAGTAAGCGTCTCAGGCGTGCTAATTCTCCAGATGCCAGTGTTGTGTCAGCAGTAGTATTCAAATATTCTTGTGAAGTCGTTGCGAATAAAGCGATGAACTCCTGCAATTGCGTGGAAAACGGCTCCTCCAGTCTATCGGCTGATAATGGCGATTGCGGAGCCGCCGATTCGGTTTCTTTTGTCTGGTTTTCTTTTGTCCTGTATGGTTTTCCGCTGCCGTCGGAGTTATTTTTCCGTGTTTGCCGTTGAAAAACGACACGTGTAGCTTGCACCAGGTCTGTGTCGTCCAATCTTGAAACCGGCAAACCGACCCGCTGCAGCCAGGCATCGGACAAACGGTAATAACACCGCCCGCGATAGGCGCGGCGTTTTTGTAGCGAATCCAAAGAATGCCCGGCTTCATCTTCCACCACGATGTAGCCTTGCTTGACCAGCAGGTCAATCGCTGCCGCTAACGCCTGTCCATTACGTCCGGTGCGCGATTTCAACTGGCTTTGCGTTAGCCAATCCCGGATTTTGCGGGTGCCGCTTTTCCTGTCGTGCCATCCCAGCGTCTGGCGCACGATCACGCATAGTACCCGCCACTGCGTATCGTTGAGGCGCGGCATGGCGTCGTCAATCAGCTCATTGGGAAAAGGCGTGGTATAGGAAATTTTTGGCTTACTGCTGTGGCTCATTCCTCCGGCAAGGAAAGAACTGCCTCACCGATCTCCAATGATGGCAGAGAATCCGTTGGTTCGTCATCAGGCAATTCCGGTTCATCCACGCCCAGAGTGACATCCGGGAATTCGTCTTCGTCTTGGAATCCATTTTTCATCGTCGTTCCCGCCCCATGTTTTTCTTCGAGCACGAACCGTTGGTCCCGGATCGCCTTCGGCTCCTGATAGCGGCCTTCGATCGCTGCTAACAGATACCCGGCGGGATTCTTGGCGTGGCGATATGGCAGCCAGTCCAACTGCTGCGCGATCGTGTCAGCAGGATGGGCGGCGATGACTTCCTTTGCCTGTTGGCTGTTCAACCCGGCATTTTCCAAACGTACGCGGAGCTTCTTCTGTTCTTCCGTTTCGGTGGTATCGTATCCCAACTGCTCGGCGACCATCTTTTCCACCTCGGCGCGAGGCCGGGCATACTGCTGTCGGGAATGAGCCACCACAGTCGATCGGGAAGATACCCGCACCGGCGACGTGGGATGCGGCGGCGAAACAGTCAGATGCTCATAGCCGACCCAACGGGGATGGAGGCTGTAGGTGAACAGCCCGTTCTCGTGCGCGACCTCGGTGATGATGGCGTTTTCCAGGAACCGCCGTTTTGCCAAGCGGTGCATGCGGGCCTTGGCCTGATGTGTCGAAACCTTCATGCCCGACGCCAAGATCGGCGACGATACTGTGCAGTTGCCTTCAGGAGTGAGGAAGGTCAGCAGATACACCAAATTCTTGAGTTCATCCGCTTCCAGGGCATGCAGCAAACCCGAAGTGCGAAAGGATTCGGTGATTTTGAGCGATGCCGCCGGAATAAACGAGCCGTTGCGCTGCGGCCGCTCCTGCCGGATCTCGACCAGAAACGGTTTTTCACGATTTTCGGGAGTAAGAGACGATTGGGACATGAGGGGATCGTTAAACGGATAAAGGGCGTTAAACCGAAAAGGCCAGCAGGTGGCGCAGCAATAAGGCCAGAACGCTTAGCGAAAGCAGAGCGAATACCACGTCCTCGGCCAGCGAGCCGGTGACGATGCGCAACGACTTTGGTAGTAGATAGAATCGCTTCATGCGCGGATACAACAATGGAATCCCGGCGCGAGTGCAGGCGTCGGTTGCCAGGTGGGCGGCGTAGCCCAGCCACAAAGCCAGCGCGGCCATCGGCCCCAGGCAAGCGGCGATCACAATGCCGAATAATGCGACGTAAACTAGCGCCATCAGCGAGTGCAACAACGAGCGGTGGCCGGTCTGGCGGTGGATGAGTTGCGACGGCAGGAGGAACGGCTTGACACCGCCGATTTGCAGATGCTTGATCTTACTTTCTGCCGCGTCGAGGTCAGGTAGTAGCGAACCCAAAGCCGCAACGGCGATGACGATGGCGTAATTGCTGCCGTGGAAACCATTTTCGATAGGCAAGATTTCCAGAATCCAGAGCGAACCGAGTCCGGCCATCAGATGGGTGCTCCAGGTCATAGATTGCCTTTCGTTAAGCGAATCGGATATTTCTGTCGTAGGATGAGGGGTATTGCATTGATTTACGGGTGCCGTTGTCGGCAATGCCTGGCGGGGTTGCGGCTTAGTAACTCGCCGGTTTTTGGAGGATGCCTTGCCGTTCGTACCAATAGCCCTTTCTTGCAGTAAGTCAAGCCAGGCGTAATCGATTTCCCACACGCCGTTCTTCTCCAAAACGCCGATACGGTAGGCAAACAGCAGATCGAGCACTTCCTCGCCTTCGAGCAGCTTAATAGGCGCGAGCTTGCTTTCCGTGGCGGCGGCCCGAGCGGCCAGGGAAAGACGGGACAACGTCAGGAGTAATCCCTGCTCGGCTCCCAGGCGCAGCATCGCGCCGCGCAGCTCGTCTACGAAGCGGCGGGGAACCACACCCTGGTATTGCTTTAACTGCGCGATGGTCAAAACCGAGGTCAACTCCGTCACGCTACGGGCAGAAAGGTCCAAACCGCCGGTAGGTTTAAGGTCGGGACGTTGGTTCCTGCCGATTAGGTGCACGGAGAGGTAGCCGGATTTATAGAGCAAGCGTTTCATAACCTGCTCGAAAGCGGCGTACTCCAATCGATGCAGTGTTTCATGCAATTCGGCGCGCGCCTGCTGTTTCTGTGACGCGCTCATGGCCGTTCCTTTCGTGACCGGGAATCGGCCTTCCCGGCGTATTCCGGCTTGAGCGTATCGTCGTCGTTCCAGGCGGCCTGCGGCGTGCAGCCCTTGCAGCCGACGACTTCGCAGACGGTCGGGGTGAGGAACGCGCCGTCGATAGCGGCCACGTCGCGGGGATCGATGGCTTGCTTGAACTCTTTCTCAAACGCCTGGGTAAGGCGGACTATCATGGCGTAAGAGGGACTGCCGTATCCGCTGAGCAAGCGGCAAATAGCGGCATCCGAGACGCCGCAGTCTTTGGCCAAACGCATGGAGCCCATGAAAGCATAGCGGGTGGAATGCTCCATGAAAGCGCGGATGCGGTTTTCGACCAGCACGAGGTTGACCGGCAAGTGGCGGCACGGCGCGTTGTGGGAATCGGGTATGTTATGCGGCATGGCAAACGGTTAGGAAGTGAATGCTTCCACCATGCGCCCGCTACGCGACAACCGCACGGAGCGTTTATAGCGTCTCGTTAATCCTGCTTGCAAAACGTTGGGGGCGGTGCCTGTTCGGTTTTTCATTAGATATCAGACGAACAAATACCGAACATCAGGCGCACAACCATAGTACCACGGCCTAATGAACGTTTGATGAACATTTGGTTGACCGCAGACTCTGCAATGCCGATCGCCGGTTACAGAGTTGGGATCAAAATTGCAATTTTGGGCGGTGTGTCATTTCTCCCGACCAACGATTGACAATCTTTTCGATTGTACGGTAGTACGGGGTACGACGAGACAACTGCAATTGCGCATAGGCCGGTAACCCTCGTCGTGTATCATCCCTCAAGTGCTCATGCTCGATGCGTTATCACTAACGCAAAGCATGAGTCCACAAAACCTGCCGTTCCAACTATCGTCCCAGGCTATCGACGAGTTCCAGACACTCTGGCAAAAACATTACGGCACATCGCTGAATCGGGAACAGGCAACGGCACGTGCCCATCAGCTTCTTGCATTGCTCCAACTCCTGGCCGGGGCGGAACAGGCATCAAGCGTTTCCAGCATAGCTACTCTTGAACAAGAAGTAGCTGAAAATCACTCGTAGTTCTTTGAGCGCACCTCACGCTTCTATGTATTCCCAACAGCACCGACAGTCCCTGACTTCACCTCAACTGAAAAACCGGTATTTTCTCTATGTCCGCAAATCCAGCGAACCGGATGACCGGCAAGTGCTCTCCATCGAATCACAGAAAGCCGAGCTTCTCAAACTCTATAACGATCTCGACGTCATTGAAGTGATTGAAGAAGCCAAAAGCGCCAAAGCGCCAGGACGTCCCCAGTTCTCCGCCATGATGGAGCGAATCGAAAACGGTGAGGCTAATGGCCTCATTGTATGGCATCCCGACCGATTGGCGCGTAACTCCGTTGACGGTGGTCGGATTATTTATGATTTAGACCAGGGCAAACTGTGCGACCTGAAATTCCCGCAATACCATTTTGAGAACACACCCGAAGGCAAATGGATGTTGTCGATCATCTTCGGGCAATCCAAATATGTCGTCGATAAGCTGGGCAAAGACGTGAAGCGGGGCCAGAGGGCCAAGCTGCAACTCGGCTGGATGCCGGGACTGGCTCCGTTGGGTTACCGTAATTACCACGACCTCGAAACCGGGCAGCATATCATCGTCCCTGATCCCCAGCGGTTTGAAATGGTCAAGAGGATGTGGACGCTCATGCTGACCGGCGCTTATACCGCATCCCGCGTCCTGGAAATCGCGACGGAGGAATGGGGTTTTAAAACGCCACGCCGGGCCAAATCGGGGGACAGACCGCTTTCGTATAGCGGCATTTACCGGATTCTCAACAATCCGTTTTATTACGGTTGGTTTGGATATAACGGCACGCTGTACCAGGGCAAACACGAGCCGATGATTACGGAAGAGGAGTTCTGGCGCGTGCAGCAGTTATTGGAACGCAAAGGCCGTCCCCGTCCCAAGGAGAAATTATTTGCTTATACGGGGCTGATTCGTTGCGGGGAATGCGGTTCGATGGTTACCGCCGAGGAAAAGTTCAAATTCATCAAGAAGGAGCAAACAACGCGGCACTATGTGTATTACCACTGCACGAAAAAGCGCAAGCTGCACCCGGCCTGTAAACAGCGATGCATTGAGGTCCAGGCATTGGAAGAGCAAATGCTGGATATTCTGGAGCCGCTTTCGGTTGAGCGAGATTTCCTGGACTGGGGTGTCAAATATCTGCGGGAATTGAGCGAACAGGAGGTCACGGGGCGCGAAGCAGTCTTTGCTTCGGTTCAGTCAGCTTATGAGAGCACACAAAAACAGCTCGATGAGTTGCTGAGTATCCGGTTAAGGGGTTTGATTGACGATGAAATGTTCGATATGCGGCGGGTATTGCTTCAAAAGGAGCGGAACCGCCTCAAGGTACAGTTGGACGATACGGAGAATCGGGCGGACCGTTGGCTCGAACTGGCTGAAAACGTCTTGCGCTTCTCATATTTGCTTGCCAACCGGTTCAACAGTGCATCAGTCGATGAAAAGCGGGTTATTCTGGAAACGATTGGCTCGAACTGGATTCTGAAGGACAAAAAACTGACATTTGAACCTGTAAAACCGTATTGCTATGTTAAAAAAAGTCGAAAAATTTCAATCTGGCGGGACGCTGTGAAGGATGTTCGAAACCATTGCATGGCTTTGGGGCGGACGACACTAAGGGATTGCCGGAAAAACCTTCGCGCGTGCAATTATTCTTGCAGCGGTTTCCAAAGTCTTCACACTGATGCATAAGTTACCGTTTTTCCAAAGACCGATCTCCTTAATGATGGACACATGAATAAACTCTTCCATTGATTTCTGAGCGACTAAACTAATAGCAGCGGTTGTGTCCGCAGCTTTCAAAACAGTACAAATCTGGTATCTTTTTTATTAGGTAAGCTGTCTAACGGTTATTCCTATTAGCAGGTAAGCAAAATGAACGCTGTCGCAGCCTAACTCACTGACTCAGTTGCACATTAAAATTGAATCGGCCTTATCTAACATGGAAAGATCCCCCCAATTTATGAGTAGCCTCCCGACTGACTGGATTAATACGATTCTTGAGTATCTATCACATTATGATCGGTCAATGACCAAAAGAAACCAGGGATTGCTTAGGAAAGCAATTGTTCAATGCGAAGACCAGGGCATCGCTCAATTATTAACGAAATTCAAAGATATACACATCGCGCATTTTCCTCTTTCAGAAGAAAATAAAATAGCGGTGGAAGAATTTAAACAACAAGCCTCATCACTTCATGACATCTGGAAACACCAAAAAAATGAATTAGCAAGTCTAGTGGTTCAGTTATTAGAAATAGATTTCTTATCTTCATTGCCATCAGCATATCGACGATTTCCACAGCAAGAGCAATTATCTGCTTTACGCGATGCCTGTAAGTCATGTCAGAAAGCTATAAAGATTATAGATGAGATTGAAAGAAAAGATTTGGCAAATCAGCAACAAGTCCAATGCTGTCGTGCATTTTATTTGTCACAGGAAGCACTGTCATATCGAATATGTCACCAGTTTGAGGATGCTGAGATTTTGTGTGGCAAAGCATGTCAAGCTTATGAAGCACTTACCAAGCCATCAAAGCGCAATGCGAAGAAATATGATCCTTATTTAGCTTTGGCTCGGATAGATATGGCGCTTGTTCTTCGTGATCGTCTTCATTACAACGAAGCGAAACGGTTTTGTGAGGATGCTCTTAAGTTTTATGAGGGGGTGGATTCCAAAACCCAAAAAAGGTTGAGAAAGGTTCACGCAATTGCTTTACATACCTTTGCGAGTATATTGCGAGGAGCGGGTGAGTATTCATTGGCTAAAAAATATTGCCAAATGGCCCTGCGACAATTTCGTAGTCTTCGAGATGAGCATCAGCGAAAAACATATCGTAAATGGGAAGTATCGGATCCTTATGACGGATACATTGCAGTTGCATTAACGACATTAGCCGGTATTTTAAGAAAACTCAATCAGTTCGAAACGGCACGGTTGCGTTGTGAAGAAGCAGCGGCTTACTTTATGTCACTTAGTGGACGCCAACAGCAACTTTATGCACCGGATAAAGGAATGATGCTGTATACAATGGGTGATATTTTAACCTCAATTGAAAATTATAAATGCAGCAAAACACGTGACGGTAAGCTATATGAGGTTGCCTGCAGTGCTTACAAATCTGCTATAAAAATTTATGAGGGGATTAATCAAGATTGGAATGAACCTATATTTAATCACTTCCTTGCTAAAGCCCATGCCAAACTCGGTATTGCCTTGATGCAAGCCGGTGTTTTTGAACATAAGGATTGCAATGAGGTAATCGGAGAGGCAGAAAAATTCTTCTCCGAAGCTCAGTGTCACTTTAAATTGGCCATAGAATTGTTTGAAAATGAGCCAAATTTTAAAACAAAGGCCTCTTCTTTGCTTGATGTAGCAGTTACTCAATGCCAATATGGTTTGCTCTACGAGCACATGAATAATGTGAAAAGAGCAATGTATCACTTCGAACAATGTATCAAACGATGTGAAAAAGGGCTTCTCGCCTTAAAGAATACCAAGGAGCATTACGATCTCCATAAAAGCAAGATCGAAGCAGCCTACTTGGCTCAGATATATCACACCGCCAAACAAGTAGAGCAGATAAACTTAGGTGAATCTCAAGATATATCTTGGTCCAAGAATACAGAAAAGTTGGTGACCAAATTGATAGGATATTTAGAGGCTATTCGTCAAGAAAAGGCAATATCCTCTGATTTTCAAGAGGAAGATAGTCCTGATCAAATTGCAGAGCAAGAGACTTTACTAATGCTTGCTCCCAACTCAGCACAAAAGTATAAGAATTTATGGCAGGGTATTCGAGATGGTAGCGGGCAGTTATGGGAGAAAATCCTTCATGTTGCTCCGGAACGCACATTGCCATTTGCTTTTCTGTGGATCCAGAATACACCCAAAGGAGTCGTTTTTGTATTACTTCGTCAAGGTGGAATTATTGTTAGAGTAGCCGAGTCTATCTTGTCTGACAAATTTAGATCGCTCGTGAAAGGTATAGAACAAGCATGGTGTGCTTTTAACGAGATGACTCAATATGGAGGAATTGATGAATGTGATGCTCGTCGCTTTGCAGCGGTAGATCTTCCGAAATTAGGCGAGAAGGTTTTTCAAGGGTTGCCCGAAGATATCCAGAATGCTATTCAAGCTACACAAATAAAAACCCTGATTTTCTCTCCGTGTCATGTTTTAGCGAATGTGCCGTTTGAGATTATTCGAGAGCCTACTCCCCGCAAGATTTTAAATAAAAAAATTGATGAAAGTTATTTGGGTTTACGCATACTGACCTCCCGGGCTCGCAGTCTGACTGAATTTGAAGAAGTCGTAGAGCGCACACCTAATCTCAGCGCCTCTCAGGCGAAAGTGTTACTCGTCGGGAATCCACATCACCTTCCAGATGATAATGCTATTCCGGCAGGCATTGATACTTATATTGGCACCTATCAGTCACTTCCCGAAGCAGGGCGCTTTGCGAATAACCTATCCCGCAGATTAAAAAAGCTCATATACAATAAATATCTTCCTCCTGATTTAGAGGTTTTTTCAGGTAAAGCTTTAACTGAGGGTGATGCTCAGCTCTCTAAATTGTGGCCTGCTTTAGATAACCCAGGACTATGTCTATGGTGGCAGATGGGGCATGGTGTTAGTCCAGCTATTATTGAAACAGGAATTCGAGGATCGAATGAGTATCTTGCGTTAGCGGGAGGTGATAGCCTTTACGATCATCAACTTTTAAATGTGCAATTTCCTGGTAGTGTTGTCCATCTAGATTGCTGTGCTGTTGGAACAGTGCGAGGTAATGGCGGTGGGCGTTTTAGTAGTTTGCCAAGTTCTGCAATTACCGCAGGAGCTTCAGCTGTTCTATGTAGTGCTTATTTGATGTGGGTGCATCAAGCCATCGTTTTTACAAAACGATTTTACGCAGAAGCCTTAACAAAACCCTGTGCATTGGGTGAAGCTCTATTACTAACCCGTAGACGTGTGGCTGGAAGCAATGGGAATGATAATAACCCACTTATCTGGGCACCGCTCGTTTTGTGGGGTAATCCATGGGTGAAACTGTATTATGAACCAGCCGGTGAAGAATAGCAACTATATAGTTACGAAAGAAACCCGGAGCAAATATATTTGCTCCGGGTTTGAAATATGCGTTAGCAAAGATTTCTTTACTAACGTCGAACATTTTGGACTAAAAGTTCTAAAAAGTTGTTTGCCCACTCTAATTGTTCAGGGTTTTTTTCGAGTTCTTGAGCAAGCTCTTTACAATGTCTTTCAAATTCTACCCAGGGGGGTGTGTCGGCAGATGTGTCTGCAGCAATGGGGTTGGTTACATGGGATGCGGCATGTCCGACCACCGGTAGCGCAGTCTGTCTTCGAAGTTTGTTCCGTGCCTCTTGTTTTTGACGTTGGTTATTAGTTCGTTCTGTTTGTAGCCGCTCTAAGAGTGCTGTTGAATCTAAACCTACTGTCTGGGCTATATTAATAAGCGTTTCGTCCCCCGGCAATAATTCATCAGTTTCAATTTTGGTGATATATGAGACTGAAATTCCCAATTGTTCTGCTATTTGTTTTTGGGTCAAGCCTCGTTTTTCCCTTGCTCTTCTGATGATCTTTCCTATGGTCAATGTGCCTCTCCTTAAATTGGTTGCCGTGCTTCACTGACAGTGATTCACGAACTCACTCCATATTAGCGACTTTGCGGTGAAAGCGCAATAGATTGAGCTTGGCTGAGTAAAAGTCGGCTTTTCTCCATAAGTGCAAATAGTCCTTCATCAGAGTGGGGCCGCTAACATAGCCTTGACCTTGGATTTCACGATCAAGTGTAATCGCATGCGGTAACCAGATTTCCAACGGCACCACAAATAATCAAGGAACGAATAAAGTGGCGAATCTGTTTGGTAGGAGACTCCCGTTTGCCGGGCAATGTCACGGGTGGGCAAGGCTAATTCGACAAGGAGTGCACTTCCAAGTAACGTGTTCTGCGGCGATTACGCTGTTGTAACTTTTCTTCCTGGAGCCGTATCGAAGATTCGTGAGTGTGGCTGGTGGTAATTGAGGAAACGCAGAATCATGTGCTGGATGGGGTTGCCAGTAGGCGCGAAGACTGTTCGCGCAGGAGCAGGCACTCCATGCCATTGTTGAAGTTCTTGAGAAGATGCTATCGTCGGCGATTTGCAACGTTTCGGGCACCCCTTCCCTGGCTCTCTGAGGATAAGCGTAACTCTGGTCACGGCTGATAATCGCCACTTCCGGTGTGGTAAGTCCGCAAGAGTGGAAGTTTCCCGGTCGGGCAGCATACCAATCACATGATGCTTCTCCAGATCGACTAAAATCGCCCCGTAGCGAGTGCCGCGTCAAAAGGCGAAGCTGTCCACGCCCAATACGCGGCATTTCCCTCTGAAGATCCTCCTTCCGAGACAGGGTACGCAATATGTATCAAAGCCGGTTATAACGTGAAGCCCCTTGGGCAGGCGTGCCCCGGCTTCCCCTCTCAGCACCGAGCCGATGGCAATTTCAAATATTTTTAAAAAAAATTCTTGACAGACTTGGCGCATATAAGTAACATAATAGTGAGTGAGTGAGTGAGTGAGTGAGTCACGTCATGTTTGTTGCGTAGTAAAAAGATGACATGGCTTATTTTGTAGTAGCTAGCTGTATCGACAAATTAAGTCAAGAAGGCCGTTGGAAGGTGAATCCAACTTAAATGAACAAAGATTTGTCAATCAACTTGATTTGTCGATACAGCTAGCTACTACAAGTTTTTTGACTTTGAAAAGGAGAAGTCTATGAAATTTCTTGGTTTTTATTTGGGTGTGCATGACAGCAATCTCTGTATGTACGATACGGAAACGCGTGATTTTAAGTATGTTAAATCAGAGCGTAAAATAGGCATCAAAAGACACCATGCTGATGTATCTTTTATAGGCGAAACTTGTGCTGCATATAACTTTAGTCCGGATTATGTTGCCTTTAGCGATGGTGATCGTAATGGTCTTGGCTTACCGACTTTGACAGAATCTGTTACAGCAGTGGATAATTCAACGGCACCCTTTTATACAGGTGCTAATTGGTTCAATGTCGATCATCATTTAGCACACGTTCTGAGTGTGTGGCCCATTCAACGAACAGAGGGGCTAGATTGGGGTATTGCCATTGACGGCCGGGGAGATCATGAGCGGCGTATTAGTATATTTAAGAATCCGTCATCTTTGTCACCAGCAGTTTTTTCGTCGGAGCAATATCGAATCTGTCACTTATTTGATTTCATCGGGACGAAGATGAATCTTAAAGGACATGTTGATGATTTTGCTGGTAAAATCATGGGAGCTCAAGCTTATGGCATTCCTCAAGCTGAATTTATTAACCAGCAGTTAGCTTCAAATATCGATCAGAACGTGTTCTCATTAGTTGAGGACGTTGATCCAAAAAGGTGGGGACATACAGGAGAAATCGATACATTTTTTGACTTTAAGCAACAATCTTTTCGCAATTGGTTAGCGAGTGTCCATGCCATTACAGGCCAAATTGTCTTTGATATATTTATGAAGACCTTTGAACCACAGCAAATAATTGCATATTCTGGTGGTTGTGCTCTCAATACAGTATATAACCAAATGCTCGCTAAAAGATTTGGTAATATTATAATTCCACCGCATTGTTATGATGGCGGACTATCGCTTGGATGCATTGAGGCTTTGCGTATCCTTACTAATAGTGAGGAATTACAAGCACCGGGTTTTCCGTTTATTCAGGACGACGAGGATTTTGGTTATGCTGGCGTTGAAGTTATTAACGAGACAGTTAAATTACTTGCGGAAGGGAAAATTGTAGGTTGGTTACAAGGCCGCGGGGAAATCGGCCCTCGCAGTTTGGGGCATAGGGCATTGTTGCTTAGTCCTACAGTTAATAACGGTAAATGTTTGATGAACCAAGTTAAATTGCGTGAAGACTGGCGCCCGTTTGCTCCCAGCGTACTTTATAAGGAACAGGAACCTTATTTTTGTACGGATGCATATAGACCTTTCATGCTTCATACAACATATTGTTCACCTTTGGCTCAAAGTGCAATTCCCTCAGTTGTACATGTGGATGATACTAGTCGTATTCAGTCAGTTGACGCAAGAGACTGCCCTCCCTTGGAGAGTTATGAAGTTATGCTTTCATGCCTTCATGACACAACAGGTCATCCTGTTGTATTAAATACCTCCTATAATGCAGGAGGTAAGCCGATCGTATCCACCCGGAAAGAAGCTTTGGATATGTTTAAGAATACTAAAATCGATGCTATCGTTCTTGGGAATGAACTTATTCGTAAAACTTAAAGAATATTGTGTTTACTAATAAGGTTATAGGCCCCGAGGATGGCTTAATCATCCTCGGGGCCTATGTTTAGCAAAGAAATCATAAGGCATTGCATGCTGCCAGTTACTTATTAATTTCCCTCTCCAAGCGATTTAAGATGGTAAGGTATGATATGCTCATCGCCGCACAATATGCACGAAGTTCGATCACATCTAAGCGACGTTCCCCACGTTCACATTTGCTGATAATTGCCTGTGGCTGTCCCAATAATTCTCCTAATTGAGTTTGCGTCAGTCCGGCGGCGAGACGCGCTTCCCGCAGAATTTTTAGCAGCAACTGATATTCTGCAGTGAAAATTGAACGTTCTGTAAAAACGGATTCTTGACTTTTCTCAGTTTTTGTCATCGATAGTGATGATAAAAACCAACATGGAATATACCATTATACTGTTTTGTTATAATATTCTAGGGGGTTTCGAGATTGTGCTGCCTCGTCCCTCCACTTATTGACATAATGAATATTTCCGTGCTACTATGGTGCATTCCCCTGACGGGGCGCACCCTGGAGCCGCTGTTTATCGGCTCCAATCTACAATATCGAGGTGAATGCCATGCAGGTTCTTCTGAACCAACCGCCGTTGCCGTCTGCCGCTGACGCGGTAATGCCGATTTCCGCCGCTGTGCCGCAATTGCCGTCGCAAACCCGCGTCGTCCGTTTCGATAGCGAAGCCGAAGCCAGGCCGCTGCTGTCGCTCTTCGAGCGCATCGCCAGGGAACAACGCTGGAAGCCGGGCAAGCAGTTGCGCGCCTATCCCGATTCAGCCGTCTATTTCGGCCTGGAGGTGGACGGCGTCTTGGCCGGTGGCCTGCAGTTGGTGCGTGGCAATGCCCACGAAGGTCTGCCGTGCCTCACGGTCTGGCCGGAATTGGACTTGCAGGGCCGCAGCGATGTCGCCGACATCGCCCTGCTGGCGCTCGATCCCGCGATCCGCGGCCGCCAGGAGCTGTTCTGGCTGCTGTGCATCGAGATGTGGCGCTACTGCCGCGCTCACGGCATCGGTTCGCTCTATGTCGAAGTCACGCCGGTGAACCTCAAGCTCTACCGCCGCCTGGGCTGGCCGTTGCAGATCGCCGGTCCCTTGCGCGAGCACTGGGGCGAGCCGTGCTATCCCGGCACCATGACGACTGCCGCCATCGGCCAGGAGATAGCTACTCGTTCCCTTCACAGTTTACGGTACCACCAGATCCTCCAGCTGATGCATCGCGAGGTGGAGCCGCGATGACGGAGTCGTGACCTATCAAAACGGGCAACCCTTTGCGGTTGCCTGTTTTTCGTCTACTATGGAATTGAATCGGTTTCCGCGCTTTTCCCGGTACGCGTTTATCTTCCTCCTGTAATTTCCACCGATGCGAAAGAATATCCCCCACATCCTGCAAAACGTCGTCAGTCCCTTCGACAGCTACTGTTCCGGCTGCGGCATGCAGCCCTCCGACTTCTACGTGACTACGCCCCTGGTCGCGACCGGCGTGGCACCCTTAAATGCCCCCCCTCAGCACGGCCTTGATAAGATCGTCGCCTTCGACCGCGCCGAAGGCGAGCTCGCCAATATCACGCAAATTAACATGGTGACCGTTTCTTCCTTTAACGGATTGAACGGCGCTGTTCTGGGTTACGACCTGTTGCCGCAGGCGTTGCGGCAACATCCGTTGGTCGATAACGACCAGTACCCTCACGTCTACGACGCTACTCCGTTGTTTGAAGCGACACAGGCGCTCTACGGCACGGTGCAGGAACAGCGTTTCCCCATCATGCCGGGGCAACACGTGCTCACGGCCAGCAAGACCTTTTACCATCCTGGCCCCTGCGTAATCTACAGTGCCCTGGCACTGGCCATCGCCGAAGACCGCAGCCGCAACGCCGACCTTTACATGGAAGACCCCGGTTTGCTTTTCACCGGCTACGACGCCTATGTCAGTGAAGAGCAGCAAGCTGCCGTCGCCGAAAGCCTTATCCGTTCTGTCGGGCAGATTTCGCAGAATATGGGCGTGCGCTACGAAAAGATCTTCGTCGGCTTCAAATACCACTCTGTCAAGGAGGGGGAGGTCGGCTGCGCTCTCGCCGCCGCGCCGTATGTGCATCTGGCCAAGAACGCGATTCCAAACGGCGACCCGCAGTCGTTGCAGGAGATGCCGCTCCGCGAATGGCAGGAAGCGGTTTCCGGCCGGTTCCCCGGCGCGACCTCACACTTTGCTAACGCGATGCCATGACGCTGCTGATTGCTAGCCTGTATTACCTGTGTTTCCTCGTTCTGACCGGACTGGCGATCTTCATTTACCGTAAGAACCCGACCGCGCGGCTCAACCGTTACTTCGCGCTGTTTGCGCTAACGACGTTGGGCTGGCTGGTGACGCTGTATTTCTTCAACCGCACGCCTGACACTCCGGCGCTCACGGTCTGGGGCCGGGCGAACTTCGCCTTTGCCGCATCGTTTGTCGTCTTCAACTACCTTTACCTGCCCGAGATCGCGCGCAAACAGGCCCGACACGCCAAATGGATTCTGCTGCAGACCGCCTTGCTGGTTCTCGTCACGCTGTTTACCGGCTGGATCGACGAGGTCGAACATTTGCGCCACGGCGAGCACGTGACGGTGTTCGGGCCGCTGTTTCCGCTCTATATCGCCCACATCGCCGGTTACGTCGGAGCCGCGTTATATTTGACCTTCTTCGCCAACCGGAAGGCAATCCGGAAAATCCGCAACCAGCTTTCGATCATCGGGCTGGGCATCTTCCTCATGGCGGTCATCGCCATGCTGACGAACCTGCTGCTGCCGTATTTCTTCAAGGTATTCGCCTTGCAGGAAGCCGGGGCGCTGTCGATCATCGCGCTGCTGGGTACTATCGCCTACGCCATCTCCGCGCACCAGTTGTTCGACATCCGCGTCGTCATCCGCCGCACCGTGGTGTTTACGATCCTCTTCGCCCTGATCGTCGTCGCCTACAGCGTGCTGGCGCTGTTGCTACGCGGCGTATTGCTTGGCGGAACGGTCTCGGACGCCAAGACCAACGCCGTCAACCTGGTCACCATCTGCATCGTGGGCTTCGCCGTCGAACCGCTCCGCAAATGGCTCACCGTCCGCACCGACCAGTTTTTGTTCAAGCGGGAATACAACCTGCAAAAAGTCCTCACCGGTTTGACGACGAAACTCAATACCGTCATCAACCTCGACGAGGCATTGGAAATCTTCCTGCAGACGCTGGTGAAAGTGCTGCACCTGCGCCACGCCGTGATGTACGTTTTCCAACCCGGCGAACACGGCGAACTCGCTATCTCCCGCGTCAAGCAGAGCGGCTACCGCCAGCCGGGCAAGCTCATGCCCCTGGCCGACGACCCGGCGATCCGCTATTTTCTGACCCATCCTGAAACCCTTCAACGGCAACAGCTCGCAGCCCGTTTGGCCGGAGAAGAGGCGAAGCTGCGCGACCCGTCCGTGCCGGTGCCGGGATTGCCGGGCAAGTTCCGCCAGGAGCATGCCGCCAAAACCGCGGCCTTGGAACACATGGACAGGCTCAGGGCCACGGTCGCGATCCCGCTGTTCCTGGGCAAGCTGCCGCTGGGGTTGATCTTCCTGGGGGAGAAAGGCTCCGGCGACCCGTATGACGAGGATGATTTATCGCTGTTGGAAATCATCGGCTCGCAAGCCGTCAGCGCGATCCAGAAAGCCAAGCTGTATGAGGACGACCAGGCCAAGAGCGAATTCGTGTCCATCGCCTCCCACGAGTTGTTGACGCCGATCGCAGCGGTGCAAGGCTGGCTCTCCATGGCATTGGAAGAGGGGATGGGTGAGATAGACCCCCAGCCCCGTTCGTTCGTCGAGAAAGCCTTTAACGCCACCCGCCGCCTGTCGTCTCTGGTCAAAGACCTGCTCTCGGTTTCCCAAATCGAAGCCGGGCGCATGAAGTTCAAATTGCAGCGCGTGGAGGTTGGCCAGCAGATCGAACAGGCACTTGACCAACTGCATTTCCTGGCCGAGGAAAAGAAACTTTCCCTCAGTTTCGAGAAACCGGCCCGGCCGCTCCCGGCGGTATTGGCCGACACCGACCGCGTCATGGAGGTACTTATCAATTTGGTCGGCAACGCCATCAAATACACGCCGCAGGGTTCGATTACGGTACGGGCTTTGCCGGACGTGCATGGCAAATTCGTCAGGATCGAGGTTTCCGATACGGGACTGGGGATGAGCAAACAGGAACGGGCCCATCTGTTCGAGAAGTTCTACCGCATCGCTTCGCCAGAGACGACCGGCATCATGGGCACGGGACTGGGACTCTATATCACCAAGTCCACGGTCGAGAAGATGGACGGCACCATCGATGTCGAAAGCTCGCCCGGCAAGGGCAGCACTTTCAGCTTCACCCTGCCGGTGTTTAAAGTCCAGGCCGCCGAATCCCCAAATTAATCGTTATTTCCTCCACGGCGACAATCTTTAAGCCATGTAACCGTTTCCTATGCCCCAGCCCCGCTCGACCCTCAACGAAGTCTTCGCCCGTATGCCGCGCGATGAAGCGCTGGCCCTTTACGAACGGCAGACGACCTATGTCCATACCGTGCTGGACCGCGGGCCGGAGTTGCTCAACGTCCTCACGAAGCAAGAGCAAAAATTGTTCACCCGTTATTTTCTGCCGGACTGGATGGAGGTAGGGCACTTCGTGAATTACTACACTAAAATCGAGCAGGATGAACCGTCATTGGTCTTCAAAGCCAACCGGTTGCTTGTCGTTTTCATGGACAAGAACCGCCTTGTCGAGCCGGACGTGCTGCCGAAGCTGTTTTAGGTGAAGGGAAAAATACCGCAAAGAAAAAACCCGCATCAGAAACGATGCGGGTTCGGTGTATTGGTGAATGAAACTCGGTTGGCTATTACCGGGCTTTCATCCGTAACTTATGTTGCAGTTCGTCGATAAACTGCGAGGCTTGCCGTTTGGTCAGTTCCGGCAAATACGATTTGTCGAAGCGCATACGCAAAGTGCGCTCGACCTCCTCGGCGTCCATCTGCATCTTGTTGACCAAAGCGTAAACGGCACGCTGCTGGGCTTCGGTTACCATCGCGCTGCCATTGGCGGAGTTTGGGTGATAACCGTTGCCATCGCCATTCTGCCGGTTTTGGCGATAGCCGTTGCCGTTCCGGCCATTGGTTTGCCGGTCGTGGTTCTTCCCGTTCCGGGAATAGCCGTTAGCGGATTCCGGCGGCTGGCCGTTGGGTTGTTCCTGGTGCTGCAATCGCTCAGCTTTGATTGATTTCCACAACCGCCGGTGCGCCGCTTCGACTTCGGCGGCTTTGCTCTCCACCAATTGCAAGAGGTTTTCATCCTCCCGCTCCAATTGGTAGGTCACACCGACTTGCACCTCCTCACTTTGGTAGTTGACTGAGACCTTGCTCCCGGTCGAAATGGTTATTTGGGTGGCGTATGCCATTTTTCATCACATCCTTAATTTGGTTTTGGGTCTTTGGTCTTGCAGGTAAGGCACAAGGTAGCTGGGCACTTAGCACTGGGAGGACTTCCTCGTGCCCAGCGCCAAGCGCCTCGCGCCTATTTCTCGTAGCGCCTTAAATCGACACCGCCTTCTTCCTGACAAAGCTGGAAATAGTCGCAGAAACGACAATAGTAGCCAGGCCGAGGGGCGAACTCCTCGCAGGCAATACCGGCTGCGACTTGCGGCAACATCTCGGTTTCCAACATGTGTAGCGTCGCATCGTCGCGTTCCACCGCCAGCGCCGACTGGTCACGGAGATGGTAATAGACGACCTGCTGCACCTCCTGGCCGAACAGTTGTTTCACGGCAAAAGCGTAGATCGTAAGCTGCAGATCTTCGTCCAACTGCTTCGGCGAAGGCTTGCGCTTGCCTGTCTTGTAATCCACGACGACTAAACCGTCAGCGGTCTGGTCGACGCGGTCGATTACGCCCCGCAATGAATACTCCCGGCCGCTGTCCTCATCTTGCAGCAATATCTCGAATGGGTATTCCAATAGGATCGGTAAAGGCTGGTCGCGGTGGGCTTCGACGTAACCGGCCAGGATCAAGCGCGATAGCGCGGTGTACTCCTCTAACTCGGTATTGCTCTTGAACAGCGGATTCTGCGTAGAAACCACTTCGTCCCATAACCGATCGAACTCGTAGAACGTGACACTTTCGTTCAAAGGCTCGCCATGCGCCAGGCTCCACTGTTGCAGGTTGTGCAAGACGGCGTGGATGACTTGCCCGAAGGCCAACGCGCCCATCAACTGCGTGGGGATGCAATCGACATACTGGTAGCGAAAAGCACGGGGGCATTGCAAAAACAATTTCACCCTTGTCGCACTGAGCGGAATCGGAACCGGGTCATCGCTCTGCACTTCTTCCCGCTGAAAGGGCCGTTCCGACAGCACGCTGCTTATGCCGCCACCGCCTCGGAATCGACCGTCTCCGCTTCCTCGACCGGCGTGGCGTCGAAGGTGTCACGCGCCATCTGCAACGGCGATGTTTCCTTCGGAACCGGAGCCAAAGCCACCACTTTTCGAGTGTGTGACATGGCAGTGCTTCGCATTAAGCGGCGTTCCAGCAGCTTACCCGCGACGACCTCCATCTCAAATCGCCGATCAGCGTCCAGCGTTTGTGCTGCGTGCGTGATGGCGTTTACCAAACCGAACGCCGTCTCCTGGTAACGGGCGTCTTCCTGTCGCAGCGAAGCCTGCACCTGTTCCACAAAGCCCTGGCTGAGCTTCCAGTGCGTGACTAACTGCTTGAGTTCCTTTTCCACGTCCTGCAGAGGCTGGTCGGCGGCGGCTGCCATTTGCGCCATGAACTCCTGCGCGGCCAACAGCGACTGCTGCATCGCCTGGCGCAAGAGCACCGTAAAGTGCGCCGGGGCGACGCCGATATGGCGCTGCTGCAGGACGCTCTTGCCTTTCACCAAGCGGACGAGGCCGTTGGAGCAAACCTCGCGGTAGACCACGGCATCGACCGTGACCGACCTCTTTCCCACTTCCGAATTGGCGATGTGCAATCCGGCCTGCAGCGGATCGCCGCTCCGCACGTCACGGCGCAGGTTGGGATCAAATAGCCGCAGGTGAAACGATTCGTCGTCCAATGCTACCCATTGTACCTGCAAGTGCAGCGGCAGGGATTTGCGCAACGCTTCAAGCAATGCCCGGTTGTCGAGCGGGCTGTAGCGCTCGGTCAATACCGCGCGGAGCGATTCGCCTCTGGCGCGCAGCAGCCAGTATTCGCTGGCTTTTACGCCGGTGGGAACAGCGTTAGGGAAACCATTCCGATATGCTGACGGTTCGCTCTGCGCATAGTCGTCCTCGTAACAATAGCCTTCTTCTTCGGGATAATGGCTGGCCGGAGGCAGTGCCTCATTGGCAAGGGGATGCCCATTGCCACTATTATCTTTGCCGCTCCAAAAATTAAACTGGGTATCCTGCAACCGCGTCGGACAACGCCGGAAATAAGCCGTCGGAATGCCGAGCCGTCCGCAAAGCTGGCCTGTTGCCCACGGCGTGGGAGCCAGGCTGTTGCAGGCATGCGAATCGTATCCGTCCGGCAATCGCAGTTTGCCGCCTTGCATTACTAACTCGTTCTTCGGCAAAATGGTGTCCCATTTGCCGCTGTCGTCGGCCTGGATGCGGTCACACACTTCATCCAGCGTGGGTTTTTCTTGCGGTGCGGGGTTGGCAACAGTCGCCACCGCGCTTCGTTCTTGCGTCATCGTCATGACAATCTCCATATTTTCAAAGAGCGGGATTTCAAACCGGTAGTTCATACCGGCCAAACTCTTCGCCTTCTACGCTAAAGCGCACGCACAAACGCCACAAAAGGAATTGCAAGTATGTCGGCAATGTGCTGGGCAACTGGGCGCTGGGCACGAGGGAGAGTCCACTGTTAGCGCCCAGAACCCAACCACCCCATGCCTTATCTAAGATCAAAGGCCAAAAATCCAAGACCAAGCTTAAATTTATTTGAATTTTCTTCTAAATTTCGTTTATAATAAGCGCGACTTTGCCCCAATTATTACGTCGATCAGGAGAATGGCCTTGGTTTACGGTTTTGGATTGCTATTGTTGGCAGTTGGCGTCGTGCTGTTGGTATTGGGCTCCAAGCTCTACAACCAGCCCAGAGTCGGAGAGCAGATCAGTGCCTGGCACACCGTGGTGCCAGTGCCAAACGAAGCGGCGGAGCATTTTTATGCCCGGTTGTATCAAGCCCTTCAATCCTCGCTGCAGGAACGCCAGGGCGAAGGCGAGGCTCCGGTCGAGATCGTCCTCACCGGCATGGGTTTTGGCCCCCACCGGCTCTTCGCGACTCCCTCGCTGTTTGCCGAACGGCCGGTTTACCTGCAGGTTCGCTACCAACATCTCAAGTACTATGTTTATGCCGGCCAATCCCCGGCTGGCCTTTTCGTTTCGGCCTGGGGATACAGCAATTACCATATCGGCGAAGGCAGCAACTTCCAGATCCTCTTCACCAAACGTGCCTGGCAGTATTTCGCCAGGCAGACTTTATTCCAGTACGACGCGACCTCCATGTTCGTCCACAGCGTTCAAGAAATCCTTTCCCAAACCGTGGACCACTACCGGGAAGAGGAAGGGCTCAAGCCGTTGGAGGCAATGGAGCGCAGGCCGGTCATGCACGCCTTCTACCAGAACCCGTTTTACCGCCAGCAGCAACAGCTGCCGGTAGGGCAGCTCTCAGCCGCGCTGCAACAAACGCCTCTCCCGTCCACTTCACCCAACAGTCACCCGGTCACGCCACCGGCGCCGCTCTTTGCCATGGACGCCGTTAAACCGGCAAAAGCAGAAAGCGAGGCACAGCCATGAGCTGGGTCTGGCATAACCGCAAGAACAGCCAGAAGGAACCGGACTGGAACGCGCCGCTGCCTGATAACCGCAACACCCGCCTCGAATACCTCTACGCCTGGGAACGGCGCTGCCGGGGCTACGATCTCTTCCCGTATCCGGTCCATCCCGAACCGCCGTTCACGCCGTATGATCCGGGCATGCCGCAGGAGTTGGCCGCGGTGACACCGGCTTTTGCCAATACCCGTCACATAGCACGTTCTTACTTCTCCCTCCAACTGCCGACCGACCAGAAAGTCACCGTTTCAGGTGCTGCCGGATTTATCGCCGCCTTGCCGGGGCAGCAACTGGGGTTTGAGATCGTCGCCTCTGAAAACGAGATTGCCTATCAGTTGGTATGCTCGCAGGAAGCGGCAGACGGCATCGCCGCCACCGCCCGTATGCACTGGCCCAGGGCTGTGGTAGAAGAAAACGAAGACACCTTCCTGCAAAATCTGGCTGCACTTCCTTCCTCAATCCATCCGACACTGGGCGATCATTCATTCGTAGTCGAGTTCGGCCTGGAGCGATTCGCCTTTTTGCCGCTGCTGTGCGCGGAGAATTTCACGACGGAACCGCTGGCCGGAGTGCTGGCGGGGCTCGGTACGCTTCAGGCTGATGAAGTGGCCGGGCTGCAAATCCTCTTCGCACCGGTTGCCCGGCACTGGAACGAAGCGCTGCTTCAGGTCGCGAAGCAGTTCGCCGAACCCGAGAACCAGGCTAACCAGCGTTTCTATCATCGCCATGACCCGCTGCAAACTGCCGCACACACCAAGCTCGACCAGCCGCTCTATGCCGCCGTGGTGCGCGTCTTCGCGGTCAGCGTCGAGGGACAAAGCCGCGCCTTCGAGCTCTGCAAGAAGATCGGCGCGGCGCTGGGGACTTTCAACCTTCCCAATACCCAGACTGGCAACGCATTGCTGGCCCTGGCCAACCACGATCCGCACAGTCCGGCCGGAAATTCTCTCCCGGCCAACGGCCTGCTCAATACCGTCTTCGAGCGGAGTAGTCATCGCTGCGGTCTGCTGCTTTCGCTGCCGGAGTTGGTCGGCCTGGTGCATCCGCCGTCCGAATCGGCGCAGCACCCCAAACTGCTGCGTCTCGACCACCAGTCCCGCAGCCTCTCCGAAACGCTGCTCAATGCCGAAGGCATCCTGCTGGGAAACCATGCTTACCGCCACCAACAGCAACCCGTGGTCTGGCCCGGCGAATACCGCAACCGCCACGCCTATATATTAGGGGCGACCCGCATGGGCAAAAGCACGCTCCTGCTCAACATGATGACGCAGGACATCGCCAACGGCCAGGGGATATGCGTCATCGATCCGCACGGCGATCTCGCGCTCGACCTCCTGCAGCGGGTGACGCCCGAACGGAGGGAGGACGTGTTGTATCTCGACCTTTCCGATACCGGCTACCCACCGGCGATGGGACTGCTCGAAGCCAGGGATGAATACGAACGCAGACTGCTGTGCTCCGACCTGTTGTCGGTGCTCAAGCGCATCTTCGCTTCCAGTTGGGGTGACCGCCTCGAACACATCCTGCGTCATGCCATCCTGACGCTACTGGCCGCCAACCAGCACAGCGCCGTCCCGCACACCTTGCGCGACATCCGACCCCTGTTCGCCAACGAAACGTTTCGCCAGCGGGTTACCCAGACGTTGACCGACCCTGATCTCAAGGCGTTCTGGCAGGACGAGTTCGAGAGCTACAATCCTTCGACCTTCACGCCGCTTTACAACAAACTGGGCTTGCTGCTTTCCAGCCCCGTCGTGCGCAACATCGTCGCCGGGCGGGAAGGCAAGCTGCTGTTTGCCGACATTATCGCCCGCAAACAGATCCTGATCGTCAACCTCGCTTCCAGCCGCATCGGCAGCGACAACGCCCACTTCCTGGGCGCGCTTCTGGTCTCCAAGCTGCAGATCGCCGCCATGCAGAGCCTGCGGCTTTCCCTTGCCGAGCGCACGCCGTTTACTCTCTACGTCGATGAGTTCCAGAACTTCGTGGTTTCCAGCTTCGAGGTCATTCTGTCAGAGGCCGGAAAAGCCGGGCTGTCGCTGGTGATGGCGAACCAGTTTTTGGAGCAGTTGAACGGCAACCTGCAGACCGCCATCCTTTCCAACGTCGGCACGCTGTGCAGCTTCCGCGTCAGTAGCAACAGCGGCCACTTGCTCGAAAAGGAATTGGCGGGACGCTTCACCAGCCACGACCTGGTCAGCCTGAGCCGTGGCGAAGCGGTGGTGCGCGTCGGCAGCGCCGTCGATTCCTACGACATCAAAACCTGCCCGCCGCCGTCCGTCGTCAATCCTGACATCGAACCGATCCGCGAGCGCAGCCGCGAGGCGATCTGCCGTCCGCGCGAGGAGGTCGAGGCCGAACTGTCGGCCGATACTAAACGCCAGGAAGAGGAAGCCGCCGCCGTGAAGCAGGCCGCTGCCGAAGAGAAATTAGCTACGAAAAAACCGCAAAAACGAAAGAAAGGAGCAACCGCAAATCCGGGCGAGGACGACGATACGGATGGACTGCCGAAGGAGTTCCTTGACGGTGGCAGTGACATAACTACCGAAGAAGCTGACGGTACAGAAACCTTCGCCGCAGACGACAAGCCCGGCCCGGAACCTGAGTTCTATGCGGTGCCGGATGACGAAATGGAGGAACCGATGGACTCTCAAAAGACGGTAAAGACGAGAGGATGAGGAGAGTGAAAGTTGTAGAGAGGTGGAGTGATATAGCGTCTGCCTGTATGGTCACTGCGCCAAAACCGTATGTTCCCGTCCATACAGGCAATAGATATAGAGTAAATGACAAAAACAACAGTATTTCGAGTTCGATTTTAAGTTCAAAAGCCAGGTTTTGCTCACCGGTTTTGTAATCAGCTTCGGTTTCGTCTATTTTTCACCGAAGCGCCGGTTTTTTGCGTTTGTACTTTCATGCCCTTGCCCCGTTTCCGCCGTTCGGACGCCGCGCCGCGCTGCCTGTTGCAGGAGCGCGATATCGCGTTGCTCGAAGACCTGCGACGCTACCGCTGTCTGACGACTTCGCAGCTGGAATTGCTGCGCGGCAGCGACGCCGATCCGGCGCTCCGGTTCGTCTCGCGGCTGACCTTGACCCGGCGCTTGAAGCTGCTCTTCCACGGGCAATACGTGCGGCGCGTGGCCCGGCCTTCGACCACCGGCATGCTCGAACCGGTCTACTTGCTTGACCGGGAAGGCGCCAGAGCCCTGAGCCTGCGGCACGGCGAAGTCACGGTCAGGGCGCCGTCGCAATCGCCCAAGATGGCGGCCCTGGAACACCTGCTGGCGATCAACGGTTTCCGGGTATCGCTGGAGGTCGCAGCGCGAAACGCCGGCATGGAACTGCGGGAATGGCGCGGTAGCGAAGCTGCGAAATTCACCGTGACGCTTAATGAAGGAAAACGCAAAAATGTTCCGCCCCGCAAGGTGACGCTGTTGCCGGACGGCGGCTTCACGCTCCGCACAGAGAGCGGCCGCTTGTTTTATTTCCTGGAGGTAGACCTGGGCAGCGAGGCCAGCCGCATCCTGACTGAAAAGTGCCGGGCCTATTATGCCTTTTGGAAGGACGGTGTGTTCGCCGGGCAGTACGGCGTTCCACCGCGTGCCAGCTTCCGCGTGCTGTTCATCGCCCCAACGGAAAAGCGGCTCATCACCATCCTGAACGCGATCAGCAAGTTGGAGAGCGGCCACGGCATGTTCCAGGTGACGCTACAGGACAAGATGACGCCGGAAACTATTTTTACATCGGTCTGGCGGGATGCCGTGCAGGACGAATTGACAAGCTGTTTGCCGGAATAACCGTTGAGAGCGAAAGAGTAGGGAGGAGACACAACACCATGAGCGAAGCGACACCCCGCAGAGAGGAGAAGATTTTACACAACGGCCAGTCCGTTTCTGACGGCCGTTCGGCGGCACGGGCATTGACCATACCGTCGGCAGCGACCGAACTGTGGGAAGAGGCGAAGCTAGAGGCTCAATCCCGGCGCGGCCACCTGGTCCCGCCGTCGCGGGAGTGGTTCGAGCGCTTACCAGCTATCAACCGCCAGTTGCTGGGGAGCGGCGCGCTTTGTGCCGGGTTGGGGCTCTTCCTACTGATCGGCGTGCCGATTCTGGGCTACGGCTCCTCGGCGGTACAAACCGCAGTGCATCCGTTCACCGCCGACGGCAAACGGGAATCATGTCTGTCCCGCTTGCACCAGGTTGGACTGGCGCTGGCGCAGTACCGTTCGGATTACGATGATAGGTTCCCAGTCACGGAATACAAGAATGGTAAGGAACGCAAGACGTGGATGGCAGTGCTCCGGGAGCGTGGGGCAGATCCCGCCAGTTTCATCTGCCCGACGTTCGGCGGCAGTAGCGACGGCACGGCCACCGGCAGCTATGGCTTCAATCCGGTACTTGCTTCAAGGCGCGGCGAAAACATTACCGATCCCGGCCAGGTTCTTCTCCTCACTGACCGGGGCGACCAGCATGACAGCATGCTCCTGCCGCCGTTTGCCGGATGGCCGCAAGCCAAAACGCCGGGCAATATCGACGAGCAGCATTACGGTGAGAGCGGCCAGCGGCAGGCGGCAATCCTCTATGCCGACGGGCATGCCGGTTCGCAGGCAATGGGCGATCAAATGAAGCAAGCCAGGGTCTGGGGCAGCTCGGCGTTGTTCACCGCCAGCCTGCGGCGATTGGAAACCCAGCATCCCGTGCTAAAACAGATTGCGGTGCAATCTCCCAGGGCAATGGCCGGTCACCAGGGGAAGCTGCGTGCCGGATTGGAACAATTGCGCGCTTTGCAGGAGCAGTGCCGTGCCGATAACGGCGACTGCGAAACGGTCGAAAAGCGGGCCTGGAAAGGGGCCGGGATTCTGCGCGCTTTGGGAGACGGCTCCGTCGAAAAGCAGATGACGGCTGACTTGAACAAGCATGCGCAACGGCTACTCGCGCAGGTTAGCGGTGAATGGACAACGTATGAAAGCGAACTCGGCTTTACCTTGAAACATCCGGCTCACTGGAAGGTTGAATATGAAGTTAATGGCCGTTATCACAACACGTATCTCCGTTCAGGTTCGCCCTATGTTTCTGTCTTAGTCGAATACGGTGAACGCACCCAACCGACCAACGCCACTTCCATTGACTGGACGGGCATGGAGCAATCGCTCAAGAAGCAATATGGCAGCAATTATAAGCGGATTGCGATGGACTGGGATACGCTGGGCGGACGTTCCGTCAGCGTTTGGGAATGCGAACTCAAGAAACCGGATGGGCCAAGGCTGCGGAAAAGATATCTGGGATATTCGACGACATGGAGCAGTATGATTGTGGTCAGCACCACTCCGGCAGGAGAATGGGAACGTTGGGATGACGTCTGGCAAAAATTCAAAAATGAGTTTGTGTTTTAAGCATGAAAAATAAGCCCTAATGCACTTCCAAAATATTTCTCAGTTTTTTCTGAATTTTTCTTGGCTTAGGATTCCTTTATCGCTTACAATGACGCCGCGTAGCCGGTTTTTTGCGCACTGCTTGTGTGAATATGCCTCCCTCACCGAAGTGCTTTCTACCAAAGATGCAAGTTTCGGCCCTGGCCGCGGCGACATTGTCGATTGCCTGTGTCCCGGTCGCGATGGCTGCTCCGACCGCAACGCAACCTTCTTCCTCCCAGCATCTGTCGCGTTTTTCTCTCCTCGAAGCAATTTCGCTTCAGCTTTCCGTTTCGCAAATTACGTTACCGGTACTGGATGCCGCTGCCACGCTCACTGTGCGTGATAGCTCATCGGCATTGGCGGTGGCTCTCAAGCCGTTGTTAGGCTTCTTCGTCGAATCCCCAAGCGAGACGTTACGGGACGTGACGCAGCAGGTTTACATCGAGCCGAATGCCACGAATCCCTGGTTCATTCAACCTAACCAGAGCGCAGAGTTTAAATTTAAAATCCAGTTTCTGCACGATGTGTCTGGCCGCTGAATTTCCCTAGGCAACATTGCCTTCCACAGGGGATAGAGCGAGAAAATTTCTCTTTAAAAAGTATCACTATTCATCAAAAAATTATTATTCATGGAATAAATAGGATGATTCTGTCGTATTTATCAATCTATTCACCAATTCTTACGAGCAACTTGTCATAGAAATGCCGTTCGCAGTTTGAAAATTAGTACGCTGGCAGTAAAGAGTCATCTGTTGTTTTTCAACGAGAACAGAACTTAAAAAGGATTCCTGTGAAACGTTCTTTCCATGGTCGTTCGCTGAAATCGCAGTTTGCTGCGTTTATTTTTCATTACAATCAATTGCATTGTAATGGCCGAGGAAAAGCACGAGTTTCAGTTTTATTCTTTGCCTTTTGTCTCGTATCCTTGCTTTACTCGGCAGTTTCACAAGCACAAACCTTATCGTCGCTTGCGTTAAGTCCAACTTCCGTTAATGGTGGTGTTAGTAGCACTGGCACGGTCACTTTGGGTTCCAATGCACCAGCAGGCGGCGCTGTTGTGAATCTTTCGTCCAATAATGCGGCGGCTACCGTGCCTGCATCGGTCACAGTGGCATCTGGAACAAACTCGAAAACCTTTACCGTGACAACATCTCTCGTTGCCACCAACCAGAACGTCACTATCACCGCTTCTAAATCAGGAAGTTCCAATAAAACCAAAACCTTAACGGTAAAAGCTCCTGTCCCGACCAGCCTGACTCTTTCTGAGCAATACATACAAGGTGGGAATGGCAATACATCCGAGGGAACCGTGACGATGAACTTGGCCGCGCCGGTAGGCGGAATCAATGTCGCGTTAAGTTCAAATAACGTTGTCGCGATCGTTCCTCCTACCGTTACGATTCCTCAAGGTGAAACAAGTGCAACCTTCACCGTAAATACCACCCCCAGCAAAGACAGCGTAACGGCACGCATTTCAGCCGCTTATAGTGGAACGACCAAGAATGCGAATCTTTATATCGACTCTTTGGGCTCTCCTTACATCTCCCTATTAGATGGCGACGGTAAATTGGGCCTCGAATTTTTTCATACTTCTAATGTCGATTCTTATAAGATTAAGAGAAGCACCGTCGATGGAGGACCATACACCGTTGTTGGAACACTGCAAGCTATCGACATCGTGAATTCAGAGGCCGTTTATGTCGATAACGGCCTGACGAACGGAACGACCTATTATTATGTCGTATCGCGCGTCGATGACGGGGTCGAAGGATACGACAGCAACCAGGTATCGGGAGAACCTCAGGCCATCTCGGCACCGACAGGGTTAACGACCACATCGATGCGAGGTGCTGTCGTTTTAAACTGGACAAATCCAACAGGCCCCGGCATGGCCAGAATTCTCCGGGGAACTGCGCCTGGTGGCCCTTATTCAACTTTTGTGGGCAGCACTGGAGGAGAAACTTACTCAGATAAAAGTGCCATCCCCGGTACGACTTACTATTACGTGGTTCAATGGGCGATGGGTGTAGATGCCGCCAACAGTAATGAAAGTTCTGGAAGTGTCCTGCCTTCAGGCATCACCTTACAAGGGGGTTACTCGTCGGAAGGATATGTAGCGCTCAGTTGGTTTAACTCGACACCATTTCCTAATGGCTATTATAAAGTCCAGAGATCGACGACTCCCGGTGGTCCTTATACGACCATAACGACGTTCCCTTTGCAATCTCCACCGGGTTATACGGTTGTCCATACTTATCTGTATGGTGGAACAGCGACCGATACCACGGCTTTATTAGGCACCACCTATTATTATATTATCGAGGGTGTTTATTATCCTGACTGGGATACAACCGGCAGCTCCAATCCATACCCCATTACAGCATCAAATGAGGTAAGCGGACAAAGAATTGAAGTCACACCTCCGGGTTCTCCCAGTTTTAGTGATGTGGGGTCGGATCGCGTTACTGTTACTGCACCTGCATTACCGGCCTGGGCGACTCACCTTTCCTTACAACAGAAGTTGCAATCGGAGCCAGACGGTAGTTATTCGACAATCGCCAATAACCTGTCAGGCTCGGCCGTTACCGTCGCTAATAATTTAACATCGAAAACCGCTTATTCATTTCGTTATGTCGCCCACAGTAGTTTTGCGACTGTGAATGGCTCCGGAGCCAATGTCACTACCAAGATAACTATTCCAGGTGAACTAACGGTGGTAGATGTCACCGGCACAACCGTAAAACTGAAAATGCCGTCTCTGCCGGGAGATGCCACCAGCTTAATCCTGGAACGGCTGGTTGAGACGGCACCCGGAAGTACATCGCCGCCGACAAGTAACATGATCGGGTGGTATCAAGCCGATTCGCTGACGTCGCTTGGCAATACCCTCGTCACTCAATGGCCGGATTCCAGTGCCGCCGGGCAACATGCTTCGCAGCAGAGTGTCGATCGGCAACCGCTTCTGGTCCATAATGCTGTCAATGGCAGGTCTATTGTACGCTTTAACGGCACAGAAGATCTTCACGGTAATGGAGACTTTCTGCGCATGCCGGCTGGAAAGCGGAACTTTACTAATGGCTATTCCGCCTTTGCCGTCGTGAAACCAGTCAATGACGCAGGCAATATGGCAATCGTCGATTTGTCCAACGGTTTTAACCCTTACAGTTATATTCGCTTTACCAGAAACGGTTTATATTTTGGGGTTATTCCCAGTACCGGGAAAATGCACTATGGTATCGGTAATAGCGATATCTGGGGCGCAGGCTCACTGGAAGGCAGCGGAGTTACTTCTTCTAATTTCCAGATTGTAAGTGCCGTGCAGGATGGCGGGCCGATTTTGGTTCCCAGTAATGTCAATTTGTATCGCAATGGCTCGCGCATCGCTTCGGGCAATGTGCCGGTGCCTGAGATTGTCGAGCGTGTTACAAATTTCATCGGCAGTCCCTCCGATAACCAGGGCCATGCCCCTTTTAAAGGCGATATTGCCGAGGTTCTTCTCTACGATTCGGCATTATCCAATGCCAATCGCAAGCAAGTTGAAGAATATCTCTCGCGTAAATATGCCATTGGCGCTGCAAACGCTCCCACTGGCACCTGGGTGACGATTGCCACCGGGTTAGCGGGCCAGGCGATTTATGATGACACGCTTTTGACTCCCGAGACGACATACTGGTACCGAACCCGCAGCACCGACGGCGTTGAGACCAGTGAGCCGGGGCCTGTGGAAATGGCCACGACCCTCCCGGCTGCTCCCGATGCCCCGGCTGCGCCCACATTCGGCGTGGAAACGGCCTATACCATTCCCGTCATTGCTCCCGCGCTTCCGGCTCGTGCTACCCATATGCGCCTGCAATACAAGCCGGATGGCGGAACGTATGCCGATATGGCCGATAACATCAAGGGCGGCGCGACGTTCCTCGCGCGCGGCTTGCGTCCCGGCCAACTGTATTATTTCCGGTTCGTGGCCGTGGGGAGAGGCGGGGAGACCAACGGCGCAGAAGCGAGTCACAGCACGGCTCTGACGGATGTTAGTGGAAACGGCACCGGGCTGCGTGGCTTTTATTACGCTTTCGTGACAGGCCATGAGTTCAAAATGCTGGAACTCGTTCGTGTGGACCCGACCATCGACTTTCAATGGGCAAGCGGTTCTCCTGACCCGGGTATGCAAAATAGCTTCTGTGTGCGATGGCTAGGGCAGGTCGAGGCCCAGGTGACAGGCACGCATACGATTTATTTTAAGAATGGCTCGTTGGATAAAGTCAAGCTGTGGGTGAACGGCCAGTTATTAATTGATTATGCCGGCGGAGGGGCTGCTGAGCACAGTGGCACGATTGCCCTGACGGCCGGGCAGAAGTATGACATTGCCATCGAATATGTGGATTATGGCAATGGAGCCCCTGACGAAGGGTATGCCGAATTACGCTGGTCGTGTGATGCGGCGGCGCTCACAAAGCAAATTATCCCCCAGTCGCAGTTATATCCTCTGATGCTGCCGGACGCGCCGGGGGCACCCGTGATCGAAGATGTCTCTGCGACATCGATTCTGGTCGCTCAGCCTGCCTGGCCTGCCAATACCAGCAGCCTGAGCCTGCAAATGAAGGAGGCTCGGTATGCCGATGATGCTTATATTACCGTGGCTTCAGGGCTATTGCCGGGCGAGAAAACGACGATTTCGGATTTAATACCGCAGAAAGAATATACCCTTCGTTATGTTGCGCAAGGATTCGGCGCAGGCGTGACGGCTAACGGGGCGACTGTGAATGTCTGGACGTATCCTAACTGGCCTGGTGTTCCTTTCCCGCCAACCTTCCTCAATAGAAGCGACACCACGGTGACGGTGAAAGCTCCCGAGCTTCCGCCGAATGCGCAAACCATGACCCTGCAGCGCAGCACCGGCGATCAACTGAATTACGTCGATGTGGAGCAAGGGCTTCTGGACAACTCTACTACACAAGCCACCGGCCTGACTTTAGGGACACTCTATTATTTTCGTTATGTCGCGGTCAATCCCTACGGCCAGACGCCAGGTGAGGGGAGGGCCATTAAAACCGTGATATCGCCAGGCGTGCCACCGGCTCCGGTTTTCGAATCTGTGGGGGAAAATAGTGCCGTTGTGAACTATATTCCGTTTCCTACCAATACGTCTCAGTTAAGGCTGGAGAAGAAGAAAGCCGGTGAGCCCGATTCGGCTTACGCAGCAGTCTTCACTTTATCTTCTGAAGTCACTGGAACGAGAGAGGTCACCGGTCTTGAAGCGGGCACGGAATATCTGTTCCGTTACGTGGCGATTGGCAGCGGCAGCGATGGATTTGTCGCACCAACGACACCAGGCCCTGCGACGACAGTGAATACCACACCAGGTGCACCAACTGCCCCCGAGCCACCTGAGGTGCCGGCTTTCTCGAACATCGCCCGCAACTCTTTGACGGTGACTACACCGGAATTGCCGCTGCGCGCCGTATCGCTGACGTTGCAAAAGAAACTTTCGTCTGAGCTGGACACTGCTTATACGGATGTGGAAACCAATCTTCAGGGCGAACAGGAAGTAGAAGTGGATGGACTGACAGCCGGGACCAGCTATCATTTCCGCTGTGTGGCTGTCAATGCCGAAGGTTCAACCATCGGCCTGGCTGCGAGTGTGACAACCGGAGATTCTCCTCCCGGTGCGCTCGGGCCTCCCACCTTTTCCACGCCGGTCTACAATGGCGTGCTGACGGCCAGCGTGATTGTGACCCCGCCCAGCTTCCCGGCCTTGACTTCGAGCCTGAACCTCGAAATGAAAGAATTCGGCGAGTCCGACACCGAATATCAGGTGGTCGATAACCAGATCCTTCCCGGCCAGACTTCGCTGGTAAGTGGGCTTTACAATGGTAAGACCTACACCTTCCGTTATGTGGCCTACGGTATTGGCGGCAATACGCCCGGCACCCCCGCCAACCTCACCATTTCCGCTCTCACCAGCCTGTGGGAAGTGGGAACGCCCATCGCCTGTGAAGGCATCGCCACGCCCGATCAGAACATAACGGTTGCCCAGGACGCGGAAGTGCCGCTTTCCAGCGCCCCTGCACACGACTGGGATTTGCGAGTCTGGAAGCTGGGCGGAGTCACTCTCGGCACGACCCGTTTGGCCGATCCCTGTAAATATCTGTGGAGCGCCACGGGCGGCAGCTTTAAAGCCTCGCGGGTTAAAGGCCAGAGCGTGACCTGGGTTGCCCCTGCCGTTCCTGGAACATACGTCATCACGCTCACTGTAGACGATCAAAATACGTTGAATATCGGAACGGGAGAGACGGGATCGCGCAACGATGACCCGGCACTCACGTTTACCAGAACGATTATTGTCGATTAATCATTGGGAAAGCCGGTTTGAAAACAAAGGAAGCTTTCGTATGAACTCTCTTCGCTCCGTATTGAAAGAAACGGCCGCTCAAGCAAAAGCATTCTCTCGCCGCAAGAAGGTCGTTTCCCGGAGGCGGTATCTCGTTTTGGAAACCGCCCGGCGCCCGTTGGTGGCGGGTTTGGTACTAACGTCGTTCGTGACGACGCAGTGCATCTTCCCGCTGACATATGCCTGGGCGCAGGCCAATTCCACCGGACGCCAACCCGTGCCGGTTGCTCCTGCGCCACGGGTGCGCCTGGCACAACGGGCGGCGGCCGAGGAGAAAGAAATTGGCGCTCCGGGTGCCAGTGCCCGGCTGGGGCGGCGCAACGCAACGATTTCGCTGCGAAAACTGGATATTTCCCGGCCGCCGACCGAGAAGGAATTGCGCGAGGCCGGTGGCATGGGCGGGGCGATGTCGCCGCTGGGCAACGCCGACGTGCAGGTGTTCCAGGCAGAGTTAGACCAGAACCTCAAACGGAGTGGTTTCCCGCGCGGCCTGAACGAACAGGCTCCCGCTACCAGCGCGCCGGGTCGTGTTCTGGCCGAGGCACGTGCCCGTGTCGAGCGTTTGAAAGCGATCAACTGGTCGTTTGGCCGGGCTCTCGATCAACGCGTGAAACGGAATTTCAATCAAACGCGCGAATTGATGAAGCAACACGTCGAGGAATTCCCCGACAGTCCCTGGGCCGGTGAAGCCTTGCTGCACCTGGCAATGGACTCCTATTCCCACGAACAGCCAGGTGAGGCCCAGACCTACTACCAAAAACTCATCGAGGGAACGGAAGTCGATCCGGCCCAGCCGGGCCTGGACGCTGACAATCCCAAGCACGGCTCTTATGAAGTGCGCCAGAAGGCCAAGGCTGGCTGGGCCTATTTGGATATTTCGCTGGGACAGTGGCAAAGCGCCGATGAAAAACTGAAAAACATCGTCGATACCGAAGTCGATTGGCGCCGCCGCACCTGGGCGCAAGCCTGGCAAATGCGCGTAGCGCTCATGCGCTCGCAGAAACAGAATTTGCAGGCTTGCGGCACTGCCGCCCTGGGCAGCGTGCTGGTGAGCCTGGGCCGTGAGCAAGCCGCCGAGCAGGTGCGCAAAATGATGCCGCCGCGCAACGAAGGCTTTTCAATGGCCGAACTGGCGCGCATCAGCAAAAAGCACGGCGTGGAAGCGCGCGGCTTTCAGGCAACATCGGCGCGGCTGGCTACCATGAAGCTGCCGGTCATCATCCACTACGATATGAGCCGCATCACGGCACGCCAACTCATAACCCAGGCCACCAAGAGTCCAGGCGTTGCAACCAAAGCCGCCGCTGCTCCTGCCGTTCCACTCTGTGAACACTGTCCACCACCAAGTGCTACTCAAGCAAGCCAAAGTGCCGTTGCCGGCACGACGGCAATGATCTGTTTGCCAAAGCCCCCGCAAAACGCAGTGCGTGCCACGGCTTCGCCTTCCCCGTCATCCTTGTTGCGTGGCGTTCCAGCCGTCAATACGAAAGCCAAAACGAAAAAAGCCTCTCCTTTCCGCCCGGCGGCTATCAACCACTTTTTGGTGGTGGAAAAAGTCGATCCAAAAAACCAGCGGATTCAGCTCTTCGATCCCCTGGAGAACAAACGCTATGGCCTGTCGCTGGGTGAATTGACGCAGGGTTGGTCGGGTTACGGTCTGGCGTTTTCACCTCAAGCCACTCCGGCGCAACGCACGGCCTGGCTCAGTGATGGCCAGATGGCGCGCATCTTCGGCGGTTGCTGCTGCGGGGCGATGTCGCCCGGCAATAGCGGCCCTGGCCCGGAAAACATGGGACCGGGCGAATCGCCCTGCGGCTCGCCGGTGTGGTCGGTCAATGCCGTCTCGATGAACCTCTATGTGCAAGACGTACCGCTGTGGTATTCAACACCGGTCGGCCCCGATGTTTCCATCGGCATGCACTACAATATCCAAACGCCTACCAACTATAACCAGGCATTTGGCAACCGCTGGCAGTTTGGCTACAGCAGCCACCTGATTGAAAACCCCGATGGCACGATCATCGCCCTGCTGCCCGATAGCCGTCAAATGGCCTACTTCCCCAAGGAAACCGGTGGCTATCGTTCGCCGGTGGAATTGCCTTCCACTCTGCAAAAACTGAGCGCCAATCGTTTCCAGATCACCTTTCCTGCGGGCGATTCGCTGATCTACGACTTGCCCAACGGCGACCCTCTCCTTATCGGTGCCGGTCCGGTGCTGGCCGAAGTGCGCGATAACCGCGGCTTCGCCCTCACCTTCACCTACGATAACGATGGGCGCATGTCCAAAATCACCGACGCCCAGTCGAAAGAGACACTGCTCTTCTACGAAGACGCCAACTTCCCGACCTCCATCACGCGCATCAAAGACCCGTTCGGCCGCCAGGCTCGTTTCCAATACGATGTCAATGGCAACCTGGTGCAGGTGTGGGATATGGAAGGCGCCGGTGCCAACTACACCTACAACAACCAAATCTGGATGACGCAGATTGAAACCGCGCGCGGTGAGTGGAACTTCACTCATGTGATGAACTACAACCTGACTCAACTGGCCGAGCGCTCCATTACGATCACCGATCCGTCGAACGCCACCGAGCAGTTCTACTGGCGGGGAGACCACACCTACGATCATCGCTATGTCACCTATACCGACAAGCGTGGCAAGAAAACGTTGTATGCAGCGGCGCAGACGGTGGGCAATAGCGGGAAAATCACAACGATTGTCGCTCCCGACAGCAGCCAAACCGTGATTGCCTACGACCCCTGGACGGCCCAACCCGCCACCGTGACCGATGCCAAGGGCCGCACCACCCGCATGACCTATAATGCGCTGGGCAAGCCCACCAGCGTGACCGACCCCAAAGGCCGCACCACCCGCATGGTGTATGATACGAACGGGCTGGACTTGCTGGAGGTTATCAACTCGCGCAACCAGAAGGTGATGAGCGCGACCTACAACGCCTATCACCAGCCCGAATCGGTGACGCAAGACCCCAACGATATCGACGGCCTGCAGGCTACCAGCCTGATGAGCTACACCGCCTGGGGCATGCCCGCCACTGCCACCGATGCCGTGGGCGACGAAACCACTTTCACTTACGACGGCACGAGCAAGCTACTGACAAGTGTGGCGCGCGAAGGCTCGACGCTGGGCACTTTCACCTACGACCGCATGGGCCGCATCCGCACCGTGACGGATGCGCTGAGCCTGACGGCGACTTACGATTACAACGACCTCAACCGCCTGGAGCGCGTCACCTACAGCGACGGCACCTACAACGAGCAAGATTCCTCGTGCTGCGGCACCTCGGGCGCGGTGCGCGACCGCGCGGGCCGCCTGAGCTACACCGACTACGACGCCATGAAGCGCCCCGTTCGCATGCAGGACGCCTCGGGCAACGTGGTGAGCCTGGAATACGACGCGGAAGGCAGCCTGACGCACATTATCGACGCCAAGGGCAACGTCACCTACTTCATCTACGACGGCCTGGGCCGCCTGGTGCGCAAGGCCTATCCCAATCACGCCACCGAGAGCTTCGCCTACGATACGGTGGGCAACCTGCTGGCCTCGCGCGATGCGCAGGGCCGCCTGACGCGCTACTTCTACGACAGCGTGACCGACGACCTGGTGAAAGTCGATAACCCGCTCTCGCCTGATGTGAGCTTCACCTATGACGACCTGGGTCGCATCGTGACCATGACGGACGGCCTGGGCACCAGCACCTATGCCTACGACCTGCTGGGCCGCACCACCAGCCTGAACGGCCCGTTTGCCGACGATACGCTCAGCTTCACCTACGACGACCTGGGCCGCCGCCAGAGCTACTCGCTCAACGGGGTGTTACAGGCGACCTATGCCTTCGACAACCAGGGCCGCCTGGACTCGTTGACGGGCGTGGCGGGCGTCTTCGACTACAGCTATGTGGGCAGCACCGGCCTGCCGAGCCAGATCACCAACCCCAACGGCACCAAAGCCGTCTACAGCTACGATGCCCTGGCTCGCCTGGAACAGGTGGCCAACAAGACCAGTGCCAACGCCAACCTGAGCACCTTCGCTTATGGCTTCGACCCGGCGTTCGACCCGCAACGCGGGGTGCGCACCTCTCTCGACAAAACCATCGGCAGTAATCCCACGCAACGCGCAAGTTATGGCTACGATACGGTGGATCAACTCACCAGCGAAGTTCTCTCCATCGGTGGCACCCCGCAGTGGAGCAAGAGCTTTACCTACGACGCGATGGGCAACCGCACCACGACGGGGAGTGTGACACCCAGCGACACCACGAGCAGCAGCTACACCAGCAATAAGCTGAACCAGGTGACGGCGCTCAACGCAAGTTGGGGTGGTGGCGCTAACACTTTATCCAGCACGCTGCTTTACGACAACAGCGGCAACCTCCAGCAGTGGAGTTCGACGGGCACCGGCGCAGCCGTAGCTTCCCATACCGAATACCTGTACGATGACTCCGACCGGTTAGTTGCCGTCATCAAGAAGAATCCGTCCACCAGCGCCAACGAAAGTAAATCCGAGTTCGTGTACGACGGCCTTTCGCGCCTCAGAATCTCAAAAGAATTCACCTGGAGCGGCAGTGCGTGGGTGGTGGTTCCCGACTCGGAGAAGCGCCGCGTGTACGATGGCATGGACGTCATCCAGGAACGCGACGACAGCAATGCCGTGACTGCGACCTATACGCGTGACGGTAACATCGGCGGCATTCTCTCGAAGCGCGATGGTAACGGTGACGATTACTTCTTCCACTACGACGGTAGTGGAAATGTGGTTGGCTTAACGGATGAGAGTCAGAACAGCGTTGCCGAGTATGCGTATGATGCGTATGGAAATTTGCTGAATTCCACAGGCGCTCAAGCGAGCAAGAACGCTTATCGCTACAGCACGAAGGAGTATTTTAGCCACGCCGGGTTATACAACTACGGTTTGCGATTCTACAGCAGTGGTTTGGGACGTTGGATTAACCGTGACCCGATTGCCGAAGCGGGCGGGTTGAATTTGTATGGGTTTGTTGGAAATGATCCGGTAAACGCTGTCGATGCGTATGGGTTGGCAGCGGCTCCTGCCGAAGCCTTAGGCTTTGGGTTTGCCATTACTGGTGCTGGGATTGGTTTGGTGCTTGGAGGGCCGGCAGGGGCTTTGATCGGCGCTGCTATTGGCGCGGCCATTGGTGGTGCACTGGGGCAAATAGCAGTCTGTGGTTCCAGCATGAAGAATGCGGCTACGGGCGCGATGAAAAGTATAAATGGTGCTGGGGGTGACGTAGTCCTCGCTGAATTTGGAGGGATTATTGTCGCGGAGACATTTGTTATTGCGTCACCAGTATTTCGGAGGGGAAATACACTTGCCGTTGATGCTTTGGAAGCAGGTCGGAGAGGCGGTACATTATACGACCCTGCCAAACTTGCCAGATTAGAACCGTATTTAGCAAAACGTGGAGTGACTTTAAAAGTTGGAGATGAATTTGTACCGCCAGGTAAGGCAGGGGGATTTTCTGCTCTTGAAGATGGCACAGCAATATTGACTTTAAAAAGCAATCCAACTCAGTACGAAGTCTGGCATGAACTTGGACATTTTCGGCAGTGGCAAAAAATTGGAGCAGATAGTTATATGGCGCTGCCTCGCTCAAAAAATTTTAATGCTCCTGAACAATATGTCTTTGATTTACTCGAAAACTCATCTAAACGTTGGAACGCACTTAATAGTAAAGAGAAAGAACATGCTAGAAGTCATCCCAAAACTGTACATTTGCATTAAAAGTTGTTATTTTTCAAGTTATAGGTTTATTTTTTATGGCTTGGAAAGATTTAACATCACAGCAATGGTCGGCAATCGAACCACTTTTACCT